>SXGT01314255.1_pt1 | contig 77392 bp, 64 predicted proteins | sample 3176221 | NCBI WGS metagenome assembly SXGT01 (sample SAMN11356862, study PRJNA531348) | freshwater metagenome | isolation source: freshwater sample F1-120 | place: China: Fuxian Lake, Yuxi | collected 2017-12-25 | reverse complement strand
TTGCCGAGCCTCTTTTTCGGAGAGACTCGGTCCCACAGATACATCGAGCGCCGTAATGAGAGAAACCTCCTTGTGTCTCACAAGAAGTACCCGAAACGGCGATTTTTGCAAAGATGTACTTCATACGGCTAAGGTGTTACCAAATGTTAAGTTTCGGCGCGACATTGCGGACTTCCCTTGAGGTAGACTCCATTCTTTGGAGGAAAAAAAGCCATTCCTATCCCGCGGACACGCCTCTTGAGAAGGTCCGCCAGCAGGTTGCCAAGGCGGAATTTGATGTCGGGCTCAGACACGAAGACATGTGCTAGCGAGTTCACAAGCACCCTTTGGTCATTCACGCCCGCTTCGCCAGCGGCACGTACGGCGCGTTGTTCTTGCCGACGTAGATTTGCTCGGGCCGATAGATACGGTTGCCCTGCAATTGCTCCAGCCAGTGGGCCAGCCAGCCGGCGACCCGTGCAATCGCAAAGATCGGCGTGAACAGGTCAGGCTGAATGCCGAGGGCTTCGTAGACGATGCCGGAGTAGAAATCGACGTTGGGGTAGATACCCTTGGGGCCGAGCTTTTCCGCCATCACCTTTTCCATTTCCACGGCGAGGTCATATTTCGCTGGCTTGCCAGTGTCCGTGAAGACGCGCTCGGCCAAGTCTTGCAGCACCGTCGCACGCGGGTCCTTCACCTTGTAAACGCGATGGCCGAAGCCCATGATCTTCTTCTTGTTGGCAATGGCGTCCTCGCACCAGGCGCGGACGTTTTTGATCGTGCCGATCTCGTCAAGCATCGTCAAGACTTCTTCGTTGGCGCCACCATGCAAGGGCCCGGTCAGCGTGCCGATCGCAGCGCTGATTACCGTGTACGGATTCGCCAGCGTCGAGGCCGTCACACGACCTGAGAAGGTCGAGGCGTTCATCGTGTGCTCGGCATGCAGGATCAAGCAGGCGTCGATCACCTTGCGGATGGCCGGCGAAGGCTCCTTCTCGAACAGCATCCAGTAGAAGTTTCCCGCATGGTCGAGATCGTCGCGCGGGTCGATTGGCTCGTCCCCCTTGCGGATGCGGTGAAAGGCCGCAGTCACTGTCGGCAGCTTGGCGATCAGCCTAATGACCGATTCCCAGTTGCTCTGAGCGTTGCTGACGTCACGCGACGGATAGAACATGCCCATCGCTGCCACGGCCGCCTGCATCGCGTACATTGGATGCCCGGTCTCGGGCAAGCATTTAATCAAATCCTTGAGCCGAAACTTGATGCGCCGGTGATGTCGAAGCTGATCATCGAAATCGGCAAGCTGCTTCTGGGTGGGCAGGTCGCCCTTGAGCAGGAGGTACGTCGTTTCCTCGAAGCAACTCTCGCAGGCCAGCGTCTCGACGGCGATGCCGCGATACTCGAGCCGGGCGTTTTTGCCATCGATGAAACTGACCGCCGACTCCGCTACGGGGACATCGGCAAGCCCGGGGCGCAACTCAATCTGGCTCATGGTGCTCCTTGGCAGGCGGGAAGGACAGATAGCGGGAACGAAGTGAGATTATGGGCGGAAGGGGCGTTCGACCAGACCGTCTAGGCGGCTCGCGACAGCGATTCGGCGGGCCCATCGGTCCAATCGAGCATGCCCGCTACGGCGCCAGCCAGCGGAGCGGCCTGGAATTTCCGATCTTGAGGTGCGAGAACCATCGGGACACCGGGCTTCGGGCTCATGGTCACACGAACCATGCGATCGATGCGGGCGCCGGGCTGAACTTGCCAGCGGAATCGCTGCATCGCCATCGCCAGCGTCAGCTTCATCATGTTCATCGCCATGGGCCTGCCGATGCACCAGCGCGGACCAGCGCTGAACGGAAGGTACTCGTATTGGCTCGGCTTGATGGTAAACCATCGCTCCGGCAGAAAACGGCGCGGCTGTGGATAGAGGTTCGGGCAGCGATGCGTGATGTAATGACTCAAAACGACCCAGTCGCCCGCTTGAACCGGAATGCCCAGCATATCCATCTCGACCTTGGAGCGCCGCAGCGTGTAGGGAACGGGAGGGAGGATGCGCATCGATTCGTTGAGGACGGCTTCGAGATAGGGCAGTGATTCCAGTTGCTCGATGCTCGGCGGACGGCCGCCCAGCACGGTGTCAAGCTCCTCCATCAAGCGGCGCTGCACATTCGGATGCTGGGCCAATAGTAGCGACGTCCAGGTCATCACTTTCGATTGGGTTTCATAACTCGCGCCAAACAAGATCGTCGCCTGGCCGAGAAGGTCCGCGTCAGTCATCGGCGTATTGTCGGCATCGCGCGCGTGAATCAGATGATCCAGCATGTCGCCGCCTTCATGTACTGGATAGGCCCGGCGTTCGCGAAAGATTTCGAGCAGAAGCCGCTCCAGGCGTTCCGCGTGGCGCAGCAATCCATGGTAAGGCGTGCCAGGAACGTTGAAAGGAATCAGTTGCACCCACGGCGAGAGATTGCGCTTCACCAGTTCGTGGACCATGGCCCCGAGCACGTCGAGGCGCTCCGGCTTCTCGCGCGCGAATAGGGTTCGCGCCGACAGCCGCAGCATCAGGTGATGAAACAAATCGGCGATATCAACGGTCTTGCCGATTGGCCAATGGGCCATCATCTCGTCAGCCGTCGCGACGAGATTGATGCAGGACTGATCGATGGCCTTCTTGGAGAAGAACGGGGCAATGAACTGCCGTTGCTGTCTGTGCTTGGCGCCGTTCATTGCCGTCAGGCCGTTGCGGATGCGGCGCAGAGCCGAATCGGGCGGCCCGCAGCGTGTCTGCCCGGTGGTCTGAAACGAGGCTGGATCGCCAAAGACGATCCGATTGTAGTCCGCACCCGTACCGAGGATGTATTTACGTGTCTTGACGCCGCCAGGCAGAAGCGGGCCCAAGACGACCGCAGGGCCGAAACGCTCCTGGGCTGCTTCAAGGCTGCCGACCGGATCGCGCAGGAATCGCCAGATCCACAGCATCGCGGCTACTCCCCGGATTTGCGGCGTTTCCATGGCGTAGTTCCTTAATCCCACACCGATCGCACCAACTGTCACCTCCTTCAGAATCGAATGGCTGACGGAGAAGCATTAGCGAAAATGCAAGAAATGCGCTTCGTGCGATCGTCCACAATCTCCTGCGGCAAGGCGGGCTGAGATGGGTGTTTGGGGGATTTCTCGCAAAAGGCACACCCAAACTGCCTGGTGAACTGCAAAACTCATCCCCAGGCCTACGCCGGCCGTTCGCCAGACTCAATCAGTACGACATGAATTTCTCCCGGCCCATGCACTCCCGTGACCAGCTTCAACTCGATGTCACCCGTCTTGCTGGGGCCCGTTATTAACGTGAGGCAGGACGGCGGCAGCGACCGGATCGGCGAAGCAGTCGGAGCAAAAAGATCGAATAGATCGAATAGGTCAGGCAGGAGTTGGGCACGCTCAGCCAGGCAGATATGCACCGGCGGCAGTAAACTCGCGAAACGCGGCTCGCTCGGCTTTGACGCCAGGACCACCGAGCCGGTCTCGGCGACAAGCCGATGTACGTTTGTTATGCCGACATCCGCGGCAAAATGCTCATCGCGCGTGACTTCAGATGAATCTCCGATCGTCTTGGCATCGTATCCGAGCGATTTCAGTTTCCCAGCAACGCTCAACTCGTCGATCAAGCCGCCGCTCGTGAGCAGGATCCTGCGAGCATTATGGGTTTGAAGAACGCTCTGAATGGTGCCGAATACCGCTTCGGAGTCGGCTGCGATGTGCGCCGTGCCCCCGGCCGCTGCCAACTCGTCGCAAAAGCGTTGCACCGGGTCGAGACCGGCGCCTTGATAACCGATACCCGATCGATCCGGTAAAGGTGGCACGGCGCCTGCTCGATTTCCCTCAGCAACAGCCGACTTCACACGCTGCAAGAACGCCTCGCGCGAACTCATGGTTCCAACTCCTTCCAGCGATCGCGGAAAGACTTCGCCGCCGGCGCCGGGAAATCCCGGATCTTCGTCCATTCACCCCCGGGGCCGGGCATCTGGTTGATCCACCCGTTCTGCGCCTTCCGACGCAAGAACACCCGAGCAGCCCAGAGGGCCCAGCGGTACGCCCAGGGTCGGCATAGCACCATGCTCCACAGGCCATAGGCCCAGCGTTCCCACCGGTTCGGCTTATGCTCGTGCTGCATCTCGCGCAGGCCGATCAGCATGTGTGGAATGTTGATCTTTACCGGACATGCTGCCTGGCAAGCGCCACACAAGGAAGACGCGTGGGGGAGATGCGGGTTCAGGGCGACGCTGTCGTAAAGCGGAGTCAGGATGCTGCCAATCGGCCCCGAGTAGACACCGCCATACGCATGCCCGCCGATGCGCCGATAGACCGGACAGGCATTCAGACAAGCCCCGCAACGAATACATTGCAGGCTCTCGCGAAACGGCGTCGCCAGCACCTTCGATCGGCCGTTGTCGAGCAGAACGAGATGAAACTCCTCGGCGCCATCTGTCTCCCCCGTGCGGCGCGGGCCAGAGATGACGGTGGTGTATACCGAGAGGGTCTGCCCCGTCGCGCCGCGCGCTAGCAGCTTGAGAAACACCGGCAGGTCCTGAAAACGAGGAATCACTTTTTCGATGCCCATGATGGCGACATGGACACGCGGGCATGTCGTGGTCAATCGACCGTTGCCTTCGTTCGTGACGAGCACCACCGTTCCGGTCTCGGCCACGGCAAAGTTGGCGCCGGTGATGCCAAGGTCCGCCTGGCGGAATTTTTCGCGCAAAACGCGCCTGCCGACCATCGCGAGCGATTTCGGATCGTCGGCAAGCTCTTCGCCAAGATGCTTGGAGAGTACGCGGGCGACACTTTCGCGCGTGTGATGCACCGCCGGCGCCACCAGGTGCGACGGCCGTTCGCCAGCGACCTGGATGATGAACTCGCCGAAGTCGGTCTCGGTCACTTCAACGCCGGCCTGTTCGAGCGCGGGATTGAGGTGGATCTCCTCCGACGTCATCGACTTCGATTTGACTGCATTCTTGCATTTGGCATTCTGAGCGATCTCGACGACGATGCGCCGGGCGTCCTCTGCCGTGGCTGCCCAGTGAACCTTGCCGCCGAGTTCTTGCACCGATGCTTCGAGTCGCTCCAGGTACTGATCGAGATGGGCAAGCGTATGTTCCTTGATGCGCTTGGCGTGATCGCGCAGCGCGCTGGAATCCGCCAGGGCAGCGTACCCGCGTCGGTTGCCGGCCATCAGCGTATCGGTAAGGCGAACGAGCGCCTTTTGCAGCGTGGGATCGGCAAGGGCCTGTGCCGAGGCGCCGAGAAAATCGTGGTGTTCGTGTTGCGCGTAGTTCGACATTTTTTTTATGCCAAGCCCAGGGGTTAGGAGTACCTCGCCCCTGGGCTTGGCATGCTCATGTTTGCGCCAGCAGTTCCGCAAGGTGCAGGATGCGCACCTTGCTCCCCTTGCGATTCAGACAGCCGCCGATGTTCATCAGGCAGCCGGCATCCGTGGCTATCACGGCATCCACCGCGGTCTTCTCGATGAATGCCGCCTTGTCGTTCACCATGGCGCCGGAGATACCGGGATAGCGCACCGCAAACGATCCGCCGAAGCCGCAGCATTCATCGTAACGTTCGAGTGGCACATAATTCAAGCCTCGCACCTTTTGAATCAAGCGAATGGGCTCCGTGGCCAACCCGAGACCGCGCAGGTGGCACGCCATGTGGTAGGTGACACTCCCCTCGAAGCGAGCGCCGACATCCTCGACCTTCAGCACATTGACGAGAAAATCGGACAACTCGTGCGTGCGCTGCGCCAGGTCTGCGGCACGTTCATGCCAGACCGGCTCGCCGTGAAACAGCTCGGGGTACTCCAGCTTAACCATGGCCGCGCACGAACCCGATGGCGTGACAACCATGGGCGAATTCGCGAACGTCGTGATAGCGTGGCGGGCAAGGTCGCGGGCGTCGTCGTGATAGCCACTGTTGAAGTGCGGCTGGCCGCAACAGGTCTGCGATTCCGGGAAATCGACGCTAACGCCCAGACGCCGTAGCAGCTTGACGGTAGCAACGCCGACGTCCGGAAAGAACGCATCGCCCAGGCAAGTGATCATCAACGAAACGTGCAAGCCAACCTCCGAATGCCACGGGCTACGTCGCAAACGCCTAGCGAATACTACACCGCAAACGACTTACAATAGCCGTCGGCTCTCGCTTACTAACCCGTCGTGAATAAAGCGGAGCGCCGGCTCGGCCATGTGTTCAAAGTATTGCCAGGAGTGCCCGCCGGCTTGCGTAGTAAGATCAGCCGTGTGAGGAACGCCCAGCGCCCGCAGTTTCTCGTGGAGCCTATCGTTGCCCCGATACCAAAGCTCATCATCGGGATCGACGCAAAAAAAGAGGTGCGGCGGCCATTGGCTTCCGTGAATGTGCAAGATGGCCGTGGCTTGGCGGCATTGCTCCTTCGAGCCATACATTTCATCCAACGGGCTACCCGACCCATGGAATTCGTGCATATCGAGTGCTGATGCAATCCCCGCACAGACTGGAAAAAGCTGCGGATAACGAAACGCAAGCCGCAAGGCTCCTTGCCCTCCCATGCTGATGCCGAAAACGCCAATCGTGCGGTCCCGGAGGTTCCAGCGCGTCTGAAAGAGCGGCAGCACATTCTCCACGAGGTGCTTTTCGGGCGTCAACACCGGATCAAACTCGGTGCAGACGCGATCGACCCACCACGACCGCTGACCGTGCGGGCAAACGCATACCATGCCGTATTTGTCGAACAGCGTGGTAAATGCCCCGCGGCCGCGTAGTGTCTCCAAGCCGTAGGGGTGCAAGAAGAGAGAGCCAAAGCGGGGTTTGCCGGGCGGTTCGTAGATTTCGACCGTTTTGCCAGCCCATTGGATTTCTGACCAAGTACCGTTCATAGGAACCAGGGGTCGGTGAATAGGAGTCGGGGGGTCTGGTGCCATCACGGGTTGATTGTTGCCCCTGACGTCAGACCCCTGATCCCTGGATGTTAGTACGCCAGCGTTTGTTGTCGCATTTGAGGTTCACAGGTGGAAATCACCACATCGACCTAACTGATTTTAATTCAACTGGTTATGACACTGACTTTAGTGATTTCTCAACAGTTGGGGGGTAGGGGCACCGAGAGTATAACAAAGTATAACAATCTCTCCAGGCAACATGAGATCTTTGATTGTGGGGCAGTTCGCCGTACGTCGTGCAACGGTGACGAGTTAGAACGCCTTCTGAACCACACTGTCCTTGGCGTAGCCGGCGTCGCGATAGTAGAGCGGCAGGTAGCGGTAGTAGACTTCGAGCGTGAGGAGGTTGAGAGAGGTGACCATCAACCGACCGCCAACACGGGCCCACGGATCCCCCTCGGGACTCCAGCTGCCAAAGTTGGCGCTTTTCTGATTGCTTTTCTGATTGCTTTCCTGTTTGCGGATGAGGTTCTCACGCATCTTGTCGTTCCACGTGCGCCAGGCGTCGCCGCCAAAGTGGTGCATGACTTGCGTCGCGTAATAGTAATAGTAAACGTCCTGTACGTCGGGCGAGTTGGGCGTAATGAACTTGGCGATGCCTTCCATCAGCTTCGGATTCGAAGGCCCCCAACCATCCATGTACTGCCGGCAGAGCAAACCGACGGCGGTCATGCGATAGGTGCTGCCGCCGCCGGGCGTATAACCGTAACCATGGTCGACGTTGGAACTGGCGTTCAAGAATTTCTTGGCGCGTTCGACGGCGGCAGTCGGCACGTTGAGGTTGGCCATCATGCCGCTCTTGAGGGCCATGATCTGCCAGCCGGAGATCGACAGATCTCCCTGGTCGGATTTCGTCGGGCCATAGCGCCAGCCGAAATCGGTGTCGTTCTGAGCTGCGACGATGAGATTGATCGCCTTCTGGGCCGGTTGACGCAGAAGCGGATCCTGGCTAAGGCCATAGACTTCGCACAGGGCGATGGTGGCCAACCCATGGGCATACATGCCGCCGCCGAGGTAGCCGGTGGACTTGTCCTGCCCGCTCAAAAGGAAGCGAAGGGCCTTGGCAATGCGCTTGTCGTTGGCATGATCCTTGTGGGGCTTATGAGTCTGCCCCGCGGCAAGGAACGGCAGCAGGCCGAGCGCGGTGCCGGCGATATCGTTGGCCTCGGCGCCGGCGTTCATCGACCAGGCGCCCGAAGGTAGCTGCTGGCGGAGAAGCCATTGCAGCCCTCTCCCGACCGCGGCTTCAGATTCCCCCGTGCCCCCGCCGCGACGCAGGGCGATCTCGCGGGTAGCTCCCGACCGGCCGTCGCTTGTCCCAGGACGCGCGAGGCCGCGCATGCCTACGCCACCGGGGTTGTCGCCGCCATTCAGGACGTTCCCGATTCCCTTGAGAAGATCCTGAGGCCCACCTGCGCCTGAGCCGTAACCTCCAGCGGGAGGCACGCTCACCGGGGGGTTGATTGGGGAAGCGTCCATGCCAAAACGCTGGTCCGGGTTGACTTCGCCGGGAATGCTTACGGGCGCCTCGCGCGGCACGTCGAATTGCAGATTCGAGTCCGGATCGCGTTTGAGCGGATCGACGTCGATGACATCGAATGTCTCGGTCCGCTTCTCTGCAGATTCCGCCGTGAGTGTGTCCTCTCGGACCTCTTCCACGGTTGCCCTGGCCAGTGACGTTCCGAAGATCGAAACGTAACCGACGAACAAGGCCACGATCAATCCATGAACGAGAAGGCTACCGAGGAGCGAGGGGGCCATGCGACGCAGCGGCGGACCACCCGGCAGAGGTTCGTCATGTCGCACGATAGTGGTTTTCACGGGCCGACCCTCCTCATGGCAAATGAGCTTGATCGCAAAGAAAAAGGGGAGATTGGTGGATCTCCCCTTGTTTACATTCGTTGCCGAGCCGCCACCTGATTGGGCGAGGCCTATTTCCCTTCCAGTGCCTTCTGCGTCACCATGTCTTTGCCGTAGCCGGCATCGCGGTAATAGAGAGGCAGATAGCGATAGTAGACTTCGAGGGTGAGCAGATTGAGCGAGGTGATCATGAGGCGACCGCCCACTCGGCCCCACGGATCGCCTTCGGGGCTCCAGCTGCCGAAGTTGACCCCCTTCTCATTCTTGTCCTGCTTGCGAACGAGGTTGTCACGCATCTTCTCGTTCCAATCGCGCCAGGCTTCGCCGCCGAAGTGGTGCATGACCTGGGTGGCGTAGTAGTAATAATAGACGTCCTGGAGGTCAGGCGAATTGGTCTTGATGAATTTCTCGACGGCATCGATCATCTTCGGGTTCGATGGGCCCCAGTTTTCCATGTACTGGCGGCACAGCAAACCGACGGCGGTCATGCGATAGGTGCTGCCGCTGGCGGGAGTGTAGCCATAGCCGTTGTCGGCCTTGTTGCTGAGGGCGAGATACCGCTTGGCGCCGAGGACGGTTTTGTCAGGAACAATGAGCCCCGCCATCATGCCGCTCTTGAGTGCCATGATCTGCCAGCCGGAGATCGACATATCTCCTTCGTTGGACTTGGTTGGGCCATAGCGCCACCCGCCGTCGGTGTCGCCTTGAGCGAAGACGATCAGATTGATGGCCTTCTGAGCGTGGGGCCGCAGGGTCGGGTCCTGGCTGAGGCCATAGGCTTCGCACATCGCGATGGTGGCGAGGCCGTGAGCGTACATGCCGCCGGTGAAGTAGCCGTCCTTTTGTTGCGAGCGGCGCAGGAAGTTAATGCCCTTCATGATATTTTTGTCGTAGGGGTTCTTGTCAGCCGGCTTGTGAGTTTTGCCAGCGGCGAGGAAGGGCAGCAGGCCGAGAGCCGTGGCGGCGATTTCATTGGATTCCGCGCCGGCGTTCATCGACCAGGCGCCGGAGGGAAGTTGCTGGCGAATAAGCCAGGCGAGGCCGCGGGTGACCGCCGCCTCCGAAGCGGAGGTGCCGCCGCCTTCACGCAGTGCGTATTCGCGGGTGGCGCCAGATCGGCCGTAGAAGGTGCCCTGGAGCGGCATGCCGCGCGGGCTGTAGCCGCCAACTTCGCCTACCGCCATGCTGTTGCCCGGACCGGTGAGCGATTCGAGCGCGCCCCCTTGGCCCTTGGTCATGAAGCCGCCTGGCGCCGGCAGGCTGACAGGCTCGGCCGCCTTGTCGCCGTCTTTGATGCCGACCGCTTCGTTTGGATTCACTGAACCGGGCACGCTCACGTCCGCAATGCGGTCGGCCTGGTATTGAATGTCGGTGTCAAATTCCTGCATGGATGGATCGACGTCCTTGACCGTGAATGTTTCCTTCTTCTCCTCGACCTGCTCGGCCGTGATGTTGTCTTGCTTGACCTCGACAACCTCCGACGCCGGGCTCGCGGGCTGAAGGAACATGACATAAAGGAAAAAGGCGGCCACCAGCACCACGTGAAAGCCGATGCTGCCGAATACAGCCGGCACCATCAACATGGCGTAGCGCCCTGCGGTGCTCGGCTCCTCGCGCAGAACGACGACGGGGGCCAATTCTTTCGGCTTTGAGTTGTTGGCGGACATGATCCGGGTTCCTTGGTTGAGTGGAACGATATCAGTGGATCGGGCGATCCAAGCTTAATTCTCACATTTATTGCGCATAGTTGCAAGGGATTCCATCGAATTTTTGCCGTACGCGCATCTACTCTTTCTTTAGCGATCCCGCGACCGCCGGGGGAGGCCGTCAGTGGGGCTCCAGGGCTTTCGGCTCAGTCTCCTCGGTCGGCGGGGCGGCGGGCGTTTCGCCTGCGGGTTCGAGTCTGAACGGATGCTGCCGATCACGCACTTCCGCCAGCTGGGCCTGGGTGAGGCGGTCTCCACGTCGAAGCCAAATGTTCAGTACCACGACCAGAAGCGCGATCGCCAGGAACCCACCCAGGAAGGTCACCATGTAATAGTAGCTAAGGCTCGGCGTGTCCTGGGCTGCCACTTCCTTCTTGTGCTGCTGCACGCTCACGACCTTGCCGACCAGGTACGGATACTCCGGATCCTTTTGGGTACGACCTGCCTTCTTGTCGACCGGAAACCGCACCAGCGACAGGAAGTAGCCGTGAAAGGTCACCTCCACGTTGAGCTTTTCGGACGGCTTCTCGATCCCCTCCGGCAACTCGGTCAATGCGACCACGAACCGCGGCGCGCCCTTCGTTGGGCCGTCGATCCAGCCCGTATATATGTGCTTGAGTCCTCCCGCAAATCGCGGCGCCTCCTCCTCGTGAAGCACAGCCAATTTTCCCATGACCGTGATTATCTTGCCTCGATACTTGTCGGGCATGGCTTTCAGCCGCGGGTAGCGAACGTTTTCCAGCTTCTTGGCGCTGTGCTTGAAGTTATCCTCGTGCGTTTGAGCGGTGGAACGAATCGCCTCATTGAAGGCCACATACCATCCTAGATCGGGCCCCTTGACCTCAACCCCCAACTCTTTGCGGAATACATTCGGGAAGGGCCGATGATCCTCGATCAGTTTCAAGGCACGCAGGTCAAGCGGCGGGACGGCCTCGAGATCAAATCGCCAATCGGTATCGACCAGCAATTCGTGCTGGCCGAGCAGCACTCGGGTGCCGAGGATCCCGATCCCATTCTTCGCGAAACCAGCCGCATACCACGCCTGAAGCATGGCTGCATCCGCACCAACACCGACACCGGCGTCGGTCTTCCAGAACGGATACTGCTCGGCATCATCCTTTTTCTTGTCCCCCTGGCCCGACGACGAACCCGTCAGCGAACCCGCAACCGCCATAGCCAGAACGACAAGAACCCAGGGCCGGCGCGCAATTGCCCGCATAAAGACCATCCCTTGTACGTTGGACGCGAGAGAGGCGGGAAAGTTCCCATTTTTCCGGGGGATACCTATTTCCCTTGCAAATTTGCTCTGGCCAGGCACCTTGCGAGCGCTACGCCGCAAGCGGCGTGGACCCTATTTGATCTTGGTATTCAGGACCGGCGGCGGCACGAAATGGACCTTGCTGAAGCCAGCATTCTTGCAGGTGTCGTACACCGCCATCACGTATTCCTGGCGCAAGTCGCCGTCGGGTGCGATTTTCAGGTTCGCCTTAGTCGAGCCTTTGCCGACCATGGCTTTGAGTTCACGATCAAGCTTCTTCAACGCGGCATCGACCGTTGTGTCCTTGCCATCGACGTCGGCGATCAACTGCTGCTCGGTTTCGATGGCGGTCCGGACCAGGATCTGGCGGGGGGAGCCGAGCACCAGCCATTTGGTTTCGTCCCCCTTCATGACCGCGCGTACCTTGACGGTGACGGCCGCATCAAGCTCCGGATTGAGGTCCTCCTCGGGAATCGACAGCGGATCGTTGGGGGTGATGTTGTTCTTGTCCTTGCTCTGCTTGGCAAAGTCCTCCGGCGGCACGAGGCTGCCAGGAATGTTTTTTTCGAGCGAAGACGGATGATAGGTCATGATGAAGAAAGCGAGGATCTGGAACGACATATCGAGCATGGGCGTGATGATGAGCCCGAGCTGCACGCCCCCGGCCCCGCCCTTGGCATTGTCGCGTTTATGAGCCATGATGATCGCCCTCGTAGATCAACCTCGTTCCCAAGCGATGCCTGGAAACGTGGAAACCGATTACGCAGCCGGCGCTTTCGCCCCGGCCTGAGTCTTCACTCGCAGCTGCCAATGTTTGAACCCTGCCAGCTGGCAGGAGTGCAAGACGGTCCAGACCTCCGCGTACTTACACTGTTTATCCGCCCGAAGTATGATGACGATCTTTTGCTCGCCCGTGACCCCCTTGGCCTTGGCCGCCCGTTCCAGGCTGTCCTTTTCACGCATCAGGTGGACCTTCAACTTCTGGGGCGTGTCGAGGACAAAGGTGCTGAGCGTGCCGACCAGTTTTCCCTGGCTGTCGAGATTGAGAAAGATCCATTCCTCGGCCGTGTTGTCCATGGGCATACCCTGGCTAGCGAGCGGCAGATTGATCGATTCGTCAAACTGATCGACGCGCACGAAGTTGATCGTGATCATGAAGAACATGATCAACTGCAGGATCAAATCCAGCAGCGGCGTCAGGTTGATGTCGAGTTCTTCGCCGTCCAGGTTTGCGGACATGACGTTTCCTCACATAATTCGTCGTTTGCAGCGTCGCCTGGTGAGCGCGAAGCCGCAAGCGACAGATCAAATCACTTGGTCGCTGCCCGTTCGGTCACGGCAGTACTCGGCGCCGCCGCCTTCTTGGAATTGTGGTACATCTGGGTCAAGAGATCGTCGGCAAGGTTCGCCACGCTTACGGTAATGCCGGTCAAACGATTTCTGAAGAAACTGAACCAGAAGATGGCAGGCACCGCCAGGCCGACGCCGAGGAGCGTCAAGACGAGCGCTGTCGAGATTTCGGCAGCCAGGGCCGTCGCATCCGGGGGGCCTTCGGCCGCACCAATGGTTCGAAAAGCGCCGATCATACCTGACACCGTACCGACAAGACCAAGCAAGGGGCCGAGCGTGCCGACGATACCGAGATAACTGATCCACGCGTCCTTACTGCTACGGACCGAATCGGTCGTTGCGGCCATCGCTTCGCGTGCGTCCTCGATGCCGTACTGCAAACGTCCCATACCAGCGGTCAATACACGGCCGAGGAATGAGGTCTCGGCCCGGCACAGTTCGAACGCCTGCTTGAACTGGCGTTTGTTAACCATGTCGGTGAATTCCTCAACAAAGGCAGGTGAGATCGCATCCCCGAGGCGCAAATCCAGTAGCAAGATGATGATCAAAGCCACCATGCCGACGGAGATGGCGATGATCAGGAAGCTTACCGTCATCGAGATGGCATCGTGGAACATCGCCTTGAAGAAGTGGGCGATCGGATTGGTCTTCTTGCTCTCCTTCAGGGCCGGCGCCTGTTCGTCCTCCTGGGCCTGCGCGGTACTTGGAGTAATGAGCACGGTGACGCTGGTTAAGAATCCGAATACGAAGATACCCAGCATCAACGAAAGGAGCGTCTGGCGCAATTGGCCGGTGGCAAGTGAAAGCATGGATGTCGTTCCTGGCAAAAAAGGGCCGGGGGCCGCAACATGTTTGTCTATCTTATCATGAAATTCAACCTGGGGAACTGTCAAATTCATTCCCCTTGGTCGCCGCGATTAGATTATCAGTTCCAGAATCGGTTGTCACGAAACATTTAACGAATGCGACTCAGGTTCGCCAGGCGCGTTCGATTCTGGTTTGGTGCTGACAGACTCAGCCCCCTGTGGTTGCTCGCGCAGCCCGTCACAACAATGAATCTCGCCATGCCCTTCGCACTCCGGACAGGGGATCAATTGTCCGTGCACCAAAAATAGGCGACGGCCGTGGCAGAATGGACACAGCATACGGCAACCTCTGCCAGGCCCCTCTCGCCTACGCACCGGGCCGGGTGTCGCAGATTTACTTCCTGATACGACCAGACAGCCACGCTGCGACGTCGGCCGCCGTGCCTGGTTCCTCGCGCAGCACCATCAAATCGTGCGCCGGCCGGCTAAACATCGCGCTGCGATAGACAGCCTTCAGCGTCTTTTCATCGACTCGACGATTCAGGCCGTCAACAAGTGATTCCAAACGCATTCCGCGTTTGGCGTTGGTTTCCACAACACCGTCGAGATCGGCCACCGTGAGAACGCCCGGAATCACGGCATCGTGCGGGAAATAGCAGAACGGGCTGTCCAGCATCGAGCGAAAGCTGGCCATGCCTCCGCGCACATAGATCGCCTTCACGCTCGGTTCGCCGAACATACCGCCGAGAAGTGCGAGAGTCCCCCCCATCGGCTCGGAATGCCGAGGCAATTTGCCGTCTAGCGGGACGGCGAAGTTCATCGTCGGGTCGTTCGGCTCCACGAACGAATCGCCCCATAGAGCGATCGAGCCGAAGCCTTGCTTGGGCAATTCACGCATCAGCAGAATCAATTCCCGAAGCTGCACGCCGGGAACCGTCAGCCCATGCATTTGCAAAGATGCCGAGAAAGACGTGCCGCCGCTGGTACGACCGCGGCCGTCGGCGCTCGTTTCCCCGGTGCCACGCAGGTCAGGCAGGCAGACGGCAATGCCGCTCTCCAGAAGCCTCGCGATGGTCTCCGCGCGGTGTTTCAGGAACCCGGCCTTGCCATCCTGCGCGAGGGCGATGACCACCGGAAGCTTGCCTTTGGCCCCCGCCGGCTTGATCGTGACCACGGGCACGGCCAGCGTCGGCCACTTTTCGTGCCGAAGAACGTCGATGGAGATTGGATGACCCCCAGGCAGTTTGTGGTCGGCAAGGTGATCGACGGCGGCTTTCAACTCCGAAAATTCGCCGATCCCCAGCGTGACGAGCAGGCTTGCTTTCGTCGCAGCGGGAGTACGCGGCACGGCAAGGCGCCCGATCTCACGTGCTCGTTCGTGAACCGCCATCGGCTTAAGCGTTTTGCGTGCTTCGTCGGTCCAGCACTGCAATTCACTGGAATCGAATCGCTGCTTGTTTTCCTCCGGAATCGGCATGCCAAACCATTGCTTGAGCGTCGGGTAGATCGGCTTACGATGCTCGAAACCGATGTTATTGCAGTGCGTCGATTCCGGCGCCTGACCTCGCACCGAGCCGCGCCCCTTTGCAGAAGCAAGCTTGTCCTTGGCGTCGTAGAAACCCCAAATCTTCTGGAAGCGTGCCCAGACCGGATCGCGTTGTTGATCCCAGGCAAATTCATGTCCGTAAATCAACCCCCGCGGCGCGAGCGAGCCAACGATGAGCCAGGGGAGAAATCCATCCCGCCCGGACAGCCGAAGATTGCGCGTCGATTCCCAGCCGGCGCCACCCATGTAATTGAAGGCAAGCTCGGCATCCTCCGGGAGCGGCAACTTCGTCTCGGGCTGCGGGCCGCCGAAGTTAAACGGCGCCGCTGCCGTCACTCGTTTGTCAACGGCAGCAAAGACAGCACACGGGTCGCCGCCGCCGGCGACGGAACCGAGCGCGATGATCTTACTCTTGTCAAGGTTGGCCTGCTGATAGAGTACATCTACGCCCCGCATCAGATCCCACACCATCCAGCCGATGAGGCTGCCGCCAACCAGGTGCGTCTGCATCGCGGTGTTGTAGCGGAACCAGTAGTCTTGCCGACTGACGGCAAATTTCTCGGAAAACGACTTGGCATTCACAAACGGATGTGGCCGGCGTTCGCCGTGCCCCACCATGTCGGGAATGAGCACGAGGCAGCCCTGACGCGCCCAGAGGATACCCATGTCTTGCAGTTCACCCTGCGTCTTTGGATTGTGATGGCTATGGATGACGATGATCCCAGGCATCGGCTGTTCAGATTTCGCCGGACCGTAGAGATTGGCCGTCACATAGAAATTCGGCTGGCTTTCATAAATGAGATTCTGGACAACGAAACCGTCCCCTTGAAGCTTCTTGGTGATGACGACCTTCATTTTGTCTGGAACCCGCAGCGAGGCTGTTCCGAGCGATTGGATCAGCTTGCCGAGACGCTCATTGCGAAAGGCCTCCCAATCGGCCTTGGTCTTGATCTTGCGCCACGCTTCGACGTCGCTCTTGTTGACCTCGTCGCGCAAAAGCCGGACGGAGTCCCAGCGCAGCTTGGCGTCAGCCGAGTCGGGCTTGAAGACGCGTGTGTCGAGCTTTTGAATCACGTCGATCAATGCCAGATTGGCTTCCTGTGCCCCGGCCATCGCGGCGACGCCGAATGACAACAGGATGGCAACAATGATTCGCATAGTGTGTCCCCCCTCGCACTTTCCCTTTGCGCGCTCGCTCCACGCAGTGCGAGCGCTAAACGATCTTATCCGGATGGTTGGCGACATACCAGCGAATTTGCCTGGCTAATCCAAGCAAAACCTTCACTTCCATTTCGGTCAGGCGTGCCTTGCCGAGCAGATGCCGAACGGCGTGCATGAGCGGCCCCGCCTTGTCGCCGAAGAGAAAATGAATTTCTTCGAGTGCAGCTTTCAACTGGCCGAACATGTGCTCTTGCGTTTCGACGATGGCCAGATCGTCATCCGCGTTCTGCCTGCCGGAGGAGAGGAGTTGCGGCGTTCGTAAACTCCGCCCGCTCACCCCCGGCCCCCCTCCCCCGGAGGGGAGAAGGGAGGAGTTTCGCCAGGCCGATCGCAGCTCGTACAAGCATATTGCCACGGCCTGGGCGAGATTGAGCGAGGAGTACTCGTCGGCCGTCGGGATTTCGATGAGGTTATGGCACCGCGTGACGATTTCGTTCGTCAGCCCCGTCGATTCGGGGCCGAAGAGAATCGCGGCCGGCCGAGCCTGCTGGAGCACCTCGACAACGCGTGGCATCACCTCCGGCGGGGTGCCTACGCTTTGCTGACGGAACAACCCGCCGGTCCGAGCCGAGGTGCCGACAACCAGGACGCAACCGCTGATCGCCTCGCTCAGGTCGGAGACGATGCGGGCACCGTTGAGAATCTCCTCGCCGTGCGTCGCCATCTGGTGTGCGTTTCGCTCGCGGCGGTCGGCAACGGGCGAGACCAGCACCAGCTCGCTGAGCCCAAAGTTGCGCATGACCCGTGCCGTCGCGCCGAGGTTGCCGGGGTAATGGGTTTCGATCAGGACGACGCGGCAATGTTCGATGGACATCTGATTTGGAGTTTACTTCTAGCATTCCCTTTGCGTGATGCGGGCGCTAAACGTAAACTATTTCACTCCCCTGCACCCGCCACCTCTTGCGCCATTTGCTTGCACTTCTTGAGATCAAGCTTGCCGCTGCCCAGGATCGGAAGCTCCACGACCTGGTAAAAATCGCGCTGGCTTGGCACGTAAATGTTCGGCAGGCCACGCTCGTTGAGTTGTTTCCACACGTCCTTGGCCGTCGTATCGGTGAGCGGTAGATGCAGGACGATGATGCGCTCCCCTTTTTTCGGATCGGAAATTGCCGTGACAGCACACATTCTCTCGTTGGTTTTCAGGACCTGGTGCAATTCATCCTCGACCTTTTCGAGAGGCACCATCTCGCCGCCGATCTTGGCAAAACGCTCTTCACGGCCGGTGATGGTTATGAATCCCTCGGCGTCGAGAAACGCCAGATCGCCTGTGATGTACCAGCCGCCGTCGACGACTTTTTTCTGCGTCAGATCCTCCCGACCGAGGTAGCCCTTCATGACGTTGGCTCCGTACATGAGGAGCAAGCCTTCCTGTCCCTGGGGCAGATCTTGAAGCGTGTCGCGATGGACGATGCGCGCCGCCACGCCCGGGATCGGCAAGCCGATCGTGCCCGGCTTGTTGCCCGGCTGTCGGCTATTGCCGTCCTCGAAATCGGGCACATTCACCGCCGCTACTGGCGACAATTCCGTACAGCCGTAGCCTTCGAGCGGCTCCACGCCGAACTTTTGCTTGAACTCCTGCGCCAGCGTCGGCGGCATCTTCTCGGCGCCGCAGACCAGGATGCGCACCGATTTGAAGTCATCCGGCTCACAACGCCTCAAGTACGATCGCAAGAACGTCGGAGTGGACAGGAATATCGTGCATTGATGCTTCTTGCACAACTCGCCAATCTCGCGTGGCTGAAGCGGATTGGCGTGATAGGCAATCGATGCGCCGACCTGCAAGGGAACCCACAGAGTGACCGTGTAGCCGAAACTGTGGAAGAATGGCAGGATGCCGAATAAGCGATCCTTTGGCTCCGGATCGATCGCCTGCGCCACCGACTCGCAATTTGCAGCCACATTGCCGTGCGTGAGCATGACCCCCTTCGGATCGCCGGTGGAACCGCTGGAAAAAATGATCGTGCAGACATCGTCCGCCTTGTGCCCGCCGAGGCCCATCAAAAGATATTCATGGATAATGCCCGGAAGGAGAAAAATCCCCGCCATGGCAAGGATACGTTCGGTCTTGGTGATCGACTTGCGAAAATCTTCGAGGTAGACCAACTCGACGCCGGGACCGGGATCGAGAGGCACCTTGTGGGTGAAGAGTTTCGAGGTGAGCACCTTCGTGATACCGCACTGCTGGACCGCTGACTGGATGAGGTTCGGCGCAGAGGTGTAGTTAAAATTGACCGAAGTCTTGCCGAGGCACGCCAGGCAGATGTTGGCGATCGCGCCGCCGGCGCCGGGGGGAAGCCAAACGCCGACCATCTTCTCGCTTGCCAACAGTGGTTTGAGCCGTTTGAGGAGCACTTTGACCCCGACTAGCGTCTCGCCATAGGTCAACTCCGGCTTGGCGGCATTGGCGTCCAGGATGCACGAACGGAATGGGTGCGACACTGCCTGGCGAACGAATTGCCGATGCACCGGCTTGCGTTCCGAGGAACGTCGTACCGCGGACTCCGCCGAGAGCCGCTGGATCACCTGCCGCACGGTGAATGCATCCGATGTCGCCGGCAGCGGCTTGCCGAAACTGACGTGGGTGACAAAGGGCATCCCCTTGGGGAGCTTCCAGAAAAACTTGCCCCCTTGAAAGCTGAAAATGCTCCCCCATACATGGTCGAGGCACACCGGAATAATCGGGACCGGGCTCTTCTTCATGATCTGCTCAAACCCGCGCTGAAACGGCAAGAGGAAGCCGGTCCGCGTCACGCCTCCTTCGGCGAAGATGCAGACGACCTCCCCCTGGGCGAGGGCCTCGCTGGCGGTGCGCAAGGCCTGAATGATCGCGCGCGGCCCCGCGGTTCCCTGAATCGGGATGACCCGCACGGCCCGAACAATCCAGCGTAAGAACGGCAACCGTGTGAACGGCGCCCACATGAAGAACCGCACCTTGCGATTCTGCGCCGCCAGGATCAAGAGCGGATCGAGGTAGCTGACGTGATTGCAAACCAGCAGCGCGGGTCCAGTTTCCGGTACGTTCTCCGCGCCGACGGCTCGCACCCGATAGATCGTGTGCATCAAGATCCAGAGCGGCAGGCGAACCAGAAAGAAATAGTGGAACACGCCGATCAGACCAACGAGCGCCGCCGCGGCGATCGCCCAGATCCACCACGACTCCACCAGCGTATCCCAGAACGGGGACGGATCGGACGCAAAAAGAATGCCCACGCGGCGGCTCCAGGACACAATGAATAGTATTGGCTAACGTGGGAAGCGTAATCGAGCGCGAGGGGAACGTCAAGCGCAGATGTTGCGATGACGGCCAATGGAAGGATCACGGCGCCTTGGCTTCCTGGGCGCCGTGCTTGAAATCGAAGATCGCCGCTGAGATCGCCAGCCGGCCTGGCGCTGTGAAGTGTTGCCACATGCAGACGACACGCCCGCCATAAGCATCGATGCCGTTGTAATCGCCAAAGAATGCGCTGCGATCGCAAGGGAACGGTTCCTGGTTGATCTTGTGGTTGACGAACGTCTTGCCGCCATCGACACTGCGGGCGAGGATGACAGCGGTCTTGGTCCCTTCGGTGTCGCGGCGGTCGTAGAAGACGATATTGACGGCGCCATCGACCGGATCGACTGCCATCCAGGTGAAGAACTGCTCCTTGCCGTTCCCCTTCCCGTCATCATTGACTCGTAACGGCTTGCTCCAGGTCTCGCCGCCGTCCTTGGAACTCATCATGAAGATGTCGGGATCGCCGTTGCGCAGGTCAGCCCAGTTCACGTAAAGCGTACCGCGGTTCGGCCCGTTGCTCAGATCCACACACGCGATCGGCATGCCGTTGCAGCGTGCAATCCCCTTGATGGCGAAGTCCCACGCGCCCGGCGTTTCGGTCAGGTGCTTCTCCTTGCCGAAAGTGTGCCCGCCATCCGTCGATTTGACGAACACCAGCCCCTTGGGACCAGCCCAGACGACATAGACCTCCCCCTTCGGTCCAATCATGGGACAGGCCCCCTCGACCGTCGTACTCTTGTCCAGGCAATCGCCAGGGGTCTGCGAGATGCGGTGCGCCGGCGCAAACGATTTACCGCCATCCTTGGAACGCGAAAAGTAAATATGTGACTGATGCGTGGGGTCCTTGCTGCCGTAGACGTCAAACTTGGTCCACGCAATATAGATGTTCCCCTTGTGCGGCGATTCCTTGCTGGTGTCGGCTCGCAGCCACGGCTTGTCCTCGAACGGCGTTACGCTGTTGATGTGATCGATCACGGGAACAGGGTCACCCCAGGTCAACCCGTCCTTGGAAGTCTTGACGAAGATGCCGTTGACCGCCCGCGTGGGCCTGGGAATGCGGATGCCCGAAAACGAGATGCAGGCGTGGACGGCCAATCCGTCGGCGGTGAAGGTCAAGGCGTCGTCTCCCTGAACGCGCTTGTCGGGGTTGGCAAGCTTGGTTGTCTTCCACGACTTACCGCCATCGCTCGACGCATAGGACACGTTGCTCGGCCCCTGCTGCGATGCGGCGACGAGGTGATCGGGATTCGTCGGATTGATGGCGACTGTGACCTCACACGCGTGAATCGCCTTCGGGTCGGTGACGCGCACGACGCGATGGACGACGGCCTTTGCCTTCGGCTCGTCCTGCGAATGAAGCGTGGGGACAAGCAAGAATAATGGCGCGATCAGGAAAAGAGGAGCAAGACGACGCATGGAGTCACCCCGTGATGTGCAAATATCTCTCGTCAATCTACGCCGCGCTCCGAATTCGGACGAGCCGCAATCATTTCACCAGACTCTTCCAGCCCTTAAACGGATACTCTACCGCACGGCTCGGCACATAGTAATGAACCGTCATCCAGCCAAACTCACGCTGCTTGGCGTTGGCGGGATCGGGTTCCGGCAGCGGCACGCCGTCGGCCTCGGCGTAGATCGTACGGACGACCGGCACACGCTTCTTGGCGGGTGGGACGAGCTCGTAATCGGTGCCTCGCGTCTGTTGTAACCAGGTGTTATCGCGAAAACCGCTTTGCAGCCGATCGTTCGCCAGGCGGATCAGCATCTCCTTCTTGCCCGTGTCCAGCGACTTGTCTTTTGCGATGTACTCAACCACGCGCTGCGTCTCCGAAACATCGAAGCAAACCCAGCCGTACGGCGGCAGATACGCCTCCAGCTTGCAGTGCGACGGCGAGTTCTTCGGGAACGGGTTGATGCCATAGGTTACGCGCGTCGGATACCCAAGCGCACGGCCAAAGGCGGCACACAGGCCGTGATAGTCGCTGCAATGCCCGGTCTTCTTGATCAGGGCGTGATCCGAACTCGCCTTGAGCGATCCCGCGGCGTGATCGTACGTCATGTAACGGTTCACCCAGCGCATGACGCTGGCGAGATCGTCGGACGGATTCGTTGCCTTCGGCACAATGTCGATCAGAATCTTCTTGAACCGATCGTCCACGGTCACGCTTTGATCGGAACGCAGATAAGGCTCAAAGGAATCGGGCCAGCGCTCTACCCTGGCTACTTTCGCCGGGTCGATGTGCCAGCGCATCTCGTGGATGGTCGCCTTGAACTTATGGCGAACGATCTGCGCCCCTTGCGGGTCGGCGAATTCGAAATAAGCGAACCTGTTGCCGTGAACCTGCTCCTGCCCGATCTGCGGCGCCACCTTCATCGGGAATGCACTGAATTCGCTCCCCACGATGGTCTGGGCGGTATCCGACTGCGGCAGCGCCAGCCAGATCTTGAGCACCTTGGTCTTGTAAGGCGGAGTCACGACAACGGAGAAGTCGATGTCGTACGTGACAGGCTCGGATCTCTGGCCTAGCAAAGGCTGCTTCGGATCGATCTTCGGCGCCGGCTCATGCGCGTGACCAATGGACAGCCACAACATGCCAAGCAAAAGAGGTGGAAGGATTGGTCTCATGATGTTTTACTCATTTCGACCCTGGCCGAAAGGGTTGGCCTCAGCACGCAGGAATAGAGACCGCCCCCCGCGATGGCGCCGGCAATCGGGGCGAGGATATAGACGGTCAGGAACCCGCTTCCATTCGGCCCCGGAATGGCGATGTCGCCCCACCCAGCGCCCCAGGCCACGAGGCGCGGGCCAAAATCCCGCGCCGGGTTGAAACACGCCTGCGTCAACGGAGCGATTACCATGATCAACACCGCAACCGTCAGTCCAATGAACACAGGCGCAAGGCGCGCCTGCGGCGCTGTCGGGTTCCGCTCATCGGTCAGCGCAAATACCATCAGGGCGAGAATTGCGGTGCCGAGAAATTCCGCCAGAAACGCCACCGGCTGGGTGACAAGCGTGTTGTGATGACGTGCCTCCGCGACGTCATAAGGTGCGGCGCCACCGCCGAGTTTACCTGGACTCGGATAGTACTCACCATAGCACATCGCGGTGATCTCGCTGCCAGGCTTTCCACGCTGCACTTCCTTGATGAATTCCTTCTCTTCCAGCATCGGCTGGAAGAGAAGGAACAGAACCACTCCCCCAAGCACGGCGCCGCTGAGCTGGCTTGCTACATAGCCCGGCACCTCCCGCCACGAGCACCGCCCCCAAGCTGCGAAGGCAAGCGTCATCGCCGGATTGATATGGGCGCCGCTGATCCCGCCCACACAATAAATGGCCAGCATGATCGCCACTGCCCACACCAGGGCCACCTGCCCCAACCCCAGATCTCCCGTGAGTACCGCGACATGCACGGACCCGCAGCCGAACAGCACCAGGATAAACGTGCCAAGCACTTCCGCGCCGCAGCGAGCCAGGAGAGTCGGTGGGGACAGTGCCATGGAAGTATTCTAAGGGAGGTAAGAGGGTTCGCCTAATGTCATTTTGCGGCGCGTGCGAGATAGACCGGAAGGCACACCCCATTGGCAACGAGAAGATGCCCCACTTCGCCTTGGCGTGGCGCCCTGAGTTCTGCTATAGTCTCCCCACTTGACCGATCCTCAGCCCAGGTTGACCGTGAAGGAGTCGCGGATGATGCGTGCTGGATGCCCGAAAGTCCTTGTCTATCTTGCCGGCCTGCTTGCCCTGTTTGCCTCGCCACGGTCAGCCCTGGCTGACAACACCGAGATTCGCGAGTTCTCGGTCATCATCGATGGCAAAGATGCCGGCACATCGCGCATGACCATCGTCAGCAAAGACGACGGTTCAGCCTATTTCACCGCCACGGTGGATGTCAAATTCCGCCACATCATCCTCGACTACTCGATCAAACTCGAAACCCAGGAATGGTGGAAGAACGGCCGACTCGTCGGTTTGAAAACCACCGGCTCCGACAACGGCAAAAAAGTGGACCTCACCATCGCCGCCGACAACAACGGTCTGCGCCTGCGCGTCAACGGCAAAGACACCCAGATTCGGCCCGATGTATGGACCACCAGCTACTGGAAGCTTGCCGACGCTCGGTTTCACAACAAGCAGGTCCCCATCATCGAAGCGGACTCGGGCAAGGAATATAACTGCGAGCTCAAGTTTGTTGGCAACGAGAAGATCAAGGTCGGCGCCGACCTTCAGGACTGCTACCACTTCCGCGTCGCTGCCGCCCCGGGCCCGGTTGAACTCTGGTTCGACCGCTACCATCGCCTTGTCCGCGCCGAATTCACCGAGGCAGGCCACAAGACTATCGTCCAGTTGATCAATGTCAAACGTTGAAGCCGCTACCGGCGCAACACTCGCTCGACTACGACGCCATTAACGGTTTGGAAAGAAAGGGAGCCCCGATGCAAGACCGCGACTCTATCCGGAAAACACTGGTCGAACTGATGGAAGCCGACACCGGCAATACCTACGCCGACCTCACCGACGGCCAAAACCTGCGCACCGATCTCGGCCTGGATTCGGTCGACGTCGTCAGCATCGTGTCGCAGGTGGAACGTAAGTTCCGCATCCGCATGACGCAGGACGGCCTGGCCAAGCTGGTCACACTCGGCGATGTACTTGATTTGCTGGAATTGAAACTTCGCGAAGCCGCCGACGCCTCGAAAGCGGCGTGACTTGTTGTTAGCCCGAAGCGCCAGCGAGGGAACGCATCCCTCGCTGGCGCTTCGGGCTAACAGACACAAAGACTACGCCGCATTTCCCGTTGTGTGGTTTCGCTTCGTCGGCACTACAAACCGCCGCTGCATTTCGGCCAGCGCTCCGAGCAATCCCTCGATCGCGGCCGGCTGATGATTCGCGTTCACCTGAATGCGCAGGACTCCGCCGTGGTACGGGACGGCGGGAAACGTCACCGATTGCACGTAGTAGCCCATCTCGAACAGGAACCGCCCGGCCTGAAACGTGATATCCTCGTCGCCGATCAGAATCGATAGGATCGGTGTTGTCCCTCCCAGCACTATGAGCCCCTGCACGCTGGCGCCGGTCGCGAGGACCTGCAAGTTGCGAGTCAGTCGGCCGTGGATTTCTTCGTACTCGACGGAATTCAAAATATCGCACACCGTGCAGACAGCGTCGAGGTACGGCGGCGGCACCGGACCGCCGAAGATGAAGGTGCTCGAACGAACCTTCAACAGCCACTTGAATTCCTCGGTGCAGCCAATGAAGCCGCCGAAGCAGGAGAAGCCCTTCGAGAGCGAACCGACTACCAGCGTGTTTTCGTAGCTGCCAAGAGCGTCGAATACGGTGCCGCGCCCCTTGCGCCCCAGAACGCCGGTGCCGTGCGCGTCATCGACATAGAGGACGGCATTGCGCCGCAGGCAGACTTCATTGAGTTCCGCGAGCCGTGGCAGGGCGCCGGTCATGCTATAGACGCCGTCAAGTGCCACGACGGCTACGCGATAGGCTCCCGCCTCGACCAGAACGCGGTCCAGGTCGGCTGGATCGCCGTGATTGAACAGCGCCACACGGGTGCCGTTGGCCTGTGCGATCTTGGCCCCTTCCTGCATCGAGTTGTGGGCATGCTCGTCGAGCACCAGAAGATCACGCTTGCTAACCAGTCCCGGCAGCGCGCCGACATTCGCCAGGGTAACGGACGGATAGATCAGCACGGCCTCGGTGCCGAGCCAGGCGGCCAATTTTTCCTCAGCCAGTTCGTTGGAGCGCACGGACGCGAACATCCGCGACGCTCCGTTGTGGGCGCCCCAGCGTTTGACACCATGCGCGATCGCGGCCTGCACGCGCGGGTCTTGGTCGAGCCCCAGAAAGCTATCGGAGCCAAAATTGATGACGCGCCGGCCCTTGACGTCCATTTCGCGGTGTGGCCCCAGATGATCGACGACGAGATCCTTCAAGTGGGTTTCAGGATACTCACGGGCGTAATGCGCCATGAAGCGAACCAGGCCGTGCTGGTGCATTGCCTGCGCAAGTTTCTGCAACGGGGATTCGGACATGCCAACCTCACGTTGGAACCGGTAACGGGCAAGAGAGTGCGCGAATCGAACTACTGCATTGTCAGCCTTGGATTTGGGGTGGCGCCGACATTTCTGTCGGTGCGGACACAGACAGGAATGTCGATGCCACCCCGATTCTCAACTTTCTCAAAGGACTTCCCTGCTATATGCCAAGGAGGCGCTCCGATTCAAGCCGAGTCGCGGAGTATTCGTCTCGAATGTTTCGAACGAGCAATGGAAAACCTCGCGCAAAGGCGCAAAGCGGGCAAACGGGAGATTATGCCGAAATGCCGAAATGCCGAAATGCGAAGTTAGGGTCCGCGATGGGTCTACGTGGCTATGCCAGCCTGCCGTCAAGCCAGGAACCTCACACAATGGCGGAGGATGGGCTAACAGCAAAGGATGGCACGAATACATGAACTGCGGTCGTTTGGGGTCATTCTTCTCGCGGTGGAGATTGCCACATTTCTTGGCGAACTGCGTAATACGACCGCTGCCTCGACCCCTCAACTGTTGAGAAATCACCAAAATCAGCGTCATAACCAATTGAATTCAAATCAGTTAGGATGAGGGAAGGATTTTTACATAGGAATTCTCAGGTGCTAGAACCATTGCTGTCGAAGAACTTTGAGAGCCATACTGTGTCAGCGGCGTCAGATTGACAATCAATCGGAGATTGGCAAGAATGGCGGCCGCTGCATGGCTGAAATCCAGGCCGACTGCGGCCACTTGCCTGGAGCGGAAAGGAATCCGACCCTTGAAAGCACCGTTGAGCTGCCCTGTCTTGAAGGCAACCGTCCGCTGCCGAGTTGCCGCCGCCGCGTTTCGATGCGCGGATGCCGAATTGATTTCTCAGACACGCCGTCAGCCGATCGCCGTCGGTACGGAGAAGCTGCCGTTGTCGTTTCTCAAGCATGCCGAGGACCAGACCGTCGTCGCGCTGTTGACGGTGCTGGACGCCCTGGACGCGCAGGATTGGCACGCGAAGTCGTTCGCAGACTGGGGCGTCATCGCGGCGCCGAGCCGATTCGGTCGCCACGGTATGGCGGCGTCGATCCTTGGCTATTGCAAGGAGGGCCCCTGGGGCGTTTCACCGCATGTGATTCCTCAGCAATCGTTCCATGCGATGTCGGGCGCGATTAGCCAGGCACTCAAGATTCACGGGCCGAACTTTGGCGTCAGCGGCGGTCCCAATCCCGGCCCTGACGGCATCCTACTTGCCGCGGCCATGCTGGCAGATGGCAACCTTCCAGGCCTGTGGCTGCTGGTGACGGGGCACGAATCGGAATGGATCCCCTCCGCCGACGGGCAACCGAGTCCCCCTCCGGTTTGTAACGCCCTCGCGCTGGCATTGACCCCAACCGACACCGAAGCCGTCGGACTCCAACTCGAAGTCGGCCAACTTGAGCGCCCCCTCGATTGCGATTCTGCGATAGGCCACTTGCCCGAATTCCATCTCGGCTTGTTCGCAGACGAATGGAGCCGTTCGGCGGGAATGCCGACGGGGCGCTGGCGCGTCGGCGACGCCCATTGGCTAGACATCGAAGCACGGGGGGAGGAATGACTCGCGAACCCGTCTGGATCACTGGAGTCGGCGCCATCACGCCCCTGGGCAGTACCTATGCCCAGATCGCCGAGAGTCTGCTTGCAGGCGTCTCAGGCGTAAGCCGCATCACTAGATTCCCCGTGGACGATCATCCGGCACAAATTGCCGCCAGCATCGGCCCGGTCCCTTGCCCGGCTGGCTGGGATTCGACGGACTTCGGCGCACTCACTCGCCTTGATCAAGCGACCTTTTGGTGCTGCGTCGGCGCGCTCCAAGATTCCGGCTTATGGACAGACCGAAACGCGATGCGCGTCGGCATCGTTCTGGGTAACGCGGCCGAGTGTAATACGCAATGGGAAACCGATCATGGCCTGGGGGGCGTGCAGATATTTCAGCCACAGAACAACGTCGAACCTCTGACGCAACGGATCTGTGGGCGCCTGGGCTTGACGGGACCGGCGGCCAGCATGTCGGCGGCGTGTGCGAGCGGCAACTACGCCCTGGCGCTGGCGCGACGCTGGCTGCAGATGGGCTGGGTCGATGTCTGTTTGGCCGGCGCCAGTGATCTCGTTCTCACGCCGGTCACGTTATCGGGTTTTGGCAACCTGCGTGCTCTGTCGCGCCGCAACGACGATCCGCAGGCTGCCTCGCGCCCGTTCGATGCCGACCGCGACGGATTCGTCATGGGCGAAGGCGGCACGATGTTCGTACTGGAGCGTGCCAACGATGGGCGCCGGCGCCGCGCCCGCGCCTATGCGGAGGTGGCCGGTTGCGGCGCGTCGAGCGATGCGCACCACATGGTAATCCCCAGCCCGCATCCGGAACCTGCCATTGCCGCCATGCGCCAGGCCCTCGTCGATGCCCACCTGAATCCCGAGGATGTCGATTACGTGAACGCCCATGCCACCAGCACGCCTGTGGGAGATCGGGCCGAGACAAGGGTGTTGCAAACGGTGTTCGGATCCCACAGCGAGAAGTTGCTGGTCAGCTCGACCAAGAGCATGACGGGCCACTTGTTGACGGCCGCGGCCGCCTTCGAAGCGCTCGCGTGCATAATCGCTTTGGAACGACAAACCGTGCCGCCGACGATCAACCTCCACAATCCCGATCCCGAGTGCCGGCTACGGCATGTTCCCAATCACGCCGAAGCGCACTGCGTGCGCGTGACGGCGTCCAACTCGTTCGGCTTCGGCGGCAGCAACACCTGCCTGATACTGCGTGCAGCGTAACCTGATCGATATCTGCTACGGACTATGATACACTCGGCGGTTTCGCGCATCCAAGCGCGCGAAACCGCCGAGCGTATCACCCTCCGCAACAGATCCGTTTTCTAGTGGAAGATCGTGAAGCTCCCATTCGCCTCCGCGAACACGGCCGGGAGTCCCCACACCGGAATGGCTGCGGCGCGGCGGCCCGACTCCGTTGGTCGCATGCTCTTGTCATAAACCTGCCAGGCCAGCGCGCCGCCGCGATTCCAGCCGGCGCCTTCGGTCCAGACGAGGATCATGTCGCCGTTCTTGTTAAACGCCAGGGCCGGGTGCTTGCGGTCGCCGCCTTTGCCTGGCGCCCACTTGACCGAATCACTCTCAATCAGCGGCGATCTCACGAGACTAAAAAAGACTTGCCCATCGTTGTCCCAGGCTACGTAAACCCCGCGCGGTCCTTCGGCAAAAGCTTCGGAACTCATTGGGCAGTGATCGATTTTCCAGTTATCGAGTTGCTGGCCGGCGAAAGTTTGGCCTTGGTTTGCAGACCTGAGCACGTACATCCCGCGATTGACCTTCGCGGAGGCGGCCCGATAAATGAGATAGGCGTCCCCCTTGGCATCGGCAAACGCCCGCAGACCGCAACAGCCGCAGGCGCCAGTGTTCACGTCCCACGCCGGCTTCTCGCCGGCGAAAGTCTTGCCGTCGTCTTTTGAAATGCTGATCCAGACTTTGCGATTGCCTTCCTCCTTGGCGTTGTCCTTGCCGATGGCATGCCAGGCGACATAGACGTTGCCTCTCGAATCAGCCGCCAGCGATCCACCGCCGTCAAGGATCGACGTCTCGGTCATGAGATTTCGCTGCGGCTCAAAGGCCGTCCCTTGGTCGTTGAGCCGGGTGTACATCATCGGATGGCCCGAGATGGGGTTCTTGGGCTCCGCTTTCATGGATCCGTTCCAGGCGACATGGACTCGGCCACCCTTGCCGAGCGCCAGATGGCCGCCGCGAATGGTACCGACGGCGATGGCACTGCCGTCCTGAGAGTTGACCTGGATCGGCTGTTTCAAGGTCTTCTTGCCGAGGTCTCGGCGCACATACATCAGATTGCCGCCGCGCGGATCGCCGCTGTAGTACAGCAAATGCAGATTGCCCTTGGCGTCCACGACGGCCTGCGGCTGAATGCCGCGGTCTGGGGTTTTCTGGAGACCGACCTCGGCACGAACCGACACGGCCAGAAAAATACAAGATGCGAATGCGATGACGACGCGTTTCATCAGAGTCTCCGTGGTTTAACCCCGCCTCGTTACGGCGGGTGCCCACCCTCAACGTTTTTCGTTCAGCGGCAACCGATTCGCCTCCGCCTCGGTTTTCGGCACAGGCTGCTTCTTGCGCAGCTCAGTTTCGCGCGGCAATGTACCATACCATGCCTGTGCGAGCCGTTCCAGGCGATCGGCGACATCCTTTTGTGTCGCACTCAGATCCTTGCTTTCGCCGATGTCGTTGGCGAGGTCGTACAGCGCCCGCTTGTTTTCCTTTTGCCAAAGGTGAAGCTTCCAGTCGCCATCACGAATGACGAGCGTGCCGGACGCGGGGCCGCCGCGCTGGCCGATGTGCGATTCCCAGTAGAGCGTGCGCGATTCGGTCGTCGCCTTGCCCTTGAGATAGGGCACGAGGCTCCTACCCTCATCAAGCTTGTCCTTCGCAGGCGCTTTGACTTTGGTAAGTTCGCAAATCGTAGGCAGAAAATCGAGGGCAGAGGCGACCTGATGCGAAGTCCTGTCCGGTGGAATCGTTCCCGGCAAGGCGACGATGAATGGCACGCGCACGCCCCCTTCCCAGAGCTGCGTTTTCATCCCTCGCAATATTCCCGCCGAGCCAGCGCTGAAGGCCGCGATCAGCACTTCGGGCCCGTTATCGCTTGCAAAAACGATTAGCGTATTTTCTTCGATCCCCAATTCGGCAATCTTCGCCAGCACGCGCCCAATGTTGTGATCGAGATTCGATACGGAGCCGTAGTAGACCTTCTCCTTCTTTGGGAAATTCGCGTACAGGTCGGACTGTTTGACCTTTGGGCTCAACGGCTCGTGCGGGGAGTGATACCACAGGTTCATGTAGAATGGCTGATCCTTCTTCCCGACGTCGTCGAGGTATTTCAAGACGTGATCGGTGATGACATCGGTGGCGTACCCTGGATAGGACCTCGCGGGCTGCTCGTTGAGGAAGAACTGTGCGTCGTCGTAGCGGGCAAACTGGTTCCAGCTCGAACTCGGTCGACCTCCCATGCTGCCGAAGAAGTGATCGAACCCGTGCTTGCGCGGCATGCCCGTGTGCGGTGGCTCCCCCAGATGCCATTTACCGAAATGCGACGTCAGATACCCTGCACTCCGAAGCAGCCGCATGAGCGTAACAGCATCGAGCGGCAGAGGGTAGCGCGGTGTCGTCTCCGGCAAATCGGCGTGGTGAATGTTGAATCGCTGCGGGTGCCGTCCGGTCAGGTATGACGCGCGCGACGGCGTACACACCGGCGAAGTGGTGTAAAACTGTTTGAATCGCATCCCCTTCTTGGCGAGCTTGTCAAGGTTGGGAGTTTTGATGTGCGTGTGGCCGTAGCAACCCAGATCGCCCCAGCCGAGATCATCCGCAAGGATGAAGATAATGTTGAGTTTTTTCTGCGCGGGCTGTGCTTGCGACGGAGATGGCGCACAGAACATCACTGACAGCGTCGATAGGATCAACCCAAGAATGCGTTGCATGCCGAGGCCTCCGGGTAGGCGAATCTTTTGCCGTAAAACGCCGGTGGAGTTCCCGATCACCTGCCCGACCCCTGATGGGGCACGGCTCGTCTGTCAAATCGCTGCCTCATAGATCTCAAGGATATCGGCCTCCGTGACCGGTCTCGGGTTGAAGCGGGCGGTCCATTGTTGCGAGGCTTCCTCGGACAGCAGCGGGAGAATCCCCTGGCTGACGCCGCAGGCGCTCAGACGCGTCGGCAGATGGGCGATGCGCATCAAGCGGGTAATGTGCTCAGCAAGCGCATCGGCAGCGCACTCGATATGGCCATTGTGCAGGCCGGCTTCTTCGATCAAGTCGCAATAGAGTTCAGGCACGACCTGAGCGTTGAAGCGGATCACATGAGGCAGCAGGATGCCGATCGCCAGCCCGTGCGTGATGCCGTAGTGTGCGGTCAACGGATTGGCGCAGGCATGGCAAACCCCGAGCATCGAGTTCTCGATGGCCGTGCCGGCAAGGAAGGCGCCCATCTGCATGGCGCCACGCGCTTCCAGGTCGGTCGGGTTGTGCAGCACTTTTTCGAGATTGACTTCGAGCAGCTTCCAGGCCTCGCGGGCAAACATCTGCGACACCGGATTGCGCTTGGTCGTGACATACGATTCGACCGCGTGCGACAGCGCGTCGATGCCTGTGAGCGCCGTGACTTTGATGGGCTGGGTCACGGTTACTTCGGGATCGAGAATGGCGGTCGTAAAAGCCGCTTTGCGATCGCCGCAGGCCATCTTGAGATGCGTTTTCTCGTCGGCGATCAGGGCATAAGACTGCGCCTCGCTGCCGGTGCCCGAGGTCGTCGGCACGCCAATCGAGGGGAGCATCGGCTTCTTTGCCTTGCCGAAGCCCTTGTAGTCGGCCATCGTCCCGCCGTTGGTGAGGATGAAGTTGATCCCCTTGGCGCAGTCCATGGCACTGCCGCCGCCGACGGAAACGATGAGATTAATATTGAGCGGCTTGGCCAGGCGCACGCCGATCTCGACATGCTTCGAGGTGGGATTCTCTTCGACGTCGTCGAAGACAAAAACTTCAAGGCCCGCATGTTTCAAAGACGCCTGCGCCCGCTGCGGATGCCCGGCCGCCTCCAACCCCGGATCCGTTACCAGCAACACGCGCGAAGCGCCGAGCTCGAGTGCAAGCTCCCCAAGCCGGTTGAGCGTGCCGGGGCCGAACATGACGCGCGTCGGCGTATGAAAATCAAACGGCTGTAGCGGCATGGGCGCTGCCGGGAACAATCGGGGCGTGGTCGTCGGTATCGTAGTAGCGGATGACATAGGATTTCGCGGGCGGGTATATTCAGCGGGCGTAGGGCCTAAGCCCCGCGTGGGTTATCACGATAATTATATCCAAATGGTGGATGAGCGGGAGATGAAAACGGAACTGCGATCGGCCCGCTCGCCATCTACCTGGACGGACGCGGGTCATCATTATTCAAGAAATTCGCATAGCGCCCGCATGACGTCACGCGGGCGCTAAACGGCAAGCATTAGATCTTGATAAACCCTTTCTCAAACTGAAACGCCCTTGCCCGGAACAGAAAGTCCACGATGCTGCCTTCGTGCGGTTGCAGCCAGTTGAGGGCGATCGTCTTCATCGGGCCGATATTCAGGCGGTCGATGTGCGTCGCGTCGGCGAGGGTACGCTGGAACTTTGCGTCCTCGGTTATGGCGCTGCACACCAGCGTCGGGCCGATCGACTCCAGCATCTTTTCCTGCGGGCACTCGACGACAGTCACGAAGGGGAACATGAATTCCTTCTTCGCGATTGCTTTCTCGTGATTCTCGCAGTAGATGACCGTGGGCCGCATGTAGTCGCAGTGTTCCTTCTTGATAAGCCGGCTGCCGTACTTGGCGGTGAAATCGATGACGCCCGCTTCCTTGACATCCTGATCGATCTGAGCGTTGATGGCGTCCGCCTGGCCTTTGACCGTGAACGCCGCGATGGCCGACTTCGGGTCTTCCGGAGGCAGGGGCTGCACCGGGCCGATCTTGGCAGCGATGGCCTCGGCGATCTTCTTGCCGTGCCGTGACACCCAGACGCCCGAACAATTGATGCAGCCGCGGCCCGAGTTGACGAAGACGCTGTCGCACATGATGTCGAGGTACTTCTCCCACTCATCGACCTTGTCATCGCCGAGGATGATCTTGCTGAACCCGGGGCCATGCGCTTGCACGCGGGGATTGCCCTTGTACTGCTCGACCGTGGCCGTCCCGCCGAAGATCAGGCTGCGCGGGCAATGCTGAAGCACGGCGGCGCCGACGTCGCCGAGACCGGGATAGATCGCGATCGCCTGCTTCGGGATGCCGGCCTGAATGAAGGCCTCCGCCATGCGGTACGGCGTCCACGGCTCTTGCGGGCCGGGCTTGAGTACCAGGCCGACCTGCATCGGGATGATCGGCAGCCACAGCGTGTGGACGCCAGGCGAGTTCGAAGGCAACACCATGCCCAGCACCGGCGATTGGGCCTGGTAGCTGATCGGGACGCCACGCGCCTCGACGCCGTAGCCGCGCGCGAGGATGTCGAGATCGAGCCCGCGCGTCAGGGAGTCGAGGATCTTGTCCATGTTGGCGAGTACAAACTGGTTCTTCTCCATGTTGAACTTGCACATATGCTCGGGCAGGCCGGTGGTGGCCGACTGCATGCGGGCAAATTGGTCGGGCGTCTGCGTGCTGTCGCCCAGCGGCAAGGTCGCCGTGGCGTAGAGTTCGCCCGCCTTCTTGGCGATGTCGAGCAACTTCTTGATCGGGATCTCTTGCAGCACCTTGCGGGCCCGCGGAGCGTGCTTCATATCGCGCTCGACGAGCCCGCCGTTGGCTCGGCTCACCTCCGCCAACACTTCGCCGGTCGCAAAATGGACCACTTTATCTTGTTCGAGGCTCTTATACGGCTCGCCCCAGCGTGAGATCGGGATTTGCAACATGGGTCGGTTTCTCCAAAAAATGAATCGTGTCGGTAGGCGGGTTTTATTATAGGACCTCCGAAACAGTTTAGCCGCTCGCCTCTGGCGAGCGTGGGCAGTATGCCGTGCGATCTCTTTATCGCGAGGCGTGGTGCTCACGCTCGCACGAGACGAGCGGCTAACCGAATGCTGACGGGACTACTACTTGTCCTTCGATTTCTCGACCTTCTTCTCGCCGATGATCCACATGTGCAATTCGTACTCGTAGGTGTCGCCCCCCTTGACGGTCACCGTTTTGGTCGGCGTCCAGTCGCCGAGTACGAAACGGTGGGAAACGATGCGGGCGCCTTTCTTCATCGTTTTTTGCAGCACCGGGCTCAGGCGTTCGCCCAGGTCGTCGCCGATGTAGAGGAGCACCACGTCAGCGTCCGCCATATCCTTGACGTTGAGAATGTCTCCGACGCGCAGCTCGATCTTGTCCTCGAGCTTCGCCTTCTTGACATTCTCCTTGGCTTTTTCAAGAATCTTGGGATCGATATCGATGCCGACCCCCTTCTTGGCGTTGAATTTCTGGATCGGACGGATCAGCATGACGGCATCGCCGCAGCCCAAATCGTAAACAACGTCGCTCTTGGTGACCTTGGCGAGCTTGCACATTTCATCGACGATGTCGTCCGGCGTCGGCACCCAGCGGACGACAATCTTGTCGGTCTTAGGGTTCTTCACCGTCATATCGACCTTGGCCTTGTCGCCTCCCTTGACCTTGACCTCCTTGATGCGCGTGATTTTCGTGTAGTTGTTCGGCTCAATCAACGCTTCTACCTTGAATTTGAATTCCTTGCCCTTTTCAAGCGTGGCCTTGAAGGTGCGCGTATCGCCTTCCCCCTTGACTTCCTTGCCATTGACCTTGACGACCGTCTCGGCATGCCCCTTCTCGGGCACGGTGATGGTGATTTCAGTCGAGCCGGTTTCCTGGGCGACGTTCCACGCGGAAAGGCCCACGAACAGCACCAGGCACAAAGCGATGCGAGTCAAGATTTTCATGACAGTCCAATGCAAAAAAAGGTTAAATGGTCCCCTCTCTCCCCACCGGGAGAGAGGGGAGTATTCTTCAATACACGCCTACCACCGTCGTTGCCGCGAAGCCGCGATAGGGCTTCACACCGGAGCAGCCATCCCACGGATACTTGTCCGACGGCTTCTCCCGCACGGCTTCGTCGCGTTCCATGAAGCGCGGGATGAACAACTCATTCGTCAGCGTCGTCAGCATCACCCGGCCATCGGCGCCGTAGGGGACGACCTTGTTGTAGTCGTCGAAATCGACGATCTGCGCCACGGCACGCGGTTGCGGGGCGTAGTAATTGATCTTATAAGCATCCGCCGCCGTCGGCATGTCGGAGGCCGCCAAACCCATGAGCGTGTTGCCATAGGTCGGGGCGATGTAGATGCCCGGGCCAAGCAATTCTTCGATGGCGAAGCGGATCCATTGGCTGGTCATTTCCGTGCCGCCGCAGAAGACGCCGGTGATCCCCTTTTCTTTGAGGGAAGTGCCGTCCTTTTCGAGTCGCCCGCACAAGGCGTCAAGAAGCTTGGGCGTGGTGAACATGCACTTGATGTCGTGGTTGGCAGACAGGATGGTGACGGCCTGGTCGATCACGTGGTCCTGGTAGGCCTTGAGGTGCTCCATCCAGCCTTTTTTGATGACCTTGATGACCCAGCGGGGATCGAGATCGACGCAAAAGCTGATGCCGCCGCGAAACTGGGCGAGATGTTCGACGGCAAGGCGCAACCGGCGTGGACCGGACGGACCGAGCATCAGCCAGTTGGTCCCCTTCGGAAAATACTGGTCGGGGAGCGTGGCGCTGAACATCTCGTAATCGATCCAGTGATCCTCGCAAACGACACGGCTCTTGGGGATGCCGGTGGTGCCGCCAGTCTCGAAGACATAGGTCGGCTTATTCCAGAGTTTCTTCGGCAGCCAGCGGCGCACGGGGCCGCCGCGCAGCCAATCGTCTTCAAAGAGGCCGAATTTCTTCAGGTCTTCGAAGCACTTGACCTCCTTGCGTGGGTCAAAGTCGAGCTTGAGGAGCGGATTCTTGCCCGCTACCGCATCGACCCAGAAAGGCGTGCCGCCCTCGGGATCGAAGTGCCAGGCCACGGTTTCACGCACGTTGGCGTCGAGTTGTTCTTTCGCTTGTTGGGGTGTCATGCTCATTGGGGTAGTTCGTCTCCGAAAAGAATATACCAGTTGTTCGTGGCCCGCTCCTTGAGCGACTCGGAAGCGAGCGCAGATTGCATCGTGTCTTTCAATCGCTGGATGATCGTCGCTCTGTCCAATTGCGGTGCAAGCAGTCGAAGATCATCAAGATCCTTCGTGCGTATGCTCGTGAGCTTGCCGAGGAAAATATCGATCGGATCGACGAAGTATACGTGCAAGTCGCCGAACGAATCGTAGAACTGAAGGCGATTCGACCATCCTGCTGGAAGATAATGCTGCTGGAAATGTCCGAGCAGCAGTCCATATCTTTTCTGCAAATCGTCAAGGAACTGTGGTTCGCGGCGGAATTCTTCGGGCACTTCATCGACAATATCGATGTCGTCGGTGTGCCGAACCAACCGTCCGGTTGCAATAAGCGTGATGGAACCTCCGACCAACAATCGCATCGGCTTACGGACCTTCCGGCTTAATTCGCGGAAATACTGTTCGATCGTCATGGGATCGGTTTTGTCCATGAGCCGCGTCCTGATGCTCGGAAATCCTACCTCTTCGTACTCGTCCGCACAAATCGTATTGATTTTGTCGTGAGACGGGCAAGTCGTCAACCACTGGTCAACACGTTGCTGTCCCCAAAAAGTACGCAAGGCATCGACGCTATCGCGGATCAACAAACGCGTGCGATAATCGAGCGACTCCTCCGCGGCTTGGTTGACGACGGCATCGGCCAGATCGCACGGATCGATCTGCGGACGTCCGCGCACCAGCGACCAGAGATCGAATGTTTGCAACGCCATCGGCTTTACTTCCCGTTCGCAATCGCGTAAATTTTCGTCTTCGTGGTCACAAACAAGACGCCGTTGGCAACCACGGGGGTGCCGTGCATCGGTTCATCCATGCTAACCGTGGCGAGGACCTTGCGATTCTTGCCGTGCTCGAAGATGACGATCTCGCCGTCCTGGGTCGCGATGTAGACTTTGCCATCCACGTAGTAAGGCGAACCCCAGATGATCGTCTTGAAATCATGATCCCAGTAGCGCTGGCCCGTCTTGGCGTCGAGGCAATGCAAGTAGCCCGATTCCTCGCTCACGTAAACCAGACCGTCGTGGATCGCGGCGGTACCGCAAATGACGCCTGTATAAACCTGCCGCCCCTTCGGCGGCGGCGGCACGATCGGGCCGCCAAAAGACCAGACCAGCGCCGAATCCTTGTTGGCTGCATATTTGGCGTCATAGCTCTTCAGCGACACGTCTCCCTGCTTGGTGATATCCAGACACAGGAAATAGCTGACGGGCTGATGATTGGTGTGCTCGGGCATCGGTCCCAGGCCGAAGTAAAGCCGATCGCCGACGGCAACCGGGGTGGCGACGATGTAGTTGGCAATCTTGCCGCGTTCGTCCTTTTTCTTTCCTGACGGGTTGCAATCGCATTTCCAGATCAGCTTGCCCGTCTCGGGCTCGAAGCTGTAAATGACGCAATCGCCGCCAGGAAAGATAATCTGCTGCTTACCGTTGACCGTCACCAGGGTCGGGTTCGACCATTGCCCCTCGATGATGTTCTCGCCCGGGAGGCTGGACTGCCACACGAGTTTGCCAGTGTTCTTGTTGAAAGCAACGAAGCTCGGCGCCTTGGGCGAAACGAGCTTGCCTTGCTCATCGACGCCATTACCAGTGACGATCATCACCAGATCGCCGACGACCAGCGGCGATGAGCCGGCGCAGTGATGCGGGTGAACCTTGAGTTCCTTCATCATGTCGTAGCGCCACTGCACCTTGCCGTCCGTGTCGGCACAAACCACGATGCAGGCGGGGGTGGTGTAGTAAACGCGCTTGCCTTCGACCGTGGGCGTCGAAACCAGGCCGAAATCGCGATACTCGGAAGCGTCGGACATCTCATCGACGAGTTGCCACAAGAATTTTCCGTCCGCCTCATTGAACACCATGAGTACGGATTTGTCACGGTCCGTAACCTTGGGATCGCGCGGCTTACGGTTATTGGTGCCGACGTAGACTTTGCCGTCGGCGATGACCGGCCCGCTATAGGTGACGGAGCCGAGGTCGGCGTCCCACTTGATGTTCTTGCGTTTGCCCTTCTCGACGTTCCAGTCGCTCGGAATGTTCTTGTCGATCGTGTTAGCCATGTTGCGCTGCGGGGTGCCGCCGAACATGGGGGCATCCGAGTTCTTGCCAGCGCCCTGGAACAGCGCCACGGGCGCCGAACCCGACTTCACGTCCGCGGAGGTCTTGTGCCAGCGGTAGCCGGCCAACGCGGACATGATCAAAATGGGGAACAGGCACGCGGTGATGGATAGAGTTTTTGAGTTCATGAGTTTCCTCGGATGAATTCGTTGTTTAGCCGGCGAGCTTGCACGCCGTGTTTACGCCGCGTGACAACCCAACGTCCAGTCCGCGGCGAGCTTGCTCGCCGGCTAAACGAATCACTTGATCGCGTACAGTTTGCTTTCGGTCATCACATACAAGACTCCATTGGCCGCGGAGGGCGTGGCGCGAATGCGGGCGCCCATTTCGTTCTCGGCGAGCTTGTTCAGCTTCTTGCCGTGCTCGAAGACGAACAAAGTCTTGCTGTCATTGCCGAAGTAGACCTTGCCGTCAGCGTAGTACGGCGAGCTCCAGGTTTCGCCTTCAGTGTCGAACTCCCAGTACACATCCCCATTGTTGGAATCCATGCAGCGTAGGATACCATTCAGGTCGGAGATGTACACGAGATCCTCGTGGATCGCGGCCGTGGACATGGTGCGGCCAAAGTAATAGTTGCGTTGCAGTTTCTTGCGCACCGTGGGGTCCTTGATCTCGCCACCGTAATGCCAGACCGCGGCGGATTGGGGATTCTTCTTCGTCTTGGGCGGGAATACGGTGTCATCCGTTACGAGTTCCGGCGAGACATCTTCGCCGTTCTTTCCCTTGCCCATATCGATGCACCAGAAGTGGCCTATGCCGATGCCGTGCTCCGGGTCCTGGCCGGTGCCGATGTAGACGCGATTCTTGTAGATGACCGGAGTGGCGATGAAATCGCTGCGTTCGCCCGTTCGCAGCGCATACTTGGCGTCGCGCGGATTACAGTCGAACTTCCAGATCAGGTTGCCATTAAGATCGACCGAATAGATCCAACCGTCGCCGCCAGGGAGAATAATCTGGTTGCTGGCTTTGTCATAAGCAATATTGGCCCACTGCCCGTGCTGAATGAGTTGGCCGCGGTTGACAAGCTCCTTGAAGAAGTTGGCCGCGTTGGCCCCCTTGGGCAATTGCAAGAGCTTCTTGGTCGGCCAATTCTCCTTCCAGACGACCGCGTCGTCTTTATCAATATCTTTCTGGTCTTTGCCGGCCTTCAACTTGATGAAGCTTGGTGCGCCGGGCTGAGGCACATCGAGGTGTTGCTCGTTGACGCCGTTTGAGGTGACCACCCAGAGGTGCCCATCCACGAGGAGCGGTGAGCAATCGGAGATGTTGTGCGGGAATACCTTCTGCTTGGCGATCATGTCATAATTCCAGATCTCCTTGCCGGTCTTGACGTCGGCACAGACCACTTCGCAGCGGTTGGAGACGTAATACAGCCGATCGCCGTCCACGTGGGGGCTCGAGCAGATTCCCTCGTAGGGCCAATCGATGACTTGGCCGCCGGGGAGTTTTTGATGGACGGCCTGCCAGTTGAAATTCCCAGTCGCCTCGTCGAAGCACATGATAATGCCGAGGTCGATCGGTTTGCCCATAACGATCTTGGCCCATTGCTTGTCGCGCGGGTTCATGTTGTTGGTGCCGACGAAGACGCGGCCATCGGCAATAATTGGTCCACCGTAGGCCTTGGAGCCCAGCTCGGCGACCCACTTGATGTTGACCGGTTTGACCTTCTTCTTCGGATCGCCGACGTCCCAATCCTTGGGCAATCCTTTGACCGCCGTGTTGGCCATGTTGCGCAGCGGCGAACCGCCGTACATGGTCCAATCCTGGCGGGCAGCCTTCTTGTCTTCCGCCACGGCGGGATTCGAATTGGCCCCGTTGCGATACACCAGGTACAAGGCGCCTACGATCAAGCCAATCGTCAGCGTGGCGGCGAAGGAACGTTTCAGCGAAGAGTATGGGGTCATGACACGGCTCCGTGTGGTAGGTTTTTCGAATATCGCCGCTTGCCGTTTAGCGTTCGCATGGCGCCATGCGAACGCTAAACGCAAGCGGCTGCACGGTCACTTCTTGTTCGGTGCGATCCGCAAATTATCGTAATAGACCTCGGTCCCGGGCTGGTCGTTGAAGTTGCCCTGCACGTAGCCATAGAGCGTCGCAGCCCCTTCGGTGTTGGGATTCGAATCGGTCACTTCAAGGGACCAGCTGGCGGGTTCCTTTTCGCCGCGAGCCCAGGCCTTGCCGCGAATGACGCCCTTGCCATCCTGAATGTCGGTCGTCAGCTTGAGGCGATACCACCTGGAGGGCTCCCAGTTGAACTGGATGGTCTTGTCGATGCGCGGCACGGCGTCCCAGGAGAGGATGCGCAGGAAGCCGGCGACCTTTTTGGTATCGGGATCCTTCTTGGCTGCGAGAACCAGGGTGTAGCGATGAGCGCCAATGCCCATTTCCGGAAACGCGTCGTTGACCGTGGTGCCATGGACATCGCATTCGATGGTGTAGTCCTTGGAACTGGGCTGGGTGATGTAGGCGTTGCCTCGCGAGATCAACGGGCTGAACTTGTCGTTGACCTTGGCGAGGACTTTGTTGCCATCGATCGTCTTGACGAGGAACTTTCCTTGCGTGTTGACCCAGCCGCCGGGAACGACGCCGTCGGGAAGCATTTCAAACGTATTGAGGTACGGAATCCGCGGGGCGACGCGGACGCGGGCGATGGCGGTGATCCCTTCGAAGGTCGCTCCAACGAGGCTCTGCTGATTGGACAGCTTGCCATCGATGGTGAGCACGCCGTCGGAGGTGATCTTGCCTTTGAGGGCCGGAGGATTGCCCTTGACGCCTGGCGGCGGCTTCGGCGTGGGGAGCGACCATTCGGGTTCCACATCCTTGATGAAATTGCCATCCCCGTCGAAGGCGCGGGCCTTGAAGGTCGTGGTCCCGCCAGTGTGGAGCGCGATCTCAGCCGGCAGAATCTGGATATGGGCGATCTTGCCGGGCTTCACGGCGGGTGTGGCGATCACCGGGTTGGGGGCGGAGACGCCATTCTTGGTGCCGACACAAATCGTTTCGTCGGCCGTCGTGAAGTAGAGACGTCCGTTGGCAATCGCGGGGGTGCCGTTGAGTTCTACATCCACGCCGCCGGCGCCCGGAAAGAACTCGACGGAGAGCCGTTTGCACTTGCCGGCGCCCGGCTCAAGGATGTGGAAACGGGCGGCTACCTCGGCGACGAAGATTTTACCGTCGGCAAACACGGGGCTGCCACGCGTCTCGCCGCGACCGTACTTGAATTTCCAGTGCTGATCGCCGGTCTTGGTGTCCAGGCAATAGAGCCAACCGCCGTCGTCGGGCATGTAGAGGCGATCTTCATGGATCACCGGCGATGCATAGCGGGCGTGGATGCCATCGACCTGCCAGACGCGCTTCGGCGCTCCCTTTTCAATCTTGGACCCATCGAGGCAGATGACGCGACCCTGGACGGCGGTGCCGAGGCTCTCCTCGCCGTGACCGATGTAGACAAAATTGCCCTGTACGACCGGCGTGCTGTTGATCGGGCTGACGCTGAAGTCCTTGTAACTCCAGACGGGTTCGCCCGTGCGAACCTTGATGGCAAAGACGCTGCCGTCGGCGCCACCGGAAATCAAGAGTCGCTGACCATTGATGGTCGCGATCGTGGGCGAGGAGTAATAGGTGCCGCGTGATTGGGCCGGTTCAGACCACCAGACCATGGTCCCTTTGCGCTTATCGAAGGCGACATAGCGATTCGCTCCACGAGCGTGGCTCCCCCAGCTTGAATTGACCATGCCTAGGATGGCGAGGTCTTCATCGACGATTGGACTGGTGATTCGGCCGCCGTATCCCGACACCCGGCCATATTCCTCGCCCATCGAATGCTGCCAGACGACCTTGCCGTCCTTGCCGTCGAGGCACAGGAACAACCCCTGCGTGCCGTGGGCATAGATGTAGCCGGTCTCGGGGTCGGCCGCCAGGTTGGTCCAGCCGAGTCGGGAGGTGACGATGTCGGCATGAAAGACGGGGAAGGTGTGCTGCCAAATTATTTTGCCGGTCTTTTCATCCAGGCACATGACGCGTTCGCGGATCGATTCGGCAACGTCTTCTTCCTTGCCATTCACCACGACTTTCTTGGCTTCGTAATTGATCAGATAAACCCGATCCTTCATGACGAGCGGCGTCGAGCGACTTCCAAACGGCGCGGTCCAGAGCACATTGCCAGCGACCTTGTCGGGCAACCCCTTGTCGGGCGAGACGCCGGTCTGCGAGGGGCCACGCCAGTTGGTCCAGTCGGAAGCGGACGCGGTCAAGGAAAAAGGAAAAAGGAAAAAGGAAAAAACAATGCAGGTCCAACCCATTTGCCGTGGCATGATAAAACTCCTTCGCATGAACTTTTTCCTTTTACCTTTTTACTTTTTACTTATTCTCTGCGCCTTCATCTCAAACCGCGGCAACGTCCCCGGAGAGACCAGCGTGACATCCGCGCGAAACATCAACTCATCCCGGATCGCATCGGTGATCCGCATCGCCAGGTTCGCGCCGGCATTCGCCGCTTCCACTTCAATCCGCATCTCCGCAAGCGCCGTCGAGCGATCGATGGTCACCCGATACTCCACGACTTCTGCAAAACACCGCAACACGTTCTCCAGCGCCGACGGATAAAGGTTGTTGCCGCGCAGGGCAATCATGTCATCGGTGCGACCCAAGATACCGCCTTCAAGCCTCATCCACTTGCTGCCGCAAGGGCATGGCCGCGGATCGACGCGCACCAAGTCCCCTGTTCGATATCGTAGGAGCGGACTGCCGATTCGTCCCAGGTTCGTGAGCACCAATTCGCCGAGACCAGCATTCTCCCCTCTCCCTTCCGGGGGAGAGGGGCCGGGGGTGAGGGGGGCGAGCGTCGCCGGGTCGATCACCTCCGCGTAGTAATCATCCTCCACAATATGTAGACCGCCGGGATTGGCAGGACATTCAATCGCCAGCGGACCGATTTCGGTCATGCCGCTGTGGTCGAAAACCCTGGCGTTCCACGCCTCTTCAATGCGAGCCCGCGTCGCCGGGATGCTACCCCCGGGTTCGCCCGCCACGATCAGGCACCGTACGCCTTCAAGGCGCACGCCTTGCTCCTTGGCATATTCGGCAAGGTGCAGCGCATAGGTCGGCGTACACAGCACCACCGTCGCCCGGTTATCCAGCAGCATCCGCAGCCGGGCGCCGCTCGACAGGCCGCCGGTCGCCAAAGACAGACAGCCCATGCGGCCCGCCGCTTCGAATGCCGTCCAGAAACCCAGGAACGGCCCGAATGAGAACGCGAACAGCAGCCGATCCGCGGAAGTCACGCCGACCATCTCGAACATCTTTCGCCAGGAGCCGAGCATCCGCTCCCAGCTCTCTGGGGTATCCAGCCAGCGCAAGGGAGCACCGGTGGTGCCGGAGGTTTGGTGCAGACGCGTGTAGCGCTCCGGCGGGAAGGTCAGCAGTTCACCGTAGGACGGGTGCGCAGCCTGATTGGCGAGCAATTCGTCCTTGGTCGTAAACGGCAGTTGCTGCCAATCGTCGAGCGGCAGCCCCGCGAACTTACGCGCATAAAAGCGATGCGCCGGCAGGATCGTTCGCAGCAGTTCAGCCAGGCGTGGGTCCATGGTATTCGCAACGGTGCGTTTCACGCACCCTACTTGATCTTGAAGGCAAACACATACTCATGATCACGCAAATACAGATGCCCGTTGGCGATCGCCGGATACGCCCAGATTCGGCTCTGCCGGCTGGTCAGGCGATTCTGCGGGATCATCGATTTGACGGGGATCGTGAAGCTGCTGATCAGCTTGAATCCCGCCGGATCTGCGGCAACCAGGCCGACTTCGCCGTCGTCGGTATAGAGATAGAGCAAGCCTTCTGCCGCAGCGATGGCGCCGCTCTTGCAGTTCAGCGTTTGCCTCTCGTCCCACGCCAGCTTGCCGGTCTTGAGATCCTGGCAAACCCACATCCCCGGCTCGGAATGGCCGTAGATGTGGCCGTCGATCAAGACGACGCCGCCGTGAGTATTCTTGACTTTTTTCTGCATCTGCTTTGAGAATTTCTCGGTCGCAGCCTGGTTGTTGCCAATCTCGAAGAGGTGGCAGCCGCCGCCAAACCCTGCGGTGACATAAACCTGCTTGTCGGCTACGACGGGAGTGGCGCCGATGCCGTCATTGGTGTTGGTGAAGATGGTTTCGCTCCAAAGCAGCTTGCCGTTCTTGGCATCGATTCCGGAGACTTCGCCATGGATATCGCCCGGCTTGTCGTGGTAGCTGGTCTGGATGTATTGCCGGATGCCCCCAAGGTCTGCGACGACGATCGAGGAGTACGGAGCGTTGTTGGTCAACCCGGCGCTGCGCCAAATTTCCTTGCCGTTGGTCTTGTCGAGCGCCGCCAGTGTCCCTTTTGGTCCGCCCGGCGTGCAGATGAGGTGCTTGCCGTCCACCAAGGGAGATTCACTCCAGCCGTACTTGTCCATGATGACGCCGCCGAAGTTCTGCTCGATGTTTTTGCGCCAGACTTCCTTGCCCTTCTTGGTGATATCGACGCAAATGAGGTCAGCCTGGCCGCCGAGGGCGTAGAGGAAATCGCCGTCGACGGTGGGGGTACTGCGCGGGCCGTCGCCGTAGGAATTGCCTTTGTAGGTGTAGAGAACGCCGATCTTGGTACGCCACAGTTCGTTGCCGTTCTTTTCGTCGATTGCGATGACGTATTCGTCGGTGAACTTGGCATCGGTGCCGAGAGTGTAAACGACGCCTTTCGAAGCCGCGAAGCTGGAGAAGCCGAGGCCGGCGTCCTTGTAGGTCCAGGCGAGTTTGGGACCTTCCTTGGGCCACGCTTTCAGCAAGCCCTTTTCCTTGGAGACGCCGCTGCGATCGGGTCCGCGGAACTGGGGCCAATCGTCGGCCAGCGCGAACGAAGCGACCATCATGCCGCAGAGAACGGCAAGCGTACCTTTTTTCATGGGGACCTCGTCGGAGTCGAGAAATAAACGGGCGGGGGCAATCGGATGCCGGCGGGGGAAAACCTCTACTGCAAGTATACGGGGAAGGGGCTCTCGCCGGCAACGACTGCAGTCAGTTTCGAAGTGTAAGGTCGAATCTTCGCAACCAAAAAAGGCCGGCCGGTCTCCTGCGAGATCGGCCGGCACATTCGGTTTACTCTTTGCCACTACTCAATCGGGATGCAACACCCCGGCGTTGCCGCGGTGCCCGTCACCAGGCAACGCCGTTCGCCATCGACAACTTCGCAGCAGCAGCCAACGGAAACCTCTCCGGATATCGTGCAATAAACGAACAGAGCATCGCAGCATGCCTGGCCTTCGCCGGCGCAGCAGGTGCTCGTCTTCTTGGCAGCTGTCAGGCAGCATTCACGCGACGGGACACAGCACTCCGAACCCGTCGAGCAGCAATCGTCCGTGTCGTCGGTAGAAGCGCTGTAGCAGCATTCGCGCGGCAATGTGCCGCACTTGGTGCTGCAATTGCCCAACCGCTGATACGCCGCATCGCCGGCCACCCACAAGGCGCCTGTCATGACGACGGCCACTAACATCTTCGTCAACATAGGATTTCTCCGTAATAGTTTTAGGTTCATTTCAAGAGCAGGTTGATCCGTGCGCAACATTCGCGCGACGTGGAGATCGTAACCATCCGATCTCCTCAACACAACCAAATACAGTGGAGAATTTGCACCGATGGCCGGCACTCGCTTCGTACAACCTGCCCCGGCGCTACGGGCGCTGAATCGCTGGGGGTCGCTAACTGAAAGATTGACGCAGGCACGGCATCAAAAATCGCCGTGCCAACCTCATCCGAGTATTTGAGAAATGCGGCAGGCGATGTCTGACAGCACGGCGCCGGCGTCTGGGGAACGCGTGTCGGCTTGGGCTGTGCGGGCTTCTCTTTGGGACAACAACGGCAGCACTCCGTCTCTTGGGTTTCCGCGCTGACGGGAAGGTCCGGCAGCCAGCAGCACCAGCCGACCGGCAAACCGATCAGCAGGCTGAAGAGGTGGACCAAGATTTGACGAACCATGGGAACCATACTCTCATTATCCCCTGATTCTCCACCGCCGTCAAGCCCGTCAACCATATATAGGTGCGCCACGGACGCTTACTCTTTGCTCGTCTCGGTTGAACCCCCGGATTGGTGTATGATAGTAGCAACATCTCGGAGACATTCCCATGAAACGCTATTTCCTTGCAGCGACCTCGATCATGCTCGGCTTCCTGGCCGGCAGTATTCTCCTCGGCCCCTGGCTCCATGGGCAACCGGCCCAGCCGCCAGTGCTGCCCCGAGAGTTGACATCCTACCGCGACGTCGTCAAGCGCGTCTTGCCCGCGGTCGCTTATGTTGAAACGAATGCCAAGAACCGGACCGAGCGGCTCGGCTTCGGCTCCGGCTTTTTCATCGATCCAGCCGGCGTTCTGGTCACCAATTTCCACGTCGTCGAGGGAGCCGACCTGGCCACCGTCCATCTACCCGATGGCCGCAAGATTGCCTCGAAGAACATCCGCAGCGATCGCCGCACCGACCTGGCCGTGATCCTGCTGGACTTCAAGGACGCCAAGTTCGCCGTGCTCGAATTCGGCGACTCCGAAGCCATGGAGATCGGCGACCGCGTATTGGCCGTGGGGGCGCCGTTTGGCCTGATGGGGTCAGTCACGCAAGGCATCATCAGCGGTAAGGGCCGGAGCGGATTGCAGATGAATATGTACGAGGACTTCTTGCAGACCGATGCCGCCATCAACCCGGGCAACTCCGGCGGACCGCTCGTCAACCTCGAAGGCAAGGTCATAGGCGTCAGTGCGGCAATCAAGAGCAAGACCGGCGGGTTTCAAGGGGTCGGGCTGGCGACTTCGAGCAACCTCGCCAAGAGCGTCGTACCTGCCCTGCGCACCACGGGGATCGTCAAACGCGGTTACCTCGGCGCCCACATTCGCGAACTCGATGCGGACTCTGCTGCCAAATCCGGTGGCGTGGTTGTTGCTGAGGTCTTTAACAAAACCCCCGCGGCGAAGGCAGGGCTCAAGGTAGGTGACATTCTCACCGCCATCTCCGGCAAGGCGATCAAGAACGGCGACACGCTCCAACGCCTGGTCGCGCTGGCGCCGATCGACAAGGCCGTGGACGTGGACCTCCTGCGCAACGGGCAGCCGATGCGCTTGACCGTGGTGATTGAGGAGCAACCAGCGGAGTATGGCGTGCCCGAACCGAACCGCTAGATCCCGGTAGCCGGAAGCGCAAGCGACGGATTTTGGCGTCCGTCGCTTGCGCTTCCGGCTAACTTCACACCGGTTTGCCCTCGATCACGCTAACCTCCGTCGGTGTCGGCACCACGCGCATCAGTTGAAAGCCGGCCTTCGCATACATCTCGCGATACTCTGCCTCCGTCCGTTCGCGGCCGCCTGGTAGGACCAGCATGTTGAGATCGAGCCATTTGGCCGGCTGCGGCTCATTGCGCGGCTTGATCACCATCTCGATCACGAGCAGTTTGCCATGCTTTGGGGTTACCTTGCGGATGTGGCTCAAGATGGTGTGGCACTGCTCATCGGTCCAGTCGTGAATGATGTGCCGCATCTGATAAGCGTCGCCGCCCGGTGGAGCCGATTCGAAGAAGCTACCGGCAATGGTTTGACAGCGTGACGCCAGGCCGGCGTCGGCGAGGTTCTTCTTGGCACGCTCGATGACCCCGGGCAGGTCGTAAAGGATCCCCTTCATCGCGGGATTTTTTTTCAGAACGGCGGACAAAACCGTGCCGTTGCCGCCGCCGACATCGACGAGCGTATTAACGCCGGCGTAGTCATAGGCCTCGATCATCGCTTGCGTTTCGGGGCCATGGAAGCCGGTCATGGCGGCGTCGAAGATCTTCGCCTCTTCCGCGTGCTCGCTCAGCCAATCGAAGACCGGCTTGCCATAAATGTGATCGAACGCCGGTTTGCCGGTCTCGACGCTGTAGAGCAAGTCGCCCCACGATCGGTAGTGTTCGTCTCCCATCATCAGGGCAACAGCGCGCTGGGAGCCGTGCACATCGAGCAAGCACTCAGCCATCGGCGTCAAGTGAAATCGGCCCTGCTCGTCCTCGGCGAAAATCTCGACGCTGGAAAGGGCTCGCAGCAGGCGAAAGAGGGCCTGCGGTTGCGTCTTCGTTGCCTGGGCAAGCTGGTCGGCGGTTTTCGGTCCGTCCTTGACGAGGTCGGCAAGCTTGAGCTTGGCGGCAACGTGGATCGACATCGCACTCCAGTAACTGGTGATCATCTGCAAGAGCTGCTGGCGCGGCGTTGGCTTCTTGTCGGACATGGGAAACTCCTTTAACCAAAGGATACGACCGGTGCGCGAAACCGCCAAGCGATGTTCGATGACGCAACAGGGCAACTTCGCGGCTCGCTCGGCGGTTTCGCGCACATCTCGGCACGCGCCATTGCGTCCCGCCCGTTTTTCGTGGACAATAAGTGGAAAGGAGCCGAGTCTATGTCCGCGCATGTGACGGAACTCTTAAACGCCTTCAATTCCACGTTGCCGCTTTCCAGGGCGCGTACCATTCCGAGCGCCTGGTATTTCGATCCGGAGATCTACGCTCTCGAATGCGAGAAAGTGTTCGGCAACACCTGGCAGTACGTCGGTCGATCGGAATTGGTACGCGACGCAGGCAGCTTCCTCACCGTTGAGGTCGCCGGCCAACCTATCCTCGTGGTTCGCGACGAGAAGGGGACGCTGCGCGCTTTCCACAACGCCTGCCGACATCGTGCGGCCCAGGTCATCAACGATTCGTGCGGCCACGCCACCAAGCTGCGCTGCCGGTATCACGGCTGGACGTACGACCTCGCGGGGAAACTGCGCGGCACGCCGGAATTCGACGGCGTCGAGGAGTTCAAGAAAGAGGAGCAAGGATTGCCGCCGATGCACGTGGAGACGTGGGGCCCGTTCCTCTTCGTACACCAGGGCACGCCGAAGCAGACACTGGCCGAGTTCCTGGCGCCGTTCCCGCAAATGACGGCAGACCTTGGCATCGAAAAGCTGCAATTCTTCGATCGCCGTGAGTACGTCCTGGATTGCAATTGGAAGGTCTTTGTCGATAACTATCAGGACGGCGGCTATCACGTCAACACGGTGCATCCCGCACTTGCCGGCGCGCTCGATTACGCCCACTACCGCGTCGAGAACCATGAATTCAACAGCGTGCAGATCAGCCCGATGAAGCCGTCTGACGATCCGACGGTCGCCAAGGTCCGAAGCGGCTCGCACGCGTATTACTGGTGGATTTTCCCGAACTTGATGATTAACGTGTACCAGGGGGTCATGGATACCAACTGGGTGATCCCGCTCGGGACCGACAAATGCCGGGTGTACTTCGATTTCTACTTCACCGACGTGAAGACCCCTGAAGCGAAGCGCTTCAACGAGCAGAGCATTGCCGTCGCCCATCAGGTGCAGATGGAGGATTGGGGCGTCTGCGAAGAGGTCCAGCGCGGCCTGCGCAGTCGTTCATACGACACAGGCCGCTTCAGCGTCAAGCGCGAGGCAGGCGGGTATTTCTTCCATCAACTGCTGGCGCGCACCCTGCGCGAATAGCCGCTTGCGGCATAGCACCTGCTAAGCCGCTAGCGGCAGAAAACATCGAGGGAATTGCATTGAACCAAACGCGCGAAAACATGACCGTACATCGAGAGCGCGCCGTTCTCGTGAGTGTTGCCCTGCCTGATCGCCCCTGGAACGGCGACGATCCGCTCGACGAATTGCGCGGACTCGCCCAGACCGCCCGGGCCAACATCGTCGGCGAACTGACTCAGAAACGCCAGCACATCGTGCCGGCCACGTACATCGGCAAGGGCAAGCTCGCTGAACTTGCCGAGATCTGCCAGGCCAAGGACGCCGAGGTCGTCATCTTCGATAACGATCTGTCGCCAGCGCAGGTGCGGAATCTGGAAAAGGCAACGAGCGCCAAAGTGATCGACCGCAGTGAACTGATCCTCGACATCTTTGCCACGCGGGCCCGAACGATCGAATCGAAACTGCAAGTCGAACTTGCCCAGCTCGAATATTCATTGCCGCGATTGAAACGGATGTGGACTCACCTGTCGCGTTACAAAGGCGGTATCGGCCTGCGCGGCCCCGGCGAAACGCAGCTCGAAGAGGATCGCCGGCTTGTCGGCCTGAAGATCCGCGATCTCAAGGAACGCCTCCGCCACGTGCAGAGCCGACGCCAGCGCGAAGTCGAGAGCCGTTACGAAGAACATACCGTTTCCCTCGTCGGCTACACCAACGCCGGCAAGAGCACACTCATGAACCGCCTCACTGGTGCCGATGTGTATGTCGAAGACAAGCTGTTTTCGACGCTCGATACGCGCACCCGCCAGTGGCGCATCGGCGATTGGGGCCGAGTGCTCTTGAGCGACACCGTCGGTTTCATTCGCGACCTGCCTCACCATCTGGTGGCGTCGTTCAAGGCCACGCTGGAGGAAGCCCGCCAGGCCCGCTTGCTCCTGCACGTTGTCGATGCCAGCAACCCGCACGCGGAGGAGCACATCCTCGCCGTCAAGGACGTGCTCAAGGAACTCGACTGCGATGGCAAATCGACGCTGCTCGTCTTGAACCAGATCGATCGCCTGCAAGATCTGTCGTACTTGCAAGTACTGCAAGCTCACCACCCTCGCGCTGTCGCCGTCAGCGCCCGCACCGGCCAGGGTATCGACAGCTTGCAGGACGCCGTCATCGAAATGCTCAGCGCCGATTTCGTACAGGTCTCCATCGATGTGGACGCCGGCAATGGCCGCGTGCTTGCGTACCTTGCCGCTCATGCGGAAATCTATCGGCAAGAGTTTCACGACAACCGCATCAAGATGTTTGGCGCCCTGCCTCGCCAGTTGGTACGGCACATTCAGGAGCCCGACGTGCTGATCGAAGAAGTCGGCAAAGCACCACCAGCCGAAAACCCGGCGTCAATCTGATGCGGAATATGCGCCGCTCGGCGGTTTCACGCTCGATGGAATACACTCACCACCGAAAGTTAAACACCAGATAAACCGTATCGGCGTTGCCGCTCGGCCCCGTGGCCTTCAGGAAGCTGCCCGAAAAGAAGTGCGTGTAGACCGCCAGAATGTCGGTATGCGGGCCCACGCGGAAGCTGGCGGAGAAGTCCAGCTCCGAGCCGACGTTGCGTCCGGCCTGCCCCGTCGGGTCGGACCGCGAAACACCGCTCGATGTGCTGTAAAGAGCGTCGCGCGCGTTCGCCAGATGGAAAATGTGAACCTGCGTGTTCAGCGTGATCCATCGGGCCGGATACAGATAGAGGTGGAAATTCAGATCCTGAATATTCGCGCGCCCGATGTAGTCGATTTGTCCCATGTAGTAGTGCGCGAGCGGAAAGTGCTGATTGTACGTGTTTCGCCCGCCGACCTCGTTGCTGCCCGTGGCGTAATCGAAGTACGCCCACATCGTCGGGTAGAGCGGCAAACTCTTGAACTGGTAGCCGACGCCATTGGTCAGATTCCCCGCGACAATGCTGCCCCGCTCCTGGCTCCCCAGTTGCAGCATGTTCTCGGAATCCCACAATAGGCCCGAATCCGTCCTGCCTGCATAGCGAAAGCCGAGTGTATGGACGTCATAGGGAGCCGTGTTGCTGAGCGCGCCGACCGAATTCTGCCTGGCGGTGGCAGGACTATTGTGGTTGCCCAGATAGAGGTAGTAAAAGTCCAGGGAGCGGTTCGCCGTGGGCCGATAGGTCGAGTAAAAGCCGGCGAAGTTCTGCTGTTCGTCGGATGAGTTGAATCTGCTGACATTCGGTACGACCGGGCGCAGCCAGAAGGCGTTCACATCGAACTTCTCCGAGCGACGGAAGATGCGCACGCCGTCGAAGGTCCGCATCGCAAAACCCCAATCGCCCGGCGAAATGATGCGCTGCGACCCAAGCAGCAATTGCTGCCTTCCCATGCGCGTGTAGACCGCCTCGTCGCCGATCATCACCGTTTTGACATCGACGAACAGGTTGAGGACATCAGCATACTCGCAATCGCTGTTGCCGGGGGTGATTGTCTGTGGCGTGGTGCGCACATCGATGAACTCCGCAAAGACGCGAAGCCGATCTTGATACCAGAGATCACCGAATACGCGGAGGCGGTTGAGGTCAAATGTATTCTGTATGCCGGTCAGTCGGCTGTTACCCTCGAAGTCAAAGCGATTGCGATACTCGCCGCCGGTGCCGAAGACCCAGTTGTCCCCCACGTGGATGCGGTGAAGGCTCTCCAGGAAGCCGGATTGATATTTGGGATCGTCCAGATAACTGAAATCGACCTCGTTGAAGCCCTGCGGCGTCGCCAGCGAGCGCGAGTACCCCGACTTGGGTGGCTGCTCGCGGTTGTCGCCTTCGAGCCAGCCGCGGAGGGAATAGTAGCCCGCCCCGGCCCGCGGATTGCCCACGGCGCCAGTGGGCCAAAAGAATTTCTGCGTACGATACGTGGATTGCGACCAATCGAACCCGGTTGAATCGTCGCGGCCAGCCGTCGGTTGCGGCGGCCCCAAAGTCGCCTGCGCGATCGCCGATTGGTGGCACGTAATGAAGATCGCCATCAGGGCGCAACAGCGAACGAACCGCATGAATCTTCAGTCGGCATTCCGAGCCTGACTGATATTGGTAAATCGGCAAGGCCGGTGGGAAGTGCCAAGACTATGAGAATGCGGTCCATCGGCGTTACCCAGGCGGCAGAACCCTCAAGGTTTGCCCGGCTCGCCAGGAGCTGCGGGCAAGATCTCACGCAAAGGCGCAAAGTCGCAAAGGAATTTGAAATAGAAATCTACCGAAGCCAAAGGCGAATTCACCTTCTCGTTTATCGGGCTTTCTTTGCGTCTTTGCGCCTTTGTGTGAGTTTGATTCCACCTGCACTCGCTCTCGTTTTTGTTTGTGATTCGGCCAGAAACAGGTATGCTACCCTCAATAAACCTTGGATCCATGCCTTCCACGAAACTCCCTTAATCCATGACAAAACACTCTGTTTGCTGGGCCCTGCTTCTGCCAACTCTGCTCACACTGACTACCAGCGTGATCGCCCAGGACTCTGTCAGCTTCCGCAACGAGGTGATGGCCGTCCTGTCGCGCGCCGGCTGCAACCAGGGCATCTGCCATGGCAACCTCAATGGCCGCGGCGGCTTCAAGCTGTCGTTGCGTGGGCAGGATCTCCCGCTCGACCTTGCTGCCATGACGCGCGATCAGCTCGGCCGGCGTGTCAATCCGCAGCATCCCGAGGCGAGCCTCCTCCTGCAAAAACCAGCGGGCCAGGTCGCCCACGAAGGCGGCGTCCGCTTCGGCGTCAACAGCAACGAGTACCGCATCCTGCGTGACTGGATCGCGCAGGGCATGCCTCTCGATCCGCCGAATGCCCCGCAACTCCTCAACCTCCAGGTGACGCCGGTCGAGCAGTACATCGTACAGCCGACAAGTGAGATCACCGTGCAAGTGCGTGGGAAATTCTCCGATGGCAGCACCAAGGACGTCTCGTCGCTCGCCGTCTTTGAATCGACGAACCCGAAGATCGACGTCTCGCGCTCCGGCCACGTCAAGTGCACCGAAGCCGGCGAAACAACCATTGTCGTGCGCTATCTCCATCTGCAAGCGACGGCCCTGCTCGCGTTCGTGCCGGAGCGCAAGGGTTACGCCTGGTCGAAACCGCCGATCCACAACTACATTGACAAGCACGTTTACACTCGCCTTGAAAAGCTGCATGTGAATCCATCCCAGCTGTGCAGCGACAGCGAATTCCTGCGGCGAGCCTATCTCGATTTGCTAGGTCAGTTGCCAACGCCTCAGGAAATTCGCATGTTCCACGTGGAACATGCGCAGGACAAACGGGCCAGGCTGATTGACAAGCTCCTGGAACGCCCCGAGTACGCCGACACCTGGGCCCTCAAGTGGGCCGACCTGCTGAAAGTCGAGGAAAAGCAACTCGACAAGCAAGGCGTCAAAGTCTTCCACGCCTGGATTCGCCAGAGCATCACCGTCAACAAACCGCTCAATCGGTTCGCGCACGAGCTGGTCGCTAGCCGTGGCAGCACCTACAAGGACCCGGCGTCCAACTATTATCGCGCCTTGCGGGAGCCACAGATCCGCTCGGAGGCGTTCGCCCAGGTCTTCCTCGGGATCCGCATGCAATGCGCCAAGTGCCACAATCACCCGTACAACCAGCTCACGCAGAACGATTACCACCAGCTCGCCGCGTTTTTTCCGCGTGTGCAATACAAGATCCTCGAAAACAAGCGCAAGGACAAGCTCGATAGCCACGAGTTCATCGGCGAGCAGCTCGTCTACATGGACGACAAGAGCGAAGTCAAGCACCCCGTCAGCGGCCTGGTGCTCGCGCCGAAGTATCTCGGCGGCGACACGCTCAAGCTCGGCGCCAAGGACGATCGCTTGCTGATGCTCGCCAACTGGATCGCCGATGTCAACAATCCGTACTTCGCGCGCACGCAGGCCAATCGCATCTGGTATCACCTGATGGGCCGCGGCATCGTCGATCCGGAGGACGACTTCCGCCAATCGAACCCGCCGGTGAACGGCCCGCTGCTCGATGCATTAGCCAAAGATTTCGCCGAGCACAAGTTCGACCAGAGACACCTGATCCGCACGATCATGAACTCGCGCACCTATCAGCTCTCGGCAATCGCGAACGAAACCAACAAGGACGACGAGACGAACTTCTCGCACCCCCTCGTCCGCGGCCTTTCGGCCGAGGGGCTGCTCGATTCAATCAACCAGGTGACCGGCGTCCCCGCCACGTTCAACGGTTACCCCGCCGGCACGCGCGCCGCCCAACTGCCGAGTTTGCCGGGCCTGGATCGCAAGGCGTCGAGCGACGTCGGCGTCAAGTTCCTGCGCCAGTTTGGCAAACCCGAACGCCTCCTTGCGTGCAGTTGCGAACGCTCCGACAACACGACGCTCGCCCAGGCCCTGCAACTGATCGCCGGCAACCTTCTCGATACCGGCCTCAAGACGCCGGACAACCGCCTCGGCAAACTCCTGAAAGCCGGCAAGTCGAACGCCGAGATCGTCGATGACCTGTTCCTGGCGGCGCTGACCCGACTACCCAATGACCGCGAACGCTCGGCACTTGTAGCGCGCATCGAGAGTGCACCCGATCGACGGGCGGCGCTGGAGGACGTGTTGTGGGGGGTGTTGAATACCAAGGAGTTTCTGTTGCGGAAGTAAGGCGATCGCATTCCAGGCCCGCGAACATGCCTCATCACGGCACCCCCACGGCCTCCTTTCCAGGATCATTCACCGCAGAGAGCGCAGAGAGCGCGGAGAAGAATAATAGGTGGAAATCCAGAGGCTGCTCGGTATTAGGTGGTTTACACTATGGCGAAACTGGCGTATCGGCCGAATCGACCTAAGTCTGTTTCTCTGCGTGCTCTGCGCTCTCCGCGGTGAATTTGCATGAAAAGTCCGGGCAAACCTAATAATGACGCAATCGCACACCCATAACGCGACCGATCCCGTCGCCCTCGCACATTGGCTCGACCGCTTCTTGGCAGCGCCGATGTTCGCCCTGAGCATCGTCTACCTTGCCGTTGCCTCCGGCGTCATTCATCGGCTCGGCGACGGCTATTTCTCGGCCTTCGAAGCCGAAGTCATGCTCTGGTCCCTCGCGGCCATCTCGCCCGTCTTCATCGTCGAGGCGTGGCTGCGTTTTTTCCTGACGCGCCGGCAGATGGCGTTCTGGCCACGCCTCGGCATCCTGCTCGCGGTTCACCTGGTTCCGTTCGTGCGTCTCGGCCTGCGAGCGCATGCCGATTCCAGCAAGATTTGGTTGCCGGGGGTCGGCTGGCAGACGGTCGACCGCGCCTTGCGCCGGCGCCTGGAGCGGTTCTTCAGCGTCCCGTTGATCGTCTTTGCCTTGATGGTCTTGCCGGTGCTGGCGCTCGAACATTTTTGGGAAGAGCAGGTGCATCAACACTTTGGGCTCAAACTGGCGCTCGACATCGCGAGCAGTCTCATCTGGATGGCGTTTGCCATCGAGTTTACCTTGCTGATCAGCATCGCCGAGAAGAAGATCGCGTACTGCATCCAGAACTGGATCGACCTCGCCGTGGTTGCTTTGCCCGTGCTCGATTTCCTGCCGATCCTCAGACTCTGGCAACTGGCCCGCCTCGTGCAGCTCAACCAACTCGGAAAGCTCGGCCGGCTCTATCGCCTGCGCGGCCTCATGCTGAAGACGTGGCGTGCGTTCCTGCTCTTGGAGATGCTCAGCAGGCTCTTGGGCAACTACAAGGAACGCCGGCTCAAGAAACTCCGCGACCTCGCCGCCGCCAAGCAGATCGAACTGGGCGAGTTGCGCCAGGAGATCACCGAACTGGAATGCGCGATTCAGAAGGAGAAGGAGGCGTCGATCGCCAAGCCTGCGGAAGGGCCGCAAGCCGTCGAGCGCGAGGCGGGCAAGTAATCCAAAGGCTGGCGGCGGCAAGCCTTGTTTGGTAGGATGCAGCCATTCCATTTTGCCGACGAGGGAGGTTGCCATGATTGTGAAGAAGAAAACGAAGCCGCGAAAAGCAGCCAAGCGACCTGCGCCGCGCCCCAAGGATTGGCGGGAAGCGATCCGCGTGTATCTGGCCAAGGCTCCCTGGGTTGATGCTGTGTTCGCGGCCACGGAGAACGACACGATTCACGTGTATTCGGTCGTCAAGGAATTGCGCGAAAAGTATTACGAGGGATTGCACGAGCAGGAAAACAGGATCGAAAAAGCGTTTCCCGAGATTTCATTCGAGTTCCACACATGGGTTCACCAAGGCCGCGAACCGAGTAAGTCGGGGCCGGTTTTTACGGAACTGGTTTATCTCCGATGATGAGCGACAGCGCAAAGAAGCATTATGCTCGCTATCTCGAAAATGTCTCGCTGGCGGCCGACATGGAGCAACACGTGTCGAACGACCGCGGATGGGGTTGCGTCGTCCGGTTCTATGCCGCGTTGCACCTGATGAACGCGTATTTGGTCGACAAGAGCAACGTCCGTTTGAAGCCGAGCGTGACCGAACACAAAGAACGGAGGGCTGCTCTGGCCCAGTGTCCGGAATTGCGAGATGGCCCGGACAAATATCGGCGTCTGAAGGATCTCAGCGAATTGGTGCGTTACAACGTCGATTTCGAATACGCCGACGAGGATCGCGAAGACGCAATTACCTGGCTCGCCAAGATCGCCGCGATTGTGGAGCCGAAGCTCAAGAAGGCGTGAACGCCATATTCGGCCACTGGAGGCGAAATGGGAATCGTGCAAACAATGCCGGAACTCGAAGCCTGGTTGGACGCAAATGCGAATTCATGGTCAAGCCTTGCCGATCAGGGGTACAAGGCCCTCGTGCGCCGCTGGTCCGAAGTCTTTTTGCCCCTCGTCGCTGCCGGCGGCGCGCGTCTGCAAGGTAGTCGGGCTATGTTATCCCTGGAAGAAAGACTTCCCGCGGACGTATTCGTGGTCAGCGGCCTTCAAGTGCCGCGATTCGCAAACACTGGCGGGTATGGCACGGCGGCCTATGAAGCTGAATTGCGGTGTGCGCCTCGGGATTTCGCGAACCATTTGGAATTGGTGATGATTTCTGCTGATTTCTCCTGGTCGTGCATATTTTCCCATGAAGCCGGTACATCGGTATGGGAGCAACTTTACGAGTTCGAGGCGAACGCAAACACAGTGGAGAAGCCATGATAAAAAAGATCATCCGCACGACCTCCGGCCTTCCCCGAACCCTCCGCCCGTTCTTCTGGGACCACAACTTCGCCCGCCTGTCCTGGAAGGCCGACCGCGATCTGATCATCGGCCGCATCCTCGCGGTCGGCAACTGGGACTCGATTCGCTGGCTGTGCCGCCGCGTGCCGGATGCGGAACTGCGCATCTGGCTGCAGCATCGGCGCGGGGCGGGGCTGAGCAATCGCCAATTGCGGTTCTGGGAGCTGATCCTGAAATTGCCGCACCGGGAGGTTAATGCGTGGCTCGCGCAGCCAGGGCGGCAGGCCTGGGAGGGGCGGAATCGCGAATGACCTGGCATCCAGAGATTCTGGCTCGACAACAGCGGCGCGTCCTGGCCCAGATCGGCCCGGCGCTCTCGCGCCGAGGCTTCTTCCTGGTCGGCGGCACGGCAGTGGCGCTCCAGCTTGGACATCGTCGTTCCGTGGACTTCGATTGGTTTACGCTCGAACGCTTTGATCCTCTGGGCGTTGCCCAGGAATTGCGCGAGGATGGCATTCCATTCCTCACGAAAGACGTGGCGACTGGAACCTTGCACGGACTGGTCGGCAGCGTACAGGTCAGCCTGATCCGTCATGCGTATCCGTTACTGTCCAAATTGCGGGCCTGGCCAGGCGGAATCCGCATCGCCGCACGCGCCGACCTTTGCGCCATGAAGCTTGCCGCCGTTGCCCAGCGCGGCGCCAAGAAGGATTTCGTGGACATCTATGCGCTCGGCCAACGGTCCAATTCGTTACGGCAAATGTTGGAATGCTACCGGCGGAAGTTCAATATCGAGGACATCGCTCATCTTCTGTGCAGCCTGGTTTACTTCGCCGACGCCGACCCGGAACGCTTGCCGCGCATGTTGTGGACCGTCGATTGGCGGACTATCAAGGACACGATTCGGCGCTGGCTTGAGAAGGTGCCGCGTTAGATTGACAATGTCCGTTGGACGCCCTCTCGCGCCCATGGTAACATTACTTTGTCGATGGATTTTCAGGTCTCTGGGGTATGACCACATGCACCTGACCCGCCGCACTCTGCTGCAAATCGGCGCTGCCGGTATCTTTGGCGCGCTTGCTCCCCCCGCTGACGCGGGAGGCTCGCCAAGACGCCGCGCGCGCGCCAAGTCGGTCATCTTCCTGCACCAGTACGGTGGCCCGTCGCATCTCGATACCTTCGACATGAAGCCCGAGACGCCGCCGGAGTTTCGTGGCATCTATCGGCCCATTCGCACCAGCGCGCCCGGCATCGACATCTGCGAGATGTTGCCGCGAATGGCTCCGCACATGGACAAGGTCACGCTCATCCGCACCGTGCGCCACGAGATGCGCAACCACAACTCGGCCGGCTACTACAGCCTCACCGGCTACGCGCCGCCGACCGACGATCAACGGCTGCGCGATTCGCGCGAGCTGGCCCCTGCCTACGGCTCCGTCGTCGATCGCTTTGCCTCGTCCACCAATGGCACGCCGACGTTCGTGTCGTATCCGCACGTCATCGCCGACGGCTCCATCACGCCGGGACAACACGCGAGCTTTCTCGGGCAGACCTACGACCCGTTCTTCATCCAGCAGGATCCCAATAGCGATGACTTCCGCCTGCCCGAATTGAGCCTCCCCGCCGGCATCACGGCCCAGCGCTTGCAGAATCGCCGCGAGGTGATGAACCTGATCGACCGCTCGACCGAGATCCTCGACATCTCCGCCCGCGCCCGCGGCATCGACGCCCACTATGGCCGCGCGATGAATATGCTCACGAGTCCGACGTTCCGCCGGGCGTTCGATCTGTCGTCGGAGCCGCTGGCGATGCGCGAACGCTATGGGCGCACAACCTACGGGCAGGGCTGTTTGCTGGCACGGCGGCTCGTCGAGGTCGGCGTCAAGTTCGTGACCGTGTACTTCGCACAGTCGATCGGCGGGCAGTCGAAGATATCGGGCGGCTGGGACACGCACGGGTTCAATAACGTGCCGATGTATCCGATTCTGCACGACTACCTGCTGCCAATCACCGACCAGACGCTGCCGACGCTGATCGAAGACCTGCATGTGCGCGGTTTACTTGACGACACGCTGGTGGTGTGGGCCGGCGAATTCGGCCGCGGCCCGCGCATCAACAACATCGCCGGCCGCGACCACTGGCCGCAGTGCTACACGGTGCTGATGGCCGGCGGCGGCGTGAAGGCTGGCTATGTCCACGGCGTCAGCGATCGCGTCGGGGCTTACCCATCGCGCGATTCGGTGCGGCCGGAAGATCTGTCGGCGACGATGTTTCACCTCTTGGGGATCGACCCGCACGCCGAGGTGCGCGACGCGCTCAATCGGCCGTTGCCGTTGAGCATGGGGTCGGTGATTGACGGAATTCTGCAGTGAAACGCCCGTAGCCGAAAGGCGGCGGGATGGTCGTCGAAGATCATGCAGCCCCGATCTCCGCGGGGCGTAATTCAGTGGAGATTTCGCCAGCGAATTATTGCACCCGGCGTCAACGGCATTTCGTGAGCCGAGGGATGATGTTGGGCGTAGTGGCGATGTGCTGCTGCGTATGATCACTCCTTTTTCGGAATCGGCACCCGCAACACCTGCCCCTCTTGCTGACGCAGCATCTGCACGAGCTCGTCACGCGTCAGTGTTCCCGACAGCATCGCCGCCACCGTTCCTGCCGCGAACGCATTGGCGACACTGGTGCCGAACGCTCCGCCGCCGGCCAGTTCCAACTCGTCATACGCATACAGCCAGGGCCGCCGGGCGATCTCCATGCCGGCGGGTGAACCGAACGCGCTATACGATTGCGGCTGGTTCTTGAAGTTGGCCGACCCAACGGAGATGACGTTGCGCGCATCCGCCGGCAAGCCGATCGAACCGGCCTCGGTCGCGAAATCCGTGAAGACCGCGCGGCCCAGCAGCCGATTCGCATCGTCAATAATCTCCACGAAAACGCGCGGACGCAAGTCCCAATCTTTCTCGAACGCCGGTAGATTGGGCACCCCTAAAGGCCGAATGCCGGTCGGCGTCAATCCATCCAGAAGCTGGAATATGGGCGTCTTGCGAACCGGGTGCTTGCCGAGGAGCCACTGTGTATTCACCTTCTTCTCGATGCGAAGTGCGTAACGCCCCGCTTTCTCGACCAATACTTCAAGGACGTGCTCGTAAACCGACCCGCTCGGTTGATGTTCGATCCGCTCCGCCCACCCGTACGTCCGTGCAACCTGCTCGAACAGGTCGGCAGCGAGTTCCTTCGTGAATGGATCGCGCTGACGCAGCAATTGCAAGCGCATCTGGGCGAGTGGCGTGCGGTATTCGTCACGCTCGTCGGCACGCAAAAAGTAATTCGGATCGTGCGGCTCACGCCACTGCATCGTCAGCCGCAGCTTCGCCTTGGCCGGCAGGTCCGGCTTTGCTTCGCCCTGGTGGGGCTGCCAGGCGAGGAAGTTGATCTCGTTGGACCAGCGGCCCTTGGGGAGCGGCACATCGTCGGCAATGAACTTCATGGCCGGATCGCCCGTCACGTTGCGGAAAAGTCCATGCCAGGTCTGTCCACGGGTATTGCCGACGGCCTGGAACCAGAGCGGACCCTTGGGATCGTCGAGCGCCCTGGAAAGCGGACTGATGGCGCCGAGCGGATAGCCGCTGTTCCATGACAGCGCGTTGACGAGAATCGGGAGGCCGTTCAAACTTTCGATGTCCTTCAGATGGCGGCGAAAGCGCTCCTCGCGCAGGCGATGTTCAGTCTCCAGCTCCTCGTGATGTGCCATGCGCAGCCGACTCCATTCGCGTTCGCTATAGAGCCAGGAGAGGAAGGGACCCAGAAAGCCGAGGGACTCCATGAGGTCGGTTTCGTCGCGGAAGTCATTGAGGATAAGCCGGCGTTCTTCAAGCAACTGGCCACGGCGGACCTTGAGCTGAGCGGTGCGGGCTTCCAGCTCGCCATGTTGCTGTTCGATCGACGGCGCCACCTTGCCGCCTTGCGTGTAGCGCACGATCTCGTGAAGTTGATACGGATCTGTAATATCGGCACGGATCAGCACCAGCTCGGCGTGCGGCGCCGCCAGCGCCGCGGCCAGAGCGCATAGCGTGCCGTGGCCGAGCTGCTTCGCATCGCCGGCGAACGGCTGGGGGTAAACCTCGGGATCGCGATCGAACGTCAGATCGACTAGCCGCGCTCTATGCTTTTGCTTGACGAGCGTTTCCCAGCCGCGGAAGTCGCCGTCGATGATGCCGATGCGAATGCTCTTGCCCTGGTAGCCGCGCGCGTGCAGTTCCTTGAGGTTTGATTGCTCGAGCGCCTTCGCGTTGTCTCCTTTGAGCTTGATGTTCGGATCGACATCCATCGGTTGATGGCGAGGCAAGCGAATGACGCTCACGCTCGGCAGGGCCGCGAGGCGTTTGACGAGATCCAGGCGAATCTTGCCCGTCACGAACTGCCCAAGCTGCCCCTCGATGACGAAGCCGGGGGCGACGTCTTGCAACGTCTGCCGCCAGCCGGCATCGTCCGGGGTCAACGTGCCGACGAAGCCAATCTGCACGCGGACCGGGAACGGCAGCACGTCCTTCCCCTTCACCTGCTCCCACAGGTCGGCGCTGATCTTCTCCAGGTACTCGGGCTCACGCGGCTCCGGGTCGGTCAGCTCCTTGATCGCCGACCGGTCCGGCAAGACTTCGACGACGCGCACCGGATTGACGTGCCGCAGCGGCGTCGGCAGCTCGTCCGGCGGCAGAATCGGGCCCAGCCAGCCGGCGGGATGATTGCGCAGATCCCGATTCAAGAGGTCCAGTTTACTCTTCGGAATCGTGCCGACGATGCGCGTGTACGGCCTGCGCGTGTAGCCGCGATGATCGTAGCCGACTGGTTCCTTCAATCCTTGGGCATGCAAGAGGACGCGCAACTGGTTGGCCAGCTCGCGCTGGCGATCCGCGGTCAGATTCCCTGCCAACTCCAGCCGTACGCTGACCGGATCGTTCGGTTCGTCCGGCAGTTTGAATTCGTCCGGCGCATACGGCAAGAGTTGAATCGATTGCACAACCGTTGCTTCCAGCAGTTTCAGCGCGTTCGCCGACTTGATGATGCCGTGCAGGTAATTCTTGCTGCGATCCTCCCGGTCCGTTTCGGCATGCTTTTCCTTCGGCGGGTCAAATTCGAATTCAAGGCGATCCAGATGGCGAATGAGGGCATCGTACTGCATGACATGCTGATCGCGAGGCGCCGGGATGTAATAGCGCAGGGCAACCTTGTATTTGGCTGGCACGGGGGGCGCAGGAGGCTGAGCCGCGGCAGGCAGAGCGCAGGCGAGTATCAGCAGTGCGGAGGTAATAGATTTCATACTTTCAGTATGACACAAGGACGCCCGCAAGAAAGGATTTTTCTTCGTTAACCCGCTGACCTGGCTCGCCGCGGACGACAGATTCTCCACGCCGAGGAAACTCGCCGGTTGATCGCGGCCCCGCACTTCGGGCACAATCGATGCAATCGCATTCCCAGGACAACGCAAGGTAATTCTTGACGGCGTCGGCCCCCCTCGTTAATTTGGACCGGTGGCGAGCAGCAAACGCCCAGGAATTCCAGGAGCGGATATGTGCGGTCGATTCGTTCGGGCCCAGTCCTCCGAGACCTACGACGATTTCTTCGGTGTACCCGATGTGCCGAAATTGTTTGCTTCTTATAACGTCGCCCCGACTCAAACGATTCTCGCGTTGCGGATTCAAGAGGGGGTCAAAGTATGGGCTGGCCTGCGCTGGGGCCTGATTCCGTCGTGGGCGAAGGACAAGAAAACGCCGTTCATCAACGCCCGCGGCGAGACCGTTGCCGACAAACCCGCCTTTCGCACCGCCTTCAAGAAACGCCGCTGCCTGATCCTTGCCGACGGGTATTACGAGTGGAAAACTCTGGGCCCGAAACAGAAGCAGCCCTACTATCTTCGTCTCAAGAGCGGCGATCCTCTCGCAATCGCAGGCATCTGGGAGACCTGGCTCGGCGACGGCGACCCGGTTGAGTCGTGTGCCATCATCACGACGGAGGCGAACGAACTCTCGCGAAATATCCACGACCGTATGCCCGTCATCCTGCGTGGCACCGATACCGACGCCTGGCTCGACCCCGACATCGCCGACGCCAAGGCCTTGCTGCCATTGCTTCGTCCACTGCCGCCCGAAGGAATGATCGCGTTCCCCGTGTCAGCGCGCGTGAACAAGGTCAGTGAGAATGATGCGGGCTTGATTGAAGCGGTGACGCAGAGCTAAGATGGTGCCCGGCACTGTTGTAAATCAAGCAAACGGGTCGACCAACTTTACTCCTGCGACGCCAAAATCCGCCTGGTTGCGTGTGGCGATTGTCAAACCATGAACCAGCGCGGTGGCGGCGATCAAGCTGTCCTTGATCGGCATCGCCTTGCCCGCAGAACGCAGGTCCGCAAGCAACTCGGCCCACCGCAGTCCAGTCTCGGCGCCCCATGGCAAGCACGTGATGTTGGCGACGACATCGTTAAACCACGTTTCCAGACGGCGACGCCGTTTTCCCGCAGGCAACAGGCGGATGCCAAAGCGAACTTCGCCAAGAATGATCGGGTCAACCACTAGATCCAGCTCGTTTGCCCGCAGCCAATCGATCGCCTTGGCCACCGGCTTCGCCTTGGTCGGCTCGGAAAGCACATTGGCGTCGACGAGATAAATCACAGCGTATCCGTAGACTCTGATTCGATCGGGACAAAGAAGTCCTTTTCGGGGCACGCCAGCAGCAGGTCCACCAAGCCTTTATTCACGATGGGCTTTCGCCGCACGAGCCGATATTCGCCGCGGTCGATCCGCTCGACGTCAAATTCCTGGCCCGGCTCAATATCATCCTGGACCCGGATTTCCGCGGGCAGCACGATCTGACCTTTGGTAGAGACGGTGGTGGTCATGGTGGTAAGATAGCGTCTTACCTGGAGAATGTCAAGAACCGGGGACGTATTTGGCCCTGGAGCTGCGGGCCGGGATAATGCTGATTGTGCGGGTCGTGCGGTTGCGGTATATTTGCAGAGAGCAGCAAGGGTGGCAAAGTGGACCCAAATCGTGTACGATTCAGCCAGCGAAGTATCAGCTTCCGATTCAAGGATGGACGGACCATTGCTGAACTGGCGACGGCGTTGAAATCCGGACGAGTTCGCCCCGAGGATGTTCCGCCGCTACGCCTCGTGGAAAAAGACGGCGAGTATTTTACGCTCGATAACCGACGACTTGAAGCCTTTCGTCGAGCGGGAGTGAAAATACCTTGGCGACTGGCGACGGCCGAGGAAATTGAACAGGCATCTCTCAAATTCACAACCACCAACGGTGGCGTCTCCGTAAAAGTGCGAGGGGAAACAACATGATTCCAATTGCCAAACCAGAACGCTCCATCGACTTGACCGAAATGGTCGAACAGATTCATTCTCATCCCGATTTCGTGGCTTTTTCCCGTGCCTTGCTCAAGGACTTGAAAGAAAAACCCGAAGGGTGGGAAAACCGCGATTTGGCCACCTTCCTTGAAGCGTTAGGGGCATGGGCTGAAGACATGAATGGATTTTATCAAGCCAAAGGGGGCGCCATCCCGCTGCAACCGAGTTGGAAGATGCTCGGCCAAATCCTTCTTGCGGCTAAGGTGTATGAATAACTTCCTGGTGCGTGCGACGCTGAAAAACGTCAGCATCGACGACCCGAGGAGGTTCGACTTGAAACTGCAAAAGGCTGTGTGAATTGCCCGATCAGGAGACGAAATAAGGAGACGCAGCTGAATCCAAAAGAGTCGCGTCGCATTTTCTCGCCCGAATCGCAGCCCTGAACCCGGTGTCCATTACATTTGCGGTAGAGGACCGTTTATTGTTGACTTCGGGACTATTTCATGATAGCCGCGTCCCCTCATGGTAGCGGGAAACCCATCTGCGTCGTCGTGGACACCTGCGTTTGGCGGGCAGAACCCCTCCTTAAGACACCGCTGGGCGTAACTTTGGTATACTCGGTGAGCCGACGCGGTGATGTCATCGGGCTGCCGGAAGTCGTCGAGTTGGAACTCAAAAAGCAGATCGTTGAAGCGGGGCTGGAGGCCGCCGATAAAGCAAGGGGCCCCTTGCATATTCTTCGCACCCTAGTTGACGATCACTTTCTCGGGACTCACCTTCCAACCCGAGACAAGCTTAGCAAAAGTGTGGACAAGCGAATCGCACAACTCGATCCCGTCCTTGTTCGCGAGCCGTTCACATTACAACATGCCAAAGCTGCCTTGGCGATGGTGAACGCCAAGATGCCCCCAAACGAGAAGAATCAACAGTTCAAAGACTCCGCGATCTGGCAAGCTGCTCTGGCGCTTTCGGTCCGATACTCGACTGTACTTCTCACAAACGACAAAGCTTTCTTCCGTGACAGAGATCCTGAGAAAGGCTTCGCTGAAAATCTCGTTGAGGACTGCACCAAGGCCGGCACAGCCGTAAGAGGCTTCTACGGCATAGGCCCCTACCTCGAAGCCCTCCGGGTGGATGAGCCCGAATTTGATCGCGAACGGGCGAAGGAGTTGATTCTCGCCGTCGCCATGCCGCGGCTCAAACTCGAAGCGGAACGTTATTTGAGCCAGCCCACAGACCTTCTCAATGAAAGCATCGAGGCCTTCCCTACGGAGAATCCCGATCGCCTTGCCATCGATTACACTCTCACCTTCAAACTCGATCCGATCTCGTCCGAATCTCCGAGGAATCGGGACGACGAGCGTGGAATTGTACACGGCAGCGGCTACTTCCTTCCCAAGGAAAACGCTCTGACTGACCACTACATTCAACGCATCGCAATCAAGAGCCCTGGGAGTTTCTCCGCCAGGGCATTCAAGGATTACGACGGTTCGTTTGCGTTCCCCCGCCCGCTGGCGTGGGACTGAAGGAATGGAGATCGGCTCCGGACTACAATGAATCGCAGAGGCAAAGATTCAGCGAAAGCCGACCATGCACCACATCGCTGTCCGACGTGTAGGCGAAGATTCAAGAGCATCCGCGATAATTCGCGCGTGCTCGTCCTTTCCTTTGAGCGTCTTCAATTTTTGAAGCTGTGGCTCGGTTGCCGGAGGCGCCACCCACGCCAAATCGAACTTTCGGCATCCCCGCGATTCTTGCACACTGAAGCCGAAGGACAAGCCGTCCATTACTGCAGGGCGGGCCTAGCATTTCGCGCGGACAAATAAATGGGTAGCCGGTCAATTGCCGCCTCACCCCAACATCTCCGCCACCACGTTCGCATCCGTCACCAGCGGGTGCGGGCGGTTGGTGCGGTCGTAGAGCAGCGTATGCGGGTCGATGCCCAGGAGATGGTACGCCGTCGCCAGCACGTCCTTCGGGCCCACCGGGCGTTCGGTGACCGTGGCGCCGTGCCGATCGGTGCGGCCTACCACTCGGCCACGGGCGATGCCGCCGCCAGCGAAGAGCGTGGTGTAGGCTTGCGACCAGTGATCGCGACCGCCGCCGCGGGCGTTGTTGAGCCGCGGCGTACGGCCATGTTCGCTTAAGACCATCACCAGCGTGTCGTCGAGTTGGCCGCGCTGGTCGAGGTCGTTGATCAGACCGGCCAGGGCCATGTCGAAGCCGGGCATGAGTTCGTTCTTCATGCGGCCATAGTGGTCCCAGTGGGTGTCCCAGCCGGAGCCCGCGAGGCCATACTCGTCCCAAAAGACGCTGACGAACTTGCTCCCCGCCTCGACGAGCCGACGCGCCGACAGACACGCCTGGCCGAAGATCGTCATGCCGTAGCTTTCTCGCACGGGCATCGGCTCGCGGTCGAGATCGAGGGCCCGCTGGATGCGCTCGGAGCCGATCAGCGAGTACGCCATGTCGCGATAGCGGTCGTGGCCTTGAATGGCGGCATCGCCTTCGCGCCGCGCTTGCTCAAACTGCTGCAAGAGCGAGCGCCGTTGATTGAGCCGATCGATCGTCAGGTTAGCGCCAAGGTTCGCGCCGGAAGCGAGGGTGAATCGGCTATCGTTGGAAATACCTACATACGGCTCGACATCCTCGAAGCGTTGATCTTGCAGCGTCTTGACGGCGGTTTTAGTAGCGCGGCCGTTGAATTCAGTCCAGAGCGGGTTGTAGGCGTTGCCGAGGAAGGCGCCGTACGGGCCGGCGCGCGGGACCTCGCCGACACGGTGGCTGGAGAACTGGAACGGGAGGGCGATATTGGTGGGGGCCCCTCTACGCTCGCCCCGCGTGAGGTAATCGACCACGGAGCCGATGTAGGGATGGTGGCGGCCGTCGCGCGGGGCCAACTCCATGGCGACGTCGATGTTGTGCACGCCGGTGGTCGCATAGGCGACGCCGTGGATCGGGTGCGGATGCGTCATCGAACGCACGACCGTCAGCTTGTCCATGACACGCGAAACGTTCGGCAACAGCTCGCACACATCGCAGCCGGGAAGGGTCGAGCGGATCGAACCTAGCTCGCCGCGGACTTCCAGCGGCGCATCCGGCTTCTGATCGGCGAGCTCAAGCTGGCTCGGCGAGCCATAGAGGAACAGCAGAATGCATGACTTGGCGCGGCCGAAGCTGCGCTCACGTCGGGTCTCCGTCGCCTGTGCGCCTTGGAGCCGAAAGTAATCACTTAGCCCCAAGCCAAACATGCTGAGCCCGCCGGCGACGAGCATTTCGCGCCGCGTCAGGCCATCGCACAGTTTCTTCGGGGAACCCAGAACGGTCAACATCGCGGGAGTCCTGCCAAGGAGGGATGTTGCTTGTATCGGCAAGCGGGAAGGACGGCTTTATCTTACGCGGCGGATTGGGAGTTGGGCAAGCGGAATCTATCGCCTCAGATTGCCCAATTCTTGACTGTCAGTCCCGGCAATGCCGTGAGGTCTGAATCACTGCTAACGACGGTGCAATTGCTGAGCGAGATAGCAATCGCGGCAATCATCAGATCCATGGATCCAACTGGCCGGCCGAGTCGCCGCATTTCAGCGAAGAGTCGGCCATATATGCGAGCTGCTTCCAGCGTGAGAGGCCAAACGCGAAATAGATGCAGGTGCCGATTGACAAGGACGAGGTTCTTGTCGCGAGTGTCTGAGTTTTCGATTCCGCCAAGAAATCAGCGACAACCGGCAGGCCGATCCCGATCTTCGCTCCATTGGCTCGAGCTTGCATGGCGCGCTCACGAACGCCTCGACGCCGGAAAATGTAATCCGAAGCAGCGTTCGTATCGAGAAGAAAACGCCTCAATCGAACATCTCCCGCAACTTGTCGGCCCGTTCATTCAAAGTGGCTTTTTCGAGGTCTCGCTGGGCCTTGCGAGCCGCCTGCCACTCGGCTTCTTCCGCTTCAGTCATTTCTAGGGGCGGAATGGCGTCCACGGCAGCGATCCAGCGCGCAATCGCTTCCGGGTCATCCGCCTGGTTGTCATCGTCGGGGATCGGGTCCTCGGCAACGACCAGCCGGCGCCCCTCGGGCCAATCGGCATGGCCCTCCAGGATGACCTGTCCGTTCTTCCAAGTAGCTTTGACCGTACTCAAGGCAATCCTCCTCACGTCTATGCCGAATTGTACCGCAATTCGCGAAAGTTCGCCACCGCCGCTTTTGTTTTGCACCGCAGCGTGAGGTCGCGTAGGATGACGGAAAGTGCAACGGGATCACGCCATGGCGTTTGCCGGAGAAGGCCGATGAAATCCGCTCGCGTTCTTGCCGTGGTCGGTATGTTCCTCGTCGCGCTCAGCACCTACGGAGGGGTGTATTGGTACGCCTCGCGCGTTATTGACAAGATCCCACCGATGCACTTGGTATCGGGGATTTCCGAGGACGCTCCCGACTTTCAACCGATCGACGCGCGTACGTTCGCCGCGTACCAAAAGATCAAGGCCACACCTGGTTGCTGGTGGGCTAACGATTTCTTTTCCCTTGGAAAATGGGCAACCGCGTATGAGCCGCGTCCAGTAGCAATTGAGGGCGGACCATATTTTCGTAGTCTACCTGGATTTGCGTTCCGAGACTTTCCAAATGAAAAAATTCCGGACGCTGCCGTCCCGTTTGGTTTGCAATTCGAAAAATCCACGGTAACCGATGCGGACCTGCCAAAGTTGCGACATCTCAAGAGCCTCGAATGCCTGGATCTGAGCCATACGCAGGTAACAGATGCAGGCCTGAGGACATTAACCGCTTTTGAGAAACTCGCGGAACTGCACCTGCACGGCACGAAGGTAACTGACGCCGGAGTCAGCGAGTTGCAAAAAACGCTGCCAAAGCGCAAGATATTGCGATGGTAGCGAACCGTCCTATCATCCGCCGTGTTTCCTCAACTCCACCACCAGCTTCGCCGCTTCGATCTTGACCTCCACGCGATACGCCCCGTCGCCGAGCGGTTGCGTTGCCCATTCGGCGACCAGCGTTTCGTTGCCAATGTAATCGCGGTGCGTCTTGATCGCTTCGTTCAGCTTGGCATCGTCGGTGGCGAGGTAGAGGACGATGCGGTCGTCCATCTCCAGCCCGGCGTCCTTGCGGGCGGTTTGCACGTGGCGAATTACTTCGCGGGCCAGGCCTTCCAGCTCCAGCTCCGGCGTGATGCGGCCATCGAGCAGAATCTGGGTCCCGTGATCGGCGATGCCGCCCCAGCCTTTTTCGACCTTCGGCGTGATCCAGACGTCGGCCGCGTCGAGCGTGACCGGCCCGTCGGGCAACGATAGCTCGATAGGTTTGCCGGCTTGCAGCGTCTCCGCGACATCGGTGCGTTTCGCGAGCGCTGCCGTCACGGCGCCGAGCTTGGGGCCGAATTTCGGGCCTGCCGCCTTCGGGTTCAGCTTCACGTCGAAGGTCAAAAGCGGCGTCTTGCCGTCGTGCAGCGTCACTTTCTTGATGTTCAGCTCCTCGCGAATCTGGTCGGCGAAGCGTTCCAAGGCCTTGCGTTCGATGTCGCTGGCCGGCTGAATCTTGATCTCGGCGAGCGGCTGACGCACCTTCATCTTGACGGCGTTGCGTGCGGAGCCGCCGAGCGAGACGAGACGCAGGAGGGCGTCCATCTCGTCGGAGAGTTCGTGGTCGATGAGCGTGTCGTCGGCGACGGGGTAATCGCAGAGGTGGACGCTCGGCGAACGGCCGGCGTCAGCCGGCTGGTGCGGGGTGCCTAGCGAGCTACCGGCACCAGGGGGCTGACGCCCCCCGTTCGCCAGATTGCGATACATCTTCTCCGTCATGAACGGGATCACCGGGGCGCAGAGCTTCACCAGCGTCACCAGCACCGTGTAGAGCGTTTGATACGCGGCTTGCTTGTCGGCCCCCTTGTCGCTCTTCCAGAAGCGGCGGCGATTGCGGCGGACGTACCAGTTCGACAGCTTGTCATCGACGAACTCCTCCGCCTTCAGGCAGAACGCCATCACGTTGTAGGACTTGAACGCGTCGTGGGCGGCCTGGATCAGCAGTTGCAAGTCGGAGAGAATCCAGCGGTCGATGTCAGGGCGATCTTTCACGGGGATTTGCGGGTTAGTTGGATCGAACTCATCGAGCCGTGCATAGTTGCAAAAGAACGAATAAGTGTTCCACAGCTTCATGATAAACTTGCTGCGGACTTCCTCGGCGGTGTGCGGGCCGAAGTTGATGTTGGCGACCGGATTGTTGCGGCAATACATCCAGCGCATCAGGTCGGCGCCCATTGGCGGATACTTGTGCTCCTTGCCGTCCTTTTCCTTGATCGTGTAGCCGTCCTGAGCCGCCCCTTCGAACGGGATGGCGTTCCCCTTCGATTTGTGCATCTCGTCGCCGTGCTCGTCGCGCACCAGCGCATGGCCCAGCAGCACCCTGAAGGGGGGCTTCTGCTCCATCATGGTGCTCATGGCGAGGATGGCGTAGAACCAGTTGCGGAACTGGCCGGGGAAGCACTCGGTGATGAAGTCGGCGGGGAACCACTGTTTCCAGTAGTCGCGGTCGCTGTTGTACTTCATCGTCGAGTAGGGGACGATGCCCGCGTCGAGCCAGGGGTTGCCGACGTCGGGGATGCGCGACATCAGGTTGCCAGACTTCGGGTTCTTTATTTTGATGAGATCGATCCACGGCCGGTGTGGAGAATGCCCCATTGCCGCTTGCGGCGTAGCAGAACCTGCTACGCCGCAAGCGGCAAACTGTTCCCACCCTTCTACGGCACGCGCTTTCAATTCTTCGTAACTTCCAATGACGTCGAAGTCGCCAGTCTCTTCATCGACCCAGATCGGCAGCGCCAGGCCCCAGAAGCGTTTCTTGGAGATCATCCAGTCGCCCATGTTCTTCAGCCAATCGAGCTCGCGGGCTTTGCCATTGATCGATTCGGGGAGGAAGGTGACATCCTCGACGACCTTCATGATCTCGTCGCGCCATTTCATGTCGATGAACCATTCATCGACGAGGCGGAAGAGTAGCTCCGTCTTGCAGCGCCAGCAGTGCGGATAGCTGTGCGGATACTTCTCGACGGCGAGCAGGCGGTTCTTCTTGGTGAGGTTGTCGAGAATCCAGTCGGTGGTCGCGGGATCGTTGGCCGACTTGCCGGTGAGTTCGCCGAAACCGTCGAGGAAAACGCCGGAGTCGTCGAGCGGGGCGATGGGGACGAGACTCTGCTCCTTGCCGAGGACAAAGTCTTCCTTGCCGCAGCCGGGGGCGATGTGGACGATGCCGGTGCCTTCGGTCTCGCCGACGACATCCCAGGCGACGACGCGATGAACTTGCTGAGCGGATTGCTTTGGGCCCCATTTCAAACGCTCGACGACCTTGGAGATTTCCACGGGATAGCCGGACGAATGTTGCTGCGCGGGAAGCTCATCGAACGGCCCATCGTACTGCCAGCCGACCATCTCCTTGCCGGGGAGTTCGCCGACGATTTCGTAGCCGCCTTTTTCCTTGAAGATTTGTTCGAGCGTCTTGAGTTTGGGGACGCCTTCGAGCCATTCCTTGCGTTTGAATTGCTCTTCGAGGCGCTGGGCGGTGAAGGCGCCCTTGGCGAGGTAGTAGATTTCGTCCTTGTGTTTGACCTTGAGGTACGTCAGCGTCGGATTGACGGCGGCGCCGACGTTGCTGGAGAGGGTCCAGGGGGTGGTGGTCCAGATCAACAGATTTGCCGCTTGTGGCGTAGTAGGCTCTGCTACGCCGCAAGCGGCTCGGAGGGGAAACTTCACAAACACCGAACGATGCGCGACCATCTGGTAGCCTTCGTTCATTTCCTGCTGGCTGATGCCGGTGCCGCAGCGGCCGCACCAGGGCATGGCGTCGTAGGACTTGTAGATGAGCTTGCGGTCGTGGCACTTCTTCAGGAAGCCCCAGATCGTGTAGTTGTTCTCCTCCGCCATTGTGAAGTACGATTTGCGTTCGCCCGGCGGCTTGGCCCAGTCGGCGTCGGTGCGGTCCCAGTCCATCCATTGACCCAGACGGATCGATTGCTCGGTCTGCCGGCGGGCGAACTTGTTGACGCGCTCTTTGCATTCGTTCACGAAGAAATCGATGCTCTTGAACTTGTCGCCCGGCACAAGATTCTCGATGTCTCGCTTTGTCTCAAGAGTGAGACCGCGCTGTTTCAATTCTTTTTCAACCTCAACCTCGACCCACAGCCCCTGGCAATCGAAGCCGTTCTGGTAGCGCAGCTCGTGGCCGGTCATCGCGAAGTAGCGCTGGTAGGCGTCCTTGTAGGTACGGCCCCAGGCGTGATGGACCCCCATCGGGTTGTTCGCGGTGATCGGGCCATCGAGGAACGACCATTTCGGCGTGCCGGGCTTGCCGTTCTTGTCGCGGAGTTTCTGGAACGCCTGGATTTCATCCCAGAGTTGCAGGATCTTCGTTTCTTCGGCGGGAAAATCGACGCTGGTTTCTACCTTGTCAAACGGCATAAGCGCGTGTCCTCCTTTATCATTAATGTATGATGATCGGTTGCGCAGAGTGTTTCGCTCGGCGGTTTCGCGCACCGGGCGATAGCGGATTACAAAGAAATCAACCCCAGCCTTGCCAAGTGAATCATTGTAGGGTACATACGTATCCATGCCGCTCAGTGTGCGAAACCGCCGAGCGGATCATGCTCCGCAATAGATTTTCACGGGGAGGAGACGATGGTTGCCGCATATCATCTGATTTGGACGGTGTATGGCGCCTGGCTCCCCAACGATCCGCGTGGCAGCAGTTCGATCGAGATTCGCTCGGATATCTTGAAGGATCTCGGTGAAATTCATTACGGCCGAAAGAAAATTCAGCCGAGCGGGGCCGTGTTGCGCCGATTCATGCAGCAAGCGAAGCCGCGACTGAAACACGAAGTCTTGCCATTCTTTGATGACGAAATAACGATGGTCGCTGAATCGTTCGCAGCGACGATCAAGACTCGCCGCTATACCTGCTATGGCTGCGCCATCATGCCGGATCATGTGCATCTCTTGATTCGCAAGCATCGTGACAAGGCCGAAGAGATGATCGGCTTCCTGCAGGACGATAGCTGGCAGCGCTTGCAAGAAGCCAAGATGCGACCCGGCGATCATCCGGTGTGGGGCGGACCGGGATGGAAGGTGTATCTGGATACGCGGGCCGATATGCAACGCACCGTTCGGTATATTCTCGGTAATCCAATCAAGGCGGGGTTGCCGGCGCAGAGATGGGACTATGTGACGGAATACGACGGATGGCTGCCGGGGATCGGGGCAAGGAGGTGAGGTGTCTCGCGATTCACGGTGCGCGAAACCGCCGAGCGTAGCACACGACGCATTAGATTATCGCATGGGTTGAGTAGCGCACGATCTCTCTTGCCACGTCGATCCCCGTCGTCCGCGCGAGCGCCCGCCAGCCGGGGACCGCATTGATTTCCAGCACGTAGTACCCGCCGCCGGGCTTTGGCAAGAGATCGACTCCAGCCAATGGCGTTCCCACCGCATGGGCCGCCGCCAGCGCCAGGCGTTCTTCCTCGGCAGTCAGCGTGATCGGTTCGGTCGTGCCGCCTTGGGCGACGTTGGTGCGCCAATCGTTCTTGGCGTGCCGGCGCATGGCGGTCAGCACACGGCCGCCGATGATGAACACGCGCAGGTCCCAGCCTGGATGATGGATGAATTGCTGCACATACAAAACAGTTTGCAATCGCTCCAGAGTGCGGAAGGTTCGCCAGGCGATTTCCAGATCGGTGATGCGAATCATGCCGCGCCCCTCGGAGCCGAAGAGCGGCTTCACCACCACGTCGCCGCCGAGTTGATGGAACGCAGCAATCGCGCTCTCGGCATCCTGACACACGATCGTTGGCGGCGTCGGCAGGCCGGCGTCGTCAAGGCGAGCGCTCGCCAGATACTTGTCCACGCAGATTTCCAGGGCGCGCGGCGGATTCAACACGCGCCGGCCTGATGCTTCGAGCTGATGCAAGACGTCCATGCGAAAGACGACCTGTTCTAGCGAGCCGGGCGGCATGGTCCGCACGATGACGGCATCGTATCCGGACAAGGAGCACCTGCTGGGAATGGCTGCGGAGACCCGCCGGAAATCGACAGGCTCGGCGACATGGCCCAGCAGCGTCGCCGCCCGCTGAAGGTCGCGGACATGCCAGCCGCCGGCGCCGCTTGAGAGAAGTGCGATCTTCATGAAGCTGGTGAGTAGTGGAGTGGTGAGTGGTGTTGCACCACTTACCACTCCACTACTCACTCCCTAACCAAAAAACGACTGATGCAGCACATCCGCCTTGACTCGGCCAAACGCAAAACTGCGCCCCGACTTCAGGTTGCACAGCACGATTTCCGCCGGGCTGAACAGCATCGGGTCGATCTTGTAGAAGTCCATGTTGCAGCGTTCGAAGATCGATGCGAACGGCGCCCCGTAATCGGGAGACGCACACGCCGGCACCTTCGGGCCGACTTCCGCGAGTTGATCGTCCTCCGCATTCACCCAGATGGTCACCCGACCGCCGTAGAGAATCGCGTCATTCGTGCGGCCGATGGCGCTCAATTCTTCCTTGGCGACCGGCGGCAGCGGCGCGGAGCCGAAGCCGGTGATGACCTGGTTCAGATCGAATTTCAGTTCGTGCAGCTTGTGTAGCGCCGTTTCAAGGGAACGCGCGACAACTTGCAGGTTGCCCGCTTGACTCGCAGCCGGGGCGGCGAGCAAGGTGATCTTGGTGGCTGGCAGGTTCAGCGCCTGGCTGATCTGTTCGACGGCCGCGTCATCGGGCAGCTTGCGCGTTTCCAGAGCGCCAACGGCGACAGGGGCCTGTTCCTTGCCGGGGATCTGGTTGAACAACTCTTCCTTGCCATACGCGGCACGCATCGGTCCGGAGCCCATCGCGAAGAACTTGCCGGCCTTGATCTCCCAGCCCGCGTATTGCGACGCCATGCAGGCGAGCACCGGGTGGTCGGTGTTGACGACGACCGACGGGCAGCCGATGCCGGCAACTTCACCGGGCACAAGCGAGACTTCCGCTTGCCCGGCCAGGCAGACGCGCGCCAGCGCCAGGCCGGCTTGCAACCCGCCGGGAGTCTTGATGCCGCAATCGAGGATGCGGGCGCCACCGAGCGTCGTATGCGTCTGGATGCGCAGGGCGGCGGCGTTGGACGCCATGTAATCGGCCAGCCGCATCGCGCGTTCGTTGAGGGTCAGGTTCGCAGCCACCAGCATTCCTCCGCTTGGACTTTCTTCGTTTAGCGCCCGTAGGGCATTGAGCGAGCGCTAAACCGGGACATGCAATGGTTGTATCACCCCCACAAGCGCCGGTCGAGTGCCTGGGCTTTTTCTTGCAATTTCACCGTACAATCGGCAACCGTCGGCGCGGAGGCAAAAAGTGTCAGCACCGGCCGGCCTTGCTCGATGGTTTCGCCTGCGTGCGGAATGTCTGCATACTCGATCTGATTGAGACCAACGCCGGGTTCCAGTGCACCAAGCCAGGGTCCTTCTGCCGGAAGAACCAACGTCTGGCGTGCAAACAAGATCGCCTTGCCGCAAACTTCCTGCTCCC
>SXGT01100280.1_pt1 | contig 77424 bp, 57 predicted proteins | sample 3176221 | NCBI WGS metagenome assembly SXGT01 (sample SAMN11356862, study PRJNA531348) | freshwater metagenome | isolation source: freshwater sample F1-120 | place: China: Fuxian Lake, Yuxi | collected 2017-12-25 | reverse complement strand
GCTGCAACACCTACGGGAACAAGAACCCCTACTCGTCAGGGCCTTATCCCTACGACGTATCGGGTAGCCCGACCAACAGCGTGACGTGCTCGCTGGAGCAGCTGAAGCTCAGCCCGAGCGGCGTCAACTACATCAAGGACCCGGATCTCATCGTCGATCCGAGGACCTTGCTGGACAACGCCTTCTCGGAGGTCCGAGGCGCCCCGCTCCCGGAAGGCGAGCTGGTGAGCCACAACGACTGCGAGGGAAAATACAACCGCTGCGTCCGGGTCGCCGTCGGGACGCCCAACGTGGGAGCCGGTGATCTATGGGTGACGTCGACCCACCCCACGCCCACGACCATAGGGCCGATCGTGCAGCGGAGGTACCTCCGGAACGGCAACGCGAGCAACACCAACAACACGACCATCAACGCGGCCTTCGTGTCCGATGGCCACCCGCACCTGCATTTCCTGAACTGGACCGCGATCCGTATGCGCAAGATCACCTCGGCGTGCGACACCGAGGCCAAGGCGACGGCCTGCCCGCCGATCCCCTCGACCGGAGGGAAGCGCTCCTTCTGCCTGACGGACACGAACAAGTTCGACTCCAGCACTGTGGCCGGCGTCTACCGGCCCAACCAGACCTATGGCTGCACCGACGACGGCAGGAGCATCTCCCAGGGGATCTCGTCGGGAGGAGAGGACGTCTACGGGAAGCACCTCAGCGGGCAGCTCGTGAGCGCGGAGGGCCTCCACGGCCAGTTCTGGTTGGAGGTCGAGGTCAACCCGGCCGACGGGAGCGGCAAGCGCCCGGTCCTGGAGAGCGACTACTCCAACAACGTGGCGAGGGTGAAAATCACGATTCCGTGATTACGAAATCCTGACGAGAGCCCCCGGCTTGAAAGCCGGGGCACCGGCAGAGTCGCGGAAGCCCGGCCGAGCCGGCTACCCGTGGTGCAGATCTGTAAAAAACCCAGTGAGCAGCCCGCTTCGGGCTTTCGCGACTCTCCATGTGCCCCGGCATTTCATGCCGGGGGGGCTTGATGACTTCCGTGCAGGGTGAAGATTCAAAGGTAATATCGATGAAAAAGCGGACCATCGTCGTCGTCTCCTCGCTCGTAGTGGCCTCGCTGATAGGAGTCTCCACGCTCACCGCTCGCCGAGGAGGCGAGCCCAGAGCTCCTGTGGTGACCGAGTTCGCGGCGCCGCGCTTCGTCCGCCCGCCTCCGGCGCCCCGGCTCGAGGAGGAAGGGGCGGTGGCCCTGGGCGCCGCCGGCGCCGCGAGCGAGCCTCGGCCCATCAAGAACCTGGCCGAGCTCGATCGCTACCTCGAGAGCCTGATCCTCTTTGCCCAGCTCGATCCGAACGTCGCCGGAGATCAGGCCGAGGAGGGGGTCGCGCTGATGAACAGCCTGGTGGACGAGCTGGGCGGTCCGGCCAGGGCCCTCGAGAAGGAGAAGGAGTTCACCGACAAGCTCCAGAAGATCGCCGAGAGCGAAGCGAAGCGCCCGAAGGGGGACTCTCCTGTGTTGAAGGGGCTCCTCGCCGAGCTTCAGCGCGCCCCCGAAGGCGAGGCGCGAGAGGCCTTTCTGGCCAAGGTCACAGACGAGCTGGGACGGGTGCCGCCCGAGGAGCGAGGCTACTGGATAGAGCGCCTGAAGCAGACCAGCCTGGAGGCCCGTGGAGCCCCCGGAGCGAAGGCGCAAAACTAGCCCAGGAGCCAGCGAGCCAGCCCGTACGCGACCAGGGACAGGGCGAGGCCCAGCGCGCGCCCACGGAGGCCGGCCCGCCAGGAGAGCACCGCTCCTGCCGGGGGGAGGACGAGGGCGACGAGAGCCTCGCGGCGGCGCCCCAGCCTGGCCAGACCCAGCACCTGCCAGCCCGCCAGGAGCATCGCGAGCGCGAAGGGCAGGACAACCGCCGCGAAGGCCAGGAGCTCTCGCGTCGGCCTCACCGGGCGCCTCCGTCGGCGTCCGCCAGATCACGGCCGATGTCTTCCTCCTCGCCGTACTCGTTGACCACCAGCGTCCCGGAAGGCTCGGCGAGCACGAGCGGGCCGGGTGCAGGGATCTCGCGGCCCTGGGCATCGACCCATTTTCCAGGCGCGAAATAGAGCTGGCCGTCGCTCCCACGGACCTCGGTCCACGGAGCGAAGCGGGCCGAGGGGGCGGGCTCGATCCAGCGCCCCCTGCGCCAGCGCCAGCGCTTCCCCCGGATCGTCCACTCGCCGTCGACCCACACCGGCGCACCTGCGTCCTCTGGGCGCGGCGGAACGATCTCGACCTTTGCGGGCGGAGGCGGATAGGGCACCTTGACGAGGTCGGAGGTCACGTGCCCGGCGAACGGGGGACGGGGTAAGGTCGGAGCTCCACACGAGAGCGAGAGCGCCAGCAACCATGCCCCCCTTCCGGCCCGCCTCCAGCGAGCCCTCACCGTCGCCCGCGACGTCATCGGACCTTCCGCGCTCGCTCGCGCTCTCGGCGCTCGCCGCGGCCGCGGGCATGGGCGGCATGGGCTGCCACTCGATCCCCGAGGGGCGCTCGGCCGTGTACAGCGTCGAGGTGAGGAACGTGAGAGGCGGCGATGGCCCCGACATGGGGGACCTCGAAGAGAAGCTCGCCACGGCCCCCAGCCCCAAGTTCCTCGGCCTCTTCCGGGGCGTCGTCTACGAGTACTCGCTCTTCGAGCGCTCCGTGCTCCAGCGGGACCTCGCCAGGGTCGCAGCGGCGTGCCGCGCCAAGGGGTACTACGAGGCGCGGACGCGCGTGGGCCGCGTCCACCGGACCGCGAAGGATCATGTGCGCGTCGAGATCCTGGTGGACCCCGGCCAGCCCGTGAGGGTCGCGGCCGTCCTGGTGGACGGGATCGACGATCTCCCGAAGGCGCTGGCAGAGAGTCTGCGCAAAACCGCTGCCGGCAAGCTCGCCCTTGGCGCGCCCTTCGCCGAGGCCGACTACGACGGGGCGAGGGCCGCGTTGGAGCGCGCGCTGACGGACGGGGGCTACGCCTTCGCGAAGGTCCGAGAGGCGGCGAACGTCGATCTCGGGGGGCATAGGGCCTTCGTACGATACCAGGTCGCGCATGGACCTCCGCAAGCCTTCGGAGAGGTCCGGGTGCTGGGGCTCTCGGGTCTCCCGGAGGACCGGGTGCGTGCCGCGCTGTCCATCACGCCCGGAGAGCCCTACTCGACCAGGGCGCTCGACGCGGCCCGCCAGGCCGCGCTAGACCTCGGCGTCTTTGCCTCGGTCGACGTCACGCCCGACCTCGAGGGAGGCCCGAGGAAGGACGGGCGCGTGCCCGTCCTGGTCACGCTCGAGCCGACCAAGCTGCGGACGCTGCGCCTGGGGGCGGGGCTCGAGTTCGACGCGCTCAAGACCGCGATCACGGGCCAAGCAGGGTGGGAGCACCGGAATTTCTTCGGGGGGCTGCGCACCTTCAAGGTCGACCTGGGCGCCGGGCTGGTCCTCTACCCCCTCCGGGTGAACAACATCGAGGCCCCCGAGCGGGTCTTCCCCGAGGGCAAGCTCCACCTGGATCTCAACCAGCCAGGGATCTTCGGAGGTCGCACAGGCGCCTTCGTCCGCCCCGGGGTAGATATCTATCCCGTGCTCGTCGATCCCACTCCAGCCAAGGACGCTCCGGTGATTGGCTATGGTGAGCTCCGTAGCACCGTGGGCCTCGACCGCACGATCGCTCGCTTTTACGGGGCCATCTCCCAGAACCTCCAGGTCGCCTACCCCTTCACTTACCTGGGCAAGACGAACGACACGCTGAGCAACGTGGTCATCTCCTACCCCGAGCTCCAGGCGCAGATCGATCTCCGCGACAGCCGGATCAACCCGAGAAAGGGCGTGTACCTCGCCTCGTTCTTCCAGATCGCCGGGCTGGGCGGCGACGCGCGGGACGTGAAGGTGCAGCCCGAGATCCGGGGGTACATCCCCCTCGGCAAGCGCTTCGTGCTCGCGGCGCGCGCGTCCGTTGGCTTCCTCCTTCCGTTCAACTACGGGTCGTCCGTGTACGGGAACCCGAAGGCGCTGGACAGCTCGACGCGCACGTCCGACTACCAGCTGGTGTACTTTCGTGGCTTCTTCTCCGGCGGCCCCAACACCAACCGAGGTTACCCGGCGCGCGGGGTGAGCCCCTACGCGGAGGTCCCCTTCCTCACGCCGGAGAGCGCCCAGGAGAGGATCGACACCTCTTGCGGCAAGAACTGCAGCGTGCCCACCGGCGGCTTCAGCCTCTGGGAGACCTCCGTCGAGCTCCGGGTGGACGTCGCTGGCGCGCTCTCGTCGGCCCTCTTCTGCGACGCGAGCGACGTCTCGCCCTACCGCTTCGATCTTCGCCTCGGGCACCTCCACCTCTCGTGCGGCCTGGGCGTGCGCTACCAGACGCCCGTCGGCCCCATCCGCCTGGACGTGGGTTACCGCATCCCTGGCCTCCAGGTCATCGGCGGTCTCACGCCCGACGAGAAGGAACCCAAGACCTTCTTCCAAACGCCGATAGCGATCGCCCTGGGCGTCGGGGAGGCGTTTTGAGAGCGCGCAGGCTGGCCCGGGGGATCAGGACCGCGGCCAAGGCCTCGGCCAGGACCGCGGGAGGAGCCCTGGCGGCCCTGGCGGCGGTCGGGTTCGCGGCGCTCGTCCACGTGGGTACCCCCAGCGGGCGCCGCCTGGTGACCCGGATCGCGAACGAGAACCTCGCGGAGCTCTTTCACGGCAAGATCGTGATCGATCGCATAGGGGGGCTCGGCCCCGAGGGGCTCGTGGGCGTTGACGGGCGCGTGCTCACCGAGGACGGCAAGCCGCTCGTGGACGCCCGAGGGATCGAGGCCAGGATCGACGCCTGGGCCCTCCTCCAGAAGGCGCTCTTCTCGGAGGAGCCCCCCCTCGTCCGCGTCGACGCCCTCGCGGTCGACCACGTCGAGATCTCCCTGGCTGACCCGCGGGGCTTCCTCGCCTTCCGTGACGCGTTCGTCCTCAAGAAACCCTCCTCGGGGCCCCCAGGGACCTCGCCCACCGTGCAGCTCCGCTCGATCCGCGTGCATCATGCATGGATTCACGGCTTCCTGGCCGGTGAGCTCCCCGTCGACGCGGAACTCACCGGCCTCTCGGGCTCGCTGGAGAAGAACAGCGGCGGCATCCTGATCGGGCTCGACGACGTGTCGGTGAAGGCCAGGGAGGCGCGGCCGGGCGCGGCCCTCACCCAGCGCGCTCACGGCGCGCTCTCCGTCCTCCGGCGGGGTGCCCCCAGCCTGCGGGTGGCGGCCGCGGGTGATCTCCAGGGGATCCCGCTCTCCGCGGAGTTCGCGCTCCTCGAGGGCCAGGGGCTCCGCGCCAGCCTCGACGTCCCTGACGCCTCCGGCGAGGCGCTGGCCGCGCTCGTCCCCGAGCTCTCGCTGCGCGGCGCCGTCGCGCTCCACCTGGACGCCGAGGGAGCGCTCCCTGGGCGAGGGAGGAACGGGCACCTCTGGACGACCGCCCGGGGCTCGATCACGCGAGAGGGTCGCCGGGGCGAGCTCGACTCCTTCGCCGACATACGCCTCGGGGAGCAGGTCAAGGTGACCGCGGGGGTGAACGCCAAAGGCCTCGAGCTCGCCGCCTTCGCCGCGAAGACCCCGCCGTCGAGGATCGGGCTGTCCGCCCTCGCTCGTCTGAGCTTCCAGAAGGGCGCTCCCCCGGTGGGCGTGGTCCACGCCTGGCTGGGCGAAGGATCCCAGGTGGCGTCGCAGCCTCTCCCCCCCACGAGAGCCACGGCGACCCTCACCCCCTCCCGGATCACCGCCGACCTCACCGCGCTCGAGCCCGGAGCTCCCACCCGGGCGCACGCCGAGCTCCCGAGGGCGGGGCCTCTGGTCTTCTCCACCTCCACCACCGTCGATCTCGCGGCGCTCTCGAGACCAGGCGCCGTGGGCCGGGGAGCGGGCACGCTCACAACGTCGGGGACGCTGGATCTGGCGACGCTCTCGCTCGACGCTCACGCCGACGCAAAGGTGACCGGGCTGGACGCCCGCGTCGTCCGTGCGGGCCAGGTCCTCGTCGGGGTCGACGCCCACGGCCCCCTCCGGGCCCCCTCCCTCCACGCGACGCTCGACGCCAAAAACCTGGGCTTTGGCACCTCCGGAAAGGCCCGGGCCAAGGGAGGCCTTGGGCTGGATACCCTGACGGCCTCCGCGCAGATCCAGCTCGGCAACGCCGTCGTCGTCCGCGACGTCCTGGCCTCGGCGGGTACGGGCGCGCAGGCGGCGCAGATCAGTGTCCCCGAGGTCCGCTTCGGCGACGGAGGCCTCGACGTTCCGTCGGCCGGGATCTCGGGCCTGGGCGCGGAGGCCTCGGCCAGCTTCTCCAGGCACCACCAGAAGACGAGCGCTCACCTGCGCAGCGACGATCTCGATCTCGATCGCGTCGCCAGGCTCCTGGGGATCTGGGGCCTCGCCGGCCACCTCCGCGTCGACGCCGAGGCGACCCTGACCGGCCTCGAGGCCGAGGGGCACGCAAGGATCCACCTGCTCGAGGGCTCGCTCCCCGGGTTCGAGCGAGCTCGAGCCTCGCTCGAGGCGGATCTCGTGGGCCGCGAGGCCCGCATCAAGGCGGACGCCGGGCTGGGGGGGGCGTTCACCCTCCGGGCCAGGGTGGACCGCATGAGGCTCGAAGGCCCCGCGCTCCGCCCGAGCTCGTGGCTGGACGCCGGCGGCGAGGGCTGGGTCGACGCCGAGGGCGAGCTGGCCAGTGTGTTCGAGCTCGCCCCGGCGCGCTCGCTCCCCTTCACTGTGAAATCCGGCCGGGCGCGCTTCCAGGCGAGCCTCGATCACGGCCTGGCGGGGGGCTCTCCCTCGGTCAACGTCGCCGTCGCCACGCAGGGCCTCTCGCTCGGCCCTACGCCTGGCAAGACAGGGCTCACACTCGCCGGGATCGACGCCGCGGCGGAGCTTCGGGTGGACGGCACCACCGGCTTCACCGCGATCTCGGCGAGACTCCTGGACGCGCGAGGGCGCTTGCTGAGCGCGGAGGCCAAGGGGCGAGCGCCTCTCGCCGCGCTCCTGGACGCCCCCCGGGGCGACGGGGGGCGTGAGGCCTGGCGCGCCTGGCAGGACGAGCCGCTCCAGGCCCACCTCGCCCTGTACCGGCGGAGCTTCTCGGAGCTACCGGAGTTCCTCGGGCTCACCGGCCTGGGCGGCCAGGGGTCGTTCCACGCCACCCTGGAGGGTACGCTCAAGGAGCCCAAGGTGAGGCTGGAGGCGCAGGCGCTCGACCTGCTGGCCAAGGGCGCGGGGTCCCCGTCCACCGTGACGGCCTCGGTGACCTACGACGGGAGCGCGGCGACGCTCACCGCGATCTCGACCGGCCGCACAGGGAAGGTGCGCGTCGACGGGCACATCGAGGCCAGGCTCGCCGAGCTCCTCCGGGGCAAGCCCTTCGAGGAGCTGGCGTGGACCGGCGACGCCACCGCCTCCTTCGAGGGCTTCGCGCTCGCGACCCTCCCCTCCTCGAGGGACGCCAGGCTCCGAGGCCAGCTCGACGGCAAGATCGCTCTGGTCGACCTCCACCGCGCCGCCCGCCTCACGGCGGACCTCGACGCGACGCAGGTGACCGTGGGCGGAGCGCCGATCCCTCACATCTCGCTCCGCACCTCGACGGGGGACGACCGAGGGACGGCGAGCGTGAGGGTCGATCAGAGCGACGGGTTCGCGGAGCTGCGCTGCGACGTTGGCCTCGCGTGGGGGGCGCGGCTCGTGCCTGAATTCGACAGGGTCCGGGCCCTCGACGCCAGGCTCCAGGCGCGGGGCTTCCACCTCGCGGCCCTCTCCCCCCTGACCGCGCAGCACCTCGGCGATCTCGACGGCCGCATGGACGCCGACGCGCACGTGACCGCGGATCCGACAGGAAAGAACGTGGTGAGCGAGGGGACCATCGTCGCCAGGGACGTCTCCTTCGTCCTCCTCGCGCTCGGGCAGGAGTACAAGAAGGTGGGCGCGAAGGTGACCTTCCTCCCGGGCGGCGTCGTGAAGATCGACGACGTTACGGCGAGCGACGGCGCGGGCAAGCTCGAAGCCAGCGCGGTCGCCCGCTTCGCCGGTCTGGATTTTTCCGGGGCCAGGGCCACCGTGCGCGTCCCCAAGGCCTTCCCCTTCGAACTCGTCGCCGACGGGCAAGCGCTCGGGGACGCTCATGGAGAGCTCGAGATCTCCGTCGAGGACGATCGCCAGAAGGGCGCCCTCTCGGTCGTGGTGGGCGTCCCGCGCCTCCACGTCAAGCTCTCGGACAGCGCCGGACACTCGGTGCAGGCGCTGGGCGCCCGCGAGGACGTCCACGTGGGCATCCTCAAGCAAGGCAAGCTACAGCGCGTGGAGCTCAAGAGGCCCAAGCAAGCTCCCTCCAGACCGGCGGACGGGAGCGGCGCTCGCTCGGTCGAGCTCACCGTGAACCTGGGCCGCGACGTGGAGGTGAGGAGGGGCCAGATGCTCGCCGTCAGGCTGACCGGCGCGCCGGTGTTCCGCGTGGCCGGCGGGAAGACCCAGGCCTCCGGGCAGATCCAGCTCACGGGCGGCACCCTGGATCTTCAGGGGAAGAAGTTCACGATCGAGAAGGGCATCCTGACCTTCGGCGCCGAGGTCGATAACCCGGTCCTCCTGGCTACGGCCAGCTGGACGGCCGGCGACCCAGGAAAGACCAGGATCGTCGCGGATTTCGTCGGCCCTGTCCGGACCGGAAAGGTGACGCTGCGCGCGGAGCCGACCCGCACGCAGAGCGAGATCCTCTCGCTGATCGTCTTTGGCAGCACCAGCGGCCTGACCTCGGCCACGTCCACGAGAGGCTACACCCAGGGGACCGGGACCCAGGTGGCGGCGGCCGTCGGCGGAGGCGCCCTCACCCAGGGCTTCGACTCGGCGGCCTTCGGCCTCACGGGCCTCGACACCCAGACCCGCATCGACACGACCAACGCGCAGAACCCCCGCCCCGAGTTCGAGGTCCAGATCTCCCGCGACGTGTCGCTGAAGTTCGCCTACGTGCTGGGCACTCCTCCCCTGAGCGAGCCCGACAAGAGCCTGGGCACGGTCATCTTCCGGTTCGCGCCGAGCTGGTCGCTCTCGACCACAGTGGGCGACAAGGGCAAGGCCACCGCCGACACGACCTGGCAATACCGCTACTGAGGAGGGAACGGCCTTGGCGTCTCGCAGCGAGACACCTCTGGGCGTCTCCTCTTCGAGTGACATGGTTCGATTCACGGGGAGCAGGCCACGAGACAACGCCTCGCAAGGGTCAGGACGAGGTCGCGCTCGTGGGCCGGTTCGGCTAGAGCGCCGACCGGAAAGTCTCTAGGCCGCATCCTCGAAGCCTGCTGCACGCAGGGCAAAGAGGTTGGCGACGACGGCGGCGCGCGGAGCTTTGCGGAGGCCGAGCGGATGGACCTCGAGTTTTGGATGTCCGCGACCCCTGCCGAGCGAGTGTGTGGTGTGACCCAGCTCGTGGGGGAGCTCCAGTGGACGAAGGGAGAGCATGAACCTACCGCCCGACTTCAGAGAGCTGTTGGAGGAGTTCGCCCTCGCTCGCGTTGAGGCCGTGCTGGTCGGGGTACGCCGTCGCTTTCCATGGTCGCCCCCGGGCGACGAAGGACATCGATCTGGTGCTCGCCAGCGATCCGGACAACCCCGCCCGGGCCGCGCAGGCGCTCGCGCGGTCTGGCGCGCCGGCCAACGTGGTGGAGGCCGTCCGAGGCCAAGGAGTGCTCAGTCGTAGCGCTCGGAGTGCACCTGCTGGCGCAGGAGCCCCATCTCCTTGCGGAGGAGATCGCGCACCGAACCGACCATCCTGTGCAGACCGCAGATATAGACGTTGATCTGTCCTGCCTCGAGCGAGGCCAGCCCGTCATGGAGGGCGCGCACGTGGGTCTGCACATAGCCGGTCTTGCCGGTCCAGCCGGGGTCAGGGAGAGAGAGTGTGTACTCTGCACGAAAATTCGGGTAGCGCGAGGCGAGGGCGGCGAGCTCGTCCGCGTAGAGGCGATCCTCGGGGCGGCGCACGCCGAAGATGAGGCGCATGGGCGAGGCGTCGTCGTGGGCGAGCGCGTCCAGGATCATGCTGCGGAGCGGGGTGTACCCCGTGCCGGTCGCGACGAAGAGGGAGGGGGTCCGCTGCTTGCGGTAGAAGAGCCCCTGGGGCCCCACCACCTTCACCACCTCGCCTGGCTCCATGGAGTGCAAGCGCGACGAGCCAGGGCCGCCATCCACCTTGGTGACCGCGATCTCGAACCGGGGGGTCTCGGAGGGGGGTGAGGCCAGGCTATAGGCCCGCCTCAGCGCTCCGTCCTCGGCGCCCAGCTCGAGGTTGACCCACTGGCCCGCGAGGAAGGTGATGGGGGTACCGTCCACCCGCTCGAACGCGAGCTCCCGCACGCCGGGGGCGAGCATCCGGGTGGACACGAGCTTTGCGTTGAAGGTGGGGACCGCAACCATCTGATCGTGAGCACTTAGCTCCGATCGCGCTTCAATGAAAGCCCATGGCGCAGGTCACGGGCTCAGCGTGCGAGCTTTAGCTCCATCATCCTGGAGGGCAGCGCGATCCTGAGGCTGCGGTAGGCCTCTGCTCGCTCGGGCACCACCACGATGCCCCCCGGCAGGTGGTCGAAGGGGACGAAGTGCGCGGAGCCCCTGGCGACCACGTGCCGTCCGTCCGCCTCACCCAGGTACTCCACGCTCGAGCCCGGGCCCTCGGGGCCACGGTCGAGGGTGATCAGGTTCGAGGTGAGGACCGCTCCGTCGCCGTCGACCGTGAGCATCCGGTAGGATGTATTCGCGCCGGTCCTGAGCGACATCGCCTTGGCCGTGCTGCCGACCGCCAGCAAGCGCTCGTGGAGCGCCGAGTAGGTGTAGTCGCTGACCCAGGCCGGTTCGCAGTACCCCATCATGTCCTTGCCCTTGGCCGGGTCGATGAAGGTCTTCTGGAAGATGTCGTAGCCCCACACCCGGATGCCCCCCCTGGGATCGGGGAATTTCCTGTCGGGCCCCGATGCGCCCCCGCAGGGCGCGTGCTCCCGGCCATGAGCGTGGCCGATCTCGTGGGCCATGGTGTCCGCCGAGCTCTCGCCGGTGAAGCCCAGGCCCACGCTCGCACGTAGGTAGGCGTCGCCCGCGGCCTCGACCACACCGGAGAGGCCGGTGACGCAGCCGCGCGAGCAGTAGCGCTCGAAGCTCGTGTTGGGCGCGAAGGCGCCGTAGTAATACGTGTCGTCGGACGCCCGCTCGGTGCGCCGGAGGCGGATCATCGCCTCGAGGATCCCGCTGAAGCCCGAGCCGTTGGCCGAGATGGCGGTCGGCCACGGGAAGGGGTCGTGGACGATGACCTCCACCTCGCTCGTGGGGTAGAGCGTGAGGAACTTGCGGCGGTAGCGCTCGAGCTGGGCGCTCGAGACGTCAGGCAGGCGCTGGGTGCCGTCGCCGTCGTAGCGCACGGGGACGAGCACGATCTTGAGCTTGCCGGTGGGCTGGAACTCCAGATCGTCCTGGGCGGTCCCGGCGGGGTAGCGCACCGGCTCCGCCGTCAGCAGCGGGCCGTCCCCCGTGTCCTCCCGGAGAGTGACCGAGAAGGTGGCGCCCTGCGTGAGCGCCTCGCCCGACACCTCGAAGTTGAAGGTGGACGTCCTGCCGACCTCGGTCGACGCGACCTCGATCGATCGGGAGTCCCTGAGGGGCGCCGGCGCCTCGCCCGCGGCCGGCCTGATCGAGAGCTCGGCGATGACCTTGCGCGGCGTGTAGCCCTCCTTGGGCTCGACGAACACCCTCACCAGCGCCCGGCGCCCGGCGATGAGGGGCGCGTTACGCTCGGCGACATGCTCGCCACCCTTCACGATCGTGACCTTGACCCCCTGGTAGACCGCCACCTCGGTCACCGCGAGCGGCATCGCGGGCGTGAGGACCGGGACCACCGAGCCCCCGGCGCCAGGACCGACGCCCGGAGCCCCCGCCGGCTCCGCCGTTCCCTGAGCCTGGTCGCTCGTCCCACAGGCGGCGAGCAGGCTGGTGAGAGCGGCGAACACGACAGACGCGACAAGAGAGACGTGCTTCATGGGCAGCTTGCTCCGTTGGAACCAGGGATTCCCCTCGCCGCGTTCTGACAGCTTTTCCTCGCTTGTCCCAATCCTTTGTGCGCCCTCTCCGCAGTTTGCTCGGGCCGCAGATTCATCAGAAGAAATGTCGAGCCTCACTGCACGAGGCTTCCACTCCAGGCGCATCTTTGCACCTCGCACGGCCCCGGATCTCCCGGGCGCCTCGCGCGGAGCACCTGGCTCCGGGGACGCAGCTTTTGCATCTCGTGCCGCACCGCTTGCATCATCGGCGAACCATGCGACCTTTGGTCGACATTTCCCTCATGGCACGGGCGATGCTCTGAAAGACGAACATGGATCTTCCCACCCACATGCTCGTCCCGATCGACTTCAGCGAGACCTCGGAGCACGCCCTCACCATGGCGGCGTCCCTGGCCAAGGTCATCGGCGCGAAGATCACGCTCATGCACGCCTTCGAGCTGCCGCTCCAGCCCTTCCCCGACTCTCCGCTGCTCCTGCCGCAATACGAGGCGCACATGCGAGGCACGACCACCGAGGCGCTCGAGCGCGAGGCGATGAAGCTGCGCCTGGACGGGCTCACCGTGGACGTGTCGGTCCGCATAGGCAACGCATGGGAGCAGATCCTCGACGCCGCCCGCATCACCAGGTCGGACATGATCGTCCTCGGCACCCACGGACGCAGCGGCCTCGATCGCTGGATCATGGGGAGCGTCGCCGAGCGGGTGGTGCGGATGTCCAAGGTGCCCGTGCTGACGGTGCGCCACGACCCCACGAAGTGACCCGCGCGTGGTAAGCTGGCCTCGATGGCGCGTCCGGCGGCCGCTCTCGCGGTATCGAGCCTCGTCCTGGCCCTCGTCGCGATCAGCTGCGCGAAGGCGGCCCCGTGCGAGTTCAACAGCAACTGCGAGGTCGGCTTCTACTGCTCGAGCGGGGTGTGCAAGCGCGACTGCGTGGCCGGCGAGGACTGCGAGCCAGGCCTCGTCTGCGGCATCCTTGGCAAGTGCGTCCTCCCCGACGGAGGCGCTCCGGTGGACGGGGGCTCGAGGAGCGACGGAGGGCCGAGCGACGGAGGGCCCGGCGACGGAGGGCCCGGCGACGGAGGGCCCGGCGACACGGCCCCGGGCGATGGCTCCCCGGGTGACGGCTCCCCGGCCGACGCCGGCGCGGACGGCGCCACGCTCAAGCAGAGGCTCGATCCGTGCGGCGGCGATCGCGAGTGCGCGTCGGGCCTGATCTGCCGGTCCCTTTACAAGGGCGGCCCCACCCGCTGCTCGCCGACCTGCTCGAGCTCCGCCCAGTGCATGACGGGCACTCGCTGCATGACGATCGGCCCGGACACCTACTGCGCCGCGAGCGACGTGGGCCGCTCGTGCAACGTGAGCAGCCCGACCGCGTGCAACTGGGGATGTGTGAGCCCCGGCTACTGCACCGTCGAGTGCACCAGCGGCTCGGGCTGCCCCAACGGCTACGGCTGCGGGACTGTGTCCGGCACCCGGGTCTGCGTGAGGGCCGAGGAGTACTGCGGCGGCGGGGCGACCTGCACCGGCCTCCAGTGCGACAACGGCATCCTCGCGTCGGGCTGCACCTTCGCCTGCGGGAGCGCGGCGGACTGCCCTCAGCGGGCCTTGCCGCTCGCCCCCTGGACCTGCGGAGGAGGAAGCTGCCGCCGCCCCCCGGATGTCAAGGGCCCGCTGGGGCAAGGGCAGCCGGCCGAGTATGCGTGCGACGTGAACAGCAGCGTGGTCAACCTGTGCAACGACGCCCAACATATCAATTTCAACCAGTTCACCGTGCCGGCGCCGCCCCGGATCACCTGCCCCAGCAACGTCAGCGTCCCTGGCCTGGCGGGCGACGCGTGCGTCAACAGCTGCCGCTACTCGGGGAGCTGCGCTCACGGATTTGCGTGCACCGCGGTCGGGAGCATCGGCGGCCAGCGGGTGGGCCTGTGCCTCCCCTCGCTGGGCGGGGGCGAGATCATGGCGGGTTGCGCCCACGACTCGGACTGCGCGTTCGGCTATTGCTTCCAGAACAAATGCTCCCGTGACTGCACCTCCGACGGCCTCTGCCCCACGGGCTCCACCTGCACGGCCGGCGGAGGCCCCAACGTGGAGGGCCTCCCCTTCAAGCGCTGCCTGTAGCCCGTTCCTGCATGAGAGCCCCCACCGATCACTTCTCGAGCATCGCCCGGCGGTACGCCGAGGCGCGCCCTACCTACCCCGACGAGCTCTTTGGATGGCTGTCTGGCCAGTGTCAGGCCCACGATATGGCCTGGGACGCGGGCGCCGGGAACGGGCAGGCCTCCGTGGCCCTGGCCGAGCACTTCGCGAGCGTGCTGGCGACCGATCTGAGCGCCGAGCAACTCGAGCAGGCACCGGCTCGGGAGGGCGTGCGCTACCGGGTCGCGCCCGCGCACGAGAGCGGCCTCCCCGACGGAAGCACCGATCTGGTGACGGTCGCCCAGGCCCTCCACTGGTTCGACCTCCCTCGCTTCCACGGCGAGGTGGCCCGCGTGCTCAAGCCCGGCGGGCTGATCGCCGAGTGGACCTACGGGATCGTTCACGTGGAGGGCCAGGAGCTCGACGATCTGGTCAGCGATTTCTACCACCGGGTGGTCGGCCCCCACTGGCCGGCCGAGCGCCGCCACGTGGAGAATGGCTACGCGGACCTGCCCTTCCCTTTTCGCCCGATCCCTTCACCTCCCTTCGCCATGAGCCTGCGCTGGGACCTCGCTGGCCTTCTGAATTACCTGCGCAGCTGGTCGGCCACGTCCCGCATGCAGGCCAGCACAGGCGTCGATCCGGTGGACGGCCTCCGGGGCCCGCTCTCGGCCCTGTGGGGTCCACCCGAGCGCACCAGGGAAATCCGCTGGCCCCTGGCCCTCCGGATCGGTGCGCGGTGAGGCGGTTTCCCATGGACACCCCCGGGTGGAGGAAGCATCATGGATGACCCCCGTGGATATAGAAGAAATAAACGAGCGGATCGGCAAGACGCTCTGTGGCAAGTATACCCTTGAGGGTCTCCTCGGCGTCGGCGGCATGGCGTCGGTCTTCCGGGCCAGGCACCGCAACGGCCACAAGGTCGCCGTCAAGCTCCTGCACACCGAGCTGTCGGTCTCCGCGGACATTCGCTCTCGCTTCTTGCGTGAAGGCTACGCGGCCAACAAGGTCGATCACCCTGGCGTGGTCCGCGTCACGGACGACGACGTGGGCGAGGATGGGGCTGCGTTCCTCGTCATGGAGCTCCTCGAGGGACAACCCCTCAACACCCACATCGAGGAGCAGGGAGGGACACTCTCCGCCGCCGAGATCGTCCCCCTGATGTGCCAGCTCCTGGAGGTGCTGGACGCGGCGCACAAGCAGGAGATTGTTCACCGCGACATCAAGCCGGAGAACCTGTTTCTGGAGGCCAAGACCGGCAAGCTCAAGGTGCTGGATTTTGGTATCGCCAGGATGGCGGGCGGGCAGCACGCCACGAAGACCGGCGGGCTGATGGGCACCCCCACCTACATGGCGCCGGAGCAGGCCCGAGGCGAGACCAAGCTGGTCGACGGCCGGAGCGATCTGTGGGCCGTCGGCGCGATCATGTTCCGTTGTCTGGTCGGTCGTCCCGTCTTCGAGGGACCGACCCCCGAGATTCGCATGATCCTGGCGGCGACGCAGAAGCCGGAGCGGCTCGAGACGCTCGCCGCCGAGGCCGGTCCCGAGCTGTGTGCGATCGTAGATCGAGCGCTCCTCCCCTCAAAAAAGGAGCGCTGGTCCTCGGCCAGGGAGATGCTGGATGCCCTCCAGGCCCTCCCCCCGGAGCGGCTCTCCAAGGTCAGGATGCCCCCTCCGGTAACGACGGAGCGGACCTCCTTCCATCCGACGGAGGAGCTGCTTCCCACGTCGATCCGAGAGGCCCTCACGCCGTCCGGAATCGGCAACCTCGGGGATCCCACCCGCAAGGCGCCCAAGGCATCCCCCCCGACCCACTCGCTGGTAGGGATGGCGCAAGGGAGCGTGGCCCACCCCGCGCCCCGCCTGGACCGAAGGGTGCTCGTCGGCGTGGGCGTCGTCGGCGCTGCCCTGATCGCACTCGCCATCACGTCCCGCGCTCCGTCGTCGCCCGGGCCTGCCTCGGCGGGCGCCTCCTCCACCCCGAAGATCGCGGACACTCCCTCGTCCCCCTCGAGTGTGCCGTCGCCCGTGGCGGTCGCCGCGGCCACGGCGAGCCCCGCTGCGGCGAGCGCGGACGTATCGCGGGGCTCCGCCGCGGCCGCGAAGGCCCTTCCCGAGGCGGGCGTGTCAAAGGCCGCACCCCCTGGGCCGCCCGCGGCGCGCCCATCGGCGAGTTCGGCACCAAAACCCAACTGCAATCCCAATTTCACGCTGGATGCGCAGGGGGAGAAGATCTTCAAGCCGGAGTGCTTCCGGTGATATGAACGTCCATGATGCCCATCGAGAGTCCCTGATGCGCACGGGAAGTCCCCGGTCGGGGACATCGCGCCTCCAGGTTGGCCGGCTGGCCAGCGGCATCGTGCTCCTCGCTTCCGTGCTCGTCGCTCCCCCTGCTCGGGCGGCGGACCCCACGGTCCAGGAGTGCCTCTCCGCGAACGTGACCTCGATCACCCTCCGCAACCAGCACAAGCTCGGCGAGGCGAGGGCGGAGCTGCTGGTCTGCGCCGCTCCCTCGTGCCCGGAGGACATCCGGCTCGAGTGCGTGCGGCGCGTCCGCCTGGTCAACGCGGCCATTCCCATGATCGTGTTCCAGGTCAAGGACCCCTCGGGCAACGATCTCGCGGCGGTCACCGTGACCATGGACGGCAAGCCCCTGGTCGACCGGCTGGACGGGACGGCGCTCTCGCTCGATCCGGGCGAGCATCGCTTCTCGTTCACGGCCGCGGGGCGGCCCACGGTCGAGAGGACCTTCATCCTGCACGAGGGCGAGCAAGATCGCAGGGAGCGGATCGTCCTCGCGAACGCCCCCGAGGCGCCCGCGCTCGCGCCCGCGCCCGCGCCCGCCGGGCCTCCGCCCGTCGTCGTCGATCGACGCCCCTCGGGCATGGGCACCGCGCGCATCGCCGGGGCGACGGTGGCGGGGATAGGCCTGGCGGGGGTGGTGGTCGGCGCGGTCTTTGGGTTGTCCGCCAAATCCAGGTACGACGAGTCCAACAAGGACTGCGGCAAGCAGCCTGGCGACCCGAACGGCTGCGAGTCGACCGCGGGGGTCACCCTCCGCGACGAGGCCCGGACCGCGGGCACGATCTCGACCGTAGCGTTCATCGTGGGTGGGGTCGGGCTCGCGGCCGGCGCGGTGCTCTGGTTCACGGCGCCGCGAGGGACGAAGGCGACGATCGCCCTGGGCCCTGCGAGCATCCGGCTGGGAGCTGCGTGGTGAGGCGCCTCGTCGTCCACGGGCTTGCCGTGGCCGGAGCCACGCTCTTCGCGTGCAACGCGTTGTTCGGGATCGAGCCGGGCTACCTCAGGGACTCCGGCACGGACGTGGCCGAGGCGCCGGACGCCCCGCTCGACTCGGCTCCCAGGGACGCCAGGCTGGACTCGGAGCTGGACGCCAGGCTGGACTCGGGCCTGGACGCCAGGCTGGACTCGAGCCCGGACGCCAGGCCGGACTCGAGCCCGGACGCCAACGTGGACGCGGGCCCCTGTCCTGGCGGAATGCTCGTGATTCCCGCGGACACGTTCTTGATGGGAGCGGACGACGGAATACCCAACGAGGCGCCGGCGCACCTCGTCACCGTCGACGCCTTCTGCATGGACGTGAACGAGGTCACCGTGGCCTCGTACGCGCAGTGCGTGAGCTCGGGCGGGTGCACGCCCACGGTGCGCGAAGACGCCCTTTGTACCGCCCACACCGTCCCGGTCAGGGGCAATCACCCTATCAACTGCCTGACACGGGTCCAGGCGGCGAGCTACTGCCTGCGGGCGGGCAAGCGCCTTCCCACCGAGGAGGAGTGGGAGTACGCGGCGAGAGGGACGACCGAACACACCTACCTCTGGGGGAATACGGCGCCCACCCAGCCCCTCTGCATCGACCGGCCCGACACCTGCCCCGTGGGATATTATACCTACGATCTGAGCCCCCTCGGCCTGAAGGACATGGCGGGGAGCGTGTCGGAGTGGACCTCGAGCGGCTACTCCGCCGACTACACCCCCGCCGCCCTCCTGCTCCGTGATCCCAACCGCCCTGTCTTCCGGGGCGCGGCCTTCAGCACGACCGAGGACGACGACGTGGCCCTCCGGGTCACGCGCCGCTCCGACGGGACGACGACCAGCCGCAGCTCCAGCATCGGATTCCGCTGCGCCAAGAGCGTGGCCCGGTGACCCGTTGACTCAGACCCCCCGCAGGAGAGCATCCATCTTCTGAGCCAGAACGCTGATCTTGCGGGCATAGTCGGGGGAGCCCTCGTGCCTCACGTCCCCCGCGATGGCGCGCTCCATCGAGCTGCTCGGCGTGGACAGCACCCGGCAGGCCGCCTCGGTCGTTGGGAAGAGGGTCTCCACGAAGGGGGCTCGGCCCTCGAAGAGGCCATGGCCCGCCTGGACTCGACCTCGCTCCATCCGTAGCCAGGCGCCCTCGCCGGTCTCGAGCACCCTCCACTGGTAGACCCGATCCGGACTCGCCCGGGCCAGCGCCACCATCTCCTCGTGGCCGCCCTCGTGAAGCTCGGCGAGCGCGCGCGTGAGCAGGCGGAAGATCAGCTTGACGTAGAGGGGCCCTTCGCCAGGCGCCACCCGCCTCCCAGGCTCGAGCACGCCCAGCCGGAGGAGCAGCCGCAGGAGAGCGGCGAGCTTCCGCGGGCTGCGTAGCGCGCCCAGCCCTGGCACCGCCAGCTTGCCCGCGAAGAAATCGGCCAGCCTACGATCGCTCTCGAAATGCAGCTCCAGATCCTTGCTCCGCGCCGACCTCTCGCCCCCCACGCTCACCTCCGACCCCTCGAAGACCAGCCACGCTCCCTGGCCCTCGAGCGAGGCCACGTGCACCGCGGCGCCCTGGAGGGAATGGGCGAGGCTCCGGGCGCCTTGATCCTCGTGAATGACCACCTCGAGGAGCGGGAGCACCGCCCTCAGACATAGCCTGGCTCGCAGACGCTGCGCATGGCTCATGGAGCCCACTCCACCTGGAACGGCGGGACGCCGAGCAACTCCCCGAGAGCAGCCAGCATCCCGTCCTCGTCGACGCCCGAGGCGTGCATGAGATCCTCGGGCACCCCCGCTCCCAGGAACCTGTCAGGGTGCCCCAGCGCCCTCACGCGGCAGGCCAGGCCCGAGTGAGCGAGCACCTCGGCCACCGCGCTGCCGAGCCCGCCGATCTTCGCGTGATCCTCCGCCGTGACGATGACCCCTGTCTCCCTCGCGGCGCGGACGACCGCCCCCTCGTCGAGCGGCTTGATCGTGTGCATGTCGAGCACCCTGACCGAGATCCCGCGGCGCCGCGCCCTCCGCGACGCGTTACGTGCATCATGCACACATGGTCCGCAGGCCAGGATCGTGGCGTCGTCCCCGTCCTCGATCACGTGAGCACGGCCGATCCTGACGTCAGGATCGCGGACCTCGTGGATCGCGGGATCGGAGCCCCGCCCCATGCGAATATAGGTGGGCCCCTGGGAGGAGAGCGCCTGGCGGAGGAGCGCCCCGGCCTCGTACCCGTCGCAGGGGGCGAGCACGGTGAGGCCAGGGATGGCCCGGAGGAGCGCGAGATCCTCGAGCGCCTGGTGGGTGGGACCTCCCTGGCCAAAGGCGACCCCGGCGAGCTGACCCACCACCACGACCTGGCGCTGGTTGTACGCCAGATCCGTGCGGACGAACTCCGCCGCCCTGAGCGAGGCGAACATCGCGTAGGTGCATATCACCGGGCGGAGGCCCACCGAGGCCAGGCCCGAGGCCACGGCGACCAGGTTCTGCTCGGCGACGCCCACGTTGAAGAAGCGCTCCGGAAACTCCTGCCTGAAGCGGGCCATCTTGGTCGTCCTCGAGAGATCGGCCGAGAGCGCGACGATGCTGGGGTCGCGCCTGGCCTCCTCCACCAGGACGTCGCCCCAGGTCTCGCGCTCGGTGATCAGGCGGGCGTCGTCGAGGGTCCAGGTAAAGCCTATGACCCGGGGCTGCTTCTTCATTCGCGCTCCCCTCGCACCATCCGGAGCGCCCTGGCGAGCATGGAAGAGTCCAGCGCCCCGTAGTGCCACTCGGCGCGCCCCTCCAGGAAGGAGACCCCCTTGCCCTTGACGGTCTCGCAGATGACGGCGCAAGGAGAGCCCCTGGAGAGCGCCTCGTCGAAGGCGGCGACGAGCGCCTGGAAATCATGGCCATCGCAGGTGAGCGCGCGCCACCCGAAGGCCTCGAATTTACGGGCGAGCGGCTCCAGGGGGAGCTCGTCCTCCGTGCCCCCATCCATGGTGAGCCTGTTGCGATCGACGACCAGCACCAGCTGCGCCCCACGCCCGAGCAGCCTGGGCGCCGCCAGGATCGCCTCCCATGTGCTCCCCTCGTAGAGCTCTCCATCGCTCACCAGACAGAAGGTCCGGAACGAGCGCCCCAGCACCCTGGCCCCCAGCGCGATCCCCAGCGCCATCCCCAGACCATGCCCGAGCGAGCCCGTGGAGACCTCGACCCCCGGGACCTTGCCATGATCGAGGTGCATGCCGAGCGGCTGCCCGGGCTCCCCGAACCTCCGAAGCTCCGCCTCGGGAAAGAAGCCGATCTCCGAGAGGACCGCGGCGTGCCCCAGCCCCCCGTGCCCCTTGGAGAGCACGAAGCGATCGCGATCGGGATCGGTGGCGCGAGAAGGGGTGATCGCCAGGTACCTCCGATAGAGAAGGACGAGGACATCGGTCTGGCTGAGCGCCGATCCTATGTGCCCGCTCCCGGCGTGGAAAACGGTGTTCAAGATCGCCCCGCGGACCCGCAGGGAGGCCCGCCGAAGCTCCTCGTGTTCCTCGCCGGAGAGCGTCATCGAGGGCAGTCTACACGGCGGCCAGGGAGGCGCGCCTTGTTCCATCGCCCGTCCAGGAGCCCCCCAAGGGTGATCAGAGAGAGCACGACCAGGCCCGCCGAGACGGCGCGAGCGAGCCCCCCCAGATCCTCCCTGAACACGAACACATACGAGGAGCAGAGGACCGTGAGCGCGAACTGGAACAAGACGAAGAGCTTGGTCTTCTTCGGGATATGGGCGCTCCTCGGGGGAGGCCTGGCCGGAGGGAGCGAGACCCCTGGAGGCGCGCTGCCAGGCTTTCCCAGGAGCACCCTCGCCTTGGCTCGCCAGCCAGGCGAGGCCCTGACCAGGACGGCCAGATCTCTCCAGAGGATCCACTGGGACAGCACCCCGTCATGGGTCTCGTAGCCGCGGACCGTGCCCCAGACCGGAGGCTCGTCCGGCGACTCCTCGACGTGAGTGCCGAAGATCCGGTCCCATATCGAGAGCATGGCGCCGAAATTCTTGTCGATATAACGAGGATTTCGGGCGTGGTGCAGCGCGTGGGAGCCTGGCGTCACGAAGAGGCCGAGAGCGGGAAAATTCATCTCTCTCGTGTGGGTGATCAGCGCGTGGAGGGAGAGCAGCGTGGTGGCGACGAAGAAGTGGGACGTGGGCACTCCGAGGAGCGGGAGCGGCGCATAGAAAGGGATGGCGTAGATATCCGAGAACCAGGCGTGCCTCATGGCCACAGTGAAGTTCAGCTCCTCGGGCTGGTGGTGGACCCCGTGGACCGCCCACAGGGCGGCGACCCGATGGTCGACCCGGTGGTGCCAGTAGTGGCTCAGATCGGTGAGCACCACGGCCAGCACCCAGGGCAGGACCCGGGTGGAAGGCCCCCAGCGCACCAGCGCGAAGCGCGTATACGCCGTATCGTAGAGCAGGATGAGCAGGGGCCCCATGAACAGGCCCACCACGATGGCGCCCAGCCCCGCCGAGAGGTTGCCGATGGTCTCGGGGAAGGAGGCGGTGGGGCGGCCCCGCCTCCGGGCGGCGACGTGCTCGGCGCCCATGAGCGCCAGGTACAGGGGAATCCCGAATGCGTAGTAGGCCGTCGTCTCTAGCTGGCTCACGGCGGAGAGAGTAGCGCGGTGAGCCTCGCAGGATCCCCTTGACGCGCGACGAGGCGCTTGCGCTCTCGGGGGGGCTCCGGCATCACGGAGCTCATGCCTCCGCCCTCCCGCCTCGCTCTCTCTGTGCTCGCCGCGCTCGCCCTGCTCCCCCTCGCCTCGACCCCTGTCGCGTGCGCTCCGTCCTCTCCTTCGCGCGAGGCCACTCCCTCCCGGGCTCCGGTGACCGAGTTCGTCGCCATCCCCTGGGGCTTCTCCACGACCTCGTACTGGATCGAGGGACCGACCGGGCTGGTCGCGATCGACACCCAGTTCCTGCCCTCCGAGGCCGAGCGCATGATCGCGACCGCTTCGCTCCGGACGGGCAAGAAATTCGTGCTCGCCATCGTGCTCCACGCCAACCCCGACAAGTTCAACGGCACGGCGGTCTTCCAGAAGCACGGGATCCCGGTGGTCACCTCCCAGCAGGTGAAGGATCTCTTGCCCGAGGTCCACGAGAAGCGCCTCCGGGCCTTCTACGAGCGCTACCAGCCCGACTACCCCAAGGAGCTCCCCCAGCCGAGCTCCTTCGGGAGCGCGACCACCGAGCTAAAGGCCGGGGGCCTGGTGCTGAAAGCCCATGTCCTTGGGGCGGGCTGCAGCGAGGCCCACGTGGCCATCGAGTGGGACAAACACCTCTTCGTCGGCGATCTCGTCGCCAACAAGAGCCACTCCTGGCTGGAGATAGGCAAGACCGACCAGTGGCTCCGCAGGCTCTCGGAGCTGCGCGCGCTCTCCCCTCGATTCATTCACCCGGGCCGGGGCCGCAGCGGAGGCCCGGAGCTCCTGGGCGCCCAGGAGAAATACCTGCAAGAGGTGATATCGGTCGTGGCCGAAGAAAAGCCCTCGCTCCCCCCCGACGAGGCCGCGATGGAGCGGGCCAAGTCCCGTATCCGGGCGGCGTACCCTGGCCACGACTACGCGGTCTTCCTCGATATAGGGATGCCCGCCGAGTGGGCCCGCCAGGCCAGGGGCGGCAAGTAGCTCAATCGAGCAGCTCCACTCCGGACGCCTCGAGCTCGAGCTTGGCCAGGGGGCGGCCCAGCTGCTTCTCGGCCTCGGCCTTGCAGCCCCCTCCGGGGTGGCCCGAGTGCTCGGCGCAGGCCCCGCCCTGATCGGCAGAGGGGACGAGGGTCCCCAGGACCCGGGCCTTCCTTCCGGAGGCCGTGCGAGGGACGAAGAAGCCGTGGCCGGCCATGCGGACATGGGCCTGGCCCCCCTCGTCCTTGAGCTCCATCCAGCAGCCCTTGTGCTGGCACACGGCGGTGACCGTGCCCCTGGTAAGAACGCTCTTTCCAGCATAGGCGCCGGGATTTTTGGCCACCGAGGCCAGGGTCACCGCGTCGCCCCCCGCGATGGGCGCGCCGAAGCGCTGGACCCCGGCCGCGGCAGGGGCGGGCCCCGGCACCTGCAGGGCTGCGCTCGTCCCTGGCGAGGGAGTCACCTTCGCGGGGACAGGCTCCGGGACAGGCTCGGGGACAAGCTCGGTGCGGCAGGCGCCAAAGAGGCCCACGAGACCGACGAGACCGACGAGACCGACAAGACCACGAAGCCCCCTGGAGAGGAGCCGCAGGGCAGGCAGATGCAGCGTTTTCATGGGCAAGGCAAGGTGTAGCACAGCCCTCCTGGACGCCAATGCCTTGGCGTCACGCATCCATGAGTGTCTTTCTTCTGGCAGGAGACGGGGAGCGTGCTACTCGGATCGGACCCGGCGAGCAGGACGCCTGCCGGCAAGGAACGGACGGACATGCGTATCCTCGCTTCCCTCGCCCTCGCTGGCGCTCTGGCTGCGGTCCCTGTGGCCGCCCGCGCCGCCGCTCCTCCTCACCGGAGCATGGGCGCGCTGCCCTCTGCCAACGGCCTGGGCACCGTGGTCTACGACGCCAAGAGCCTCAAGGTGACGCAGTTCCTGGAGCACCCTTACCGCTACCCCCGCGAGGGCGTGGAGACGCGCAACTTCGCCTTCGACGCCTTCCCCGGCCTCCGTGTCGGGGCCCAGCGCGCCTGGCTCAACGCCGTGCCTGCCCGGCTGATCGAGTACGTGCCAGGGACCGGGATCGTGCATGTTGCACGTACCTTCCAGGGCCTCGAGGTCGACGAGTTCGTCTTCCAGCCGGCGCGCCTGACCGAGAACGCCAGCGTCACCCTGCTCAAGGTGAAGCGCGTCTCGGGGAGCGGGCCCGTCGACGCTTATCACCTGTCCAACTTCCACCTGGGGGCGGGCTCGCCCGTCCCTGGCGCCGGCGGTGAGGGCGCCCAGTACAACGCCGCGCGCGACGCCTTCTACGAGTACGGCCCCTCGGGGGTGGCCTTTGCCCACGGGGCGATCGGCGGCTCCACCCGCCATTCGATGACGCCGGAGAACCCCTACTCGGCCCTCCTCGCCGGTCAGGATCTGGCCAACAACAACACCACGACATCGTCCAACGACATCGTCCCTGGCTTCCAGAAGAGCATGGGCGATCTCCCGGTAGGCCAGGTGGCGTGGGCGGGCTGGTACAGCGTCCTCGCCGCCGACAACGACGCCCAGCCCGCGGCCGAGCGTATGCGCACCTGGATCGCGGGGCGGAGCGCGGAGGCGCTCTACACCGCCGAGGTCGCCGACTGGGCGGCGTGGCTCAAGCCGACTCCCCGGGGTTCCAGCGAGACCGAGGCGCAGCTCGCCCGCCAGCAGCAGGTGGTGCTGCGCATGGGGCAGGTGCGCGAGCCAGGCAAGCCCGGCGGGCAGATCCTGGCCAGCGTCGCCCCTGGCAAATGGAACATCACCTGGGTGCGCGACATGGCGTATTCGGTGGCCGGACTGGTGCGCTCGGGTCACCTGGCGGAGGCCAAGGCCGCGCTGGTCTTCCAGCTGGGCGCCGACGCGTCTCGCTACGAGAGCTACGTCAAGAAGAAGTACCGCATCTCGGTCGTGCGCTATTACGGCGAGGGCCGCGAGGAGACCGACTTCAACGAGGACGGCCCCAACATCGAGTTCGACGGCTTTGGCCTGTTCCTGTGGACCCTGGACGAGTACCTGCGGGCCTCGGGCGATCAGGCATGGGCCGCCAGCGTCTGGCCGCTGGTCCGGGACGAGATCGCCGAGGTGCTGACCAACCTGCAGGAGCCCACCGGGCTCATCGCCCCCGACTCGTCGATCTGGGAGGTGCACTGGAACGGCAAGCAGCGGCGCTTCGCGTACACGACCATCACCGCGGCGCACGGGCTCTGCTCGGCCGCCCGGGTGGCCGAGCGCCTCGGCGACGCCGCGGCCGCCGCCAGGTACCGCGCTGCAGGCCAGAAGGCGCGCGACGCGATCCTGCGCGATCTCCGCGCCCCCGACGGCACCCTTGGCCAGAGCGTGGAGGGGCTCGCCTCGGGCGTGAAATGGCTGGACGCGGCCACCGTCGAGGCCGTGAACTTCGGCCTGATTCACCCCCACAAGCGCACGGCCTCGCAGACCCTGAAGAGCCTGCGCGCGGTCCTGGTGCCCGCGAGCGGCCGGGGCCTCATGCGGAGCAACGTGGGCGGCTGGTACGACTCGCAGGAGTGGATCTTCGTCGACTTCCGGTCGGCGCTGGCGATGGACTACACCCGCGACAAGGCCGGCAGCGCCGAGTTCCTGGCCTGGAACGTCGCGCAGGGCCTGGAGAACTTCCTGCTTCTCTCCGAGCTCCACGACGCGGCCTCCGCGGACTACGTGGGCGAGGCGCCGATGGTGGGCTTCGGCGCTGGCGCCTACCTGCTCACCCTGGACAATCGAGGCAAGGCGATCGAGCCCACCTGCGGCGCCTTCGCCGAGGAGCCCGGGGGGCCGGAGGACGACGCGGGCGCGCCCGACGCGGGGCCCCAGCCCCCGACGCCGGGCCGACCCGACGCAGGGCCGCCCCCGGCGGACCCCGGCCCCAGGACCGACGGCACGCCGGCCGAGAGCACAGGCTGCAACGTCGCCGAGGGGCGCGACCACGATCGATCGCTCTTCGGCCTGGGGATCGCTGCCTCGGGCCTCCTCGCGGCCCTGGCCAGGCGCCTCCGTCGCCGTGGGTGATGCGCCTGGCGCAGGTCGCGCTATGCTCGCCGCCATGGACCGGAGACCGTGGCGGCGAGGGCCACGGCTCCCTGCGCGAGGATGATCATGGAGAAGAAAGAACGCTCGGGCTCGATGTGGGCCGTCTCGGGGATGATGGCGCTGCTCGGCGGGAAGAAGCTCGCCAGCCTGGGCATGTTCGCCCGGGGCCTCGCGGTGCTGGAGCGAGGGTGGCGCGAGAAGCACCCGACCTTCCAGGGCGGCCTCTCGGAGCGCTGGGACGCGGCCACCGATTTCTACGAGTCCACCCACCTGAACCCGACCAACCGGTGGCTCCATATCGTGGGCATTCCGCTGATCGTGGGGGGGGGCGTCGGCCTGCTGGCTTTCAAGCCCTTCCGCCCCATGTGGAGCGCGTCGGCCGGCTCGTTCGCCGTGGGCTGGGGCCTCAACCTCGTCGGCCACGCGGTCTTCGAGAAGAACGCTCCTGCCTTCCAGGACGACCCGCTCAGCTTCATCGCCGGGCCAGTCTGGGACATCCAGCAGCTCATGGGCCTCTCCAGGAAGAAGCGCGAGAAGACCGAGGGCCCCGCCAAGATCGCCGATCCTGGCACCAACGGGGTGACCTCCAACGGGGTGGCCTCCAACGGGGTGGCCACCGACGGCGCCTCCACATCCAGCTGAGGTCCCCTGGACCTCCGGAGAAGGGAGCTCGCCCTCGCCGCCCTGCTGCTGCTGTTGGTCGTCGGGGCGCTCGGGGTGTTCTACCCGCTGGCGCCCGCGCTGATGTTCGGGGCATGGCTGGCCCACCTCGCCGCGCCGCTATGCGCTCGTGTGAAGACCAAATTGGGAGGGAAGTCCAGGGCCGCCGCGGCGGTCGCGACGGGCATGGTGCTCGCGGTGCTCCTGCCCGTCGCGGGCATGGTGGCGATCGTCGTCAACCTGCTGGGTGATCTGGTGCGTGCCATCCGGAGCTCGGGCACGGGGCGAGCCGCCCTCCAGGCCCTGCTCACGCCCCCTGCCCAGTCGACCGCCGAGGGCTCCAGGGAGGCGCTCAAGAACATCGTGCCCATGATCGAGAAGCTTGGCTCGAGCGGCTTCGCGATCGCCACCCAGGTTCTCTCGGCCGCCAGCGCGTTCGCGCTCCAGGCCTTCGTCCTGGTCGCCGCGCTCTTCACCTTCCTGGCCCACGGCTCCGAGCTCCGCGCCTGGCTCGTCCCTCGCCTCCCCCTGCCTCGCGAGGCCCTCGATCGCCTGCACGACGCCTTCAACGAGACAGGGCGAGGCCTCATCATCGGTACGGGGCTCACGGCGCTCGCCCAGGCCCTGGTTGCCACGGTGCTCTTCGCGGCCACGGGGGTGCCCAGGGCCGTCGCGCTGGGAGGGCTCACCTTCCTGGGAGCCTTTGTCCCGGTCGTCGGGACCGCCCTCGTATGGATGCCTGTCGCGGTGTCTCTCGCGGTGCAGGGACGCTGGGGGGCAGCCATCACCGTGGCCGTGGTCGGCGCCGTGGGCATAGGGGGCGTCGACAACGTCCTCAGGCCCGCTCTCTCTCGGTGGGCCAAGCTCTCGATGCCGGCGGTCGTGGTCCTCCTCGCGATGCTGGGTGGCCTGTCCCTGTTCGACGGCTTCGGGATCTTCCTCGGGCCGCTGCTGGTGCGTCTGGGCATGGAGGCGCTCGACATCGCCCGTGAAGCCAGGACGGCGGCCTCCCTCGTGGAAGGCGAGATTCCACTTCCGTCACGCACCTCTGAGTGACTTTGGGCTGGCGTGCTCGGAGGCCCGTGCTAGCCCAAGGGGTCATGCGTAAAGCTCCAGGCGCGCTCCTCTTCCTTGCCCTCGTCGCCGGGGCGTGCAGCTCCACCGCCACGCGCTCCGAGCCCACCGACGCCGGCGCTCTGCCCGCCCCCGAGGCTGGAGCGGACGGGGCGAGGCCCGACGGGGCTCCTCCTGGCCCGGTCGATCTTGGCCCCTCGGTCTCCTGCGAGACGACGTTTCGCTATGTGCCCCCTCCGGGCCGGATCGTGAGGCAGGCAGCGGTCACGGGAGAGTGGAACTCCTTCCAGAAGCCAGGCGCTCCGATGCAGGGCCCGGACGCGACGGGCGCCTTCACGGCCAGGGTCAAGCTGGAGCCTGGGGTCGTGGGCTACAAGCTCCTCCTCGACGGCAACTACGAGCTCGATCCCGAGGCCAGGCTCCGTAAATACGTGGGCGGCGTGGAGAACTCCGCGGTCAGGATCGCCAGCTGCAAATTGCCGACGATCGCGCTGACCGCGCCGGTCAAGCTGGCCAGGGAGGGAGCCGGGAAGGGCAGCTTCGCCGCGGAGGCGCTCTACACCCGGGGCGACGGGGGGCAGGGCCTCTCGGAGGACGGGGTGGTCGCCGAGCTCCACGAGGGGACCAAGATCACCCGGGTGCCGGCGTCCGTGGATCTGGCGACCCGCAAGGTGCGTGTAGAGCTCAAGGATCTGGCGGATGGCAAATACACGGTTCTCGTGAGGGCCAAGGACAGGAGCGGCGCCGAGGCAAGGCCTCTTCGCCTGGTGTTCTGGGTGGAGGCCTCGCCCTTCGAGTGGAGGGACGCCCTCATCTACATGGCCATGATCGATCGCTTCGAGAACGGCGACAGGGCCAACGATCCTCCGCCCACCGCGGGCGTCGATCCCAGGGCCGACTTCAAGGGGGGGGATCTCCAGGGCCTCAAGGCCAGGGTCGACGACGGCACCTTCGACGCCATGGGGGTGCGCGCCATCTGGCTCTCGCCCTTCCATACCAACCCCGCGGGCTCCTACCCGGCCGACGGCGGGGTGGCCAACGTGATGGGATATCACGGGTACTGGCCCGTGAAGGCCCGCGAGGTCGATCCCCGGATAGGCGGGAAGGCGGCGCTCTCTGCGTTCGTGCAGTCGGCGCACGCCCACGGCATCCGCGTCCTCCAGGATTTCGTGGTCAACCACGTCCACCGGGAGCACGAGTACTTCAAGGCGCACCCCGAGTGGTTCCGCACCGGGTGCGTCTGCGGGACCAGCGCCTGTGACTGGACCGAAAAGCGCCTGGAGTGCCTCTTCGCCGACTACCTCCCCGACGTCAACTGGCAGGTGCCCGCGGCGGCCGAGCAGTTCGGCGACGACGCGGCCTTCTGGCTCGAGGCCTTCGATCTGGACGGCCTCCGCGTGGACGCCGTGAAGCACGTGGAGGACGCCGCGATCTTCGCGCTCACCGAGAAGATCCGGGGCGAGTTCGAGGCGGCGGGCACCCGGGTGTTCCTCACGGGCGAGACGGCCATGGGCTGGAACGACTGCGGCCTCGCCTGCAACGCCGAGCAGTACGGGACCATCAACCGGTACATGGGCAAATACGGGCTGGACGGCCAGTTTGATTTCGTGCTCCACCACGCCGTGCCTTACCGGACCTTCGCCTACGGCGACAAGGGCCTCATCCACGCCGACTACTGGTCACGGGCGAGCATAGAGCAGTATCCAAGGGACTCGGTGATGACGCCTTACATAGGCAGTCACGACACCCCGCGCTTCGTCACGCTCTCGAGCTACCGCGGGCAGCCTGGCTGGGACCGCGGGGTGCCCGGCAACAAATGGTCGAGCCCCGCGGGGGCCCCGGTCGACGCCGAGCCCCAGGCGCGCCACCGCCTGGCGCTCGCCTGGCTCCTCGGGCAGCCCGGGGCGCCGCTGCTCTATTATGGCGACGAGTACGGCGAGTGGGGCGGAGCCGATCCCAACAACCGGGCCATGTGGCGAGGCAAGGGGAGCCTCTCGGCCGAGGAGCAGAGGACGTACGCCTTCACCCGGGCCCTGGGCGCCGCCCGCCGCGACCTCGCGGCGCTGCGCCGCGGCGATTACCGAACGATCCTGGCCGAGGAGGACGCCCTCGTCTTTGCCAGGGTCACCCCCTCGGGCGAGGCCGCCCTGGTCGCGCTGACGACCGGGGCGGGCCGCAGCGTGACGGCGACCTTGCCCGCGACCCTGCCCATCGCCGGCGGCACCCGCCAGAAGGATCGCCTGGGCGGGGCCGACGTCACCGTGAACGGCCGCAGCGTGACCCTGACCCTGCCCTCCCGAGGCGCGGCCATCTACGCCCCCTGAGAGGCGGTCCTCAACTCCGATTGACGTCACGCATCTCTGAGTGACTTTTTACTGGCTCCCTGGGGCGGGCATGCTAGTCCGCTCGTCGTGGCGCGTACTCCCCTTCGTCTCTCCGTGGCGTCGCTCGTGTGGTGCCTTGCAGCCACCGCGCGAGCGCAAGGTGCACCCGAGCCTCCGCAGCCGCCCGCCCCGGCGGGAGCCGCGAGCGCCCCCAGCGCCGCCCCGGCCCCCCCAAGCGCTTCTCCGCCCACCGCTTCTCCGCCCAGCGCTCCGCCCGGCGCTCCTCCGGGCGCCCTGCCCAGCGCGTCGCGCGGCGCTCTGCCCAGCGCCGCCCAGGACCCCGCCAGGATTCCCACCCTGCTCCCTCCGGCCCCGCAGACCCCGGGCTCGGGCCACCAGGGGAGCTTCGAGTTCGGCTCGTATGGCCGCGTCAGCGCGGCCACGGATTTTCGAGGCAGCACGGGGCGCGGGACCAACATCGTCGCCTTCGGTCCTCGCCTCATCGACGAGGGCAGCTATGCCGAGCTCGAGCTGCGCCGCGAGGACAGGTGGGGCGAGCACACCAAGGGCCGCGTCGTGGCGACGGTGGCGCTCTTCCCTCCCTTCTTCCATTTCACTGGAAAGCCCATGGACTCCATAGGGGTCCGTAACCTGTATGCCCAGGCCAGCTACGGCAAGGTCACCATGTGGGCCGGATCTCGGATGTACCGAGGCGACGACATCTACCTGCTCAACTGGTGGCCGCTGGACAACCAGAACACGGTGGGAGGAGGCGTCTTCGGCACCGTGGACTCGAGCATGGGAAAGACCCTCCTGGCCTTCCACGTGGGCCAGCAGCGCCTGGACAACCTCTACCAGTCCCAGCAGATCCCCGTGGTCGCGCCTTATGGCTTCGGCACCGTGAACGTGACCAAGCTGGATCGCCCTCGCATGGTCGAGACGCTCAAGCTCACCCAGCTCTTTCACAACTCGGACAAGGCGCACTTCTTCGCCTCGGACGGGCAGGGCTTCAAGGTCTCGATCTACGGGGAGGCCCACCAGCTCTCGGCGGGCGTATTCCTGGATCCGCTGACCCAGAAGGAGCGGGGCCTCCCCTCCGACGTGGGCTTCCTGGTGGGCAGCCAGGTCACCCTGTTCACGGGCGAGCGAGACACCCACGCCCATGTGTTCCTCCGCCATGCCCGGGGCATCGCGGCCTACGATCCGCTGGAGACCCCGACCACCTTCGCCCTGGATCGCAGCACCTCCGGCGCGAGCGACACCCGCGTCGCCTTCTCGGGCAACCTCGAGCAGGGCCCTGTGGCCCTCGCCTGGGGCGCCTACATCCGCTTCTTCCGTGACGCCGACACCTCGCCCACCTCCACGCAGAAGTACGACGAGGGGGCGGTGGTCGCCAGGCCCTCGGTCTTCTTCGGTGAGCACTTCGGGCTCTCGGTCGAGGGCAGCTACCAGCAGCGCCGGCTCCAGGTCATCGATCCCGCCAAGGACGCGCCCATCTCGGCTCAGGTGGGGCGGCTGGGCGTGATCCCCTTCTTCTCCCCCTCGGGGCGGGGCACCTTCAAGCGCCCCCAGATCCGCTTCATCTACGCGCTCACCGCGCGAGACTCGGGGGCCCGGGCGCTCTACGCTACCGAGGACGTCTTTTCCCAGCGAGGCATAGAGCACTACGCGGGTCTGGGCGCCGAGTGGTGGTTCAACTCGAGCTCTTACCCCTGAACCCGAGCTCTTACCACTGAACCCAGCGGCAAGCGTGAATCCCCTCGAGAGAGTCGGCCCATGAAGAAAGCGATCTCAGTCCTGGCCCTGCTCGCCGCCGCCGCCGTCATGGCGCCCCAGGCGGCCTGCGTTTCCATCCCGGAGGAGGGGGGCCAGCCGGCCCTGGGCACCCGCGTCGACGACTGGCGCGACGAGGTCATCTACCAGGTGCTGGTCGACCGCTTCGCCAACGGCACGGTGAACAACGACTTCCAGGTCCGCCCCGGCGCCCTGGCCCGCTACCAGGGCGGCGACTGGCAAGGAATGGTGGAGCACCTGGACTACATCGTGAGCCTGGGGGTGACGACCCTCTGGATCTCCCCCGTGGTCAAGAACGTGGAGACCGACGCCGACGTCGACGGGTACCACGGCTACTGGGCCCAGGACCTCACCAAGCCCAATCCCCATTTTGGCGACCTTTCGGATCTGCGCCGCCTGGTGGCCGAGGCCCACAAGCGCAAGCTCAAGATCGTGCTGGACATCGTGACCAACCACATGGGCCAGGCCTTCTTCTACGACATGAACCTCAACGGCAAGGCCGATATCTACATTGGGGGGACCGGGAGCACCTCCAAGGTCACCCGGGTCTCGGAGTTCGACCCTGACTGGGATCCCCGAGGGGTCCAGGCCTTCACCTCCCTGGGCGAGGCGGGGAGGGCGCCCATCGTCTTCATCCAGGATCCGTCCATCAACCGTGTCCCTCCCGTCCCAGGCATCCTTGGCCGGGTCGAGGGCTACCACGGCTTTGGCCGTATCCTGGACTACGACGTCGAGCAGCAGCGCCTCCTCGGCGACTTCCCGGGAGGCCTCAAGGACGTGAACACCGAGAACCCCGAGGTTCGCCAGACGTTGATCGACGCCTACGCCCGCTGGGTGGAGCAGACCGATCTGGACGGCTTCAGGATCGACACGGTAAAGCACGTGGAGTACGACTTCTGGAAGGTCTTCTCGACGGCCGTCAGGGAGCGCCTTGACAGGCAGGGCAAGAAGAAGTTTCTCATGTTCGGCGAGGCCTTCGACGGCAACGACAAGCTCCTCGGCAGCTATACCCAGAAGGGCATGCTGGACAGCGTCTTTTACTTCTCCCAGCATTTCCAGGTCTACCGCGACGTGTTCCAGATGGCCCACGCGCCTGGCAAGCAGAAGGGCACCAAGCAGATTGCCGACCTCTGGGCTGCCCGCAAGGACAACTACAGCGCCGAGCCTCAGGACAAGGGCATAGGCATACCGCCCACCAAGGCCCTGGTGAACTTCCTCGACAACCACGACGTGGCGCGCTTCCTCTTCTTCGGAGGGGGCGACAAGGAGGCCCTGCGCAACGCGCTCACCCTCCTCATGACCGAGGACGGCATCCCCTGCCTCTACTACGGCACCGAGCAGGACTTTGCCGGTGGCAACGATCCAGCCAACCGCGAGGTGCTCTGGGACACCCAGTTCAAGACCACGGGGGAGACCTTCCTCCATTTTGCCAAGCTGGCCCGTATTCGAAGGAGCTATGTGGCCCTACGCAGGGGCGATCTGGCCGTCCGCTGGTCCTCGACCCACGTGGCCGAGGAGGGGGACGCCGGCCTGTTCGCCTTCGAGCGCACCGGGGGTGACGCGGGCGCGGCCTACGCGCTCGTCGTCATCAACACCCACCCCAGAAAGCCTGGCAGCCCCGAGGACGCGGGCAAGACCATGGAGACCGGGCTCGAGGGGGGCACCGTCCTGGTGGACGTCCTCGATCCCACCCTGCCCACCTTCACGGTGGAGCCCAACAGGACCCTCAAGATCACCGTACCCGCCCAGAGGGCCCGCATCCTGATCCCTCAGGGAGAGGTCGTCCGCTAGAGGCGTCGCTCGGACTTCGTGGTTACGTCCAGCCTGCACTACGATGTCACTTAAAGCGCATACTCTTCGGCAAGGGGACGAAAACTTGCAACTTGCCCTTGAGTTGACTCGGGCGGGTGGTGTTGGTTCTTTTGTCCCGCGATGCCGTCGCCTGGAGCGGTGAATGACGGAGCAAGAGCTCACTGAAATCCTTTCGTTCCGCCTCGTTCAGCTCTTCCTCCCGTTTCCGTACGGCCTCTTCGAAGCGTTGCTTGATGAACAAGTGGTGGACAGTGCCCGAAATGAGGTGACTGGTCAGGAAACCTGTATCTGCGTTGGCATCGAACACGTGCTCTCGCAGCGTCGGCAGCGATCCCTCCGCGACAACAAAGCGCGTGCCGGGGCTCCGCATCCAGGCGCCGGTCCCAGCCGCGATCTTGGTGCTGAGGAGCTGCGGGACCGCGGCTACGCCGTGCGCCGCAAGGATAGCAAAGGGGTCGTGTTCTGGTTTCCATGGGGCATGAGAGCCCGCCCGCGCAAGGCGGAGCGCAAGGAACCGCGCACGCGCGTGGCGGAAATCAAAGCCGAGCGGGAGTTCACGTCGCGTCAGCGGCCGACGCACGCTCCAGATGAGTGGCTTTCCCTTCGCGGTATCCTTCAATTCTTCCGCCAGCGCATCAAAGCGAGAAGCGCTCATGTTGCCACCGAAGATCTCGGTGTAGGTGGTGAGCGCGATCCAGTCCTTGAGTGCGTCGCTCCCGACTTTCGGCAACCTCGACGTCTCGTGCAGTGTGCGCGCGAGCAAGACGATCTGCGCGGCATAAGGGACGAGATTCGGTCTGTAGATGCCCCAATGCTTGCGAAGGAAGTTCGCGGTGCGCGCCAACGCCTCGGCCGCTTCGTCGACGACCTCGGGCCTCTTCTTCAGCGCCGCCACGGTCTCGTCGGGTCTCGTCGCGTAAACATCGATCCCGAGGAGAGCCTTTACCGTCCGGAGGACGGCCTCGTCCTCAAGCTCTTCCCACCCAACGAGCGCGAGCCGCTCTTGCTTCGTCTCGCGGATCTTCTCGAGCAGGTCGAAGTCTTCGTCGTACGCGAGGGCGTTCACCATGTGGATCTCGCTCATGGGGCTACCCTGCGTATTGATGCGCTGAAACGTCCTCGTTGCGTGCGCTAGGTTGTCCGACGCGAGCGGAACGACTGGCACCTTATACTCGCGGAACGAGCGAGCGACGGCGTCCGCACGCTCCGTCCAAATATCGGCCTGGGCTCCCTTCAGACCACGCTGGAACCGGATCAGCGCTACGCTGTCGCGGAGCGCCGTCAACGGCAGATGATGCGCCTTTGGCGTTCCAGCCTCGAGTTCGCTCTCGACGAAGAAGTCTTGCACTTTCAGGTCGTAGTACACACGAAAATCAGACGCATCCTCCCCGTCTTCGACTGTGCCCAGCGCGTTTGGCGGAAAGAGCGCCCCATAGAGGGTCGAGAGGCGCTGCACGCCGTCGAGCACGTACTGCCGGGTGCGCTCGCCTTTACGTGGCTCGGGTAACTGGTGCATGCCAATGCGACGTTCGATCTTCACCATGTCGAGGCTGGTACGCCAGAGGAGAAGCGTGCCGATAGGAATGCTCTCGAGGATGCTGCGCAAGAGCTCCCGACGCTGTTCAGGTTTCCAGACATCAAACCTTTGAAACCGAGGAAACTGAACCTCACCCGAACCGATCTGCTCAAGCACCTGGAACAGGTACTGGATGGTGGGTTCGGCCAAGTAACTCGGTGGTCCTTGTCGCATTGCCATTACGTCACCTGACTCTCTCGATGAGCCCATCGAGGAAAGGTCGAAGTTCGTCCCACCCGCCGTCCTTCTTCAGCTCGACTTCGCCAATGTCATGACTAAAGAGTTCGGCGATCTTGCTCCCAAAGCCTTTGCTGAGGCGAGCCCGTATCGACTTGTTCAGCGCGGCGTATAGCATGCGCGGCGGGCCATTCAGTTTATTATCTTTCTCCAATCCACCCTTCATATGCAGGTGGTGGCGCTGGCTCGGGCTGAGGTTTGAGAACGCACGAACTTTGGCTTTGCGCTGACGCGCCTCTTTGCCTTTTTTCCCACCACACCAGTACCTCAGTACTGACAAGGGCAGGTAATTTTCGATCGCACGTCGCTGGAGCATGTGGTAATGAAGGACCCCGTCGCACGCTTCTTTGGCCGCCCTGGCCTGGATGCTTGGCACTCCGGGTTCCATTGCATCACAGTCGAACATCACCGAGCAGCGCAAGCTCTCTCGAGGTTTTTGCCCAAGCACATTCGCGCGCATGCAAAGACCTCCGATGCCGCCGCAGGTCTCGATCTCGAACCACTCGCGCTCGATGCGTTTCTCGAGAAATGTGCGTTCCTCAGGCTTCGCCATACTGAGGACGAACGCGCCGTCCGCATGAGCATTTTCGACGAGCAGTCGGTAAGGCCGATGCAGGAAGTCGAGGGCGTCATCGAGCGTGAGTCTTGGAGGCGACCAGCTCGAATTTTGCGAGCACACGATGTGGACGACATGCTTCGCCTGTCCGTGAGCTTCCTCTTTGAGACTCCAATTCACCACGTCCGTGCATAGCTGTTGGGACCAGGTGTCCAGCGTCCTCCACCATGCCTGATACTTGGGGCCAAGTGCGTCGAGCACCACGCGGTGACGTCCCTGGAAACCCAGCGTAAAAATGGACAAGAGCGCCGGCGTATCCGCGGTGGGAGCGAAGAGCTGGTCATCAAGCTCCGCCCTCATGATGCCGACGCTCGGCGGCGCTGCGTCAGGAAGAGCTCGCGCGCTGTCTCCACGTCCTCGGAAAAGACGCCTGGCGGCCACCCTTTCGATCGGCCGAATTCGTCTAGCTCGACGCGATCGGCGACGCTGCCACCTCCAGGAGGTACCGGACGGACGAAGTAAACTGCTACGTCGTCGGGTGTAAGATGGCCCTTCGCGAGGGCGAGCTGAACGAAGAGGAGCAGGTTCTCCGAATGCGTCTCGACGAGGAGTCGAGTGTTCTTGCCCTTGGCCACCTTACACAGGAAGGAGGCAAGCTCTTGCTCGGCGGCAGGGTGCAAGTGCATCTCCGGTTGTTCGAGGATGAGGAGTGGGTATGAGTCGAGCTGGCCCGTATCCGCGAGTGCGCCGAGCACGAAGACCGGGAGCACTTGCGATGCTCCTTCCCCTGTGTCCGCGAGGGCGGTGAAAATGGGCGCCCCCACGATCGGCACGAGCACCACGGCCGCCCCCTCCGCTGTCTGTTCGACCTGGAGCTCATGCTGAAACATGACCCGATAGCTCGGGTTAATACAGCTAATGAGCCTCCGTTCACGCTGATAGTCCTCGATGAGGATTTGTTCCACCGACTCCCCAGCTGGACCGAGGCGCGCCCCACGTATCGGAGCGCTACGGCGCGGGATCGAGGCGCGGACGGCGGTGAGCCAGTGCACGGACTTAGCAAAGGTGCTTAACCGCGAGCGCACATGTACAAGCGCTGCCTCGAGACCTCGCGGGAGCCCCGGCTCTACGCAGGGGCGGATACCGGCGAACCGCAAAGGGCGTGTCGTGGTTTTGCCCGCCCAGGTCACCTCGTACTTGTCGCTTGCTTGCGTAGGCTCGTAGCGAAGCTTGAGCTCACGTCCATCAATGTCTGCGCGGAGGTGCTCGACGATGTGTCGGTTCTGTTCCGGCATCTCTCGAAGCTGAAGGTCGATCTTGCGAACGGCTCCTTCGCGATCGTCCCACGCAAGCGAGAACCCAAGCGCGTTCCGCTCCGAGAGCCGGCTGGCGATCTCCTTGTAGCTCGCGCCGCGTGCTTCTGGTGAACCCAGCGCGAGCGGAACCCCGTCTTCCGACCTAGCAGACGCGGCAAGGAGTGGAAGCGCGCGGGCGAGGGCGCTCTTGCCTGCCGCGTTCCTTCCGAACAGAAGCGTGATGGGGCGAAGCTCGATGGTCGTGGATTCCACGAAACATCGGTATCGCTCGACGATGTATCTCGACAGACTCACGCGCGAACGTTACCACAGCGCGCTTGCCGACGAAAAAAGACGGGAGCCTCACTCCCTTGGGACAGCATGACCCGCGTCTGCGGCGTCCGGAGCGTCGAACCCTACATCCAGAGGCGGAGGAGCGCTCACCATCACGCTGGTCCACGGCCCCGTGGCCGAGGAGGGGGACGCCGGCCTGTTCGCCTTCGAGCGCGCCGGGGTGACGCGGGCGCGGCCTACGCGCTCGTCGTCATGAACACCCACCCCACGCACCTGCCCAGAGGGCCCGCATCCTGATTCCTGAAGGAGAGGTCGTCCGCTAGAGCGCGGCGGTTCGAGCCCCGAAACCGGAAGGGCACCCTCTCCATACGGATGCTTCCCACGCCGGATCCGTCGACCCGCATGGTGACGAGCCCTCACAGCGGCTGAGAATGCCATTTTCCCGCGGAGAATCGCGTTCTCAGCCGCTACCGGAGCGCCTCTCCCACGGAGACGCCCAGCCTGGACCACTGGGCCAGCTTTCTCCCCGGAGAAGAGCCCTTCACGGCCGCAGAGAGCGCCGTGCTCCCTGGGGAAAGGCCCTTCTCGGAGGCTGAGAATACCCTTTTCCATGGAAACGGGACCTCCTCGGCCGCCGAGGACGAGGCTCCCCAGGCTCAGAGGATCGGATCGCTCGTCTCCTCGGCGACCACCGTCTGCCCCGGCCTGCGGCCTGAAGGCCTCACCTTGGCCGCGATGTCCACGAGGCCCGCCACCAGGCAGCTCGCGGCCACGAAGCTGGCGCCGCTCGTGAAGGTCGAGTCGTTCCTGGCCATCGCCTCGTTCTTGGCCCGCTGGGTGATCTCCTTCTCGCGATCCTCCTTGGCCACCCTGGCGAGCGCCTTCTGCAAGGCAGGCAGATCCTCCGCGACGTCCACCGCGAAGGCCGCGCGATCGAGCTTCATGGCGGCGCGCTTGGGCTTGGGGAGCTTGATGTCCGCGTCCTTCAGCGCCTTGACGACGCTGCTGGCCGTGGCGGCGATCACCGTGGGATCGACCGGGATCGCGTCCGAGAGGCCGAGCAGCGTCAAGCCGGGCGCTCCGTAGGTGGACTCCACAGCTCCTCGTAGATCCACGAGCGCGCTCCTCACCTTGCTCGCCGCGTCGTCCCTGGCCTCGCGAGGCCCCGCGTCGTCGGCCAGCTCCTTCTCGTGCTCGCGATCACGGGCGACGAGCGCCGCGTTGTCCGCCAGGATCTTGCGCCCGATCAGCCGGACCAGGAGCCCGGAGTCAGGGAGGGCCTCGCCAGGCCCCAGATGAGGCTCGAGCTCCAGAGAGACGCGGGCGGCGATCTCCGCGGCGTGCGTCTCTGCAGCCGCCGCGACGGCGCGGGCAGACTTCTCGCGATCGGTGACCAGCTTGGAAGGCATTCAGGGATCCTCTCTCGTCGGGGTAGGGCGACGGCCAGCGGATGGTCGCCCGAGCCCCTACGGCCGAGCAAGAGACTCTCGGCGCCTCCACGCGGCGAGCGAGGCGAGCGCCAGCAGAGCAAGGCCGGCAGCGCCGCTTCCGGCCGGAGCGCCCGTGCTGCGGCAGCCGCAGCCTCCGCCGTCCACAAAGCCGCCCGAGGTCGAAGCGTCCGCCGAGCCATCGGCGACCGGAGAGCTCGGCTCCGCCCCCGAGTCCACCCCGGGACTCGCGTCCACAGGGCTCGCGTCCACGACTCCCACCTCCGCCGCGTCCACGCTCGCGTCCGAGGCGTCCGCGCTGGCGTCCGAGGCGTCGAGCCCCGCGTCCAGGGGCGGAGGAGGGGATGGGATCACCAGCTTGGCCACGAACAGGTCGTTGTTGCCTCCCGCGTGGGCCGCCTGGAAGGGGTTCTGCGTTGGGAAATTCAAGGATTGCGTGATGCCCGTGACATAAGCGCTGCCCGCCCCGTCCACCGCGATGCCCTGGCCCTCCTCGTAGCTGGAGCCACCCAGGTAAGTGGAATAGAAGAGGGCGTCGCCCGCAGGAGAGAGCCTGGTCACGAACGCGTCGTCGACCCCCCCGCCGGCAGCCTGGAAGGGGTTCTGCACGGGGAAGTCCGCGGAGTCCGTCCACCCCGTGACATGCGCGCTCCCGGCCCCGTCCACGGCGATGCTGAAGCCAAAGTCATCCCCGGAACCGCCGAGGTAGGTGGAGTAAACAAGCGCATTGCCCGCAGGAGAGAGCTTGAATATGAACCCTTCGCTGGATCCCGCCCTGGCGGCCTGGAAGGGGTTCTGCACAGGGAAATTCACCGATTGCGTCTGTCCCGTGACATAAGCGCTCCCGGCGGCATCCACCGCGATATCATTACCATAATCGTCCTCGGAGCCGCCCAGGTAGGTGGAATAAACGAGGGCATTTCCAGCGGGAGAGAGCTTGGCCACGAACATGTCGACCAGGCCCCCCGCATGGACCGCCTGGAAGGGGTTCTGGGTGGGGAAGTTCACCGACTGCGCGTACCCCGTGACATAGGCGCTCCCGGCCCCGTCCACGGCGATACCGTAGCTGGAGTCCCACAGGGTTCCACCGAGATAGGTGGAATAAACGAGGGCATTGCCCGCAGGAGAGAGCTTGGCCACGAAGGCGTCGCCGCTCCCCCCCCTTGTGGCCTGGAAGGGGCTCTGCACGGGGAAATTGGTGGAGAGCGTCTCCCCCGCGACGTACGCGCTGCCCGCCCCGTCCACGGCGACGTCGATGCCATAGTCGTCGCTCGCCCCGCCCAGGTAGGTGGAATAGACGAGGGCATTGCCCGCAGGAGAGAGCTTGAATATGAACCCCTCGCTGGATCCCGCCGTCGCGGCCTGGAGGGGGTTCTGCACGGGGAAGTTCACCGACTGCGTCTGCCCCGTGACATGAGCGCTGCCCGCCCCGTCCACCGCGATACCGGAGCCGCTCTCGGTGCCAGAGCCTCCCAGGTAGGTGGAATACTCGAGGGCATTTCCAGCAGGGGACAGCTTGGCCACGAACACGTCGGAGCTCCCCGCCCTGGCGGCCTGGAAGGGGTTCTGCCTGGGGAAGTTCACCGATTGCGTCTGTCCCGTGACGTAAGCGCCACCGGCAGAGTCCACCGCGATGCGAGTGCTGTTCTCGCTGCCCGCCCCTCCCAGGTAGGTGGAGTACTGGAGCACGGGATCGATCACCAGCTCACGGCCCCTGTCATGGGAGGCCACGACGAAGCCCACCGAGCTCTCCCCCAGCAGCCTGTATCCCGCAGCCACATCCTTCCGCCCCCCATTTATTTCATGTTGGTACACGCGGGGCCTGGGCTGCACCAGCACCCCCTGTTCCGTGTGAATGACCAGGTCCCCCTTGGAAGTGAGAGAGAGCTCCTTCGCTCCAGAGACGTCCATCACAATCTCATGGGAATCCGCCCCAGGAGCCACCACGAAGTCGTACTCCAGCTGCCCCTCTTCCCCGTGATAAACAAGGTCCACGCCCGGAAGAACCCCCGGGTAAACCACCCGCCCGAAATTGGGCACATGGGTGCGCCAGCGTCCGGGATCGTTTCCAAGGAAGTAATTGGATATCGTGACCAGCTTCTTCTCGGCCCGGGGGACCACGGCCCTGGCGCCGGCCACCCTCATGCGAAGCACCGCGTCGGGCTCCCCCGGCTCGTCCCGGGTGGGAGCTCGTCCGGGGCTCCTCTTCGAGGCCGGAGCGAGGCGAGTGGCCCTGAGCGAGAGTGTGGCTCCCTCCTCGGTGAGGAAGAGCGTGGCCCCCGAGCCACGAGCCACGAAGCGCACCTCGTCGTCGAGCTGCCCCATGTTCTCTTCGAAGCGCATCGGCAGATGGCCGTACCCAGCCGCGGTGGCCGAGAGCGAGGGGGGCGGGGTCGCCCTCCGGAGGACCGCGGGAGGGGACAGGAGCGACAGGACGAGCGCCATGAGAAAGAGCTGGAGTGCGCGCATGCCTCCCAGCCTACTCGCTTTGATCCTCGCCCGTCTCTTGCGAGGACGTTGCTGCGAGCCTGCTCCCTGTGATTTACCCCCTCGCCCGTCTCTAGCGAGATGTATACTATGGATTCGAAGAACGATGAGCTCCTTGCTTACCGAACCCTACGAGGCGCAGTCCGCGCGCTGGCCGGCGGCGGGGCGGCATATCCTCGCCCAGTACGACGACGAGACGGTCGTCGTGTATCAGGCCTATCGAGCCTCGATCGGTAGGTTCGCCGCCGAGGCCGGCTACTTCGGCGACGGGTTCTCGCTGGACCGTATGAGCTGGATCAAGCCCAACTTCCTCTGGATGATGTATCGCTCGGGGTGGGCGACCAGGGCCGGGCAGGAGGTCGTGCTCGCGGTGTGGCTGGCCCGCGAGGCCTTCGACCAGATTTTGGGCGCGGCCGTGCCGTCCAGCTTCGACGAGCGGCGCTACCCGGATCGTGCGACCTGGCAGGCCGCGGTCAAGAGCTCGGACGTGCGCCTCCAGTGGGATCCGGATCACGCCCCCGGCGGTCAGCCGCTGGCCCGTCGGGCCGTCCAGCTGGGCCTCCGTGGCAAGACGCTCGCCAGCTACGCCCGCCCCTGGATAAGGCGCATCGAGGACATCACCCCTTATGTCCGCGCCCAGCGAGAGCAGCTCTCGGCCGGCAGCGCCGGGCTCCTCTCCACGCCCGTCGAGCGCGTGTACCCGTGCGCGGAGCCGGCAGCCACCATGCTGGGCATCGACCCGCCGGGCGCCTTCCGGGGCCTTCAGTCCTCGCCCTGAGGCTCCACGAACTCGATCGCCGCGGGGTGGAGGAGCCGGTAGCCCACCTGCGTCCGCTCCAGGTGAGCGCCGATCCCCATTCGCCTGAGCGTGGAGATGGCCGAGTAGACCCGGCTCGCTCCGGACCGGAGCAGCACCCGCTCGCCCGGCCAGCCCGCCAGGAGCAGCGCCGACACCGGCACGCTCAGGCCCGGGCTGCCGCGCGCCGCGGACACCAGCGCGCAGAGCACGCCCCTCAGCGCACGACGACCCCGGAGGGCCAGGCGCTCCCGAGCGACCTCGACGAACGAGCCGTCGATGGCGATCTTCACGCGGGGCGGTGAGGTCGCGAAGCGAGGGATCCCGATGACCGCGTTGTCGTCGCCCCGGAAGACCAGGGAGTCGGAGTCGCCCGTCGGGAAGCAGCCGTCGAGCCGGGTGAAGAGCTCCCTGACGTTCTCCCGGAAGGGTGTATTTTGCACGGCCTTCGCGATGAAGTCCCTGGTGAGCTCGGGCCCTTCAGGGCCCAGAGGCGCGAAGAAATGGCGGATGAGAAGGGGAATGTCCTCCCGGCGGAGCTCGAGGGGAGGGACGGAGAGGTGCGTCGTGAACCGCGAGACCAGGGCCTCCGGAAGACCGTCCTTCCGGGCCAGCTCCTCCCTGGAGAGGCGGGAGCTCGCGACCAGACGAACGTCGCCGGGGAGCGACGGCTCCAGCAGGGCGGCCAGGGCAAGGGCGAGGGGGGGCGACGCGAGCTCGAGCGCGTCCAGCAGGAGCGTCCCCGAGGAGGCTGCGGCCAGCAAGGCGGCGAGATCCGGCGTCGCGCCGCCCGGCGCGTGCTTCGGGTTGCACGGCACCACCACGAGGGGGCCCGCTCGCCCCGAGATGCGGTGGAGCTCCTCCACGGCCAGGCTCTTGCCGATGCCGGGCGGCCCGGTCACCAGGACCCAGTCCGCCGAGGGCGCCGCGACGGCCAGGGCCTCGACGAAGGCGCCCAGCCTGGCCGAGCAGCCCACGAATCTGGAGTTCGAGCTGGGCCGCGAGCTCGAGGAGACCGCCACCACCAGGAACGCATAGGTCCCGAGCTCCACGACATCGCCCTCCCGGAGGACGGCTCGCTCGATGCGCCGACCGTTGACGAAGGTGCCGTTGGAGCTCCCGAGATCCTCGATCACGACGGACGCGCCCTCCAGGAAGAAGCGGGCGTGGCGACGAGAGAGGACGCGATCGTCGCGCCCCTCGCTGGGCAGCAGCGCGGCTCGCCCCAGCTCGACAGGGCCTTCCAGCGCGATCCGCTCACCCACCACGGCCTCGGTAGGGCCGTGGAGGGCGTGAAGAGCGAGCGCCGGCGCGCCGCCCCCCGGAGCGATCCCTCCCCCGTCAGGCTCTTCACTGCGTTGGTCGATGCCGAGCATGCTATTCTGGCCTGGCCGCGCCGCCCGCGCGAGGCGGCGACGCGACGCGAGGCGCTGGCCGTGCACTCTACACGCCCGCCAGGCTTCAAAGAAACTCCGGCGAGACCTCAACCGCTCCTGCGACGTCGGCGAAGACCCGAGCAGCCCAGGCCAAGGGCGGCCAGGGCGAGGAAGCCAGGCCCGGAGGCCGCTCCAGGGCCCACCTCGCAGCTGCAGCCCCCCTCGACCGGCTCTGGAGCGGGGCGGAGGCCTGCGTCGGCCTCGGGAGCGGCTGCGTCCCCGGGAGGTGGGGCGGGCGCGTCGGGGGGCGCGTCGGGGGGCGCGTCGACGCCGGCGTCCCGAGGAGCGTCGACGCAACTGCCGATGGCGTCGCCCGTCGACGTGCACATGCGGCCCTCCGCGCAGCCGTTGCCGCCCCTCGCCCGGCAGCCGTCCCTGCAGAGGCTGGTGCGATCGTCGCAGACCTTCCCGCTCGTCGGGCCCCCGCAGTCAGGGTCCGTCCGGCACTCGCCGCAGCGGCCAGCGGTGGAGCAGACGCCGGAGCGACACACCTTGGCGGAGGTGCAAGGCTCGCCCCTGGGCAGGCCGCACCGGGTGTCGGCCTGGAAGCACACCTCGGAACGACAGATGGCGTCGTTGGCGGCCGGTCCGCAGGGCTCGTCGTTGGGGAGGCCGCAGCGATCGTCGGCCGTGGAGCAGACTCCCGAGAGGCAGGCGCGCTGCCCACCGGAGGGGGTGCATACCCCGGAGATCGGGGGGACGTTGGGCACGGGCTGATCGTTGGCCGTCTTGGGAGAGCAGCTCCCCGCCGCGCACCACTCCGTGGTGCGGCAGTCTCGATCGGTCGAGCAGAGGGTGCCGCAGGCCCCGGTGGTCAGGTTGCAGATGGGGCCGGCGCGACCCACGCACTCGGCGTTGCTGGCACATTTTCCGCAGGAGCCCGCGGCCTGACAGTAGGGGAGAACGGAGGTCGGGCAGGCCCGGGTCACCGCCGAGCCGTTGTCGCCGTTGCAGGGGGCGCACTGGTTCAGCGAGGTGCAGACAGGGGTGGGGCCCGAGCAGTCGGCGAAGGTCGCGCACGCCACGCACTGACCGCTGTTGGGCCCCCCCACCAGACACACCGGGAGCAGGACGGCGGGGCAGGCCCGGCTCGCCCCCGCCCCGTAGTTGACGAGGCACGAGGCGCAGGAGCCGGTCGCCGTGTTGCACGTGGGCGCATGGACCGCGCTGCAGCGGCTCACGTTGACACCGGTGCACTCGGTGCACTGCCCCACCAGGGCGCCGGTGGTGTTGCACGCGGGCCTCGCCGAGGTCACGCAGGGCTGAGTCGCTCCCGAGGTGAAATCGCCGTTGCAGACCTCGCACGCGAAGGGGTGGATCGACGAGCAGCGGGTGCCGGGGCAGTCGGCGCCGGTCGCGCAGCCGTCGACGGGCAACAGGGTGGGCTCGGGCAGCCCCCCGTCGCCGCTGTCGGTAGGCCAGCTGGTGGCCGACGCGCCCCTGGCCCCCTCGGCCGAGATGCTCGCCTGGTTGACGAGGAACTGGCCCTCGGTGCCCGCGGCGACAGCGGCGCGGAAGCGCAGCGTGGACGACTGGCCCACCGGGAGGCGCCCTCCCGCCACCCCATCGGCGCCGAGGCCGATCCGGACCGTGAGCGTGCGGGCGAGATCGTCGAAATCGACCTGGTCGATGTCCTTGCGGTCGGTCTTGGCGCCCGCGTTGGGGCCGGTCAGGATCTCGACCGTGTCGCGCTGGTAGCGAAAGCCGACGGGGAGGACGTCGGTCAGGACGACCCTGGTCGCCTCGTCGCTGCCGGTGTTGGTGACGACCAGCGTGAACTCGACGACGTCGCCCGGGAAGGTGGCGCCTCCGGGCCTGAGCGTGAGGTTGCGCACGGCCTTGGAGGAGGTCGCCAAATCGGGGGCCAGCGTGGAGATCGACGTGATGAAGGCGCCGATGGCGTACTTGTCGCTCGTGGAGCTGGCGGTGATGGTGGCCTGATCGTCTCCCGCCTGGAGGGCGCTCGTGATGTTGACGATGTCGATGTCCAGGCCGCTCATGCTCCTCCCCTGGCCGGTCTGCTGGGGGAGATCGCCCGGGAGGCTGACAGGGTTGCCGAAGATGCTGCGTGTGCCGTTGAAGAAGTTGCTCGCCGGGTTCTGCGCGTTGGAGAGCGTGGTCGGAACAGCGGCGCTCCTGGCCTGGAACTGGAGCGAGTCGCCCGTGCCCCCGTCGTCGCCCTCGTAGGCGATGACCCCCAGCTTGGCGTCGAAGCCCGCGGTGGGCACCAGGAAGCCACGGAGGACGGCCTGGGTCTGGCCGCCGAGCTGGACGAACTCCAGGCCGTCGAACAGGGCCACGTTGCGCACCGGATCCAGCGCCCTCTCGTAGACGACCACCAGGGTCCACCCGGCGAAGGTGTCCTCGATCAGCTGGTCGACGAGGGGCTGGGCGTCGATCCCGGAGAGCCTGTACACACCGGGCCCGTACTGCCTCACGGTGGGCGTCACGTCGGCGGTGCACTGGTAATAGACGTTCCCGCCGCCGTTGACCGTGTACGTATCCTGCGCGGTGACCGCGACCTGGAAGCCGCCCGGGCGGTCGAGGATCGCCGTGCGCCTCGGGATCCCGGCGGCGACGGTGGCCGCCCAGTAGAGCTGGGCGTGGAGGATGGATGCGCCCGCGGGGAGCTCCGCCCCCACCCGCGGGCCGGTCCCCAGGACCGCTGTGCTGCGGGCGCCGGCGAGGGTGATCGCCGCGCTCGCCAGGGCCTGGCCCGCCCCTGGCTCCTCGGAGCGCCAATAGACATCCGGCGCCGAGTCGCCCGTGTTGTTGCCGCAGGCGCCCACCGTCCCCACCACAGGCGCAGGAGCAGCCTGCGCGCCCGTCCGGCACTCCTGGACCAGGGTATTTCCGACGATGAGGAAATCCCCGTGGAGGTTCCACTGACGGCGGAGGCGAGGCGCGGCGTCGGCCTCCTGCGAGGGGGCGACGAGGCCAGCCATGACCCCAAGGGAGGCGAGGCAGCGTCCGAGCGTGATCCGTTTCATCGAAGCCACCATGAGAGAAGATCGCTCACCACGCAAATCGGCCGGGTAGCACGCATATCGATGATCGTGCTACGACAGCGCGATGTGGATCCCGCTGACGGGCTGCCTCTTCGGGTTGCTGACGGGGATGCGTCACGCGCTCGAGCCCGACCACCTGGCCGCGGTGTCGACCTTCGTGGCCAGCGACGGCGGCGGGCGGAGGACCGTGGGCTTTGCCACGGCCTGGGGGGCCGGGCACGCCGCGATGCTGCTCCTGGTCGCCAGCGCGCTCTTCCTCCTGGGCGCCGGGGTCCCCGAGCGCCTGTCGGACACCTTCGAGCTCGTGGTCTCGGTGATGCTCATCGGCCTGGGCGCGAGGGGTCTCCTCCGGTCGAACCATGGCCGTCACGGTCACGCCCGCGGGGCCCCCGGAGCCAGGCTCCCCTTCCTCGTGGGCCTGGTCCACGGGCTCGCGGGCAGCGGGGCCCTCACGGCGCTGGTCGCCGCCAGGCTCTCGTCGCCCGGGCTGGGCGTGCTCTTCATCGCGCTCTACGCGGCGGGCTCGGCGCTCGGGATGGCGGCGCTCGCCCTCGCTCTGGGGGCGCCTCTGGCGCGCCTGGTCGGGGGCGGCAGGCTGGTGGGAGCCCTCACCGTAACGAGCAGCCTGGGCTCCCTGGCCGTGGGCGTACTATGGGCCGCCCCCATCGTGCAGCGCCTGGTCTAAAAGACCATCGCGGTTGCTGCCTCCGGGTTAGAACCCAAAACGAAACCCCAATTTTTGTGACATTGAGCCCCATGCCTCAGAACGGAATCTCCAACGGCGCGGGCGCCGCGCCTCCTCGCTCCCTGCCCCACCCCTTGCCGCAGGGCGCGCCGCTCGATGTCCGGGCCCAGCTCGAGGGGAGCCGCTTCCTCGTGCTGGGGGGCACCGGCTTCCTGGGGAAGGTCTTCTGGATCCTGCTCCTCTCCCGTTACCCCTCCATCGGGAAGATCTTCCTCCTGGTCCGCTCCTCCTCGAAGCAGAGCAGCGAGCAGCGCTTCTGGAAGGACGTGGCGACCAGCGAGGCCCTCCTGCCCCTGCGGGAGGCGCACGGCAGCGATCTCGAGGCCTTCCTCCGCGAGAAGATAGAGCCGATCGACGGCGACGTCGGCAACCCCAACTGCGGCATCGACGCCTCGTGGATAAGGGAGCACAGGGGCACCGTCGACGCGGTCATCAACGTGGCCGGCGTGGTGGACTTCAACCCCCCGCTCGACGAGGCCCTGGACACCAACGCCTTCGGCGCCCAGAACCTGGTCGCGCTCTGCCGGGCCCTGGGCGACACGCCTCTGCTCCACACGAGCACCTGCTACGTGGTGGGCAACCGCAAGGGCCTCATCCAGGAGGACGTGCCGGGCACCTACCCCTTCCCCCGCGCCGACGAGCTGGGCCGGGGGCTGTGGGACCCCGAGCGGGAGATCGCGGACTGCCTCGACATCGTGGCCCAGGCCAGGAGCCGGTGCGAGGACGCCTTCCGGCAGAGCGAGTTCCTCGAGCGGGCCACCAAGAGCCTGCTCAGGAGAGGCGAGCCGACGACGGGCCCTGCCCTGGCCGACGAGCTCAGGACGGTGAAGCGCCGCTGGGTGAGCGACAGGCTGGTCGAGGCGGGCCTGGAGAGGGCGACCCACTGGGGCTGGCCCAACATCTACACGTACACCAAGAGCATCGGCGAGCAGATCATCGCCCGGAGCGGCCTCCGCTACACCATCGCCAGGCCCGCCTGCTGCGAGAGCACCATCGCCTTCCCCTTCCCTGGCTGGAACGAGGGGATAGGCACCTCGGCTCCGCTCATCTTCCTGGCCATGAAGGGCCAGCACCAGATCACCTCGAGCGAGTCGATCATCGATTTCGTCCCGACCGACATGGTCTGCGCAGGGATGATCCTCACCCTGGCCGAGCTGCTCGAGGGCACGCACAAGCCGGTCTACCAGTACGGGGCCAGCGACGTGAACCCGTCCACGGCGAGGCGCTTTGGCGAGCTCATCGGCCTCTACCGCCGCAAGTACTACCAGCGCACCGCCAAGGGGAACCCCTTCGTCAACTTCCTCCAGTCACGCTGGGAGCCCGCCCTGGTGGACGTCGAGCGCTTCGATCGCTTCGGCCCGGGGCAGATAGCCCGGACGGCGAGGACCTTCGCCAAGCTCCTGAAGAGCGCGCCCGGCCCTGCGGCCAAGGTGGCCAAGCCCCTGGCCAGCACCCTCGAGGGCGTCGCCACCCAGGAGGAGAAGATCGACGTGATCATTCGCCTCTTCATCCCCTTTACCAACGACCAGAAGGGCCCCTTCTCCTGCGCCAACACCAGGGAGGCCCACGCTCGCCTCTCGGACGAGGATCGGGCCAAGCTCCCCTGGACGCCCGAGAAGATCGACTGGGCCGACTACTGGATGAACCAGCACCTGCCCGCCATGGAAAAACGAATTATTCCATGGATGGAGGAGCGCTACAAGAAGGAGCTGAAGCCCCTCAAGGCGCACCAGACCCTGGCTTCCTTGGTCGACCAGATGGCCGAGCGCCACGGCCACGCCCTGGCGATGGGGCGGCTCGAGGGCGAGGGCTTCTCGCGCGTGACCTTCGAGGCCGTGCGCAGGCGCTCGGACGCGGTCGCCGCCCGCCTGGCCGAGGTGGGGGTAGGCAAGGGAGAGCGGGTGCTCCTGGCGGGCAAGAACAGCCCCGAGTGGCCCATCGCCTACTTCGGCATCGTCCGCGCCGGGGCCGTGTGCGTGCCCACGGATCCCGACATGGATCCGGAGCAGCTCGTGAACATCGCCAGGGAGGCGGGGGCCAGGGTCGCGCTCTTCGACACCCACGTGGAGGAGCGGTGCGGAGCGGCGCTGGGGGAGGCCCTCCCGGCCGTGCTCCGCATGGCGCTCGAGCCGGCCACCGAGGAGCGCGAAGACGAGCGCGAGCCCGAGAAGCGGCCGGGGGAGGTGTTGCCGGAGGACGTGGCAAGCTTGATTTACACGAGCGGCACCACCGGGACGCCCAAGGGGGTGATGCTCACCCACGGGAATTTCGCGGCGCTCATCGCGTCGCTCGCCCCGCTCTTTCCCTTGAGCACGAACGATCGGGTGCTCTCGGTGCTGCCGCTCCACCACACCTTCGAGTTCACGGCGGGCCTGCTCCTGCCCTTCTCGAGGGGGGCGAGGATCTCCTATCCAGGCGAGCTCACCGGCGACCGGATCACCCGGGCCCTCAAGGAGGGGCGCATCACGGGCATGGTGGGCGTACCGGCGGTCTGGCAGCTTTTGGAGCGGCGGATCCTCTCGCGGGTCCACGCCGAGGGAGCGGTGGTCGAGGGCCTCTTCAACGCCGGAGGGGATCTCAGCCGCTGGCTCTCCAAGAACGCGGGGCTGGACCTGGGGCGCCTGCTCTTCGGCGCGGTGCACGAGGAGCTCGGCGGCAACATCCGCTGGCTCATCTCGGGCGGCGCCGCGCTCCCCAGGGACACCCAGAAGCTCTTCTCGGGCCTGGGCCTCAAGCTGACCGAGGGATACGGCCTCACCGAGGCGGCGCCGGTCCTCTCGGTCGCCAAGGCAGGCTCTCCTCCTGGCCAGGTGGGCAAGGCCATCCCCGGGGTGGAGCTACGCATCGCCTCCCCCGACGCGGACGGCGTGGGCGAGGTGCTGGCCAGGGGCCCCAATGTCATGGCCGGCTACACGGATCCCGAGGCCACCAGGGCCACGATCGACCAGGACGGCTGGCTCCACACGGGCGACCTGGGCCGCTTCGACAAGCACCACCGCCTCCAGATCGTGGGTCGGTCCAAGGACGTCATCGTCACGGCCAGCGGGGAGAACATCTACCCCGACGATCTCGAGAGGATCCTGGGCAAGGTTCCCCACATCGAGGAGCTGGCCTTCGTCGGGGTGGAGAGCCCCTCCGGAGGCGAGCGCCTGGCCTGCATCGCCGTGCCCGCGGCCGACGAGGCGGTGCCCAGGCAAGAGCGCATGTCCCGCGCCGATCGCTCCCTGCGCGACGCGCTGGCCAAGCTCCCTTACGGCAAGCAGCCCCAGGTCGTGCACCTCTACGACGCGCCGCTACCTCGCACGGCCACGCGCAAGGTCAAGCGCAACGAGGTCCGCCAGATCCTGGGGCGTACCATCAGGGCCGCCCAGCGCACCAAGGACATCGAGGGGACCACGCCGGTACGCTCGGCCATCGCCGCGCTCAAGGGCCAGAGGCCCGACGAGGTCGCGGGGGACATGACCCTCTCCGGCGATCTGGCCTTCGACTCCCTGGCGCTCACCGAGCTCCTGGTCGCCCTCGAGGCCAGGTACGGCACGGTCGAGCCCGCGGCGCTCCAGCAATGCCGCACCGTGGCCGACGTCGAGGCGCTGGTGGGCACCTCGACGGCGAGCCTGCGCCCTCCAAGGCCCGAGCGAGAGACCCCGTCCCGCTACCGGATCGAGGGGCGAGGGGGCGCGGACAGGAAGGCGGAGGGCGATTTCACCCTCCCTCCCGAGCTCCAGAGCGCGGGGAAGAAGCTGATAGGCCATATCCAGAGCACGTTTTATGGCTCGCTCATGAGCTCCCGGGTCACCGGGCGGGCCTTCATCCCTCACAACCGCAACGTGCTGGTGGTGGCCAACCATAGCAGCCACCTGGACATGGGCTTCGTGCGCCACGCCCTGGGCACCTACGGCGAGGACATCGTGACGCTGGCGGCCCAGGACTACTTCTTCGAGAAGGGCAGCCTCAAGCGGGCCTTCTTCGAGAACCTGACCAACCTCAAGGCGATCGATCGCAAGAGCGGCCTGCGGGCGAGCGAGCGCCAGGCTGGCGAGGTCCTCTCCCAGGGCAAGACCGTGCTCATCTTCCCGGAGGGAACCCGGAGCCACAGCGGCGACGTCCAGGAGTTCAAGTCCTTCCTGGGGCACCTCGTGCTCACCCACGGCGTCGACGTGCTGCCGCTCTACCTGGGCGGCACCCGGGACGCGATGCCCAAGGGCGCCAAGATCCCCAAGAAGCGCGATATCTTCGCCAGGATCGGCCCGGTCCTCACCGTGGCCGATTTCAAGCGCCTGACCGGGGGCTTCACCTACGGCGACGCCTCCAGGGAGATCGCCAGGCTGTCCCGCATGGCTGTCGTGGCGCTCCGCGACGGGGACGTGCTCGATCTCGCGGCGATGGGATCGCTCGAGGGACCCCGCAAGAAGAAGGAGCACCCGCTGGTCGCGCTCTTCGGCGAGCTCGGGACCAGGTTCAGGCCGGAGCGGGTGGAGCGGCCCATCTCCTTTTATTTCACGCTGGGCGGCGAGGATCTCGCCAAGTGGACCGTCAGTGTCGACAGGGCAACCTGCGAGATCCGCCAGGGCAAGCCTGCCGTGGGCACGGCCGACTGCGTGCTCAAGACGAGCCCCGAGATCTTCACGAAGATCGTGAAGGGTTATATGCCTAGCCCCGCCGAGTTCATGTCCGGGGCCATCAAGTCCAACGACGTGGCGCTCCTCATGGAGTTCCAGAAGGTCTTCCAGCTCGGTTGAGGAGTCTCTCATGCGCGTTCTTGTGACCGGCGCGACCGGCTTTCTGGGCACGCACCTCGTGGCGAGGCTCCTCGGGCGGGGGCACGAGGTGGTGGCGCTCTGCAGGGGCGCCTCCGAGGCGAGGGACGGCCTCACGATCGCCAGGGGCGACATCCTGGACGCCGGGAGCGTCCGCCTCGCCGCCCAGGGCTGCGAGGGGCTCTACCACTGCGCGGGCAAGGTCTCCCGCGATCCGGAGGACGCCGAGGAGCTCTACCGCATCCACGTGGAGGGCACCAAGATCACCCTGGACGCATGCAAGGAGGCCGGCGTCCGGAGGGCGGTGGTGGCCTCCACGAGCGGCACGATCGCGGTCTCCTCGGATCCCGGCATGATCGCCACGGAGCGGACCGAGGCGCCGGTGGGTCTCATCGCCCGCTGGCCTTACTACCGCTCCAAGCTCTACGCCGAGAAGGCCGCGCTGGAGCGCAACGTCCCTGGCTTCGAGGTGGTGAGCGTGAACCCCACGCTGCTCCTGGGACCTGGCGATCTCCGGAACTCCTCCACCGAGGACGTGAGGCTCTTCCTGGAGCGCCGCATCCCCGCTGTGCCTCCCGGCGGCCTCTCCTTCGTCGACGTGCGCGACGCGGCCATTGCCATGCAGCTCGCCATGGAGCGAGGCCTCCCCGGGGCCCGGTACCTTGTGGGCGCGTGCAACATGACGATCCGGGAGTTCTTCTCCAGGCTGGAGCGCGTATCCGGGGTGAGGGCGCCTGTCCTGCCCGTGCCCAGGGCTCCCGAGCTGGCCAGGGTGGGCACCAGGCTCGCCGGCAAGCTCCTTGGCCGCCTTGGCCTCCAGCTCCCCGTGGATCCTGTGAGCCTGGATATGGCGCAGTTCTACTGGTACCTGGACGCCTCGCTCGCCGAGTCGGAGCTGGGCTGGTCCCCTCGCGACGCGACCGAGACCCTGAACGACACGGTCCGTGATCTCCGGGAGCGAGGGGTCGTGTGGCCCGAGCCCGATTTCGTGCGCCCTGGCTCCATAGGGCGCTTCTTCGACAGAGGGGCGGGCAAGTGAAGCCTGTCCTCGTCGTGAACCCCCGCTCCGGCGGAGGCAAGACCGGCCAGACCTTCTCGTCGATGCGGGGGACCATCGAGCGGGCGCTGGGCAGCGTCGAGGTCCGCATGACGGAGCGCACGGGCCACGCCATGGCCCTGGCCGAGGAGGCCGCTCTTTCAGGCGCACCGCTGGTCGTCGCCGTGGGAGGCGACGGGACACTCAACGAGGTGGTCAATGGTCTGATGAACGCCAAGAGCCAGGGCAAGGAGTCCGAGCTTGGGCTGATCGCCCAGGGCACCGGGGGCGATTTTCGCCGCTCCCTCGGCCTGGAACACAGGCTCGACGCCTACCTCGAGGCTCTCTCCCGGGGGACCACTCGCCGCATCGACGTGGGCAAGCTCCTGCACGACGGGGACAAGGAGCGCTACTTCGTCAACATCCTCTCGGCCGGGATGGGGGGCCTCACCGATCGCTACATCGCCACCGCGTCGCGCGCCATGGGGGGCGCCGTGGCCTACTTCGGGGCGTCGCTCAAGGCGCTGATCGGCTCCAGGCCTGGCCGGGTCCGCTGCGCGGTCACCCGCGACGGCGTCCGCGAGGAGCGGGTCTTCGAGACCCTGGTGATCGCGATGTGCAACGGCCGCTACTTCGGCTCGGGGATGATCGTGGCCCCGATGGCCGAGGTGGACGACGGCATGATGGAGATCATCGTGATGGGCAACACCTCCAAGATAGGATTCTTCCTCGAGTCCTGGCGGGTCTACGACGGGAGCCACATCAAGGATCCGAGGAACGTGCACCTGCGCGGCCAGCGGGTGGAGCTCTCGCTCGAGAACGACGACGCCAAGGAGCTCTTTCTCCTCGACCTGGACGGAGAGCCCCTGGGCGGCCTGCCCATCACAGTGGATCTGGTGCCCGGCGCGCTCTCGCTCCGGGTGTAGAGGCAGCGAGAAGACCCACCGTTCCCCGCGCGCCCTCACCCCCGCCGCAGTACTTCACTGTGCCCGCGTGCCCTCCTCTCCCGCTGCTTCGCGGGGAGAGGGGGCCTATCTTAACGACAAAGCTCCATGGTCACGTTCGATCACGGCGTCAAACCGCGCGCGTGGAGCTCTCGCTCGAGAACGACGAGGGTGAGCTCCTCCATCCGCGAGGCGAGGGGCCGTGTTTTCCTTGACGGAATCGGCTCCCGTTCCTATACGCGCCCTGTCCTTCTGCAGCGGCGCTCCGCCGCTCGCCGCGAAGGGTCGCAGGTACGACGATCCCCATGAACCAGCCCCTGGACCCGAGCCTGGAGGACACGAAGCCGGAGTCACGCCGAGCGGCCGTGGCGTCGCTCTCCGATTATGTGGCCCTGGCCAAGCCCCGCATCACCACCATGGTGGTGATCACCACCGCGGGGGGGCTCTGGCTCGCTCACCGCTCGGCCGCGCTCCCGGGAGGGCCGGGGCTGCCGGGCGCCGTCACCGCGCCCCTCGTGATCTGTACGCTTCTGGGGACGGCGCTCGTCGTGTCGGGCGCCAACGCGCTCAACATGTACGTCGAGCGCGAGTCCGACAAGAAGATGGATCGCACCAGGAACCGCCCGCTCCCCGCCGGACGCATGTCGGCGAGGGCGGCGCTCTGGTTCGGCGTGGTGCTCTCGTCGCTCTCGGTGCCCATCCTCGCCATCGGGGTGAACCCGCTCACCGCGCTCCTCGCGGTGCTCGCCAACCTCAGCTACGTGTTCGGCTACACGCTGCTCAAGCCTCGCTCCCACCATGCTCTGCTGGTGGGCGCGGTGCCAGGCGCCATCCCTCCGCTCCTGGGCTGGACGGCGGTCACGGGGCGCATCGACGCCGCGGGCCTCGTCCTCTTCGCGCTGATGTTCACCTGGCAGGTGCCCCACTCCCTCGCCATCGCCCTCTTTCGCAAGGGCGACTACGCCCGCGCCGGCCTGATCGTGATGCCCAACGTCACCGGCGACGAGGCCGTCAAGCACGCGATCACCCGCTGGCTGGTGCCCACCGTCGCCTGCAGCCTGCTCCTGGTCCCGCTGGGCGTGGCCCACATGGGCTACCTGATCGCGGCCTCTCTCCTTGGCGCGATGTTCCTTGGCGTCGGCCTCTACGGGCTGCGCCGGGGCACGGGCCGGGTCTGGGCCAGAGGCCTCTTCGGGACCTCGCTCATCTACCTTGTGGGCGTGTTCGCCGCCCTGGTGCTCGACGCCTGAGCCAAGATATCAAATAAACATATTCTGGGGGTTGGAGTGACCTCCTGGCTTACCAGGTGGCGAAGGTCCTCCATGCGTCGTTGAAGGACGAGCCTGGGATCTCGCAGTGGCACCAGGTGTCGAGGCCGGCAGGATCGCAGGCGCCCAGGGGGGCTCCGCCGCCGAGGTCGTAGGCGTGGTGGAGCGCGCTGGCCAGCCTGGCGGCGAGCTGGGAGATCTCGGAGGGGGTCACCAGGGTCCTCTCCCAGGTCCAGGCAAAGCCCACCGTGGCCCGCGACGCAGGGTGAGCCCCGCTCCACTGGCGGGCGGCGTAGACCTGCATCGACACGAAGTGCTGCATGTCCGAGAGGGCGATCCCCGTGGTGTTGTAGGCGCTCGCCCTCATCGCCGCGTTCATGAGCGGCACATGGGCGCGCTCCAGGAAGGTTCGAGGGGCCGCCGCGGCGGGCGCCGCGTTGGCCAGGGTGGGCGCGTGCTCCACGTAGTCCTCGATCCTGGAGCTCCACTCGGCCAGGGTGGCCAGAGGGACGCACACCCGATCGGGGGCCCCGTAGGTCTCCTGGCCCCAGAACCGGACTCGCCCGTCCATGTCCGCCCAGAAGGGCGCGTCGCCCAGCCAGGCCTTGAGGTTGGTCTTGTATGTGCCGAGGAAGGTGGTGCCCTGCCCTATCCCGATCACGAACACAGTGCCCGCCACAAGGGGCGAGCCAGGAGGGCCCTCATGGAGGCCTCGGACAGCGTCGCGAGCGTTCTGGCGGGTGACAGGGCTGGTGCGGATGGTCGAGGGGAGTTCGTTGATCGCCCAGGTGTCCCCCGCCGCCACGTCGTAACCCGAGAGCGCCATCCGCCGCCTGAACTCCACGCCCTTCTCGTACCAGGTGAGATCCGTCACCTGGGACCAGCCCCCCCAGTGAAACTCCGCCATCGCGTGGAACGCCGGCCCCCGAGCCCTCATCCTCTGGGGCTCGAGAGGACCTCGAGGCTGGGTCTTGGCGTTGGCGAGGGCCGGGATCGAAATAAAATGATCGGCGCAGGGAGAGGGATCGCCGAGGAGCGCGTCGGCCAGCTCGTTCCAGCTATCCTGCGTGTAAAACACCATGTCCGCCGGACGGACGCACACGGGCGGAGCGTCCGCCTCCGGAGGAGCGTCCGAGGCGCCCGCGTCTTGCGAGGCGTCCCCGGCGTCCAGCGTGGACACCTCGCCCGGCCCGACATCGGCCACGTCCTGGAGGGCCTCCCTTGCCGAGTCCTGGCTCCCCGCATCCGGGAGAGAGGAGTCCCCCGGGGAGGAGTCCTCGGTCGGCAGCGGAGCCCGGGCGTCGGGTTCGGGCTCGGGCGTGGTCGCCACACCTGCGGACAGACCGCCGCACCCGACGAAGAACGCAGCGAACAAGGGGCGCAGCCCGCGGACCTTCTTCTCGAGCATCCGGCAAGCATTTCATGCCATGGCGCCGAGCGCCACGAGCACGCCAGCCTGTCAGGCTGTGGGGACGGTGGGACTGCGGAAGATCTCGACCCGCTGGAGAACGATGTCCTTGAGGGGACGGTCGCGGGCGCCCGTGGGAGAGTGTGTGATCTTGGCGATGAGTCCGGTGTTGACGATCACCTGGCCAAAGACCGAGTGCTTGTTGTTGAGGTGAGGGGTGGCCACCTCGCAGATGAAGAACTGAGAGCCGTTGGTACCAGGGCCCGAGTTGGCCATCGAGAGTATCCCGGGGCCGCTGTGGCGGAGCTCGGGGTGGAACTCGTCGGCGAAGCGGTAGCCGGGGCCTCCGGTGCCCTGACCCAGCGGATCGCCTCCCTGGATCATGAACTCGGGGATCACCCGGTGGAAGATGGTGCCGTCGTAGTAGGGCACCCCGATCCTCTCCACGCCCGAGCGAGGATCCTTGAAGGACTGCCTCCCGGTGGCCAGGCCCACGAAGTTCCTCACGGTGTTGGGGGCCCGCTCCTCCTCGAGCTGGGCCACCATCGTGCCCATCGAGGTGTGGAAGCGGGCGTAGAGCTGGCCCTCACCGGGCACCTGGATGGTGGGGAAGTTTGCTGCGACCATGATTCCCTCTTCGTTGCTTGAGTCCCACCCGCTTCGCGGGCGATCCCGGGGCGGGGCGAGCGACGCGCTCGCAGGCCGCGCAGAGTACACTCCCACCCGCCACCCAGGTGAGGAAAGTGCGGCGGCCCCCCTGCCCTCGCCGAGGAGGCTCTGCGGCTTGACCCGTTTTCCCCAGGTCTGATACTCATGAACATCCTGGAATCGGGCGTACGCTTCAGGTCCCTGCTTCAAGTCTCCGCCAGAACCCACGAAGGCCGGCCGACCATCCTCTCGCAGCCCTTTCTATTTCTCGAGGAGAGCCCGTGATCACGTGTCCCAAGTGCGCGAAGGACAACCAGGACCACTACAAGTTCTGCCTGGGTTGCGGTGCCGAGCTCCCTCGCGACGGAGCCCCGAGACCCTTTTCCCCTCAAACCCCACCCCATGGCGTTCGCGCCTTCGGTCAGCCGGTCGCCCATGCCCCGCACGCGGCCGTCGCGAGCGGCGCGGCCGTTCAGCCTGTCCAGCCTGCACCTGCGCCGCAGCCCGTCGCAGCGCCGCAGCCCGTCGCAGCGCCGCTGCCCTCTCATGCCGCCCCCGCGCATCAACCCGTGCACCAGCCCCCCCGACCGGCTCCGGCGCCCCAGCCGCAGGCCCCGCCGGAGGCGCCGACCGCGGCGATGTGGGTCGACGCAGGACCCCCCGCCGCACCGGAGGGGGTGGTGCCCGTGTCCTGTCCCCAGTGCGGCCACATGAACGCGACCAACAACGTGTTCTGCGGATCCTGCGGGTTCCGGCTCGGCGCAAGCGCGGCGCCTCGCGCCCAATCAGGTGTAGCCGCCGCGGCCGCTGCGCCGCTCCCCAGCGTCGTCCTGACGGCGCTCCGGGCCGACGGGACCGAGGCCGGGACCTTCCCGCTGCCCGCCCAGCCCTCCCACACCGTGGGCCGGGAGAGCGGAGGCATCTTTGCGGGTGACAGCTACCTCTCGCCTCGCCACGCCACCTTCATCCTCGCCAGCGGTCGGGTCAGCATCCGCGACGAGGGCTCGCTCAACGGGGTCTACCGCAAGCTCCTCCGCGACGTCCCCGTGGAGCTGCACCCGAACGACGTCTTCCGCATCGGCCAGGAGATCATCCGCTTCGAGCCCATCCTCCACGATCCGCCCTCGGCGGACGGGGTCGAGCGCCTCGGCTCTCCCTCCAAGGGCTATGTGGGGCGGATCGCGCTGGTCATCGGGCGCAACACGACCGGCAACGCCTTCCCCATCCCCGAGTCGGGGATGCACCTCGGACGAGAGCGCGGCGATGTCCTCTTTCCCGAGGACGGCTACGTGTCGGGCCTGCACTGCCGCCTCAGCTGGGAAAAGGGCAGGCTCTATCTCACCGATCTGGGCAGTTCGAACGGGACGTTCCTCCGCCTCCGCGAGGAGACTCCCCTCGTCTCCAACGACGTGCTGCTGATGGGCCAGCAGCTCTTTCGCCTCACCGTCTGAACGACCCGGCCGGCCGAGCACGAGATGACCAACCTCCGCACCGTTCGCGTCGTGGCTGCGGTCGTCGAGAAGGACGGCCGGTATCTCATCACGCAGCGTCGTGCCTCGGCGGTGCTCCCCCTCCTCTGGGAGTTCCCCGGCGGGCGCGTCGAGGAGGACGAGACCGACACCTCCGCCCTGAAGAGGGAGGTCATGCACCGCCTCGGCGCCGAGATCGAGTGCGGGAAGCTGATCTCGTTCGTGAGCCACCCCTACGAGCACTATGTCGTGGACCTCTTCCTCTACGAGTGCCACCTCGTCGGTCCCACGCTCGACGGTCGGGCCGTGAACGCGTTCAGGTGGGTCACGAGCGGCGAGTTCGATCAGTACCCGTTCACGCCCGCCGACGAGGCATCCATGAACAAGCTACTCGGCGTGGGCTGAGGGGCCCATGGCCAGGCCGACCCTCGAGGAGGCCACGCTTTCCCCCGACGATCTCCGAGCGACGATCGTCCCCTCGGATCCTCCCGTCGGCAACGTCGGCGGCAGGACCATGGACACCCTGGAGCAGCTGAGGAACCCCTCGTTCGTCCAGGGATCCCCGAGCGGGTTCGAGCTGGGGGGCGTCCTGGGCGAAGGCGGCATGGGCATCGTCCGCTCGGCCACCCAGAGATCCCTGGGCCGCGATGTCGCCGTGAAGACCCTTCGCCCAGGGTTTACGAGCGAGACGGCGGTGGGCAAGCTCCTCCGCGAGGCGTGGATCACCGGCTCGCTCGAGCACCCCAACATCGTCCCTGTCTACGATCTGGGCCTCGACGAGCGGGGCGCCCCGATGCTCGTGCTCAAGCGGATCTCGGGCGTGGCCTGGCACCACCTCCTCGGCGACGCGGAGCTGGTGCGTGAGCGCTTCGGCGCGGCCGACCCTCTGGAGTGGCACCTCAGGATCCTGATGCAGGTGTGCAGCGCGATCCATTTTGCTCACCGCCGGGGGATCGTGCACCGCGACATCAAGCCCGACAACGTCATGATCGGCGAGGTCGGGGAGGTCTACGTGGTGGACTGGGGCATCGCCGTGGCGCTGCACGATGACGGGACGAAGCGCTTTCCCCTCGCCTCGGAGGCCACCGAGATGGCCGGGACCCTCCTCTACATGGCGCCGGAGATGTTCGGCGACAGCCCCGACGGCGTGACCGAGCGCACCGACGTATACCTGCTGGGGGCCATGCTCTACGAGGTGGTGACCGGCTGGCCTCCTCACGGGGGCGACACGATCTTCCAGGTCCAGAAGAGCCTGGACGAGCCTCCCCCCGTGCCCGAGGGCACCCCCGCGGAGCTGCCTCCCATCTGGCTCCGCGCGATGGCTCGAGCGTCCGGGGAGCGCTACGCGAGCGCCGAGGAGTTCAGGCTGGCCCTCCAGGGCTTCCTCGATCACCGCAGCTCGACCCGGCTGGCGGCCGGCGCCGTCGCCTCGCTGCGCGTGCTCGACGAAAAGCTGAGGGCTCCGGAGGCCCAGGGGAGCGAGGGCCGCGAGGAGATCTACAACCTGTTTGGAGAGTGCGCCTTCGGGTTCCGTCAGGCGCTCGCCGACTGGCCCGGGAACGAGCCGGCGCGGCGCGGCCTGCGCGACGCGACCGCCTCGATGCTGGAGTACGAGATCGTCCACGGGGACACGAGGGCCGCCCGCCTCCTCCTGGGAAAGCTCGACCCGCCGGACGAGACCTTCGCCGCCAGGATCGCCGACATGGAGCGAGCCCTCGAGGCCAAGCACCTGCGGGTGCGCGCCCTGGAGCGCCTCGGCGACGAGGTGGATCCCAACGCCGGCCGGCAGACGCGAGGGTTGCTCATGGCGGTCCTGGGCGTGATCTGGGTGGTGACGCCGCTCATCACGGGCTGGCTGGACCCGGACAACCCGAACTACGCGGTCATGTTCCGCATCCCCAGCTTCATGCTGGCCATCGTCCTCGTCGGAGCCTTCCTCGCGAGGCGCGCCATGATGAAGACCGCGATGAACCGGGCCATCATCGGGGCTGCCACGCTGACCTTCGCGTCGCAGATGATTCTCCACGTGGGGTCTGCGCTGGCTGGCGTCCCGCCCGACGAGAGCCAGCGGGTGGTCGTGTTCGGCTGGTTCATCATCATCACGATGATGACCATCGCCGTCTCCAGGCGCCTCACGGCGGCGGCGGTGGCCTACCTGCTCACCTACCTGGCCTCGTCCCGGTGGTTCGCTCACCGCTACGAGTTCATGTCGGCCGCGAACGCGGTGCTCTTCGCGACCATGCTATGGGCCTGGTGGGCTCGAACCCCCTCCGCGATGGAGCCGGAAGCGAGCGCTCGCAAGTGAGAGCGGGCTCGCTCGGACGCACCTGACAGACAGGAGAGCGATGCTAGAGTCCGCCCGATGCGAAAGCTCGCCTGTCTTGTTTCAAGCGCGTCCATCTCGCTTGCCCTGTTCTACGGATGCGTCGGCGACAGCCCTACGTCGCCGACGGCCGACGCCGCCACCGGCGGCGACTCCGCGATCGACACGGCCCCGCCGAGAGACTCCAGCGCCGGTGACTCCGCCGTCCCCGGCGACTCCGAGGCGAAGGACTCGAGCTCGCCCGACGTGCCGACCGGAGACGGCCGGGTGCCCACGTGCTACGGGCAGCCCTTCGGCGCGCCGACGAGCGTCGACATGTCCCAGGTCTCGGCGGCCCTGGGAGGCGTGGTGTGGGGCCCGCGCGTGGTGGGGGCCAACGCCTACTTTGCCGCGGTCCCCAACGGAGGAAACGAGCAGCAGCTCTTTCGCGCCACCTTTGCGCCGGGCGCGGGCGGCGCGGCGCCCGGCCTCTCGAACGCGGTCCAGCTCAGCCCCCCCTCCCTGGCGACCGTCGTGGAGTGGGCGCCCACCGTGGCGCGCGACAGCACCATGATGGTCTTCAACACCGGGCTCCCCCAGCTCGCCCAGGCCAGGGAGCTCGCGCTCTCGCTGGCGACCGGCGGCGCCTTCGCGGCGGGGGTCGCGATAGGGAACCTGAACACCACCTTCGACGAGGCGGATCCCTGGCTCGTCGGGAGGCCGCAGGCCAGGGCCCTTTACTTCTCGCGCGACGACGCGGCCAAGGTGGTGGCTCTCTACCGCGCCCCGGTGACCGGGGTCGGGACCTTCGGAGCCGCTGCCAGGGTCTCGCTCACCTGCCCGCTCTCCAACTGCGGGACGCCCGTCGTCGCGCCCAACGAGGATCTGATCCTGTTCGGGGCGTGGCCGGCCGGCGGCTTCGCGCCCACGGTACGCGAGGCCTCGCTCGGCGTGGCGGGCGCCACGGCCTCGGCGACCAACCTCGTCGATCACCCCGAGCTGGGCGCGCACTACCCCTCCTGGCTCTCCGACGACGGGTGCGAGGTGCTCCTGGGGGGTGGGGGCATCTCCCAGATCACCGATATAGCCTATGCGCGGCGGACCCCCAAATAGCGGGTTCTGATGCTATCGAGCCATCGAAGTGGCGCGATCACCTCGGAAACCTCACCCCGCCACTGGGGTTCGCGGCGCCCACTGCCCCTCTCCCACGCCCAAGGAGGGCGAGGTAGAGGGGCCCCACTGTGCCCTGCTCGTTTCGAGCCTTGTGCCCTTTGGCTCGCCTTGGCGTGGAGTTCACAGACCCCCCTCTCCCTCGCCCTCTCTGGGCGTGGGAGAGGGGGATGCGACGTAGTGCGCCTTATCGCGATGGGGGTGAGGTCCGCGGGGCGCTATCGCGCCACTTTGATGGCTCGGTAGTATGAGGTCGTTCAGGTCCAGCGCGCCTCGGCGTCCGCGTGCTCGGCGGCGCCCGCCCCCGAGAGCACCACGATCCTCACGCTGGTCGCGCCGGCCATCTGCAGCAGCATCTCGTTGGCTCCGAGCAGCTCGGCCCACATGTTCTCGTCGAAGCCGGTGCAGCCCTGGAAGCGGGCGCGCACATAGCCGCGGCGCTGCTCGGTGACATCGACGCTCCCTTTGCTGTAGTACGTGTTGAACAGGCGCTGCGAGAGCGCGAACAGGCGCTCGGGGGAGAGCATCCGAAGGAGCAGCTGCTTGTAGACGCTCTCGAGATCCTCGCGGATGCCCTCGTGCCCCAACAGGCGAGGGAGCTCGAGGCCCAAGCCGGTCGCCGAGCGCATCGCGCCGTGCATGTCGCGGTACCAGCTCGTGGGGTACCAGCCGCTCGCCAGGATCTCGCCGTACCGGAACGCGGAGGCCAGCTCGGGGGGCATGAGGTCCAGGGCCAGCGCGAGCACCTTTTCGCCCTTGTAGCGCTGAAACGCCTTGTAATTGGTACGAAAACTCAGCCCCTTCACCCGAGGTCCGTCATATCCGGGCGGGCGAGCCAGCATCTCCTCGAGAGCATACCGCGCCCGGTGCAAACCGGGCGCCTCCTCGACCCGAAGCCTGGACGCCCGGGGCTCGAGAGCGTTGCGCTCTCATGCATGTCGAAGTAGTGACACGCCCCACATTGTCCTTTCAGTCACCACAAGGACGCACAGAGGATTCCAGGATGCACATTCGATTCTTCACCACGCTCGTCATCGCCACCACGTTCATCGGCTGCGCTGTCAGCACGGATCCGATCGACGTCGAACCGGAGGCCGCCGAGAGCGAGGAGGCGCTGAGCTTTCGTTCGCCCGAGCTGGTGGGCGCTTACAACCTCGCGGACACCTTCACCGGGGACTTCACTCACCTGGTCCTCAAGGAGGACGGCACCTTCTTCACCGAGCAGGAGATCGTCTGCATCCGGGCGCCCTGCATCAACCCGCGCATGAACGGCAGGTGGAGCTCCACCCGCGCCACGCCCACCAGGCTGATGACCCTCACCCTGCGCCCGGTGGGCCAGCGGAGGATGGTCTATTACGTGTCGATCGCGGGCGACAACACGAGCATGAAGCTCGCTCACACCCCGACCGAGTCCGCGGCGCTCTACGAGCGGGTCCGCACCTTCTGCACCTCGGTGAGGGACTGCGACGGCCAGCCCGTCCCCGCGCTCCGCATGATGTGCCGCGTGGGCGACACCATGCAGACCTTCTGCGAGGCGTCGACCAGCGCGTGCATCTCGCGCTGCGCGCCCAGACCGGAGTGCAACGTGGACTCCGACTGCCGGCTCTTCGACGACTACTGCACGGGCTGCGACTGCCGGTCCCTCACCAGATCGTCGCGCAACCCGGTCTGCACGGGCCCTGGCGTGCGCTGCAAGCAGGCGCCCTGCGGCGGCCTGCGCGCCACGTGCGACGCCGGCAAGTGCACGACCCGGTGAGGGCTCGGTAGACGCCGAGGCCAGCGAGAAGCGCTCCCGGACCCAAGGTCCGGGAGCGCTCCACCGACGCCAAGGCCTCCCTGCTCGGCGGGAGCGCGGCCGACTTCTTCGAGGAGCACCGGGCAACGCTGCTGCGCCTCGGCGTCCCCCACGACGCGGAGGCGGAGGCGCTCGCCGCAAAGACCCCGTCGCGCGGGACGAGATCACGATCCCGCTCTACTTCGATGAGCGCTCGACGCGCGCCTTCCAGCTCGTCCACATCTTCCTGCACGAGCTCGGTCACCACCGGGATCGGAGGACGCGAGGCGGCCGGGGGTCACCGCCTCGCTGACTCCGTTCCTGGCCGTCCCAACACGACCGGCCCTGTCGAAGTCACGCTCGACCGTCTCATGGACACGAGAAGGTGACAGCGCCGACAACGAGCTGAGAGGGGCTTCATGGTGAGGGAAGCTTCATGGGATCAGGGATCAGGGATTGGCGACGATCCGGCCTGAAGGAGGGGTGACGATCGGGGTCTTGGCCAGGAGAAAATCACGCAGCACATCGGCCATCACGTCGCGCCCTGGCGCCGGGACGGGCTCGATGAGATCGGTGTAGCCGTCGCCGCCACCGCTCGTGAAATCGTTGGTGACGAGCGTATATTGCCTCGTGTCCGTCCTGGGGATATCGACGGTCCCGTCCAGCAGGGTCACGCTCTGGACACGGGTCGAGGCCGGTGCGCTCTGGCTGAACTGGAACTTGAAGCCGGCGATCTGCAAGAAGCCGCCGTTGGTCGCCGGGAACCTGGCCACGCTGGTCTCCAGCACCTTCCAGAGGGTGGCTCCGGTGATCTTCCGCACCACGCAGGTGTTGCCGAAGGGCAGCACGTTGTACACGTCACCCAGGACGAGGTCGTACGGGGGGCCGGCCGCGTAGCCCGCGGCGGTGCGGCGAAGGGTCTTGTCCTTGGGGGCGTAGGACGAGGGCAAGGACGCCCTGAGCCCTCCCCCGTTGGTGAAGGCGATCTGGGCGCCCAGGCTCTTGTAGCGATCGAGCAGCGCGTCGGCGACCAGATCGCCCAGCGGGGTCTCCCGGGTGCGCTCGATCGAGCCGTCGCGCACGAACTCTCCCGTGATCTCTCCGGTCTTCTTGTCGAACTCCAGGGCGAGCTGATCGCGCAGGGGCTTGAGCAGCGCCTCCGCCGCCGGATCCGGGGTGATCACGTCGCGCTGGCAGAGGCCGGCGTTGCACTTGTAGGTGGCGTCTGGGCACGGGGTGTCGGGGCACCTGCAGCCGGTGCCGGCCTCGCACGCGGTGAGGTTGGCCGTCGCGGTGAGCAGGGGATCGACCATCTCGGCGTCCACGCGGGACACCACGCCGCTCTCGACGCGGATCTTGACGCGGGCGTAGGTGCGCCCCTTGCTGCGGTTCTCGAGGACCGTCGTCCCCTCGATGGCGGTGTTCACGATCTGGTCGGTGTGGTCGCCGAAGATCACGTTCACCTGGTTTTTTACCTTGCCTGCATAGTCGAGCAGCGGGCCGGCGGGCTTGCCGTCCTTGTCCTTGCCCGTGGCGCCCATGTGCACGAGCGCGATCACCACGTGGGCCCCGGCGGCCCTGGCCTCTCGCGCGGCCTTCTCCGTGGCCACGGCGGGATCTTGCACCTTGAGCGTCCCCATGCGCCCCGGGAACTGGAGCTCCGGCGCGTCCGGGTTGGTGATACCCAGGATGGCGATCTTGACCTTGGCCACGTCGATGATGTGAAAGCCCCTGGCCACCTTGGGGCCCAGCTCGGCCTCCGCGTTCTCGAGGTTGGTGGAGACATACTTGTAGCTCGCCAGATCGATGAGCTTCTTGAGCGCCTCGAGCCCGCCGTCGAAGTTGTGGTTGCCGAAGGTGTCGGCGGCCAGGCCCAGCAGGTTCAGCCCCTTCACCGCGGGCTCGTCCTTGAAGGCGTTGGAGAGCACCGGCGTGGCGCCGAACGCGTCGCCCCCCGTGACCACCAGGGTGTTGGGGTTCTTCTCCCGGTCCTTCTTGAAGTACGCCGACAGCGCGCCCAGACCTCCATAGACCTGGGGGTTACGGTTGGCGTCGCTCTCGGTGATCGGATCGAGCTGGCCGTGCCAGTCGGAGATGTCCAGAACCTGGATATCCGCGGTGGGCTTCTCCGGCGGAGGCGGGGTCGCGTCGTTCGGAGGAGGAGGAGGGGGAGGCGTAGGCGTGGTGTCCGCTCCCGCGTCGCTCGGGGTCACCGCGTCGTCACTGCATCCAGCGGCGGGCGAAAAGGCCGCGAGCGCCACGAGAACCAAGGGCAAAGTCCACGTCTTTTTCATATTCCTGCCTCCAGTCAAACCGCAGGCGTCTACCATCGGAGCGTGCTCCCCACAAGCCGGTCACGCGCCGTACGCCAGGTCGGCGCCCTGGCCCTCGCCGCGGCGCTGGCCATGGGGCTCCTCCAGGGAGAGCGCGAGGCTCGGGCCAACGGACGCTTTCCAGGAGCAGGTCAGATCGTCGTCGAGCCAGGCGCTCCCTCGCACCTGGCGATCCGCAGCACCTTCGGCATGCTCGACAGCCGAGACGGAGGGAAGACTGTCCGCTGGATCTGCGAGGAGGCCGCATTCTTTGCCCCCACCAGCTACGATCCGGCCGTTGCCATGGGTCGGGGAGGCGTGGTGCTCGCGGGCCTCGCCAGCGGCCTCTCCCGGGGGACGGTGGGAGGCTGCAGCTGGGAGAAGATCGCCGGACGGCTGGACGGGCTCCACGTGGTGGATGTGTCCTTCGACGCGGAGGGGCGAGGCCTGGCAGTGGCGAGCGCGCCTTCGGGGCGAGGGCGCTTCGGCGCCTCGAGCGATGGGGGAGCGACCTGGGAGGTGACGGATCTGCCGGAGGATTTCGATCCGCTCACGGTCGACGCGGCGCCAGGGAGGCCGGCCAGGGTCTACGTGAGCGCCCGCGTACCGTTCCCCCAGTTCGGCGGGCTCCTTCGCTCCGACGACGGAGGCGTCACCTGGTCGTCCACCACCTTCGATCTGCGTCGGGGGCGAGAGGCCTACCTCTCCGGAGTGGATCCGGGAAATCCGGACAGGCTCTGGATACGCCTGCGTGGCGACGAGGCGGACCGGCTGCTGCTCTCGAGCGACGCGGGACTCACCTGGAGCGACGTGCTGGCGACCAGCGCCCCTCTCTACGGCTTTGCCCTGTCGCCCGACGGCCTCCGCGTCGCGGCGTCGAGCCCCACCGACGGGCTCCTGGTCGCGAGCACGACCGACCACGCGTTCACCAAACTCTCCGACCTCGACTCACGCTGCCTGGCCTGGTCTCCTGAGGGGCTTTACGCGTGCGCGTCCGAGCCCAAGGATCCGCTCACCCTGGGCCTCTTCCGCGGGGGAAGCGCCCCCATCGAGCCCCGCTACCGGCTCCTGGACACCGAGCCCCTCGACTGCCCCCCTGCCACCCGGACCGGCGCCCTCTGTCCTGCGTTGTGGCCTTCCATCGCCAGGCAACTGGGCAAGGGAGGAGCACCACCGGGCTCTGGAAGCCCGGACTCGGCGCTCCCCCCGGCCCCACCTCCGGGCGCTCCTCATCCCGAGGGTCGGATAGGCGGTGGTGGGTGCGGGGTGGCCGGAGAGCGAGGTGAGGGGCTCTTGCTCGCCGCCCTCATCGCGGCGACCGCGCTCATCGCAGCTCGGCGCGCAGGACCTCCGAACAGCCAGCGATAGCTGCACGTTTCGCTTCGCGGCCCTCGTCTACTTCCTGACGAAGACCCGGGTCTGGCGGGGGGGGATGGTCGCGGAGGGGCCGTTGAGCGAGGTCCCCGTGACCAGCTCGGTGAGGGCGCCGGACGGGAGGCCGGAGACGGTCTTGTCGCTGTCGCCCCGGTTGATCGCCACGTAAACGGTGTCGTTCGTGGCGCTGTCGACGCGGGAGAAGAGCCAGACGTCCGCGTCCGACTGGATGGTGGCCCGGGTGCCACGGCGGGTGGCGGGGTGCTTGCTGCGGATCTCCAGGAGCCTCTTGACCCGGTCCTTCAGGAAGGTCTGGTTGGCGTTCAGGTTGGACCACTGCATGAAGCGGCGGTTGTCGGGATCCCCCGCGCCGGGGAGCCCTATCTCGTCACCGTAGTAGACCAGCGGCGCGCCCGGGTTGGTGAAGATCACCCCGAAGGCGTTGGCTATCCTCTCGAAGGCCTCTCGCTCCTGTGGGATCGTGGGCTGGTTGGCCCACGAGCGATCCTTGCCGTCCGAGCCCTGGTCATCGCCCCACAGCCGGCTGTTGGCCGCCAGGTGGATGATACGCGGCAGATCGTGGTTGCCGATGAAGGTGCTCATGATGGCGTTTCTGCCGTAGTAGCTGTCGTTGCCGTTCATGAAGTTGGCGAGCTCGGTCATGCCCTGGTGCTTGCGCATGACCACCGCCTCCACGATGTTCTTCCTCAGCGGGAAGTCGAACTGCCCATCCAGCTTTGTCTGGGGATCGACGTAGCTCTTGAGCACCTCTCGGTTGCCGAAATCATAGGTCTCCCCCACCATGTAGAAGCGCTGCTGGGGGCTCTGCTTGGCGGTGATCTCGGTCTTGATCTGGGCTCTTAGCTGGGTGAGCCACGAGATGTCCACGTGCTTGATGGCGTCGGCCCTGAAGCCGTCGATGTCGAACTGCTTGGCCCACTCTATGGCGTTCTTGACCGAGTAGTTGCGGGCGTCGACATTGGTGTAATTCCAGTGAGGCAAGTAATCTGTGAACCAGCAGCGCTCCCGGTCGGGCATGTTGTCCCAGGAGCAGCCCTGGCCGCAGAGGCAGTTGCCGCCACGCCCGTTGTCGTTGGGCCAGAACCACTGGGGGCGCTGGGTGAAGATCCCGCTGTCCTTGTGGACGTGCACCATCGCGTAGTCGAAGAGCACCTTGATGCCCTTGGCGTGGGCGGAGGCGACCAGGGTCTTGAGCTCCGCGGCCGTGCCGAAGCAGGACTCGGCCGAGAGGTTCCCGGGGTTCTGGGGATCGTCGATCTGGGGCCAGTAGCCGTGGTACCCGGAGTACTGGTGGGTGTCCCCTCCCACCCCACGGCCCACCTGGTTGGTGTTGTTCAGGGGCACCGTGAGCCAGAGCGTGTTTATCCCGAGGTCGGTAAAATATCCCCCGTCGATCTTCTGCTTGATACCGACCCAGTCCCCCCCCTGATAATTGGCTATTGGCCCGGAGACGCCGGAGACGTTGCAGTTGTTGGCCGGGTTGCCGTCGAAGAAGCGATCCACGAAGGCGAAGTAGATGACCGAGTCCCTCCAGTCGAACACGCCGACAGGGGGAGGCGGCGCCTCGGTGCAGAGGAAGGGCTCGCAGGTCTTCCCGGCGAAGGTGTTGTTGGTGTTGTTCTGGGCGTCGGTCGTGTTGGGCTGGGCCGGGTCGATCTTCCACTCGGCGCCGTTGACGAAGAATTTGTACTGTACAGGCTTCCCGAAGGGCACGGGGACGGCCTTGGCCTCCCAGACGGCGCCGTTCCTGCGCATGGGCACCCCGGCCACCCAGGTGTCCGGGCCTCCGAAGTCGCCCCTGAGCTCCACGGAGCTCTCGCTGCCCCCGGGGTAGGTGAAGTCGTGAGGGCAGGCCTTGGACTCCTCGGGGCAGACCGGGGGCGGAGGCTGCCCCCCCCCCGAGCCATAGCCGTCCCCCGTGCCGCTGGGGGGCGGGTTGAAGATCCCGCTGTCTGGCGGGCTCCCGAAGTCCTTGTTGTTGGGCTCGTCGCTCCCGCAACCGGCCAGGGAGGAGGACAGCGAGAGCCCGCCCACGAGGGCGAGAACAGCGGCGGAGAGGCTACGTAGAGACGCCATGGCAGGTATTTTCTCGCAGGTGAGACATGATCCGGCCCTCGCCGGCTCGTTCGAGGGTGCCAGATCATGAGCCAGACGCCAGCAATGTCAACTCAGGAGAGAGTGACGGCCTGTTCTGCGGCGCCGCGGGCCTATCCTCCCTCGGCCTCTCCGCCCCCTATCCACCACTCGCCGACGTTGATCGCCACGCTTTCGAACGGCGCGATTCGCGCGTCGACCTCGTCGCTCCAGACGCCCAGATCCGACCACCGGCCGTTCTCCAGCATGCTCGCGGTCACGATGGACGCATCCGGGTCGACCACCCATAAATACGACGCTCCCACGCGCGCATAGAAAGGACGCTTCGTCCGAAGATCGTACCTCCGCGTCGTGCTCGACAGCACCTCGCACACCCAGTCAGGGACCACCCGGATCGATTCCTTCCGCGGCATCACCGGCAGGCGTTCGCGCCTCCACGCCGCGAGATCGGGCGACACCTCCGGAGAGTTCGGGAGCTCGATCCCGGGCTCGGGCAGGATCCACCACCCTCCAGGTCCGCCGCGCCCCCGATGCGACGGCCCTCCGAGGTCGAAGAGGATCTGCCCCGCGACTCTCTGATGAAACCCCCGGGGCCGGGTCATCGCATAGAGCACCCCGTCGATGATCTCCCCCTTCATGTGGGGAGGGAGCGCGTCGATGTCCGCGAGGGTCGGCGGGTGCGTCAACGGGATCGCCGGATCAGACATGGGCGAAGTTTACGCGTCCGCCCCCGGCGGTGTCATCCCGTCGCCGCGTAGGTGCCAGAGGCTGGCAGGTCTCGCCCCCGAGGAGGCGCTTCTGGCCCTGTCCGACGCCATCCTTCGAGGCTTGTCGGACGACTACATCGCCTCGCTCCCTCCAGAGCTCCAGGCTCGCACTTCGCTGGGCACCGCCCTCTCTCCCCTCCCCGTGAATTCCCCTTCTCTGGCTGGCCATAACGCTTCGTTGGCCATCTCCCCCTCTCCCTGTGAATACCCCTTCGCTGGCTCGCCACAACGCCTCGCTGGACACCTCCCCTCTCTCCCTGTGAATACCCCTTCGCTGGTTCGCCACAACGCTTCGTTGGGCTGTAAGCTGGTAGATTTTACAGGGAGGAGAGGTGATTCTGGGCGGGCGCTTCGTTGGGCTGTGAGCTGGTAGATTTCCAGGGAGGAGAGCTGGGCGGGCGCCTCGTTGGGCTGTGAGCTGGAAGGATTTTACAATGAGGAACCCCTTGCATCGCGCGCCACCCGACTCGAACATCCTGGCTCCGGAGACCCGCGATGTCCTACAAGAAGCTCATCGAAGCCATCGAGCGCGACGACTTGCCCGCCCTGAAGAAGCTGCTCGCAAGTGGTGTACCGCCCAGGAAGGACAAGAAGGCCGGAAAAGACGACCGCTCGCCGCTCGCCGAGGCGCTCATCTCCGGCAGGTCCGAGATGGCGCAGGCGCTCCTCGACGCGGGCGCAGACCCCAACGAGCCCGATCCGGCGTCCGACGGTCTGCCGCTCGCGCAGGCGCTCGCGTCGGGCTTGTTCGACGTCGCCGAGCTCTTGCTGCAGAAGGGGGCCGACCCGAAGGGGCAGAACGAATACAGCTCGACGCTGAGCGGCGCCGTCGCCAGCGGCTCGGTCGAGTGGGTCGAGTGGTTGCTCGCCGAGGGCGCCGACAGGACGCGACGCGACCACAACCGGAACGCCGTCCTCGCCTCTGCCACGTACTATCCTGGTCGGCCCGAGATGCTCCGCGCGCTCTGGCGGCTCGGCCTCAAAGGGAGCGACGCGCAGGTCGAGGCGCTCTGGTCGTCCGTCGTGTCGCACGACGACCCCGCGACCGTGGGCGTGCTCCTCGAGCTCGGCGGGGTGCCGTCGCAGCGGGACCTCCTCCACGTGCTCTCCGTCGCGGTCTCCAACAGGAGGCTCGAGGCGACGAAGCTCCTGCTGGCGCACCTCGAGGACAAGGACGCCTGCACCGACCCGACCTGGTCGCTGGCGAACGGCAACAGGGGCCCCGCGCCGAACACGTTGCTCGGACGTGCCGTCTTCGAGTGCTCGCTCGATCTCGTGAAGCTCCTCCTCGACGCCGGCGCCGACCCCGCGGCGGGTCCGACGGTCGAGACGCGGAGAGAGAGAGGTGCGGCCGTCGTGCCCGCGGGCACGAGCGCCGTCGGGATGGCGGAGCTTCGAAAGAAGGAGCTCGCGAAGGCTCGTGAAGCGCACTTCCATCCGGACCTCGAGCCGATGCTCGCGTTGCTGAAGGAGCGCGCGGGCCCCGCCGCGAAGAAGCCGGCGTCCGCGAAGGCGGGCGCGAAGGAGCCCAAGGCCGCGAAGAAGGCCAAGGGGGCCTCGGCCCCGGAGTACAAAGTCGCGATCGACGCCGAGCTCCGGAGGCTCGCGCGCAAGGCCGGGGGCGACGAGGACGGGGTGCAGGCGGCGCTCGATGCGGTGGACGCGAAGGGGGGCCCCTGGGCCTACCTCGAGCGCGTCCTCCGGACGGCGCGCGACCCGCTCTTCGAGGGCGACATCCCCAAGCGGCTCGAGCGGACGCTGCTGGGGCGGCTGCTGTCGGACGATCCCTTCGACGGGGACGGGCCGCCGAGTGTATACGAGACGCGCGAGGAGGCCGGCGAGGACGAGGAAGGCGGCAACGTCGTGTATCTCGAGTTCTATCCGAAGAAGGCGAAGAAGCCGCTGCGCGACGGGGAGGTCATCGCGGCGAGCGGCGCCGACGTCTGGGTGCTGGAGCCGCTGGAGGGGGGGGACGCGCGGTTCTCGCACGCGCACCCCGAGGGCTTCTGGGTGCTCGCGAAGGGCGCCGTCGAGCTCGTGAAGAAGCAGGTTGAGAAGGCCCTCGGCTAGTCAGCCTCACGGCAGCGGTGGCGGGACGCTCCACGTGGACGCCCCCGTGAACGTGCCGTGGTGCTGGAACAAGAACGCGATGGCGCCGTCGACCATCGCGGTCGCGGTCGCCGTCGCGGTGCGCACGGCGTCGGTGCTGCGCGACGCGGGGTTGGTCTCGATCTGCCAACCGAACGTGGCCGGGTGCGAGGCGCCGGTGTACCGCCGCGTGTTGTAGCCGCCGTTGAAGTAGCTTTCCCCCACGAGCGGTGCGGGATCCGCCTGGCTGGGCACGGAGGGGAGGCCTCGCTCGCTCGCGAGCAGGTGCGGTATCATGGCGAGTGTTCGATCGAGACGTCGATTCCACGTAGCCACGCTCAGCGCGCGGCGCGGCGGCGCCCACGAAGCGCGGAGCTCACCGCGACCAAGAGCGCGAGGGCGCCCGCGCCGATCGCCCCGCCGTTCGCGCTGGGCGCCGCGGCGCAGCCCGCGACGTTCGTCTGGCCGTCGCCCTTGCAGCCCGTGAGATCGCACTGGAGCGTGCCTCGCGCCGAGACGTCGACGTTGACGCCCTTGGTCGCGAGGTGCGCGATGCACTGCTGGATGTCGCTCGCGTTCACGTACTGACCGTTGCAGAAGAGGCCGCCCTCGGGCTTGGTGCACTTGGCCGTGCAGCCGCCCTTCACCTCGGCCATGCATTTGTAGTCGCAGTCCCAGTTGACCTGCGTGGTGCAGCCGCCGCGGCAGCAGCGCGTGCAGTGCTCGTCGCAGTTGCTCGGCTGGATCTTGCACTCACGCTTGCAGTGAATATCGCACTGGGCCTTGGCCTGGGTGACGCAGTCCTCGTTCGGGTTCTTCTTCGTGCACTCGGCGATGGCGGGCTGATCGCACTCCTCGTGGCAACCGTTGAAGCAGTCGAGCTTTCCTGGGTTGCACTGGGCGATGCACTGGGTGCCGCAGGCGCCCGTGCAGGTCTGCGTGGCCTGCGCCGAGCACTTGCCGTCGCACGCGACGACGAATTTGAACGGCGTGCACTGCGCGGTGCAACCGCCCTTCACCTCGATTTTGCAGCTTATCCCTTGGCTGAAATCGAAATTTCCGCACGGCCCATTGTCGCTCGAATCGGCGAGCGCGGGGGCCGCGACGAGCGCGGCGGACGAGAAGACGAGGCAAGCGAGAGAGCGTTGAAAGGCAAGCGACATGGCGGGACCTCCTCAAGGAAGATGTAATTTTACGCCGGTCGCCTCGCGCGGGCCAGCCCGAAGCTCACCCGCGGATCCCTAACCAGTAGAGCGCCAGGACGGGCACGCGAACGCCCGTGATGGGCGCATGAAATTTATTGAGGGCGATGAGCGATTCGGACAGGGCGAAGATGGCCGCTCGAGGGGCTCTCCATTGGGCACGGAATGGGCATCGGCCTCATCAGACGGTGCGTGCTCGTTCGATCTCGGTCCGCGTTCTGGCTTGTTTTCAGCCTCACCATGGTTTACGCTGTTCTCTTCTCCCATTCTTGAAGCGTTGGTCGCAAGTTCGATTCTTGCCGGGGGCACCTACATCCATTCAAACGGCGAGCGGGTATGTCGACGAATGTGAAGTCCGCTTCCTGCCGGTCGTGTCTCTTGGTCGCTCTCGTCGCGGGCGCGGCCTGCGGGGGTGGGGTTCTGCCAGGGGGGCCGGACTCTTCGGTTACGCCGGAGCCGCGCGACGCGACCGCGGATACGGCTCCCGGCTCGGCCGACGCCGCGCTGCCCGATGCTCCGAGCGACGCTCCGAGCGATGTCGAAGGCGATTCCTCGCTGCTCGACACGTCCGTGGCCGACGCGTCCGTGGCCGACGCGTCCGTGGCCGACACGTCGCCTCCTTCTCGGTGTGGGCCCCACCCGCTCCGCGTGCTGGCCGGCAACCTCTCGAGCGGCGCGACGCAGACCTACGATCCGGGCGATGGCATTCGTATCCTCAGGGCGCTCGCGCCCGACGTGGCGCTCATCCAGGAGTTCAAGTACCAAGGCAACTCGGCCGCTGCGCAGCGGGCCTTCGTCGACGCCGCCTTCGGTTCGGGGTACTCGTTCGTGCGGGGGACGGCGAGGAACAACAGCGACATCCCCAATGGCGTGGTGAGCCGCTTCCCCATCGTCGACTCGGGCGAGTGGATCGATCCAGGCGTGACCAACCGCACCTTCGTGTGGGCCAGGATCGATGTGCCAGGCCCCGAGGATCTCTGGGCGATCAGCGTTCACCTGCTCACGACCAACTCCGCCGACAGGGCCGCCGAGGCGGCCGTCCTGGTGGGGCTCGTGGGCGCGCTCCCGGCGGGCGCCCTCGTGGTGCTGGGAGGCGATCTCAACACGAACACGCGGACCGAGGCGGCGATCACCACGCTCCAGGCGGCCTTCGTCACGAGCGGGCCGTACCCCGCGGATCAGGCGGGCAACTCCAACACGAACGCGCCCCGCAACCGGGCCTACGACTGGGTTCTGGCCAGCCCCGAGCTCGAGCCTTGCAATGTCCCCACCACGCTCGGCATGGTGAGCCTCCCCTCCGGGCTTGTGTTCGATACCCGCGTCTTCACCCCGCTCACCGACGCGCCCCCCGCGCTCGTGGGCGACAGCGCCGCGGCCTCCATGCAGCACATGGCCGTGGTCCGCGATTTCTCGCTCGCGGACCCGCTCTGACGTGCCCGTTCCGCCGACCCAGCAGGAGCGCGTGGGGGCAAGAAATCCGATCTTGAATACTCTCTCGTGGGCTTGGGGCTACGCCTCGCCCCGGCGTGAGGGGAGTGCTCAGTCTGGAAGCGGCGGGCCGGCCCTCCCTCCGAAGGCTGGAACTCGACCACCGGCGCGAGGCCGCCGCTGTGACGGCTGTCGCCGAGCTCGCGAGGGCCCTGCGTGAGCTCCACCACGGTCCCATCGGCGGAGCGGCGCCGCATCGCGCGGCGCTGCAAGAGCGCGCCGACGACCACGCCGAGCCCCATGACGACCCGCCCCACGACGAGCACCCCGCGATGGTCGCTCACGAGGGAGGCCGCTCGCCCAAGCCAAGCTTCTCGGCGCGGCCCCCAGGAGAGGAGCGGCTCCCGCGATTCACCCTTGCATAGTGCATCAAATGGTAATCATCGCGCGTTGCGCCGCGTGTCAAGGGTCGGCGTGAGCTGGGTGCGCCAGGGCGCGACCGGGGCGGCCTTCGGCCCCGCGGCCTTGGGCGAGCGAGATTATCGGACGAGGACCAGGTAAAGGGCATAGAACCACCGGAAGGCCAGGGCGAGCGCCGGGAGCACGCTCAAAAGGTACCGGTTCGTCCAAAGTTTGGAGGGCTGATTGGCTCTTCGCGCACGACGCCAGGCCGCGCTCGCAGCACAGCTTGGCACACAGCGGGCGGCCGCACGGTTCGGTTGGCGAGCGCATCTTCCCCGCAGATTTGCCTCAAAATGTGCGCTTCGGGGGTTGGCACATCGCCTGCTCTAGCGAGGGCATGCGCAATCGAGCCCTCTCGCGGCTTCCTCTGTTTCTGGTCTCCATGGCGTCCCTGCTCGCTTCGGTCGGGTGTGCACCCGGCGTATCGGTGGGGGGAGGCGTGGAGGGCGACCCGGACGGGGACGCCCAGGGCGGCGCCACGACCATCGTAACCACGAACCCGAACCCCAACCCGCCGTCCGCCGATCCCCTGGCGGGTCAGCCGCGCCCCCCCCCCGCGGCGGACCTGCCCGCCTTCCTCGCGGGAGCCACGCAGTTCGTCGTACAAGGCGACACGCTCGGCGCGCCGGCCGGGAAGGCCAACCGACGAACGTACCGGCTCGATCTGGCTTCGAACGACGTGTTCGTGACGTATCCGACGCTCCTCGGCGGAACCCGCCTGAGCGCGCCCGATCGCGCCGAGCTCGACGCGCTCTTCGCGCAGGTCGAGGAGATGCCGATGCCGGACACGTGCGTCTACGACGGACCGACCGCGTCGATCACCGTGACGCGCGAGGGTGTGGCCAAGACGTACCTGGCCGAGGACTACAACTGCGCCCACCGAAAGGATGTCTCGTACGCCAAGAGCGTGGACGCGGTGCTCGCGTGGTTCGACGCGCACATTCGCTTCCAGGGCGTTACGCCCTGAGGGGCCGTTGGGCTCAGCGACAGGCCGCGAGCACGCTCAGACTCGACTTTCGCTGTCGTGAGTCAGGAGCAGGAAGTCGTCCTATCACTGCCATGAGAATTACCCGAGGGCTGCGGCTTGGATCGGAGGCCCATCGGGAAGGCGGGGAGTGATCGAGACGTCGAAACCGAGGCGTTCGAGTCGACGGACGAGGTTGCCGCTGACCCGGCGTGAGTCAACCACATCG
>SXGT01078822.1_pt1 | contig 77715 bp, 58 predicted proteins | sample 3176221 | NCBI WGS metagenome assembly SXGT01 (sample SAMN11356862, study PRJNA531348) | freshwater metagenome | isolation source: freshwater sample F1-120 | place: China: Fuxian Lake, Yuxi | collected 2017-12-25 | reverse complement strand
CACCGCCGCACCCGGTCACGCAGACCGCGAGGCCCGCGACCAGCGCGAATGGCAGTACGAGAAGGACGCGGGAATAAAGTCGTGGCATGTGTGGAGGTCTCGAAGACGGCCCGCAGGGGCCGGTGTAGAGGCGGGCGCAGCGGTGGGGACCGTAGAGGTATTCTCGACAGGTTGACGCGATACGTCAAGGCGGACGTGTGGTGTCTTTGCGTTGTCGAACCGCCAGCGTTAACTGGCTGGGTAGCCGTTACACCCAGCCAGCGAACGCTGGCGGTTCGACAAAAGCCAATCCCCAACGCTCGGTCCTTCGTCTAGAACATACTCAAGGCGCCCGCGCGCACTTCACTCTCCCGCACCTCTCCGAGGTTCACGCAATGAAACGGTCGCAAAGGCTCGCCGCGGTCGGCGTCGCACTCGCGTGCATCGTCGTCGGTGTCGCGGTCGTCGTTTCCTCCGCACAACCGCCACGCGCGGACCAATGGAAGAAGGTCGATGAAGCCGTCAACAAGGGACTGCCCAAGACCGCAATCACCGAACTCGAACCGATCATCGAAGGCGCGCTGAAAGACAAGGCGTACCCGGAAGCGATTAAAGCCATCTCCAAGAAGATCGCGCTGGAAGGGAACATCGAGGGGAACAAGCCGGAAGAGAAAATCACGCGGATGCAGGCGGCCATCGCCACCGCGCCGGCGGAGATGCACTCCGTCATGAACGCGGTGTTGGCACACTGGTACTGGCACTACTTCCAGCAGAACCGCTGGCGGTTCACGCAGCGCACCGCGACCGGCGAATCACCCGGCACCGACATCCAAACCTGGGATCTGCCGCGCATATTCGCGGAGATCGACAAGACCTTCGATAAGGCGCTGGCGAACGAGAAAGAACTGAAGGCGACGCCGATCGCGCAGTACGACATCCTGCTCGCGAAGGGCACCATCCCGGACAAGTACCGGCCGACGCTGTTCGACTTCCTCGCGTTCGACGCGCTGAGTTTCTACACCTCCGCCGAGCAAGCCGGGGCCAAGCCGCAAGACAACTTTGAACTGCCCGCCGATTCGCCCATCTTCGGTTCGGTCGAAGACTTCCTGAAATGGGAGCCGAAGACCACCGACGCCAACAACAAGATCATCAAGGGCGTCGCGCTTTACAAGAAACTCCTCAGCTTCCACAAGGATGACGCGGAGAAGTCGGCGCTGCTCGACACGGACCTGCACCGGCTCCGCTTCGGCTGGAACAAGGCCGTTGGCGAAACGAAGAACGCGAAGTACAAGGCCGCGCTGGAAGCGTTCGCGAAGGCCAATAACGCGCACGAACTGTTCGCGATGGCGCAGTACCAACTCGCGGGCGTCGTGCAGGGTGAAGGCGATTTGGTGAAGGCCCGCGACATCGCGCTCGCGGGGCAGAAGGCGTTCCCGGACAGCCCCGGCGGGAAACTCTGCTACAACCTCGTTCAGCAGATCGAGAGCAAGTCCGCGGGCACGACCACCGAGCGTGTGTGGGCCGACCCCTTGCCCACAATCAAGGTCACGTACAAGAACGTCACGAAGGCGTACTTCCGCGTCGTGTCGGCGGACTACATCGAACGGCTGAAGGCCACCCGCTGGCGCCCGGAACAACTCAACCAGGATGAAGCAAAGGCGCTTCTGAACAAGAAGCCGGAGGCGGAGTTCAGCCACGACCTGCCGCCCACGCCGGACTACAAGCCACGAACCGAGATCATCCCCGGTCGCGCCGGCCTCAAGCCCGGCTTCTACTACCTGATCGTGAGCCACGACCCCGACTTCGGCGGGGTGAACAACTCCGTGAACTACACCGACTTCTGGGTGTCCGATCTCGCGATCGTGAGCCGTCACGACTACGGCAAGCTCCAGGTGGCCGGGATGGTGACGGACAACCGTACCGGATCGCCCACCGACGGCGCGAAGGTTCAAGTCTGGACGCGCGGCAACAACGGCGGCTGGACCGCGGGCGAGACCGGGACCACCGACAAGAACGGGCTGTACGCGATCGCCACCGGCGACCAGCGGGCGCACATGGTCGTCGTCACGCACAAGGAACAGCAGCTTTCCAGTGCCGGCGAGTGGTACACCTACCGCAACAACAATGTCGATCAGACCCATGAGCAAACGGTGTTCTTCACGGACCGCTCGCTCTACCGCCCGGGCCAGACGATCAGCTTCAAGGGAATCACGATCCGCTTCAATCAGGGCACCGACAACTACGAAACGGTCGCCGCCCGCGACGTGGACGTGGTGTTCACCGACGTGAACGGAAAAGAGATCGCGCGTCAGAAGACGAAGAGCAACGACTACGGTTCGTTCAGCGGTAGTTTCACAGCGCCGCGTGACCGGCTCATGGGTCGCATGGCGATTCGCACCGCGACCGGCAACGGCGCGACGAGCGTGAGCGTCGAGGAGTACAAGCGGCCGAAGTTCAAGGTCGAAGTCGAGGCGCCGAAGGACGCGAGCAAGTTGAACGACGTGGTGAAGGTGCCCGGCAAGGCGATGCAGTACAACGGCGTTCCGGTCGGCGGCGCGAAGGTCAGCTTCCGCGTTACGCGAGAAGTCCGCTACCCGGACTGGTTCTTCGAGTGCTGCTGCTGGTGGCGCCCGATGCCGAGCAAGCCAGCACAGGAGATCGCGCACGGCACCGTGACGAGCGAACCGGACGGCAACTTCACGATTCCCTTTCTCGCGCTGCCGGATTTGAGCGTTTCACCGAAGGACGAGCCGTCGTTCCGCTACACCGTGACCGCGGACGTGACCGACACCACGGGTGAAACCCGCACCGGCACGAAGAGCGTGAACGTCGGCTACGTCGCCCTCCGCGCTGTCGTGAGCGCCGATGCGTGGCTCGTCAGCGAGAAGGAATCGAGCTTCGCGATTTCCACCACGACGCTCGACGGCGAAGGCCAAACCGCGAAGGGCACACTGAAGATTCACACGTTGAAGCAACCGGACAAGGTGGCGCGCCCGGACATCGACGGCGGCTACTACCCGCGATTCCGCGCCGGCGCGGCCGCGAACGAAGACCCGCTCCCGGACGCGAGCAAGCCCGCGAGTTGGGAACTTGGCGACGCGATCTTCACCAGCGCCTTCGAGACGAACGGTAACGGCAAGGCGGACGTGAAGCACAAACTCGCGCCTGGCATTTACCGCGCCTTGCTGGAGACTACCGACAAGTTCGGCAAGAAGGTCACGGCACGCTACCAGTTCACCGTGCTGAACCCAGGCGCGGACAAGTTCAACGTGAAGCTCCCGAACGTCGTCAGCGCGCCGAAGTGGTCCGTTGAAGTCGGCGAAGAGTTCGTGATGCTCTGGGGCAGCGGCTACGACACCGCTCGCGCGTTCGTCGAGTTGGAACATCGCGGTAAGGTGCTGCAAGCGTTCTGGACGGAACCGGGCAAGACGCAGCAGATTCTCAAGCAGCAGGTCAACGAAGGGATGCGCGGCGGGTTCACCATCCGGGTTACGCAGGTGCGCGAGAACCGCGCGTACCTCACGTCGCGGCACGTTGAAGTGCCGTGGACGAACAAGAACCTCACCGTGAAGTGGGAACGGTTCGTCAACAAGACGGAGCCGGGGTCGAAGGAGACTTTCACAGCAGTGGTCAGCGGGCCGGACGCGAAGAAGGCCGTCGCGGAGATGGTGGCCGCGATGTACGATTCGTCGCTCGACGCCTTCCTCCCGCACAACTGGATGCAGCGGTTCGGCGTGTTCCGCACCGACCACTCGAACCTGCACCTCGGCTTCAACAACTCGTCAAAGTATTTCCAGCACATCCACGGGCACTGGCCGGTGGGTCATAAGAGCGTGGATATGACCTATCGTGGGTTCCCCAGCGAACTGACGATGAACTGGATGCGCTACGAATACTTCGGTAAGGGCGGCGGCTACGGCTTCGGCGACCAGTGGGGCCGGCACAACGGCTGGGGCGATGGCGGCGGCTTCGGTGGTGGCCCGCCGGGATCGCCTGCGCCCGGTATGAACGGCCCCGGAGGTGGAGCGAAGGAGGACGGTAATTTCACAGGCGACCCGAAAGCGCCAGCGAATGAGCAGCAGAACGGTCAGCCCGGAGGGGCCGTCAGCCCCGCGGGTGGCCCGGACCTCAACAACGTTTCGGCGCGGAAAAACCTGAACGAGACCGCGTTCTTCTTCCCACACCTGACCAGCGACGCCGACGGCACCGTCCGCATGGAGTTCACCATGCCGGAGGCGCTCACGAAGTGGAAGTTCCTCGGCTTCGTTCACGACAAGAACCTGCGTAGCGGGTTCATCACCGACAGCGTCGTGACGGCCAAAGATCTCATGGCGCAGCCGAACCCGCCGCGATTCCTGCGCGAAGGCGACGTGCTGGAGTTCACCGTGAAGGTGAGCAACATGTCCGCAACCCGGCAGAAGGGCACCGCTCGCGTTTCCTTCAAGGACACGCGCACCGACAAGCCGGTCGATAAGGAACTCGGCCTCGCGAACGCGGACCAGCCGTTCGACCTCGCGGCGGGCGAGAGCAAAACGCTGTCGTGGAAGCTGAGCGTGCCGGACGACATCGGGCCGATCACCTACAAGGCCGTGGCCGCGACCGATCGCCTCTCCGACGGCGAAGAAGCCATCATCCCGGTGCTGTCGAAGCGCGTGCTCGTTGTCGAAGCGCTGCCGCTGCCTATCCGCGGGCCGGGCACGAAGGAATTCGACTTCACCAAGCTCCGCAAGAGTGGCGAAAGCAACACCATCCGCAGCCAGAACTACACGGTACAGATGGTCAGCCAGCCAGCGTGGTACGCGGTGATGGCGCTGCCATACCTCATGGAATACCCCTACGATTGCAGCGAGCAGGTGTTCAACCGGTTGTACGCGAACGCGCTCGCGCGCCACATCGCGGGCAGCGACCCGAAGATCCGCAAGATCTTCGACCAGTGGAAGAACACGCCCGCGCTCGACAGCCCACTTGAGAAGAATCAGGACTTGAAGAACGTGCTGCTCGAAGAGACGCCGTGGGTACGTCAGGCGCAGGCCGAGAGCGCAGCGCGCAAGAACGTCGGCATCCTGTTCGACGACAACCGGCTGAACGCCGAAACCGAGCGCCAGTTGCAGAAGCTCGCGCAGATGCAGTACGCGGACGGCTCGTGGCCGTGGTTCCCAGGCGGCCGCGGCAACGACTACATCACGCTGTACATCACGACGGGCTTCGGCCGGATGCGGCACCTCGGCGTGAAGATCGACACCGCGAGCGCGGTGAAGGCCGTCGATCGCCTCGACAACTGGGCCGATCACGAATACCGCGAAGCGCAGAAGCACAGCCCCGAGAAGAACCATCTCAGCTCGACGATGGCGCTGTACCTCTACGGCCGCAGTTTCTTCCTCAAAGACAAGCCGGTCGGCAACGCGCACCGCGCCGCGATCGATTACTGGTTGGGTCAGGCCAAGACGTACTGGTTGCAACTCGCGAACCGGCAGTCGCAAGCGCACCTCGCGCTGGCGCTGAAGCGGTTCGGCGACAAGGAGACGCCCACCGGCATCATGAAGTCGATCAAGGAGCGGTCGAAGAACGACGAAGAACTCGGCATGTACTGGCGCGACACCGAACTGTCGTACTCGTGGGCACGCGCACCCATCGAAACGCAGGCCATGATGGTGGAAGCGTTCGACGAGGTGATGAACGATGAAAAGGCCGTCGAGGACTGCAAGGTTTGGCTGCTCAAGCAGAAGCAAACGCAGGACTGGAAGACCACGAAGGCCACGGCCGACGCGGTGTACGCGCTGCTCCTGCGTGGCGACAATCTGCTGAGTTCCGACGCACTTGTCGAGGTCACCGTTGGCAATCAGGTGATCAAGCCGGAAAAGGTGGAAGCCGGCACCGGGTTCTACGAGCAGAAGTTCGTGCGCAACGAGATTCAGCCGTCAATGGGCACGATCTCGGTGAAGAAGACCGACAAGGGCGTGAGTTGGGGCAGCGTCCACTGGAGCTATCTCGAAGACATCTCGAAGGTCACGCCGCACGAAGGCACGCCGTTGAAGCTCGAAAAGAAGCTGTTCAAGCGGACGCTCACGAAGAGCGGCCCGGTGATCGCGCCGGTGAAGGAAGGCGAGGCGCTCGCGGTGGGCGACGAGATCATCGTGCGCATCGTGTTGCGCACGGACCGCGACATGGAGTACGTTCACATGAAGGACCATCGCGGCAGCGGCACGGAACCGGTCAACGTGCTGTCGCGCTACAAGTACCAGGACGGGCTTGGGTACTACGAGAGCACGAAGGACACCGCGAGCCACTTCTTCATCGACTACTTGCCGAAGGGCGTGTACGTGTTCGAGTACGCGATCCGCGTGCAGCACCGGGGCAAGTACCCCACGGGGTTCGCGAACATCGAGTGCATGTACGCCCCGGAGTTCAACAGTCACTCCGAGAACATCAACCTTGAAGTGAAGTAAGTCTCAGGTCCGCGAGTCGCAAGTCCCGAGTCGAATACCCACTGTTGAGGTATTCGACTCGGGACTTGCGACTCGCGGACCAATGACTTCAAGAAATGAACACGCCACCGCGGAAGCCGACACCGAACGCCCAGAAGCTCTGTTCACCTCTGCGGCGGTTCCGCCGTCGATCTTCCAGCGCCTCGCAGTTGAGCCGAACGCCCGGTTTGCCGCCCCGAAGTAACACGCTCATGACGACTCCTGGAGGCCGAGAGTTTGTCATGAGTCATCGGCACGATCGCCTGGTTTTCGCTCGGTGATGGATTTGCTGAAGATTAGGGCGGGGAAATCAGACAGGTGGCGAATCTGGGGAAGTAACGGGACCGCGCAGTTGGCCCGTCGCCGTCATCCGGGCTGGGCGTTCAGAATCGCGCACGCCGGGGCCATCAACCGCTCAGTGAATGCTCACGCGACACGCCGGTTCTGCCGATGGTGCGGACTCGCGCGGCGCATCCGAACGTGGAACAACCACAGGTGCGGAATCGCGGTCGCTCGCGGTACCGAACGCGCGCAGACTGGTAGTGTCTGCTTCACCTGTGAGGACACACCAAATGAAGCGATTCGCGAGCGCGGCCGTTTTGGTCGCGGTGTTTGGACTTTCAGCCGGCGCGCAGCCCCCTCCAACCTACCCACCCACAACCCCGCCACCGCTGAAGTCGCCGCTTGGCGTGCAACCGTTTGTGGTTCCGGCGCCGCTCGGCGCACCCGCACCGAACGTGTTCGTGCCGTCCGGCACACCAGCTGGACCGGCAATTCCCTACGTCAAGAGCGGCGGTGTGATCATCGGCGCGTATGGTTACTACCCCTACGATACCGGCGACTGGTTGCTTGGCGGGACCGACGGGTTAACGCGCCAGAGCGGCGCGTTCACGATGGTGTTCCCCAACAGCGCGGTCAGTCCCGTGTCGCGTGGGCACCTCTTCCACGGGAAGGCACGCGGTTCGATTTTCCACCGATGAGTTGGTTAGAAAGCCGTAGCGCGTCGGCCCCTCCGGGGCCATGTGCTTTCCAACATGAGGAAAGCACATGGCCCCTCCGGGGCCGACGCGCTACGGCTTCCGAAGTTGTCGAGTGCCCCCGGCAGGAGTTGAACCTGCAACCTCGGCTTTAGGAAAGCCTTGCGCTATCCATTTGCGCCACGAGGGCTGAACACACTAACTTATACTCCACAGGACACGCCGGACCAACGGTAAGTTCGCTTCGGAGTCGCTCATGCTACCGCTCGTTCTTGCCCTCGCGTTGGGCGCACCCCCGGAACCGTCGCAGTTCACCGTGATCGGTACCGGTGAGAGCACGCCAACCGGGAAACTCACCGCGATCTCGCTCACGATCGGCGCGCAGGTCAGCACTCCCGGCGGCGCCAAGACCGTGTCGGGGTTGGTCACGCTGAAGAAACCGGGTGCGGCGATCCCGCCGTTTCCGGGCGGGGCGCACATCATTACCGCGATTGGGGATCGCGTGCCAGGTACGCTCAACGGCGGCGACGCGAAGGTTCTCCGGTTCCGCCACGCGACCAGCGACGAGGACTGGCCGCTCGCGCATGACACGGCGGTCGCGGCGGTGTGGCTGCGCCCGCCATCGGCCGACACACCGACCGACCCCGCGAAATACACCTGGCTTGCCGGAACGCCTTCCCGCGACGGGTTGCTTTACCGCAACGGTGACGCGGTTCGTGGCACGATTACGGGCTTCACCGAGACAGGCGTCAAATTCACACCGGACGGCGCCGCGGCGCGCGAGGTGGCGATCAAAGACCTCGCGGCCATTGGCTTCAACCCCCAGTTCGCCCGCCCGCGCAAGCCGAAAGGCCCGTACGCGAATCTCGTTCTGAGCGATGGCACCCGACTCGCTGTGACGGAGGTCGCGGTGAAGGAGAACACGCTCGTCTGCAAGGCGGTGTGCGGCCCAGCGGTCGAGGTGCCGCTCGCAAACCTCGTTTCGCTCGACGTGCTTCAGGGTTCTGCGACGTACCTCTCGGATCTGAAGCCGACGAAAGCCGAGACGACCGGATTCCTCGGTGCCGGGTGGGCGTGGACGCCCGACCGCACGGTACGCGGTCACCCGCTGCGTCTCCTGTCGGACAACGGCGAAAACACGTTCGACAAAGGTCTCGGTACGCACCCCAAGATAGTTCTCACCTACGACCTCGCGGGAAAGTACAGCCGCTTTGAGGCGCTGGTCGGTCTTGACGTCGTGACCGGCAAACGCGGTCGCGCGGACGTTCGCGTCCGCGTGGACGGCAAGGAGGTGCCGCTCCCGGAACTCAAGGTGATCGCGGCCGGGAACGCGGTTCCGCTTCGTGTGGACGTGCGAGGTGCGAAAGAACTCACGCTGGTAATCGACTTCGGGCCAACCGGCGACGTGCAAGCGGACGTGAACTGGGGCGGTGCGCGCCTTGTGGAATAAGGCGAACGGCCGGCTTACGCCGGCCGTTCGCCAAGCAGAAGCGGTTATCGCTTCGAGAACTGCGTCCCGCGGCGGGCGCCGCGGAGACCGTACTTCTTGCGTTCCTTCATGCGGGCGTCACGCGTGAGGTAGCCCGAGTCGCGGAGCTTCTTGATCATGCCGCCGGCGACATCGGCCGGGGACGCGGACGGCGTGCCGCCGGGGATGAGGGGCGTGGCGTGTGCGTCGGCCGCAGGCGCAACTGCGGCAACCGCCTTGGGCGCGATCGCCTTGGCCCGCGCCTGTTCCTTCTTCTGGTCGCGCAGCGTCTTGATGATCGTGGTGGTGCCGAAGATGCGCGGCTTCTGTTCGTCCACAGGGCTGAACATGGTCTTCATCGCGCGGGCGAGGCCCTGCGACACGGCTCCAGCTTGCCCGGTGATGCCGCCGCCCTTGGCGCTCACGAACACGTCCACGCGACTCAGTTGGTCCGTGATCTTCAACGGCCCGAGAACCGCGGCGCGGTCCTTGTCTTCGTGGAAGTAGTCGTCGAGCGGCTTGCCATTGATGAGCACCTGGCCCTTGCCCTCGGTGACCCGGACGCGGGCCACGGCGGTCTTCCGCCGACCGGTGGCGATGTAGTAGGTGCGGTGAACCTTCGCGGCGGCTTTCGCAGGTTTCTTCTCGGCCATTGTCGGGGAATCCTTGAACGATGCCGGTGGAGTGTATTTCTTGTCTTTTGCCCTCTTCCCTTGCGGGAGAGGGTGGCGAGGCTTTGCGAGACGGGTGAGGGGCGGCACCTTCTGCGGGCTATCGTTTTACCCCTCACCCCGCCGCGAAACGCGGCGACCCTCTCCCGCAAGGGGAGAGGGCAAGATACATTACTTCAGTTTGAGTTCTTGCGGCTGTTGGGCCTGGTGCGGGTGCTGGTTGCCGGCGTAAAGTTTCAGTTTGCCGAGTTGCTTGTAGCCGAGCGGGCCTTTCGGCATCATGCGTTTGACAGCGCGGCGAATGATCTCTTCCGGCTTCCGGGCGAGCATCTCCTTCGCCGAGGTGATCTTCTGACCACCGGCGTAGTGCGAGTAGTCCTGATACTCTTTCTGATCCCACTTCTTGCCGGTGAACTGCACCTTCTCGACGTTGACCACGACGACGAAGTCGCCGGTGTCACAGTGCGGGGTGTAGGTCGGCTTGTGCTTGCCGCGAAGGATATTCGCGATGGTAACCGCGAGCCGGCCAACGACGAGGTCGGTGGCGTCGATGACAATCCACTTGTGTTCGGCGGTTTGCGGGTTCGCGAGAGTTGTTGACATCGTGTTCAGTCCGCTTCCGGCGTGGCCGGGGTAACAAAACGAAATACGCGACGCTTCGCGAGCGCCGGAAGATTATCATGCTACGCCACCGGGGCGGGGCGTCAAGTCCGCTACAATCAGTAGTTCCAAGTTCCAGAGTTCCAAGTTTCAAGTTCAAGACGAAGCGAGAGAAGTTCTCGGTGGGGTTCGGCTGCGGTTTTCAACTTGGAACTCTGGAACTTGGAACTTACGGAATGGAAAGGTTCGGCACTCACGTCCGAATGGCTTGATAGCTAACCAACGCGACATCGCAGGAGAAAGTCGATGGCTACCACGCCCGCACCCGTTCACCCGCCCGAGTATCCGACGTTCGGCCTTCCGTCCGGTTCGGTCCGCGGGATCCTCTCGGTGCTGATCTGCTCGTTCTTCTGGATCGTGTTACTTTGGCCCGCGAATTTGCCGCTCACAGTCCCGCTGGGGCACTTCTTCCTGCTCACATTGGTGTTCATGGCGTTCGCGTCGCACCCGCTTCAGGGCGCCAAAACGCACTTCCTGCCGTGGTTGATGCGGGTGGTGTTCGTTGGAGGGAGCCTCGTGGTGGTCGCGTTCGCAATCTGGAAGGACACGCACCTCGCGGTGGTTCGACTTACGCCCGGAACGAGTGAAATCACGCAGTGGCCAGCCCTCCTCGGTTGTCTTGCGGGCGGGTTTGGGGTCGCGCTCTTCCTGCGGTTCGTACTCGGTCGACACCACAACTTGTTCATCACCCTTCGCGCGTGGGTTGGCGTGATCGCGATGCTCCTCCTGTTTGTGGAAACGATCCTCCAGTTTTTGGTGCTGGCAGGCTCGGATAACAAGAACATGGAGGCGATGAAAATCTGGGAGGGCATCCTGATCGCGACTGTTGCCGCGTACTTCGGGTCGCGGTCTTAATTTTGGGGGGGAGTAGAAGGCAGTGAAAACGAAGCCGTTGCCGTGATCGTCCTCACCCTGCTCGCCAAACTGACGTGAACGTGGGTTGTGCCTTGGTACTAGCCCCGTCGGGCTATAATACCAAGGCACTGCTCTGGCCCATTCCAACCCATCCAATCCCACCAATCGCCAGCCAGCGCACGCCGTTCGTGCGGAAAAGTCTTCCTCACCCCTCCCGTTGCGCAGTAACCTTTACCCATCCTGCCTGCCTTCACCACCGCTCTAGACGCGGAGACTCTCCCGACATGCGCACGCTCTCCATCGCATCGCTATTCAGCGCGCTGTTGTTCGTTGGCTTCGTTCCGCGCGGCTCGGACGCGACCGCGGCGCCTCCGCCCGCACCGCCGGAGTTCGTCCCGAACCAGACCGCGACCAAGCCGGAACCGTTCCCGGTCAAGCTGGTCGATCAGGGACAATTCGACCCGAAACTGAAGGGCATCTCGCTGCCCGAAGGCTTCAAGGCGGAGATCGTCGTCGACGCGCCGGACACCATCAATCCTGTCGGCATGACTTTCGACCCGGAAGGCAACCTCTACGTGATGGAATGGCGGCCCGACCCGGTCACGGGTGACAAGTGGTTTGAGGTGAAGGAAACCTTCCGCTACCGCGACGGCACGACGAAGCAGATCGCGACGATGAAGAAGTTCACCACCGACCTCATCAAGATGTTCAAGTACGACCCCAAGACCGGGAAGTTCGAGAAGCCGCAGACGATTATCTCGGAAGAACTGCCGTCAAGCATCATCTACCACGAAGGCTATCTGTACGTGACCGGACGCGGCACCGTGCGTCGGTGGAAACAGTCGAAGCCAAACGGCCCGTGGGACGTGCGCGAGATCGTCGCGCAGGGCTTCTGCGGGTTCCACCACCATCAAGTGTCTGGCCTCACGCTCGGCAACGACGGCCTGCTGTACCTCACGAGCGGCGACGACGACAACTTCGTGGAAGGGTCGGATGGTAGCCGCGCGACCGTGTTGCGCACGGGAGCGGTGTTCCGCTGCCGGCCCGATGGCTCGAAGATGGAAACCTACTCGATTGGCTACCGCAACCCGTATCGCGACATCGTCTACGACGACAAGTTCAACTTCTTCCACATCGACAACGACCAGGAAGACGGGAGCAAGTTCCAGGGTTGCCGCATCATGCACGTGGCGGAAGGCTCGGACTTCGGCTGGCGGTTGGCGATGGGCGCACGCTGCTGCCGCACGGACTTTGTTCGCGGCGCCGTGGCCGGCGAACTGCCTGGGAAAGTGCCGCCAATGATCAAGACCGGGCGCGGCTCGCCGGCGGGGATGCTCATCTACAACGACACGCGACTGCCGGAACAATATCGCGGACTGATGTACTACCCGGACGTGTACCGTCAGGTGATTCGCGCGTATAAGGTCGCACCGGACGGCAGCACGTTCAAGATCACGAACGAGTTCGAGTTCATGAAGAGCGAGAAGAGCGAGCCGGTCAAGAAGAGCGAGCCGGTCAAGAAGGACGAACCGGTCAAGAAGGACGCCCCGATCAAACCGAACGAGAACAGCCTGTTCCGCCCGAACCAGATGGTCACCGGGCCGGACGGCGCGATCTACGTGTGCGATTGGCGCACTAACTCCGGCGGGGCCGGTAAGCTCTCCGGCGACGGCATCAACGGGCGCATCTACCGCATCACGTGGACCGGCACTAAGGACACGCCCGCCATCGCGCGCCGGGGCATGGATAGCTGGTCGAAGATCAAGAAGCAAACCGACGCGGAGTTGCTCAAGACGCTCGGCGCGCCGGACTTCACCGACCGCGTCGAGGCCCGCAAGGAACTGGTACGCCGCGGCCCGAAGGCACGCGACCTCGTCCTGAAGAAGTTCGTGTCCGGGTCGCTCGCGGGAGACGCTCGCCTCGTCGCGCTGGGCGTGCTCCAGGCGAACTGGAGCGCGGAAGTCGAAGATCTGTTCCGGCTGCTGATGAACGACGATTCCGGCGATGTGCGCCGACTCGCGGTGGAAGGGTTGGCATACCACGCCCGCCCAAAGGACCAACGCGTTTCCGAGACGTTGGTGAAGGCGCTGGGCGACCGCGAACCGGCGGTGCGCCGCGCCGCGGCGCTGGGCATCGGGCGCCTCAACGCCGACGGTTCCGGCGAGACACTCGTCAGCTCGCTGCGGCAGGACATCGAAGCCGACGTGTACCTGAAGGATGCCTACGTGCGCGCTATCGAGCGTCTGGGCAAGCCCGGCATCGAGGCGCTGCTGGCGCTCGCGCAGACCAGCAACAAGGGCACCGACCTCGCGGTGGAAGTGTTCCTCGGCCTTCGCACCCGGCCGGCCGCGGATGCGATTCCCGAAATGATGCTTCACCCGCACGTGACGCCCGAACAGCGCGAGGCGCTGGTGCGATCCTACACCAACTACCACCTGGACCCACCGCTGTCGCTGGCACCGCTCGCGGACTACCTCGCGAAGCGGCCCAACGAGCCGGTGAACGTGCTGTTCGCCGCAGTGGAGGTGTTCGCGTCCAGCGGCGACGCGCTCGCGCCGAAGGCCGTGCAACTTGTGCTCTCCCTGCTCGCCAGCCCGGACGAGATGACGCGACTCTCGGCGATCATCGCGGTTGAGTCGGCCCGCATCAAGGATGCGGCCCCGAAGTTGATCGAGTTCGTGGGCGACCCCACCCGGACGCAAGTGGAGCGCATCGCGGCCGTGAAGGCACTCCGCTTCCTGAACGACAAGGCGGCGATCAACCCCATCAAAGCCGTGCTGAACGGCAAACACCCCGCGGTCGTAAAAGCCGAGGCGCTCCGCACGCTCGCGGCGCTCGACATCGCTTCTGCCCGCACCGCGGCGGAGCCGCTGCTCGATCAGGCGGACCCGACGCTGCTCGCGGAGGCAGTCGCGGTGCTGGCCGCGACCAAGCCCGGCGCGAAACTCATCGGCGAGCGGTTCGTCGCGAAGAAACTGCCGCGCGAGTTCTTCGCGCAGGTGAACGACGCGCTCAACAAGTTCGCGGACGACCCCGCGTTTGCCAAACTCCGCACGGATGTACTCCGCGGCGGGCTGTTGCTCTCGCTCGAACCGGGGCAGGTGGACAAGATCCGCGTTATGGTGAACGACAAGGGCAACGCGAAGAAGGGTAAAGAACTGTACCTCAACACGAAGATGCTCGCGTGCGCGACGTGTCACCGGCTCGAAGGTGTGGGCGGCGCGGTCGGCCCGGACCTTTCGCGAATGTGGGACACGCACACCGTCGAGAAGTTGCTCGAAGCCATCGTCGCTCCGAGTAAGGAGATCAAGGAAGGGTTCCAGACATACCGGCTCGTGACCGCTGATAGCAAGGTTTACACCGGGCTAAAGGTGAAGGACGACGCGAAGGAAGTGATCATCCGCGAGGCCAGCGGGCGCGACATCCGCGTGGCGAAGGAGGACGTCGAATCGCTGACGGCGAGCAAGATTTCGCTGATGCCGGACAACGTGGTGTCACAGATCACGTTCGAGCAGTTCATCGATCTGCTCGCGTTCCTGAAGAGCAAGAGCGAGCAGGAATCGCTTCGCGGCCTGGTGGTGGATTCGATGGTCGCAGGTTCATTCCCGGCGGACGTGAAGTCGCTCAAAGCCGACACGATCGCCGAGGGCAAGTGGAAGCCGTTGGTCGCGGACCCGAACGGTAAACTTGACCTGAAGGCGGCGTTCGCGGTGCCGAACACGCCGGCGGTCTACGTGCGGGCGTACGTCTTCGCACCGAAGAAGCAGAAGGCGACCGTGATCGTGGACAGCGAGAACCCGTGGCGTGTGTGGGTGAACAGTTCGACCGCGGACCCGACCGGGTCGTTCGAGGTGGAGTTGAAGCAGGGCTGGAACGTGGTTCTGGTGAAGGTGGCGAACAGCGGTAAGCCCGCGGCGCTGGGCGTGCGCATCACTGGCGACGGGCTGCGGACCGCCTCCACGCCCGACACGCTGCCGCTAAGCGGAACCGGTGGCCGGTGACTCTCGGAGTGTGGGTGCGAGTGGAAGAGAGTGATGAGAAAACAGAGCCAACAGTGGCTCTGTTTTCTCATCACTCTCTTCACACCCACACTCGCACTCACATCGACGCGAAGCGTCAGTAGATACCGCCGTGGATGCGCTCGGGAGTGAGGTGTCCGGGTTGGTCGTTGAACCAGAACCGGCGCCACTCGTTCTGGATCTGTCGGAGGTCTTCCGATTGATACAGGAGCTGTTGCATCCGAATGTTCGGGTCGCTGGAGTATTGGTTGAGGATGCACCCACTGTTTGCCGTCAGCGCGATGACCGCGAGCAAGGCCAGCAGAAGCTTGCGGAATACGAGTTTGCGGACCATGTCCGGCCTCCGTGCGCTGTGTGCGATGCCCGCCGTGCGTCGTCGTGCGTCCCGACGCTGACAACTGCCCGGTGAGCCGTACCCTGTTTATCGGCGCCACTCCTACACACCTTGAATCCGATTCCATTTTTCTGACCCGCGCAACCGGAACTGCCGGCGGACGAACCCCGAACCGGGTTTGCGTGTCTTGCCAGTGCGTGTTGGGCGAGTAAAGTGAAGAAACCCTGGCGGGGTAGCTCAGAGGTTAGAGCACTCGCTTCATAAGCGAGCTGTCGGCGGTTCAATTCCGCCCCCCGCTACTGCAGAAGTTCGTCGCAAGTCATCTCAGCCAAAGCATTTATTCTTACCTATCTCCGACGAGAGAGAGTGGCCCGAAAGCCCGGTTTTCGTGAGCGTTCACGAAAACTTCTTCGGGAGGCCGCCACGGATAGGCAGAGACGCGATGTTGTGGCTCACGGGCGCGGCTCATTTCGCTTTCTGGACGCCGCCGAACAACACCCCGAGGGACGTGTTCTTCGCGGGGGGGAGCTTGATCCGGCTCATCTTGGAGTTGGTGGGAAACAGCCACGGCTGACCTCCGAGCAGGCGGAATATCTTCAGCGTGGCCTCGCCGTTGCTCATCGCGATCATCGTCTCGCCGTGTCCCCGCGACTGACGTCGACAAGTGGAACACGCGACCCGCCGGCGGGCGGTGACGTACCCGACGCGCCGGTATACCATTACCGGAGATGACCACCCCGAATGAACTCCTTCTGAACGCGATCACTTCACATCGCGCGGGCCAGATGGACGAGGCCCAGCGCGGCTACGAAACGGTCCTCGCAAAAGTTCCGGACCATCCGGACGCGCTGCACCTGCTTGGCGTGCTGCATCACCAGCGGGGTGACAGCACGCGGGGGGCGGACCTCATCTCACGGGCCATCACGGTCAGTCCCGGTGTCGCCGCGTTTCACTGTAATCTCGCCGACGCGCTGCGTGTGTTGAACCGGTTTGAGGACGCCGAACGGGCTGCCCGGCGCGCGATTGAACTTCGCCCCGACTACGCCGAAGCGGCACACAATCTGGGCACGATCCTGTTGCGTGTCCGCCGCCCCGCCGAAGCGCTGGCGGCATTCGACGCGGCTCTTGCGCGAACCCCGGATGGTGCCGCGACACTGGCGGCACGCGGTGACGCGCTACGTGAACTGGGGCGCGTGCGCGACGCGATCACGGCATACCGGAAGGCGATCGCGAACGATCCGTCCGCCGCAGGCGCACACGCCAACCTCGGACTTGTACTCGTGTACCTGGGTGAGTTCGAGGCGGGACTTGAACACTGTCGCACCGCAGTCGCGCTGCGCCCCAACGACCCGGTATGTCGCGCCAACCTCGGTTTGTTGTTGCTTGAATATGGAAAAATCGATGACGCGATGGCCGCGATCGTCGCGGCGCTGGAACTGGATCGCGGGTCGGCGCCACTCGCGGACGCCGCGGGCCGGGCATGGACCGAACTGGGCGACTACCGGCAGGCGCAGGCGTGGTTCGATCGCGCTCTCCGGCTAGACCCAGGCGCCGACGAGGTGCGGTGCCACCTCGCGTCCATGCATATCGAGGCTGGCGACCCGGAAGGGGCCGCGACCATCCTTGAAGGTGTCCTGACGCAAGCCGCGGATCGCGCCGACGCGCACGCGATCTTGGCCCACGCGCGGCTCGACCAGGGCGACATGGACGGGGCCGTCGCCAGCCACCACGCCACTATTCGACTGCGGCCGGAATCGCCGAACCCCCATGCCGCGCTGGGCTACACGCTCTCGACGGCCGGGCAACTGGACGCGGCTGTCGCGGAGTTCCGCACGGCGCTAGACCTGGACCCTCGCTCGGTCCCCGCGCTCGCGGGCCTCGCAACCACACTCCGCGGCAAAACTCCGGATGATGACGCGAGCCAGTTGGAATCGCTGCTCGGTGCGCCCTGGATGACCGACAACCGGCGCGCCACGGTGCGGTTCGCACTGGCCCAGGTGTACGACGGGCGCGGCGAGTACGATCGCGCGGCCGCGCACATGGTTGCCGCAAACGCTGCCCAGAAGGTCCACCGTGAGGCCCGCGGACAGGGCCACGACCCGGCGACCTTACGGGAACACACTGAGCGATTGATCGCGACGTACACGCCGGAGTATTTCGCGCGCATCCGCGGGTTTGGTGATGCGAGTACGCGTCCGGTGTTCGTCGTCGGGATGCCACGGTCGGGAACCACACTCACCGAACAAATCATCGCCAGCCACCCACGCGCATTCGGCGCTGGAGAACGCCGGTTCGTCAACCTCGGCTTCGGTCTGCTCCCCGCCGCGATGCAGCGCAACGCGACCCCGTTCGAGTGCCTTACGGACCTCACCCCGGAGGCGGTTCGTCGGGTTGCCGAGTGGCACCTCGCAAGACTGAACGAATTGAACGCGGATCGCGACCGCGTCGTGGACAAGATGCCGGAGAACTTCCAGCAACTCGGCTGGATCGCAACCCTCTTCCCTAACGCCAAGATCGTTCACTGCACCCGCGACGTCCGCGACGTGGCGCTCTCGTGTTGGATCACCCAGTTCGGTTCGATCCGCTGGGCCAACGACCTCGAACACCTCGCCGAACGAATCAACATGTACCTTCGCGTGATGGCTCACTACGCCCGCACGCTACCGCTGCCAGTGTTCGAGGTGACCTACGAGCAGATGGTTGCGGACCAGGAGGGCACCACCCGCCGCCTGCTTGACTTCGTGGGGCTGGAGTGGGACGAGGCGTGCCAGAACTTCCACCGCACGGAGCGATTGGTGCGTACGGCCAGTGTGTCGCAGGTGCGGCAACCGATTTACACCCGTTCGGTGGCCCGGTGGAAACGGTACGAAACTATGCTCGCACCGCTGCTCAACCGGTTGGAGACCCCGTGTGGGATTTGACGCCATGTGACACTGGGAATGATGGAAAGACTGGGAAAACATGGTGGCGTCGGGCAGAAATCCCTTGTTATAGTTGTAATTGTCCCAATTACGTTGAGAGTTTCATCGATGACCAACCTCCGCGCTCGGCTACGGATCGAACAGTTCGAGGACCGCACGAACCCGTCGCCCGTCAACATTGGGTTCGGCACCGACGTTTTCACATTCAACGTCGCCGGATACAACATCCACCAGAACAACGCGAACTTCGCCACAACCTCCTCGGCGTTCGGGTTTAGCGAAGCGGAAATGACCGCGGCGCAGGTCGTTGATACACGCGACGGCGGGACGGAGATGGCGGCACTCAACGACGCTTTCGACGGGGCCCTTACGTTTGGTATCCCTACAAGTGGCGCCCCATCGGCAACGACTTACGTTGACAGCGACGGGATCGTGGACATCACTCCGACGCCGACTGGGCCGGGCAAGAAGACCACGACCTCCGGGACGATTCTCACGGGCGATTTCAACGCGGTGGGCAGTAACGGAACCGCGTTTAACGGACTGGAGTTTGCCCAACAGAACGCGGTGTTCGCCCGGTCGAGCACGGTGCCGATCATCCGCTCACTGTTCATGGTTCGCAACCCGACAGGATCGGCGATCACACAGCAGGTCGGCATCTTCAACAACCTGGGGTCGGACAGCGGAACGACCATCTTTAGCACGAGTAGTGGCGATACGACGTTCACCGCGAGTACGGATCGTTGGATCACGAGTTTCCAGAACCCTGGCGGCACCTCGATTTTTGACCCGCGCCTTCTGACCGTCGTGCAGGGGCCGGGCACCGTGACCGCCCCGCTCGATGCTGGGTCCCGGTTCACGAACGGCGGTAACAATCCGTTATTCTTGTACACCCTGACGGTCAACCCTGGCGAGACGCAATACATCCTGGCTTACGTCGGGCTGTACGCGTCCCGCGCCGCGTCCGACGCGGACGGGCAGGCGCTGTTCAACGATAACGCCGACGTGCAATCCGCGGGGTTGCTCGAGGGCTTTAGCGACGACGTGCTCAGTGGTATCTTGAACTGGAACTTCAGCGACATTCTGACTCCGCCGCCCGCGAATTTCGTGGTGGGCACAGGCGGTGGCGTGTCGGCTCAAGTGGTGACGTTCTCGCCAACGGGCGAGTTTCTGTCGTCGATCAATCCATTCCCCGGCTACAACGGTCCCGTGAACGTGGCGACTGGCGACGTGAATAACGATGGGACCAACGACCTGCTCGCCGCTCCGGGCATCGGCTCGTCGCACGTAATGGTATTCAGCGGCACCGACGGTTCGGTCCTGCAGAGCTTCTTCGCGTTTCCGGGTTTCACGGGCGGCGTGTCGGTAGCGGTCGGGGACGTGAACCAGGACGGTTTCGCCGACATTGTCGTGGGCGCTGGAGCCGGTGGGTTCAGCCACGTGAAGGTCTTCAGCGGAGACGACCTGACCACACAGACAAGTTTCTTTGCTTACAGCGACTTCAACGGGGCCGTGAGCGTCGCGGCCGGCGATGTGGATGGAGATGGTTTCGCTGACATCGTCACGGGCACGGGGCCATTCTCTTCTCACGTGAAGGTGTTCAGCGGCCAAACTCAAGCGGAAATCCGGTCGTTCATCGCGTTCTCGGGTTCCGCGTCTGGAGTGACCGTCGCAGCGGGTGACCTGGACGGCGACGGCTTCGCGGATCTCATCGTCGGGACCGCGACCGCGACCTCACACGTCAAGACGTTCGACGGACAGACGAACGCTGAGGAGCAGAGTTTCCTGGCCTTCGATGAGTTCACAGGCGGGGTTCGCGTTGGGTTCAGCGGGTCGGACATTCTCGTTGCCGCGGGTCCTGGGAGCAACCCGCATGTGAAGAGGTTCAGCGGCGCGAACCTGGAAGAGCTTCTGAGTTTCTTCGTATTCGATCAAGGATATGTGAACGGCATCTTCGTTGGGTAAGTGGTTCGTGGAATCGCCACCCGCCCCGTGGTGTGACCGTGAGTGAGTTGGGTGAACAAGGGACTTCGCCTGTCCGATAACAAGCGAAGTCCCTTGTTCGATTCTATGCCGAACACCACTACCGAACCCCGGACGAGAAGACCACGAGCGAACTGTCAGACATCACTTCTTCTCGCTCACATCGGGGTACTTCAACTTGCGGTCGGGGTCGAGGAACCGCGCGTAGACCGCGTTCGGACCGCCGCCCTTCACCACGACCGCGAGCGTGTGCTTGCCCGCCGGCAGCGTGATGTCGAAGCTGTCGCGGTCGGATCGCACGTCCTTGCCCGCGCCCTTGCCGGTGCCGATCACCTTGCCGTCTAACCGCACTTCGTAGTCACTCGTAGAGCCGATTAGCAGCTTTGTCTTCATCTCCGCGGGTACGTTCACTTCGGCTTCGACCACGGCGGGCGCGCCTTTCGTGTCGGGGAGTATCAGCCGGCCGGGGGCGCCCACGGAGAGCTTCGTGCCGTTCACGGTCGCGTCCGGGATGAACGGGTTCGCCATCAAGTAGCGCACCAGGTCGCGGAAGTCTTGCGCCGTCATGTTGTAGCCCAGGCCCTCCGGCATCAGCGACTTCTCCGCGACCCGCACCGGCTGCGCCAGGTCTCCTTTCTTGATCTTCTTCAGCACCGCGTTTTCGAGCTTCAGCGTGATGCTCTGGTCGTCCTCTTCCGCGAGTAACCCCTGGAACACGGTGTCGTCTTTGAGGTTCGCGGTGCGCAGGAAGTACGGCGCACCAATGACGCGGTTCGGGTCGAGCACGTTACCGAGGATGTACTCGATGTCGCGCCCGGCGCCGTCGAGCGGCGGGCCGACTTCCGCGCCCTTGCCGTCGAACTTGTGACACTTCCCGCAGTTGTTCTCGAACACTTTCTGACCGCGAGAAAACGACGCGGGAGCTTCGTACAGCGATTCGCGCGTCTTGTCGATGAGCTTCGCGAGATCGGCCGGCGTCGCGCGTGTCCGGCCCCACGCCTTCTCGATCAGCGCGTTCAGATCCTTATCGTTGAACGCTTGAATGCGGAGGATGGTGTTGTCGGTCACTTCTTCGCGGGCAACGGTCTTGTCGGCCATGGCCTGGAGCAGCGCCTTCGCCCACTCCTTGCGGGTCGCGAGCGTGTTGATGACTTCCGGGCGCAGCGACTTCAGGTAGTCATTCCACCCGGCGAGCAGGTCACTTCCGAGTTTCGGCACGTCGAACCCCGCGAGCGCGCGAACGGCTTCGCCGCGCACCGCGTCGGACGTGTCCTTGCGAACGAGGTTCAGCAGTAGCGCGACGGTTTCCGGCGCGCGAATGGAGCCGAGTTGCCGCACGGCTTCGGCGCGGGCTTCGGTCGCGAGCTTCGTATCGGTCGCGGCGGCGATAGCGCGCTTGAGTGCGGCCGGGTCGCGGAACACCACCGCGAGCTTGTTCGCGAGCGCGACGAGTTTCGGGTCGTTGCCCTTCGCGATCTCCGCTTGGAGCGCGGCCCATCCTTCGGGCGCGTTCACGGATTGCTTGTCGAGCGCGAGGGCTAATCCTTCGAGCGCCTTCTCGCGACTCGCGGCGTCCTTGAGCTTCGCGACGAACTCGACGCACAGCCGCAGGTCGGACGGCTGCCCGGTGGCGACCAGCCGGCGCATCACTTTGGGCACGATGGAGTCGCGAACGAACTCGTTCTTGGGCGCCTCGTCCGCGAGCCACACGAGTTCCTTCTCCGCGGGCGTGCTGGCGCCCTCCTTCTTCGCGATGATCTTCTCGTACGCGAGCCACACCAACTGCGGGATGACCGGGTCTTTCGCGTCTTCCTTACGGGCCATCAACGCGCGAAGCAGCGGCATCACGTCGTGCTTCTCGGAAAGCCGAAGCGCGGCCGACGCGAGTTCGCGACGGGCGGCGGCTGAAGGCTCCGTCTGGGCTTCTTTCGTCAGTCGGCGTACGAGTTCCGGTTTGTCGCCGGTGTAGTGCGAAATCGTGCGGTAGACGAATGCTCGAACTTCTGGGTCGCCCTTGCCCAACTGAGCCAGAGCAAAATCCGACCAGAAGCCGAGGTTCTTGTCATCGACTCCCGGCGACGTGCAATGACCGGCCATCAACAAGTTCAGATAGAGATCGGCCGGGACGTTCTGGAGGTTTAACTCCGTGACGCGCTCGGAGACGAGACGTAACGCCGTCCGTCGTTCCCACGGGTCTTTTGCGTAGACGGCTGCTTCCGCCAATTGCGCAGCGGTGCGCTTACTCAGGTCTTCTGCCTTCTTCGTCTTCGTGCCCTTCAGTTGAATGCGGTACACGCGACCGCGTTCGTAGTCCCACAGGTCCGGCTGCGTCTGGTGGCACGGGTTCTGGTCGTGCCAGTCGATCAGGAAGATGTCGCCGTTCGGACCCCACTTCATGTTGATCGGGCGGAAATTCTTGTCGCCACTGACAAGGAAGTCATCGCCACGCGACGCGGTATACGTGCTGCCGTTGGGCTTGAGGATGTTCTGCTTGATGCTGCACCCGTGGATGCTGCCGAAGATCACGCTGTTCTGGAATCGCTTCGGCATGTGCGGCACGTCTAGCGAGATTAAGCCCGCGTGCGCCCAACCCGATTCCTTGTGGAACGTGTGGTCGCAAATCTCGTTGAGGTAACCGTACACGTGCGGGTTGAAGCTCGTGCCCGCTTGCCGCCGATAGATGCCGCCCGGAACGATGTGGTACAGGTGCGGGATCACGCAGCACGCGAGGATGAACTGCCCGTCGGTGTTGCGCCAGTCCATGCCCCACGGGTTCGACGTGCCCTCCGCGAAGATCTCGAACTTCTTCTGCTTCGGGTGGTATCGCCAGATGCCGCCGTTGATGCGCGCTTCCGGGCCATCCAACTGCTCGCCCGGCTTCACCGCGGAGTTCGTGAAGATGCCGTGCAGTCCGTACAGCCAGCCGTCCGGACCCCACTGAAACGTGTTCAGCGTTTCGTGCGTGTCCTGGCTTCCGAAGCCTTTGAGCAGCACTTCAAACTTGCCCGGCTTATCGTTCTTGTTCTCGATGAAGAACAGGTAAGGCGCGGCCCCGACGAACACGCCGCCGTGCCCGACTTCGATGCCGGTGCAGAGGTCGAACGCGCCTAACCCGGCTTTCTTGCGTTCTTCGGTAACGGGGAAGTCTTTCCCCTCCGCGAACACGGTGCGCTTGTCGCAGGTGCCATCGCCGTCGGTGTCTTCGAGGATCACGATGCGGTCGCGCGGCGCCTGGCCCTTCGGCGTGCGCTTCGGGTACTCGAAGCACTCGACGACCCACACGCGGCCCTTCTCGTCGATGGTGAACGCGACCGGGTTCACGAGTTGCGGTTCGGCCGCGAACAGCTTCACCTCGAACTCGTCGGCGACCTTGAACTTCGCGACCGTGTCCGCCGGTTTGAGGTATGGCTGACCGGACCCCTTGCGGTTGTCGAAGCCGAACTCTTTTTGTGCGGACGCGGGCTGTGCATGCGCGAGTGCGAGTATCGCGAGCGCGAACGTGAGAGAGAGGCGCGGCATGGGTTCGTCCTTCAAGCGTGGGAGTGTGAAGGATGATGGTATGCGAAGACGACCTACCCCCCAACCCCCTCTCTGGAAGGGAAGGGGAGTAAGAGTTGTGCGTGGCGGCGATAAAATTCCGGTACCGAACTCTCGGTCAGGAAACACGAACGGACAATTCGCCCAATTCCCCCTCTTGACGCACCCGAAATCTTCGTTTAACGTTCGCCTTCAGTTCACCGTGGCGGCGCAGAACACAAAACGCGAGCCACAACCTCTCCGGCCGGACGGATTCGCTACGCACCCACGGATGGGCCGCTCTCCCTCGCCGGTGAGCCGCCCCGACACCATGACGCGCCCCAGTGCCACAAACCGCTTCGCGGACCCACTCAGGGCCCACCCGGCGTTCCACGCGGGGCGCGACGCCGTCGTCATCGCGGCACCCGCCAAACTCAATCTGTTCCTCGAAATCCTCCGCAAGCGGCCCGACAACTATCACGACCTCGAATCGCTGATGGTCGCGATCGATCTGTTCGACACGCTCGAAACCCGCGCGGCCGCGCCGGACGAAATCACCCTCCGCTGCGAACCGGACACGCTCTCGACCGGGCCGGATAATCTCGTCCACAAGGCCGCAACTGCGCTCCGCGAGTTCGCGGCCCGGCCCGAACTCGGCGCTTCGATCCGGCTCGTGAAACGCATTCCGACGCAGGCCGGGTTGGGTGGCGGGTCGAGCGACGCGGCGGCCGCGCTGGTTGGCTTGAACCAAATCTGGAAATTGGGGCTGACACGCGACGAACTTGTCGGTATCGCGGCGTCCATTGGTTCGGACGTGGCGTTCTTCCTCACGCTGCCGGTAGCCTGGTGTACTGGGCGCGGAGAAGTGACCACCCCGGAACCGACGCCCGGCGGAAGCGGACTGTACTTCGTGTTGGTGTTCCCGCCCGTGGGTGTGAGTACGGCCGAAGTGTACAAGCGACTCACGGTACCGAAAGAGCCGCTTGCCGGCTTCGCGGTAAGAACCGCGTTTCAGTCCGGCGACGCGACGGCGCTCGGCCTGGCGATGTTCAACAGACTCGAAGAGCCTGCGTTCGCGTTAGAACCGATCGTGGGCCGCATTCGGAAGCGGCTCGGTCAACTGAACCCGGCCGGGGCGATGATGTCCGGCAGCGGTTCGACGGTGTTCGCCCCCTGTCGCGACTCGTACGAAGCCCAACGAGTGGCCTCAGCGTTCAAGGATTCACGGCCGGGCGATGAGCCAGAGGCCCGCGTCCTCGTAGTTCGCGGTTTTACCCCCTGATCCCGCTGAAGGAGAAGTGCGGTGGTCATCACGGAAGTTCGCATCAAGCTGTGTGAGGAGAACAACGAGCGGCTGCTCGCGTTCTGCTCGGTCACCCTCGACAACGCCTTCGTGGTCCGGGATCTGAAGGTGATCGAGGGCACCAAGGGCATCTTTGTCGCGATGCCCAGTCGCAAGTTAACCGACCGCTGTTGCCGCTGTAGCGGCAAGAACCACCTGCGGGCGCGGTTCTGCAACCAGTGCGGCACACGCCTCGACGACCAGCGCGCCATGCGGGCCACCGACGGCCGCGCGAAGTTGCACGCGGACATTGCGCACCCCATTCATAGCGGCTCCCGCGAGCTGATTCAGTCGGCCGTGGTGGAGTCGTATTTGAAGGAGAAAGAGCGGTCGAAACTGCCGGGCTACGTCTGCACCTACGACGAGTTCGACTACGACGACGATGTGCCGGTGAGCTACGGCGCGATGGTTAGCGAGATTGGCAAGACGGTGAAGCCGCACGGCCCGCATGCGGCCCCGAAGGGCACGCACTTCCAGACGACCGACGCGCCGACCCCGGTGGCGAAGAAGGTTGAGGGATTCGCCGACGGCATCGGGTGAATTTGAAGCCGCTTGCAGCGTCGCAGAAAAGCCGAAAGCCCCAGGTTTTCACCTGGGGCTTTCGTCGTTGGTTGTGTGGTGTCTACTTCTCGACCTGATTCGTGGAAGGCTCACGGCACCGCCCCGGCCGGGGGGTCATGATCACCTTCGGAACGACGATCCGCGGGGTTGATCCAGACCGAAGGTGATCATGACCCCCCGGCCGGGATAGCGGTGCTGGAACAGCCTTCCTCGCGCCGCATCGTCTGGTAAATGCTCGGACGACGCAACATCGTCCTGGTGCAAAGCACCGAGCTAAACCAACCACACAACTAGAGCGCTTTCAGGCAATGCGTAGCACCTCAACGAACCGCGACCGCAAGGGAGCGGCAAAGCTCAACCACTCCCTTGCGGTCGCGGCTCGTTAAACAACGCTACACCGTTCCCAAACGCGCTCGAATAGGAGTTGTTCTACCCATATCGTGACCCGGCCGCAAGCGGTTCACTTCTTTGGCTTCACGTGCGCCATCGCGCGCTTCAAGAACTGGTCGAACTTCGCCGGGTCGTTGATCTTCCCTTCGTCATACTTGACCATCTTCAATTTTCCGTCCGGTTGCGGGAGCAACACCGCGTACAGCGGCAGCGCGCTGTCCCCAAACACCGTGACCTGAAACTCGCGGTTGGCGTACGCTTCGGCCTTTCGCGGTCGTGATCCTGGGTCGGACAAGTACGCCGCTGCGGGCACTTCGTCCGTGTAGAGTTGCACTTTCTCGAACTGTTCAAACTGCGATCGGAACTCCGGGCGGGAGAAGACGTTCTCCTCGTTGTACTTGCAGTTCGTGCAGGTCATGCCGGTGAAGTCCACGAACACCGGTTTTCCGCTCGTTTTGGACAGTTCGATCGCGCCCTTCAGGTCCGTTGGCCACGGTTCCGATTCCGGCAGTAGGAACGACTCGACCCAGGCGTACACGACACCCGCGGGGCGCTGCGGTTTGCCGTCGTGGCCCTTGAAGAGCGCGGGCGTAAGGTACAGCGCGAAGCCGAGGAAGAGCAACGCGAAGAACAACCGCGGGACACTGATGTTCGGCTTCTCCTCGTCGTGTGGGAGCCGGAACACGTTCAGGAGGTACAACCCGCAGGCAACGCTGATCGCGACCCAGCCGCCCAGCACCACGTCGTAGGTGAAGTAGAGCGGCGTTGGGAACACTCGCAGTTCAGCGGTGCGCAGGAATTTCATCGCCGCTGCGAGTTCCAGAAAGCCCATCACCACCTTCACGCTGTCGAGCCACCCGCCAGACTTGGGCAGCGCCTTCATCAGTCCCGGCACGAGCGCGAGAATGAAGAACGGGGCCGCGAACGCGGTCGCAAACGCCAACCCGCCCGCGATCTCCTTTGCTGTCGGGAGCGAGATCAGACTTCCGTTCCCGTCGTTGCCGGCCGAGATGCCCGCGAACCCGCCCAGGAACGGCGCCACGCACGTGAAACTGATGACCGTGAACGCCAGCGCGCCGAAGATGGTGCCGACCACCCCGCCCTTCGACTGCTTCGACTGCAACCGCTTCTGGAGCGAGTTCGGCAGCGAGATTTCATACATCCCGAAAAGACTTAGCGCCAGCACCAAGAACAGCAGCGCGAGCAGCACGTTGGTGACCGGGTGCGCGCTGAGCCACGCCATGAATTTCAGGAGCGCGAACGCGGACACGCCGAGCACCGAGATGATGGTGAGGCTATACACCCCGGCCAACTTCAATCGCTCGCGGAACGAACCGTGCGCCTGTTTGAGGAAGATGCTCACCGTAATCGGGATCATCGGGAACACGCACGGCGTCACGAGCGAGATCAGCCCCCACATCGCCGCGGTCGCGATGAATGCCCACAGGCCGGTTTGCTTGCCACCGCTCGCGCCGGTCCCTTCTTCGGCCGGAACGATCGCTGCTGCGATCGTCTTGAGTTCTTCGGCGTAAGCGTCAGCCGGCTTGGCGTCCTTGCGCATATCGGTCTTGCTCGCGGTGCCGGTCGATGGGGACGGTGGGGTGCTCAGACCCGGCTTCCCGCGGTCCGGGATCACGGCCTTCTCGACCTTCAGTACCTCCAGCGCCGCCGCGAGGTCTTCCAATTTCACGTTGGTGGACGCGCCCTCCAACACTTCGAGTGTCGCGGTGGGCAGCTCTTTACCCCTTGCGGTGATGCAGGTGGCCTTGCACACCTGAACCGAAGTGTCGCCGAGGTCGACCGTCTTCTGGCCCGGTTTCGCGCGTGGCGAGACGACCGCCTTGAACTCCCACGTCACTGCCTCGTCGTAGTAATCGTCCTCGCCAATGCTGCCCTCGCGCGGCTTGCGCTTTAGCCCGGCGGTCGGGTTGGCGACGGTGCCGATGAAGACGAGGTCACCCACCGGCAGCGGGTCGGCCAGCGTGTTGCGCGAATCCTGACCACTCTTCTCGCCGAGGAACGGGTACGTGGTGCCGCCGTTCTTCAACTTCACCGTCAGCTTCACCGTGACCGTTTCGCCCCACTTCGCCTTTGCGGGCGTCACCGCGAGTTCCACGTTCGCGAGTTGGTCGAAGCCTTTCGGTAGCTTGTTCGCGACGGGGAAGCCGGGGTCTTTTCCGAATGGCGGATCGTCGAACTGTGCGCGGGCGGGCGCGGCGAGAACGCACAGAACGAAAAGCGCGGCCGAGAGGGTGGATCGGAACATGGCGTGGCACCGCGACGGGTGGAACAAGAACAAAGCCCACGGAACCCGTGGGCTTTTCTATTGATCAAGGGCTGACATGCCGGTCTGCCCGGTGAAGGAGGCATACCGCACGCTTCGAGATGACCTTGCAGACGCGAACCGGGCACGCGTTATTCGAGGCTCACTTCTCGCCAATCGCTTTCGTCACTTCGTCGGCGTAGGCTTTTTCCACGGGCACTGCGGGGCCGTCGAGTACCTTGAACGCGGCTTCGATAGGCACGTTCTTCGCGGGGAAGCAGTTGTTCTTGTCGCACACGCTCAGACTGAACGTCGTGAGCTTCACCGTGGTGGCGCCCGCGAGTGTTTTAGGCGACACGACCGCCTTGCGGGTGTAGACCGCGGTGCCAGGGCAGTAACGCAGTTCCTTGATGCCGAGGTCCGGCTCTTCCTTCGTGGCGAAGTCCTTCGGGTCTTCCGGCTTGCCCACGAAGATGAGCCGGTCCGCGGTCGGGAACTTGATCACGTTCACCATGCTGTCGGCCTTCTTGTCGGGCTGAACCAGTGGGTAGGTGTGGTAGCCGTCGTTGAGTTCGACGGTGAGCGTGAACGTGACCGTTTGACCGGGCTTCGCCTCTGCAGGCGTGAAGCGACCTTCGACCTTCTTCACGGCCTTTTCGTACCACTTCTGGGCGATCGCGGAACCGGGCACGACCGCGAGCAGCGCGGCCACGGTCATCGCGAACGCCACTAGGTAAACGCGGGTCATGGGAAGCTCCTCTTGATTTTCTCTTCGCCCTCTCCCCTTGCGGGAGAGGGTCGCCGCGCTTCGCGGCGGGGTGAGGGGAAAGGCTTCACTCGCGGTAAACTTCACCCCTCACCCGGTCGGCGAAGCGCCGACCACCATCTCCCGCAAGGGGAGATGGCAAGCAGAGTCAGTGCCTACTTCTTCGGTTCCTTCTTCACTTCCTTCGGCGCCAGTGGCGGTTCGACACCCTTGAGTTGCAGCGTTGTCACGGCTTTCGTCGCCACGTCCACGACGCGAATGCGGTGCGCGTTCGTGTCCGCGACGTAGAGTTTGCCACCCGCGTAACTGATCCCGGCCGGCTCGTTGAACGTCGTCGGGCCGAACCAGCCAAGCGGGTTGCCGCCCACCAGCGACTTCAACTCGCCGGTCTTCAGGTCGAAGACGCGGATCTTGCTGTTGTACGTGTCCGCAACGTACACCTTGCCGTCCGCGTAGGTCACACCGAGCGCGTGCTGGAGCCGGGCTTCCGCCTTGAGCATCAGGGGGTCGTCCGCGATCTGGCCGGGGCCGTCCACGTCGCCGAACACGAACAACCCGCGACCGACCAGCGTTTCAACCTTGCCCTCAGGGTCCAGCGGCACCTTACGCAGCGCGCTGATTTCGCTGTCTGCGACGTACAGGTGTTTGCCGTCGCTCACCAGGCCACTCGGCTGTGCGAACATCGACTTGCGTAGCGCACCGTCGCCAATAGTTTCGCGGCCGTTGCCGGCGTAGGGCACGAGGTTCTTTTCTTTCAGGTTGAGCAACCAGATTTGGTGGTGCCCGGCCATCGCGACGTAGAGCTTGTCGCCTTCGAGCGCCAGATCCCATGGGCTGTTCAAACCGATCTCTTTCGCGCCCACAGACTGCACCAGCCGACGGCTGTCGATGTCGTGGTCCTGTTCTCCGTTGCCCGCGATCGTGGTGACCGTCTTCGCCTTCAGATCGATTTCGCGAATGAGGTGGTTCTTGCGGTCGGCCACGAACACCGTGTCGCCGCGAACCACCATGCCCTGCGGGTCGTCGAACTGCGCCTTGTCGAACGCACCGTCCGTTTTGCCTGGCGTGCCGGTGCCGATCACCGCGACCTTGTTCCCTTGTAGGTCCGTCACCACGACGCGGTGGTGTGTGCTGTCCGCGATGAACAGGCGTTTGCCCTTTTCGTCGGCGACGACCTTACCGGGGAAGAACAGCGGCGTGTCACCGGTCTCGCGGAACTTCGCGAGGTCGAAGCGGATCGGTTTTTCGTCGAGCGTTTTCTTCTTCTTGTGCTCGTCGATCAGTTTCGAGACCACGACATCGAGCAGTTCAAAGTTCCCCTCGCCGGATGCGTATCCGACGAGATTCCCTTCGGGGTCGATGACCACGAGCGTCGGCCACGCGTCGACCTCGTACTTATCCCAGATTTTGTGGTTCGCGTCGTTCACGACCGGGTGTTCGATCTGGTAACGAAGAATTGCCTTGCGGATGCTCGCGGTCTCTTTCTCGTTCTCGAACTTCGGTGAGTGAACGCCGATGATTACCAACTCGTTCGGGTATTTCTTTTCGAGTTTCGCGAAGTCGGGGATGACGTGGATGCAGTTGATGCAGCACAGCGTCCAGAAGTCGAGGATGACGATCTTGCCCTTGAGGTCTTTCTTGAGTGTAAGCGGGCCGCCGGTGTTGAGCCACGCGATGCCGCCTTCGAGTTCCGGGGCCGCGACCTTCTTCTTCTCTTTTTCGTCTTTCTTGTCCTTGTCATCTCGGCGGAGTGCGATGGTGTCCTGCCCATCAAGGCGCGACATCCCGAGTTGTTTCTTGTTCTGCGGTTCGGCGGGCGGTTGCGGTTCCGTGTTTCCGGCGACCGCCTCGAACGTGAGGTAGGCCATGCCGCACCCGAGTGCGAGCGCGACGGCCCACGGCCAGCGAAAACGGGTGGGTGTTGCTGCGGACGGTGGCGGGGTGTCGCTCATCGTGCTCACTCCAGAGTCGGTCGTCGGTCGAAAACTATCGTACCCCATGCGGTTCCTCCCGCATAGAGCGAGAAGAAGACCCCCTTCCTGAAGGAAAGGGGAGGAAGAACTTGCTTGTCTGAGCCGCTCGCGGTTTCGCGAGCGTTCCGGTAGCGCGACTCGCGAAACCGCGAGCGGCTCTTTCCTGCGGGAGGGGCCAGGGGTGGGTCTGCTTCTACATCGCGTCGAACAAGTCTTTCCACCCAACGGCTTCGCCCAGCGCCACCAACGCCACCAGCAAGGACAGCATCAACACGCACTTGAAGGCGAACAATCGGCGCTGGAATCGCGGTTCGTCGGCCAGGCGGTCGGTCAGTCCGAGCAAGTACGCGATGCGTTGCGACATCGGGCCGTGCTGCCAGGCTCGCAACCATCCCCACACCGCTCGCAACACGCGTCGCAGTGCGCGTCCCCCGCTCTCGTGTTCCATGCCGTTTAGTTCGCGCACGCGATCGAGCGCATGGGCGAAGGTTCGGATACCGGTTGGGCACAGGCAACTCCCGCCGGGCGGGTAAACGGTCTTCTCGTCGTGCCCGGTGCAGACCGGGTCTGTGCATGACATCGTTTTGCACCCGAACAGGTCGGCTTGCCGCTCGCAGCGGCGCGACAACGCCCCGAACACGACGAACAGGTAGGCCGTGACCAGCGCGACCGGCGGCAACGCGAGCCACGACTTGAATCCCTCCAGCCACATCCGCAGACGCAACATGTCTTCAGACGTGGCCGAGTCGATGTATTTCGTGAGGAACAAGACCAGGGCAGCGAGAACAGAGAGACTGAGCGTGAGGAACCCCGCGTACAGCCAGATGTGGCCGTGCTTCGCGTGCCCGACCTCGTGCCCGAATACCGCGTCGAGTTCGTCCGCGGGCAGGTCTTCGAGGATGCGGTCGGTAAACACGACATACCGCACGCGGGGTAACAATCCCGTGATGAACGCGTTGATCGATGCGCCGTGGGTGTTCCACACGAGGAAGTCCGCGCAGCGGAAGTCGAGCCGCTTCGCGAGCGCCTCAAACCGGTCGCGTGTTGGCCCCGGTGGCATCGACTTCAACCCCAGAAGCGGCTTCATCAAGAGCGGCATGAACAAGATCATGCACGGCACGACGGCCAGAGACGCGACCTTGTACACGACAGTCCGTGTGGTTTCTGGCGCGTACCGGTTGAGCGTCTGCTGCGTTACGATCAGTGCGACGGGCAGCATCACCATGAGGGCGAACTGCCTGACGTTGTGGAGCAGGTACGCGGACCGCGGCCAGAACGGGCGGTCGCCGAGGTGAAGCACGCGGTGGAGGGCGCGTTCCGCGTCGTAGTAAATGAGCCAGCAGCCGATGAGGATGACGAAGTACGGGAGCGGGACGGCGAGTTCGGCGAATGGTGCGAGTTGCGCGGACTTGTTCCAGAAGACGAGCAACTCGCGCTGCGCGAGCCACCCCCAGCCGAAGGCGAGGACACACGTGGTCACCGTGCCGATGTTCACGAAGAACAGGAACCGGCGCCACTTGTTGTACGACCGCGCGACCTCGTACCGACGGGACGGGTCGCGGCGGAGCGTGCGAACCACCCAGGTGCGGAGCGCGCCGGCGAGTGCCAGGACGATTGCCACGGCCCCGACCGTCAGCCCGAACGCCGCCTCGCGCGCGGGCGCGAACGGCGGCTGCGGCCACTCAACTGGCAGGCACGCGGCGATGAGGACGAACACCAAGAGTATTGGCATACCCACAGTGTACGTCGCGCCGCGGGATAAAGTCACAGGGCGGAAGCGCTGTGATCCAAGTTTCCACTTACTTCACTTCGGTTCCCGATACGACGAACAGACGACTGCGGTCGCCGGGGCCGAGCGTCGCAGCCTGGACGCTCTCGTAGGTCTTTCCGTGACTTGTCCAGCGGGCCTTTACCTCGAACGTGAATTTCTCGCCCGGCATCAACGCCGGGGATGCGAGCACGCCCTCCTCGCTCGCCGTGCCGTTGACCGATGGGCCGTTCAGACACACGTCGGCCGCGACGGGGAAGCATGGCGTTTCTCCACGAAGGGCGTACCGCGATGCGCGTGCCGAGAGGGAAAGGTAAGAGGAGACAGGATCAGTTGGAAGCGGGCGGAGGAGCAGACGTGTCTGGCAGCGAACCGGGCGGCATGATGATCGAGCCGGTACCGGCGTCGAGGGCCGCGGTTGCGGCGTGCGGAGCCGCGGCACCCGCCGGTTTCGTCGGCACGATGATGGGCTTGATCTCGCCCGTGATGAGGTCGAGCACGATGCAGGTCTTTGGGTTCGCGCGGAACAGCGCGCCGGGGTTCGCGACCAGCGTGCGCCCGGTTCGGTGCTGTTCGCGGACGTGCGTGTGACCGTAGAACACGTAGTCGAAAAAGTCGGCGTTCTCCAACTGCCGTAACTGGTGGCGCTCGTGACTGTGAACCCATGCGATGCGCTTCTCGCACAAGGTCAGCGCGCCGAACGACTCGTAGTGCGTGCCGCCCGTGTCCTTGATCGCGGCCGCGAGTCTCACCTTGTCCTTGTCCCAGTTACCGAACACGAAGTGCGTGGGGATCGGCTTGAAGACGCGGACCGTCTCTGGTGATTCGATGTCGCCGCAATGCAGGATGAGTTCGACCTCCTGCTCTAACAGGAGGCGAACAGCTTCCGCAACCGCCTCCTGGCGGTCGTGGGTGTCGCTGACTACCCCGATCCGCATGGTTCCCCCGTTCCGCCCCGGTTCGGTTTTGCGCCGCTATGTATTACATTAACAAACCGATTGCGGTTCGGGTATCTCGTGTGTGTGAGTCGTGTTTGGTGTTTCGTGTAGCCGCGACCCGGAGTCCGCGGAGGGGAGCGGCTACACGAAACACCAATTACTTCTTCGCAGGGAACGTCACCGCGTTCACCAACTCGCGGTCGCGGGTGCCGACGGCCTTCACCTTGTCGGTCTTCATTGCGAACGTGACCGCCGCCTGATCGCCCAGGGGGCCGGCGACGAGGTTGAAACTTTGCACCGCGGGCAAGTCCTCCATCTTTCCTTCCGCGACGATGCGGTACAGCCAGCGCCCGCCGGGGGACACGGTCTCGGCGTCTTCGAGCACGCGAGACACGGTCCAGCCCGCCGAGTTGTTCACGGCCTTCTTGAACTCGTCGGCCGGCGTGTGTTTGCCGGCGTCGGCTTTCTTCCACGCGACCACAGTCGCCTGCGCGATGAACTCGCCCTTGTCGAGCAAGCGCAGAATGAGGTGCTGTTCGGTTTGCCCGGTGACGTGCCAGTCGCGTGCGTACACGAATTCGTAGCGGCCTTTCGGGTCCGCGTGGCGGAGGAGCGTCATCGTGGCGGGAACCTCGCCCTTGGGCACCGGCGCGAGCGTGACATCGTTCAGTTCCTTCGGCGGTTGTGCGAGTGCCTCGCGCTTCAATACCACCGTCGCCTCCAACTGCGACGCGGGCGCAACCGGGCCTTGCTCGCGGTCGTCCTTCTGCTGCCACGTGAGCGCGGTGACGCGCTTCGCGGCGGTGTCGAAGGTGCCGGTTGCGGTGATCGCAAGCGTGACCTTCGCGCCGTGTTCGATGCCCTCCGCCGTTCCTTCGATGGTGAAGGTCGCTTGCCCGTTGGCTGCGGCAGTGAGTTTCCCGGTCAACCCGTTCTTGATGAGGCCATCGAACTGGCACGCGGTCTGCGATGCGATGGGGCTCACGGTCCACGTATCGCCGACGTTCACCGCCTTGCCTGGGAGCAGACCCGCGAGGCACTGTGGGTTGAAGTGTTCCGTGACGAGGTCGAGTTCGTCGCGCGTGAGCGGCCCGGCTGGGCTGAAGCAGAACGTGCCGTCCGAGTTGCGCAGCGCGACGATCAGGAGGCGGTCGTTAGGGAGTGCGCGGTCGGACTTGTCACCGCCAACCACGGCAGATGCGGCGGCGATGTCGTAGTACCGTGCGGAGCGCGCGGGTAACCCATCGGTTGCAACGAGCGTGCGCTCCGCGAATACGTGCCGCGCCTTCGCTGCGAGCGGGATCGACTCCTTCGCGCCTTCCTGCGTGACGATCAACTTGCCGGTGAGATCGAGTTCGACGCTATACCGCGAGCAGTCGCCTGCGGTCGGTGCTTCGGCGAGTGTGACTTGCGCGCGTGCGAACGGCGCGATGGCAACAAGGGCGAACAGCGTAGCGGCGGCGCGGCACATGTGGCGTCTCCGTGAAGGGACGGACGACAGAATCACGCGTGATACTGGGGAAGGGGAGGCGCGGTCAAGGCGAAAGGCAATCTAACCCCCAACCCCTTTCCCTTCAGGGAAGGGGGAGCAATGCACGAGTCGGTTGCAGGTTGCACGCGAGTGTTAACGAGAGGTGGTTTTGCTCCCCCTTCCCTGAAGGGAAAGGGGTTGGGGGTTAGGTTCTTCGTCCTACCCCACTTCCATCACTATGCGGAAGCCGATGGTCTCGAACGCCGAGTCCGGGGCGTGGCCGCGTCGGGCGGCGCTGCGGCACTCGATCACGGGCTGACTCCAGGCACCGCTCCGGACCGCTCGCAGTTGGCCGTGCTTCGGGCCGGGCGGGTCTTCGGTTGGGCTGTCTAAGTAGTAATATTCGTCGAACCAGTCGTTCACCCACTCCTGCACGTTCCCGTGCATGTCATGAAGGCCGAACAGGTTGGCAGGAAACTGCGAGACCGGGCAGGTGCTCTTTCCGGCGAGTTTGTGGCCGGACCCGGCAAACAGCGCATCCTTGCCGGTAATCTTGTCACCGCACGAGAAGTCGGTTGTGGTTCCGGCCCGGCACCCGTACTCCCACTCCGCTTCGGTCGGGAGCCGGTACCTACGCCGGTGAATTTGTTCGTCGGGCACTTGCGCGAGTTTGTCGCAGAACTGGATCGCCTGCTCCCAACTGACGTGTGTGACCGGGTGATCGGCACCACTGCGGGCGCGGCTGAACTTGCTGGGGTTCTTACCGTTCACCGTGTCGTACTGCGCCTGCGTGACCAGTGTCACGGCCATGTAGAACGGCCGCGCGATCTTGACCTCATGAACTGGTGCCTCGTGGGGTCGGCCGGAGGCGGCGTCACCCATACGGAACGTGCCTGCGGGGACGCGCGCGAATGTCATGCCGATGGAGTTCCGCAAGAGCCGGATAGTGCCGGTGTTGGACGTACTCGGACCGCCGGCAGTGAGCGGCCCGCCGCTCGCTGCGGCGAGCAACGCTGCCGCGGCGCCGGCCGCGGCAGCAGCGGCCTCGGCAGCGGCCTCGGCAGCGGCATTCATCTCCCTCCCGCGTGCTGTCGTCGCGGATGCCTGGATCATGGAACTGGGGTTCTTCCACGAGGGCAGTTTGGACTCGTCCGGGCCAGCGGGGTCGGGTGGCGCGACGGTCGCGCTCGCGAGGCTTTCGACCAGAGCCGCAGCGTTCTTGGGCCGCTTGTCGGCGCGCGTACTAAGGCACGCTTGCAGAATGCGTGCCTGCGAGTCGGTGAACCCGGCCGGGCGCAGTTCCTCGATCCACTCGGCGCCGAACGGGGCGGCTGCCGTGGGATCACGTTTCAGGAGTTGGTACCAGATGACACCGATTGCATGGACGTCGTCGGTTGGCGCCGGTGGTTCTTTCTTGCCCACCTGCGGGGACGCATAGAGGCTCGTCGCCGCGCCGCGCTGGGCCAGACGTTGTTCGCCTTTCGGCGCGCTTTTCGCGATTTCGAGTGCTCGCAGGCACTCGATCTGCCCCCAGCCAAAATCGCTCACCCACAGGGTGAACTTGCCGCCCTCGGTTGGGTGGAGCAGTACGTTGCTCGGTTTGAGATCGCGGTGGATCATGCCCTTTGCTTGTGCCTTCGCGACGATGGACGCAAGCCGCCGGATCAGTTTCAGAGCGGCTTCCGGTTTGGCCCCGTCGTACCGCCATTTCCAGTCGAACATCAGTCCGGCAAGATCGTAACCTGAGACGAACGGCGTTTCGAGACACGGCGGGTCCGTTTCCAGGTACACCGAACGCAGCGGCAGGACACCGGCCACATCATTGAGATCGAACGCGCGGGTGAACAACTCCGTGCCAGGCTTCAAGCGTCCGCGTGATTCGGAGTCGGTAATGAACTTGATTGCCGCCGAGCGATCTGGTTGTTCCGGGTCTTCGCCGCGCCACACCTCGGAGTTCTGGCCCAGTCCGCGGAGTTCGGTGAGGATCCAGTTGTCGAGACCGTTGGGTTTGTCGCCAGGGCGGAACCGCGGCATCCGCGGGGGCAAGTACGCCACGAACTCTTCTGGCTTGCTGATCGCGAACTTCTCCGGGAGCGTGCGCCCATCCGGGTCCGATGGGCGGCGCAGGTTCTGCCGCACGGTGGCCGGCAGTGCGCGGAGGTAGTCCGCGAGTTCGACCTTGGAGACCGCGTGCGAGGTCGCGAGTTCGGTGATGAGTTCGCCCAGTCGCCGCTCGTACTCGTTCGCATCGACAGCAGCGCAGTCAGCGATGGCCGTGCGCAGGTCGGCACCGGGAAGTTTCTTGTGCGCGTTGTCGAACGTGGCCCGTGCGATATCTGGCAACAGGTCTGCGAAACCCCATTGACCCTGAAGCGCCTTGCGGCCTTTTTCACACAACGCCTGTCCGATGCATTCCAACAAAGCCTGAAGTCGCGGCATGGCGACGCCTCCGGGCGGGGAGAGGAGTTACCGACGATAATAGATAAGTATGATGTTGAGTGTAAGCGAGGTGGCGCCTGTTCACAAGACCTGCGGCCGAACGCCAGGACGATTGGACGATTGCAAAGTAGTAGGCACACGCCGTGTGCCGTTCTTGGGTCTGTTGAAATCGTGGCGATTTGCGCGCTCACAGCGACGGCACACGGAGTGTGCCTACTACTTTGCAACCGTCTTGTCGCCTCAAGGCCCGATCCACCTTACCATGCGAGCCTGAATCGACCCAGTTGCGTCTTCAGTCGGTCCACGTCCCACACGCGAACCGCACGCTCGTGCGCGATCAGCACCAGTAACCGGTCGTCGGCACCGAACTGGAGTCCGCGCACCGGACCGCTCAGGTCGGACACCGCGAGTACCGGCTCGAACCGGTCGCCAGTTCGTTTCCACAGCCGCACCACGCGATCCTGGCCACCGGTTGCAAGCAGCGACCCGTCGTGGCTCACCGAGACCGCCGTCACGCCGCCGGGGTGCGCCATCACCGCGGGCAATTCCTCGCGATCGCACGTCCGAATCACCCGCAACTTGCCGGTTTGCGTGCCCGCGACAACGAGCAACTCGTCCGGCGAGAGCGTGACCGACAGCACCGGGTCGCCGAATGTTGAGAACGATGCGGCGAATTGACCCGTCGCCGCGTCGAGCAGGTGAACCGAACCGCTCCGCCCGCCCGCGACCACGAGGGTCGGGCCGATCGCGAGCGTGTCCAGGCTCGCGAGGCCGCGTGTCGCGCCCTCGACCGCGTTGCTCCAGGTCGAGCGAGGCTTCTTCGTGACCGGGTCGAACGCGACGACATTAGACGAGGACACGATCGCCCACAGCGTGCATCCGTCCGGGCCGAACCGCGGACACCGGGTGATATTGGTCGTGAACGCCGCAGGCGGCACCGGCGCACCTGGTTCCCACGCGACGAGGCCCGGCGAACCCGCACTGACCACGAGTGCGCCGCCGGGAGAAGCGGCGACGCCGGGGCGCCCGTTCCCACCGCGTTCGGGGACGTGAGCGGAGGTTGCCGCGTTGCCGGGCGTGCCCACGAGCAGTTCGCGATGCGGCCCGATTGGGTCGGTGAGCGCCGCGACCCGGTCGCTCGAAATGAACGACGCGGCTTCGACCGGCGACCCGCTCTGGCACGCGAACCGCTGCGCCTCGGCCGCGCGGAACACCCACCGCGCCAGGTGATCGCTCGCCGTGGCGTAGAGCGATCGGCCGTCGCCCGCCCACGCGAGCGCGATCGGCCCGGTTCCGGTGGCTGTGACCGTGCCGACGAGACGGCCAGACGCGAGTTCCCAAACCCGCACGGTGCGATCCACGTCGCCAGACGAGGTCGCTACGAACGCGCCCGACGGGTGGACCACGATGGTTCTGACGTATTCCTCGTGAACACCGCGGCGCAACTCGGAGGTCACGAATCGATCGAGGGGAACGAGCGTGTCGCGGTCGTAGACGTCGAGGTTGCGGCCGTCTCCGACAAGCAGCGCGCCGGCGCCCGTGGGCGCGAGCCGCCGCGCGCCACAGTTCGGGACCGTTTGCACGAGATTGTGGTCCGGGGTCCAGCGCCGAATCTGGTGGGTGTCGCACGCGATCACGTCGCCGGTTGCGAGGACCGCGAACGACCCGAACGGCGCCTCCGTCGAAGGTTCGAGTTTCGCGACCAACTTCCCGGTGTCGGTAGCCCACGCGAACACCGGTTTCTCCGGGCGGCACAACCCGTACACGGTTGCTCCGTCGGGACTGACGGTGAGTTGTTCAACCGGACTCGTGGACGCTTTCCACGTCTTCGAGGGCTTGTTCTCGGGCGTGTCAAGATCGAACCGGAGTACGGTGGAACTGCGCAACCCGACGAACAGGTACTTGCCATCGGGGCTGAACGCGAGTGCGCGCACGCTGTCCGGTTGCGTGTTCACCCAACCCGCGGGGGCAACCAGTTCGCGCACGGATTCCCCGGTCGCGGGGTCGATCAGTCGCACGCGCCCGGAGAACCGGAACAGGTACTCGCCGACCGCGATTCGGCCGGTTTTCGGGTCGGTCGCGGCGGCTGACGCGGTGAACCCCTTCATGACCACGGGAAGCGGCTTCAGGTCGGCAGACAGGAACGCGACAGCCGCGGCCGAGCGAAGTTCGCCCACTGCGGTTGGTTCGCCGGCCGCGAGCATCACCGCTTTCAGCAGGTCCGCGCGGTTTGCATACGTCCACGACAGCGGCCGGTCTGCGATGCGGCTGTGAAGCTTGTTCTGAATTGCGAACAGGTCTCGCACGTCGGCGAGCCGGAGCGCCGCGGCTGCGGCCTTGTCGGCTTCGATTCGGGCCAGCCTCTGTTGCTCCTCCGCGATTCGGGCCAGGCGTTCCTCTTCACGCGCCGCGTCTTCTCGGTCCTTCGCGGCGGCCGTTTCGGTCGCGTGCTGTTCGCTCTCGCCCACGGTCCACACGATCGCCGCCGGCACCGCGAAGCACACGGCCGCGACGAGCGCGACCAGCGCGGCCGCGGTCGGGCGCCGCTTCGCCCACCGCGAGGTGCGTGTGACGGGGCCGATTGGCCGCACGCTGACCGGCTTTCCCGCGAGGAACCGGCGCAGGTCGTCGGCCAGGGCCGCGGCGCTGTGATACCGGTGGTGCGGCTCCTTCTCTAGACACGTGAGGCAGATCAACTCCAGATCGCGCGGCACCGCGGGCACGACGGAGCGTGGCGACACGGGCTGCGTGGTCAGCACCTGCTCGACGACTTCCCACTGGTCAGTTCCCTCGAACGGCGGCGCGCCGGTGAGACATTCGTAGAGCACTGCGCCGAGCGAGTACACGTCCGCGCCGGGGCCGACGTACTTCGACTTCCCGCCGGCCTGTTCCGGGGCCATGTACGCCGGGGTTCCCGCCGGCGCCATCGTGCGAGTAACGTCCGACGCGAGCCGCTTCGCGAGGCCGAAGTCGGACACCTTCGGCCTCGCGAAGGAGGAAGGATAAAGGATGAAGGATGAATCAGAACCAGAAACGGCTTGGCTCGTTTGTTCATCCTTCGTCCTTCGTCCTTCGTCCTTCGCGAGAAGAATGTTGGCCGGCTTGATGTCGCGGTGAACGATGCCCGCGTCGTGTGCGGCCTGGAGGCCGTCGGCGACCGCCGCGAGCAGTTCGGCTGCGGCTGTTGGGGACTGGCGACCGTTTGCCTTGAGAAACTTGGCGAGGCTCCCGCCCGCGACGTACTCCATCGCGAAGTACGGGCGTGTACACCCCTCCGGGCCAAGGTCGTATACCTGCACCACGTTCGCGTGCTTGATTGCGGCGATCGCTTCGGCCTCAGCGCGAAACCGCGCGATCTCGCTCGCTGTCGCGTGTTCGGAGGTCAGGATCATCTTGATCGCGACGATGCGGTTCAGCGGGACGTGGCGCGCCTTGTAGACGACCCCCATACCGCCGCGCCCGAGTTCGCACTCAATCTCGTAATCGGGGATGGTGGGGAATAGTGCGGGCGTAGACGGGAGAGCCACGGACGGCGCGGCGCGCTTCAGGAGACGAAGGAACGATTCGGCGCCGGACGTGGCGCCGTCCGTCAGCGGGATGTCGTCGCGGCCGGAGATGGTGTTGTCCGGCAGGTCGGCGCGGGTTCTGTCGTCGGCAGGCGGCACGGAACTGCTCCGGGAGCTGGTTACGCTATTTTCACTCGCGCCGGCGGCGGAACAACCACAACAATGCGGACGCGCCGAGCAATCCGCCGACGCCAACGGTCAGACCAACGGCCTTGTTCAACCGGTAACCCGTGTAGGAGACGGGCGGCGCCTCTGGCACGGGCGGAGTGCCGGCGATCGAGAACTTCACCTTCGCGACGTGTCCGATGCACTTCGCGGTGAGGAGGTACTCGCCCGGCGCGGGTGCGGGGAACGTCCACACACCGTTCGCGTCGGTGGTTCCCGCGACGACCTCGGAACCGTTCGCGTCGCTCACGCTCACCGTCGCGAACTCGGCTGGCACGACTTCTTCAAAGAACACCTCCACGCGGATTCCATCCGCACCGACTTTGACGGTTGCGTTGATGTCGTGCGCGCGAGCACTGCCGGACGCGAGCAGCGTGCCCGCGGTCGCGGCGGTCGCTAGAACGATGAGACGGGCGGCGCGCATGGAAAGTTCCGGGAAAGGGCGTCCGAATCATCTTACTGACCGGAGAGAGGGAATGCCCATCTGGGAAGCGGCGTTACTCGGGATAATTCAAGGACTGACCGAGTTTCTCCCGATCAGCAGCACGGCACACCTTCTGGTCGCGCGGCAGTTGCTCGGTCACAAGAAGCCCGAAGACGCGTTCACGGTGGTGATCCAACTCGGCACGCTTGCAGCGGTATTCGTGTACTTCCGAACGGACATCGTGCGGATGTGGAAAGGTCTGGTCGCGGACATCCGTGCGCGGCGGTTCGCGAGTACGCGCGACTCGCGTCTTGGCTGGCTCATCGTGTTCGGTACCGTACCCGTTGTGTTGATCGGTTTCTTCTGCAAGACGTGGTTGAAGGAGACTTTCTTCAATCCCACGTCGATCGCGGTCGTGGCGATCGTGTTCGCGCTCTTGATGGCTTGGTCGGAGTGGTGGGCACGACGACGCACGCGACGCGGACTGTTGCCGCGTGAGGAATCCGAGATCGGTTGGCGCGATGCCCTCTGGATCGGCCTGTTCCAGGCGCTTGCACTGATGCCGGGCGGGTCGCGGTCGGGTACGACGATCACGGCTGGGCTGTTCGCGGGGCTGGCGCGTCCGGCCGCGGCGCGGTTCTCGTTCCTGCTCTCGCTGCCGGCGATTCTCGGTGCCGGAGCGAAGGAGATGTACGACGAGCGCGCTTCGCTGTTCGCGTCGGATCAAGTCGTGTCACTCGCGGTCGGGTTGCTGGTGTCGGCGGTGGTGGGTTACCTCGCGATCGCGTGCCTGCTGAACTTCCTGAAGCGGTACAGTATGGCGGTGTTTGTCGTGTACCGGCTTGTGCTCGCGGCGGCGATCTTCGCGATGCTCGCGGCCGGCGTGCTGAAGTAGGTGAGCGTCATGGAAATCGACCTGAACGCGGACCTCGGAGAAGGCGCCGGCTTCGACGCCGAACTGATGCCGCTGGTTACGTCCGCGAACGTCTGCTGCGGCGCGCACGCGGGGTCGCCGAGTGAACTGTGGCGGACGCTCCAACTCGCGCAAAAACACGGTGTCGTCGTTGGGGCGCATCCGGGGTTCGCGGACCGCGCCAACTTCGGCCGCGTCGAGCAAGCGGTCACCTCACACGATGTGTTCGTGTTGTGTCTTCAGCAACTTGGCGGGTTGTCCGCGCTCGCGACCGGAATGGGGTACAGACTCAGTTACGTGAAGGCACACGGAGCGTTGTACAACCAGGCGTGTCGCGACTTCGACCTCGCCTGCGGAATCATTGAAGCGGCCGAAGGCTTCGACGATCTCCCGGTGCTGGGTCTGCCGAACTCACAAATCGAAGCCGCCGCGAAGGATCACGAGTACCCATTCGTTGCGGAAGGGTTCGCGGACCGGCGTTACCGACCGGATGGGTCGCTCGTGCCGCGCACGGAGTCGGACGCGTTCGTACACGATCCCAACGAAGCCGTGAAGCAAGTGGAATGGCTCGTGCGCGAAAAGGGCGTGCGGACGATCTGCGTGCACGGCGACAACCCCGACGCGGTCGCGTTCACGAAGGCCGTTCGCGCGGCGATGCTGTCGAAAGGGTTCACGCTCAAGGCGTTCGCATGAGTCTGCTCGTTCGCGAACCTGGACTGCAATCACTTCTCGTCGATTTCGGTCGCGAGCGCTCACGGGCGCTTGGCGTGCCGGTCGGCGGCGCGGCGGATCGCGCCGCGCTCGCGCTCGGCAACGCGCTTGTAGGGAACGCACCGAACACGGTCGCGCTCGAAGCCGCGTTCGCGGGGCCGACCGTCGAGGCACTTCACCGGACCGCGTGCGTGCTCTTTGGCGCGCCGTTCCAGGCTACCGTGAACGGTACCCCGGTCGCGGTCGGCACCACGTTCACGCTTGACCCCGGCGATGTACTCCGCGTCGGCGGCACGCTCACCGGCGTGAGAGCGTACCTGTGCGTCGCGGGTGGCTTCGACGCGCCGGAAGTTCACGGCAGCCGCTCAGCGATTGAACCGCTCCGCGCAGGAGACACGCTTGCGTGCGAGGCGAGCCAGACGGAGGCCAGAGGGCTAGCGTTCGCGTGGGTGGAAGAACCTCTCCCCCCAACCCCCTCCCCTAAGAAGGGAGGGGGAGCAAGAGAAGAAGGGGCAGCGCGCGTTCTGTCTGCTGCCGAAAGCCCCTCCCTTCTTAGGGGAGGGGTTGGGGAGGGGTTACTCCCTCTCCGCGTTCTCGACGGTCCGCAGCGCGACTGGTTCACCGACGACAGCTTCTTCGCGCAAGAATACGTGGTTTCGCCCGCGAGCAACCGCATGGGCCTTCGGCTGAAGGGGACACCGCTGGCACGCAGACCGGGCGAACTCGTCTCGGAAGCGGTAGCGCCCGGTGCGGTGCAGGTCGCCAACGACGGGTTGCCGATCGTGCTCGGCGTGGACGGGCAGACCATCGGCGGCTACCCGAAGATTGCACACGTCATTCGCGCCGATCTCGACCGACTCGCGCAACTGCGGCCTGGTGATCGCGTGCAGTTCGTGCGAGTCACGTCAGAAGAAGCGGAAGCCGCGGCCCGCGAGCGCGCCGCGTTCCTTCGCGAGTGGCTCACGCGGTTGTCCATCGCCGAGCGGCAACCGGTCCGCGGTTGAGCTTGCCCCGATTTCCAGGTGTCGCTATTCCACGCGCTTCCGTTAACGTGCAAAAGGAGCGGTCATGCGGAAGCTGATACTGATTAGCACGCTGGGAACGCTGGCGGGCTACGCGGTGGTTCACTTCGCGTTCTTCTCGAAGCCGGTCCCGATGCCGCAAGAACCGGTCGTGCTGACGATATCGGAACCGGTCGTGTTGGCGCACGTCGTCGAAGTGACCGACACGGAGCCGCTACTCGACCCGCTACTGGGCCAACCGGTCGGCTTGCCGTTCGACGCAACCACGCCGGCTGAGTTCACCGTCCCTGCGGCAGCAACCCCAATCCCACACGCGGCGGATTGAACCGTGCCCGGTTCGCGTTCGCGCGTAGAATGTCCCACGGTATCGGAACTCGCATGTTCCTTCCCAGGGGATGTTTGCCATGCGTATGCTGTTCGCTTCTGTGTTGGCTGCGGTCGTCGCGGTCGGCGCGAGCGCCCAAGACAAGGGTGTTGCGGTCCAGTGGGGCAACGTGAAGTCCACCACCCCGGCCGGGTGGAAAGAAGAGACGCCATCGAACACGATGCGGGTGGCGCAGTTCAAACTCGCGAAAGAAAAGGGCGACCCGGAAGACGCGGAACTCGCGCTCTTCGTCTCGCCTGGCGGCGGCTCCATCGACGCCAACCTCGAACGCCAGGTGAAGAAGTTCGAGTTGGGCAAGGACGCGAAGCCGGCCGTGATGAAGTTGAAAATCGTCAAGGAAGAAGCCACCTACCAGGACATCAAGGGCACGCTGCTGAAGAAGTTCCCACCGTTCGACCCGAACGCGAAGATCACGCGGGTCGAGAACTACCGTCAGATTTACGTCATCTTCGAGGGCAAGGACGCGCAGGGTAAGGACGCGGTACTCTCGCTCACGCTTCTCGGTCCCACGAAGACCGTCGAGAAGCACAAGAAAGACTTCGACGAGTGGCTGAAGAACTTCAAGTGATCGTCTTGGGTGAGTGGGGGGCGTAAGCCCCCTGATTGCTTCTCGCGCCATTCGCCACTCAACGCATCAGGGGGCTTACGCCCCCCGCTCGCCAAATCACTCCTCCCATGCCCTTCTTCGATTACCACCTGCCCGAACATCTGATCGCACAGCACCCGGCAGCCGAGCGCGACGCAGCTAGGCTGCTCGTCGTGCATCGCGCCGCGCGCTTGATCGAACACCGCACGTTCCGCGACCTCCCCGACCTCCTCGCGCCTGGCGACCTCGTCGTGCTGAACGACACGCGAGTGCTTCCGGCGCGGTTGGTGGGTCGGCGCGAATCGACTGGCGGGAAGTGGGAAGGCTTGTTCCTCCGCGTGAGTGAAGGTGGACTGTGGGAGATGCTCGCCCAAACGCGTAGTTACCCCGAACTTGGCACCGCGTTCGTCACCGACACGAATCTCCGCCTGGTGCTTCGCGGGCGCACGACGGATCGTCACTGGCTCATGGAAGTCGCTGAAGAAGGCACGCCACCGGAACTGCTCGCGCGATACGGGCACATTCCGCTGCCGCCGTACATTCGCAAAGGCCGCGAAGAAGACGCTGATCGCGAGCGCTACCAGACCGTGTACGCGAACGCGGCCGGTTCGGTCGCGGCGCCAACGGCCGGACTGCACGTCACGCCCGCGGTGTTCGCCCGGCTTCGTTCAAAGGGCATCGGCACGGCGCGTGTCACGCTGCACGTCGGCCTGGGCACGTTCGCCCCGGTGAAAGTGGAAGACCCGACGCAGCACGTCATTCACGCGGAATGGTGCGAAGTGACTCAGGACGCCGTCGATGCGATCCGCGCGACGAAGGCCCAGGGCGGTCGCGTGGTCGCGGTTGGCACGACCACGACCCGTACCCTTGAGAGCGCGGCACACTATTCTGTTTTGCCCGCTCCCCTTGCGGGAGAGGGGAAAATACACCCGTTCTGCGGCGCGACTAATCTCTTCATTCACGAGCCGTTTGAGTTCCGCGCGGTCGATGCGATCGTGACCAACTTCCACCTGCCGCGAACCACACTCTTGCTTCTGGTTGGCGCGATCGCGGGCAGCGATCTGTTACAACAAGCCTACGCCGAAGCCGTGTTGCGCGAGTACCGGTTCTTCAGCTACGGTGACGCGATGCTGGTGCTGTAATGAAGATTCTGTCGATACGAATGGAACCGGTGCGCTGCTCGCAAGCCGCGGCGGAGATCCTCATTCACATCGAATTGAGCGGTCCCGCAGCGGAGTGCGAAGTCCGCGGCCGTGCCGTCGGCCCGCGGTGCGCCACTATCTCGACTGTCGAAGTGGTCTATCCCTTCACGGTGGCGAAGTTAAGTGACAACGCATTGTCACTCAGATGCGTGATTCCCGAACCGAACCTGTGGTCGCGCGAAGCGCCGTTCGGCTACGCGACCTCGTTCGAGGTTCGCGTGAACGGTACGCTCACCGACTCGCGCGGCGGAAGCATCGCGCTCGGTCCCGCGAAACATTAACCCCGTTAAGAGGATTCGCCGTGAATCTGGGATTAGCTGGAAGTGTCGCGTTAGTCGTTGGCGGGGCGAGGGGGATCGGGCGTGCGATTGCAGCGGCGTTCGCGGAGGAAGGCTGTCGCGTCGGCGTGTGGGACGTGTCGCCGGACGTCCACACCACCGCGACCGAACTCGGCAGCACCGGTTGGCAGGTCGATGTCACCGACAACGCGGCCGTGCGCGGCGCCGCGACCGAAACGTGGGCGAAGCTCGGCGCGGTGGATCACATCGTGTTCGCGGTGGGCATCGGGTCCGGCAAGTTCGGGTTCCCGTTCTGGCAACTCGACCCCGCCGACTGGGCGCGTGTGCTTCAAGTGAACCTCGTCGGCGCCGCGAGTGTGGCCCACGCGTTTGCGCCGAAGTTCGCGGAGCGGAAACGCGGCACGATGCTGTTCCTCGCCTCGGTCGCGGGTCAGATCGGTTCACAAACTGACCCGCCCTACAGCGCGTCGAAAGCGGGCCTGATCAACTTCGCGCAGTGCGCCGCGAAGGACTTGGCCCCGTTCGGGGTTCGCGTGAACTGCCTGTGTCCGGGAATGATCAAGACACCGCTGAACCGCTCCGTGTGGCAGGCGTGGGCCGACCGTCAGCCGCCGGAGACACGCACGGAGTACGAGGCGTGGGCCGCGGAGAAGATCGCGAAGATCGTACCTCTGAACCGGTGGCAAACGCCCGAAGACATCGCCGCGATGGCGGTGTTTCTCGCGAGCGATCGCGCCGCGAACGTCACCGGTCAGACGATCAACGTGGACGGCGGCTACGTCATGCACTGGTGATTCACAAGCGGAAGAAGTTCGGCTCAGAGAGAATCTCGACCCCTCTGTGGTGTCCGTGCGAGAGTTCACGCCTCAACTCTTATCGAGCCATCACGGGGCGAGCGACAAGAATCTGAAGAAGGCCAACAAGAGTTAAGTACGCGGTCAAGCACAAGCGGCGCATGCAGGAACAAGGTGGTCTTCCACCTGAAGAGTAGTTACGCCGCGCCTCCGGTCGCAGTCATATCATGCCTTCGCCCGGCGCGACTGCCGGCGCTATACCATCGGAGTTACCCCTATGCTGCGTTTCGTTCGTGCCGCCGCGTTCGCGTTCGCGTTCGCTGTCGCTGTTCTCACGCTGACCGTTTCCGCTCAGGAAAAGAAGGAAGAGAAGAAGGGCGAGGTGCTGAAGACGATCATCGACGCGAGCCACGAGTTCGACAAGGATAAGAAGAAGCTGACCGTGAACGTGATCGGTCAGGTTCCGACCGGCGGCTGGAGCGGCGCGAAACTAACCCCCCGCGCGACGAAGGAATCGCCGAAAGACGGCATCTACGAGTACGACCTGACCGCGGTGCGCCCGAGCGGCATCGTGACGCAGGTTATCTCGAAGGTGAAAGCGAGCCACACATGGGAGAACCCGCCGGCCGACATCAAGGGCGTGAAAGTGTACGGCGCCGGCGCGGGCGCAAAGACGATCAAGTTCGACAAGTAAACATAGAAGCGACATGACGAGCCGGAAGCGTGAGCGACGGACATCGCTATCCGTCGCTCACGCTCTTTGAAGTTGCGCTCGACAAATGCTCACGAGGAGTTGTCTTTTGCTTTAAGCCCCGGAGGGGCGTTGGATGGTAGCCAGGGGTGAAGCGAGGCTTTGCGAGCGCAACCCCTGGAACCACGCACACGGCAATGGATCGAAGCCCCGTAGGGGCGACAGACACCGTCACCCGGAGGTTCCGTCGCCCCGACGGGGCTTCTGGTTTCTCTCGACGTGTACCAGGGGTTGCGCGAACCTTCGGTTCGCTTCACCCCTGGCTACCATCCAACGCCCCTCCGGGGCTAAAACCAAAAGACAATTCTTCTTGGACAGGCATCCCGCGCAACTTCAAAGCTCACGCTTCTGGCTCGTCAAGAACCACGTCACTCCTTCACGATCTCTAATGCCTTCTCCTCGGCGATCTCCAATTGCACGGAGCCGGACTTGTTCACTTCGATCTTGCCGGTTGCGCGGACCGTCTTGCCCACGAACGTGTCCGCACCGGCCTTCGCCCACGCGCCGGTTTGCAGTTTCACCGGCAGCACAACCGCGAAGTTGTCCTTCGCGCGAAAGTCTTTACTCGTGTTCAGATAGAGGTTGGCTTTGCCGCCGACCGACTGAACCACAAACTGCACCTTCACCGTTTCGCCGACTTTCTTCGCCGCGTCCGCGGGCGAGAGAATGCCGTCCGGCAGTTTCACCGCGACCACTGGGCCGTTCCCCTTCAGTGTGCTCAGCCGCACCTTGAACCCGCAGGTCGCGTCGCCGTCCTCGTCGCGGATCTGAACGCCCACGCGGGGGTCATCGCCGCTCCAGTCGATGGTGATGAACCCGAAGTTGTCGCCGTATGGCATCCCCGCGACGCGCTTCGCGTTCGGTTCGGGCGCGCGCCAGTTCTTCGACGCCTGGTTGAAGCCGCTGCTCGTGATGTCGTACAGCGGGTAACCGATCGACTTGGTATCAACGCTGATGTCCGCGAGGTGCCGGTCGCCGCTGAGGACGATCACGCCGTTCGCCCCGGTGCTGTTCAAGAGCGCGTACAGCTTCTCGCGTTCCTTCGGTATGGTTGTCCACTTCTCGAACGGGTGTTCGTCGGAAACAACCTGAATGCTCGACACGAGGAGCCGCACTTCGGCGGGCTTCTTCAACTGCGTTTCGAGCCACTTCCACTGATCCGCGCCGAGCATGGTCGCGTCCGGGTCGGTGTTCGGAATGTAAGCGGCGATGCGCGTCTTCGGGTCGAACGGCAGCTTCTTTAGCGGACTGCGGAAGTATCGCGTGTCGAGCAGAATCACTTGCACGCGCTTACCGGGCGTGCCGTAAATCTCCGCGTGGTAGATGCCCTTCTGCGTGCGCCGCGGATCGTCTTTGGGCGTGCCGAAGAAGTCGTGAAACTCTTTCTGCGCCGCGTCCTTGTGTTCCCACTCCGCACCGGCGTCGTTGCGCCCGTAGTCGTGATCGTCCCAGGTGCCGAGCATCGGGCACGTCGCCTTGAGCTTGATGAACCCCGGCACCTTCGCCATCTGTTGGTACTTGTCGCGGATTACATCCGGCGTGACCTTCAACTTCTTGTCGAGGTCCGCGTACATGTTGTCGCCGATCATGAGCAGCAGTTCGGGCTTGGCCGCGGCCATCGTGTCGAAGATCGGCACCGGTTTGTCCTGATCGACGCACGAGCCGAACGCGATCTTGGTGATTACCTTCGGATCGTCGGCGTGGGCGTTGGGTGAGAACGCGAGGGCCACCGCGAGCAGAAGCCCAGTGAAGAGGCGAGATCGCATGAGCGGATTCCCGTGAGACGCGGATCGCGGCACCGCGTCTATTCTCGTTGCGAGTCGAAGGTCGTAAAGGCGAAAGTCGAAAGGTTCGACCAGCCCGCCGCGCGAGCAAGGGCGATGCTGGCCCTTGCTCGCGCGGCGGGCTGGTCATACGGGCTTACTCCTTGACTGCTTTCTTGAAGTCTTCGAGCGCGGTGTTGGCTTCCTTGTTCACGGCTTCCCACTTGTCGGCCGCGGCCTTCTCCAACTCTTCGAGTTTCTTCTTGGCCGCGTCGCGCTTCGCGGAGGCATCCTTGAGTTTCGCGTCGGACTTGGTCTTGTCCTCACCGAGGGCCTTGTCGGCTTTCGCCTTCAGGTCGTCCACCTGCTTCTCCAGAACGCCCAACTGCGTCTTGTACGCGGTCACGGCTTCGTCTTTCTTGGTCGGCGCAGGCTTCGTGTCTTTTGAGTTGTTGCACCCGATCGTTAGCGCGACGACGCCACCCAGCGCGCAGCAGATCACACATGTCCGTAACATGACGTACCCCTTCGACAGAAAGTGATGTGGAATTGTGATGAGCGCGAATCAGACGTGACCGGTCGTTGAGATTCAACCGCGCTCGTTGTTGCTTCTCGACAGATACGATGCCGAGACGCGGAGATTATTCCCGAGGGAAACGAAGAGAAGAGGATTAACCACAAAGGCACAAAGGACACAAAGAAGACGAAGACCAGAGAAATACCGCGTCGAAGAACACTGCCTTCTTTGCTGCCTTCTTTGTGCCCTTTGTGGTTAATCCTCTTCTCTTTGAGCCTTCTCGATCCAGCCGCCGCCGAGGATGCGGGTGTCAGCGTAGAACGCGACCGCCTGGCCCGGCGTTACCGCCGCTTGCGGCGCATCGAATCGTACTTCCGCGCCATTTGCCGTTGCGGTCACGAGGGCGGGGACGCCCGTGTGCCGGTAGCGGATCTTCGCGGTGCACGCGAACGGCTCCGTCGGCGCGTCGATGAGCCAGTTCACTTCGCTCGCGACCAGCCCCGAAGCGAGCAGGTCGGCTTCGTCGCCCACAACAACGGTGTTCGTGTCCGGCAGCAACTCCAGCACGAACCTCTTTTTTCCACCGCCGATGTTTAAGCCTTTGCGCTGACCGATCGTGAACCGGTCGATGCCGTCGTGCGGGCCAAGCACGGTGCCGTCGCGTTCCGCAATGACACCTGCGTGTGCGACTTCCGGCCGGCGTGAGCGAACGACGTCGGTGTGATCGCCGCTTGGCACGAAGCAGATTTCCACGCTATCGGGCTTCTCCGCAACGCCTGCTAATCCGGCTTCGCGCGCGAACTCGCGGATCTGCGGCTTCGTGTATCCGCCGACTGGGAATAGCAGGTGCGGCAGCACTTCGCGCTTGATCCCGTGCAACACGTAGCTCTGATCCTTGTCGCTATCCACACCCTTGTGAAGTTCGCCGTTAATCACCTGCGCGTAGTGGCCAGTGGCGATGAAGTCGGCACCGAGCTTCTTGCCGAACGCCCAGAGTTGACCGAACTTCAGCCAGTTGTTGCACACCACGCACGGGTTCGGCGTGCGGCCCTTCGCGTACTCGGCTGCGAAGTAGTCGATGATTAGGTTGAACTCTTTCTCAAAATCGAGCGCGTAGAACGGGATGTCGAACTTATCGGCGACGCGGCGCGCGTCGCCCGCGTCGATCGCGGAGCAGCAGCCCTTCTTGCTGTCGCGCCGTTCATCGGGCTGGTCGTGGCCGTGCGTGCCGGTGCGCATGAACAGCCCGATCACGTCGTAGCCTTGCCGCTTCAACAGCACGGCCGACGCGGAACTGTCCACCCCGCCACTCATCGCCAGCACGACCCGCGGCATACGACAACCTCTGTTCACGAATTCACATTTCCAGTATAGAGGCGGGCGCGAGAGAAATGTTCAGGCGAGTAATCCTCACGCGAACGGATCCGACTCGGGTTCCCGGTCGGGCCAAGCTCCGGGCTGAACTACTGCGCCGCGCTCGGCACGCTCCGCCAGTTGAATGATCCGATGGCACAGGTCGTCACGGTGTTCCCGGACCGAATGGAACGGTAGTTCACCACCGAACTGTTCAAGCCGTTCGTAGGATGAAGTGTCGCCCGTTGTTGCTGCGAGGCCGCGCATGAGTGTCCGGTTGTCCTGCCCGTCGTGCAACTCCGCGTTCGCGCTACCCGCGCTGCCGGAACACCGCCGCGCCACGTGCCCGCGCTGCGGCGACGTGTTCCTGGTTCGCACGTTCACCGAAGAAGCAGACGACGGACAACCGGCGCCCGCGACCGACACCCGTGAAGCGAGCGCGACACGCACGCAGGGTGAGGGGCGCCGCATGGTCGGCGTGGTCCTCGTGGCGCTCATGGGCATTCTGCTCGCCGGGCTGCCGCCGTTCATTGTTCACTGGCGCGGCAAAAAGCCGAAGCCCGCACCGGTCACGCCCGTCACCGCGAAGGGCGTGAAGCCGCCGGCGGGACTCGCGGCGCTCGGCTACCTGCGCGCGGATTGCAACGTCGTGTTCGCGGTGCAACCAGGGCCGCTGCTTCACTACGCCGAACATACGAAGCAAGAGCCACGCGACGTGCTCGCGCAAACCGGGCTGCCCGACGCCGCACGCACCACCATCGAACAACTCGGCGTCGAACTCACGCTGATCGACCACGTCGCCGGTGGCCTTACTCTCGGCGAAGGTGAGAACGTACTGCGGCTCACGCTGGTACTCGTGCTGAAACAACCGCTCGCGGACGAAGACGCGTTCCTCGCCAAACTCAAGGCGAAACCGGTCGCGGGGAAGAAGTCGCACAACGATGTTGTTGTGGGCAAGTTCCCGATGTTGCTCGCGGGCGTTTCGCCAACGGTGTGGGTGTTCGGCCTCGACGAGAAGGATTTCGCGGCGCTGGACAACCACGGCCCCGGTGGAACACAATTCCGCGACGGCGTGCGGACGATGATTTCGGCCGCACCCGCTTCGGCGGCGGTGTGGCTCGCGGCCGACGACGATCGCGACTGGACGCAGAAGCCGGTCACGAAACTGGTGGGTCAGTCCGCAGAGGCGAAGAAGTGGCTGCCCGCGGTGAAAGACGGGCGCGGCGGGTTGGTCGCGGTCAGCCTCGGCGAGAAACCGCGCCTGAAGGTGCAGGTGCGTGCCGCTGACAGCGCGACCGCAGACCGCGTACGCGTGTACTTCCTGGCGCGAGTAAAAGAGGTCGAAGGGGCTATGTCCGGCGGCAGCGGAGCGTTCGCGCACTTCGAAGCGCCATTTGATGCGACGAACAGCGGGAAGTTGCTTCAGCGGTTCTTGAGTGACGCGGGGCGGTGACGCCGCTCGCGGCTTCGCGTGACTACTTCGGCCCTTCCAACTCCTGAAGCGCCTCGATGAACAGGTCTGGCGGGTCGATCACGGAATCACCGTTCTTCAGCGTGATGAACGGGTGCCACATCCCTTGCCACACCCAGAACACGTCGTCGGTGATCGGGTACGCGTGCTCGCGGAAGTTCTCGGTCGCGAACAGGTGCAAACCGTGAACGTCCTTGATCGCGGGGAACGACACCGGCCACACGGCCAGTTCCTCGCGGCTCGGGATCGCCACCCAGAACCCCGCGGGCGAGTCCGGCATCAGCTCTTCGACCAGGAGCGCGCGGGTCGCGTCGTAACTGTCGCCGGTGTACCCGATGTAGATGCTGTGGTCCGGCGACGCGCGGTCGAAGAAGTCGTCCGGCGTCGAAGCGCGCAGGTTCTCAATCGCTGTGTCGAGCAGGTCTTCGCCGCGCTTGCGGCTTCGCTTCAACATCTCGTCGGTGACGAACGCCATCGTGTGCGGGAAGTCCACGACGAGTGTGATCTCCAGCCCCGTGCCCGGTAACGGAATGCCCCACGGGTGCGCCGCGCTGCGGTCGAACGGCCGACCCAATCGCGGGCGGAGGCGGTCGGTGATCGTGGATAAGTCGTGCGGGATGTCCGGCGCGGTGACGGCTCGTGCGAGCCGTTCGAGGAACCCGCCGATCAGTTCCGGCCACTCAAGTGGGCCCGCGGCGCGGACGCGGCGGTGCAAGTTGGCTAGCCCGATGTACTGCTCGTCGCCCCCGCCCGGCGGGCACACGTTCACGCCGTTCTGCTCCCAGCCGTCAATGGTGTACCCCGCGTCCGCGAGCCGCGCGGCGACGGCGGCTCGGAAGTCGTTGGGGAACGGTGAAACGGGTTCGTCAGCAGCGGACACGGAATCGCCTCCTGCGGTCAGACACTCCTATCGTACCAACGGAACTGAGCGAAGGAAGGTGACTCCTGCTCCGCTCACACCGTAAACTGGAGCGCGTTGCTCCCATGGAGTTCTCACGATGCGCCTTCTCGTCGTTCTCTTGGCTCCCTTCTTCGCCGCGTTTGCACCGGCCGTGGAGCCAAAGCCGCCGGACACGAACGTCGTGTTCCGCAACGCGACCATCTACGACGGCTCCGGCGGGAAGTCCACCACGGGGGACGTTCACATCAAGGGCGACAAGATCGTGGCCGTCGGCAACGTCGGGAAAGTCGCGGGCGCGACCGAGGTGAACGCCGAAGGACTGGTGATCTGCCCCGGCTTCATCGACCTGCACACGCACTGCGACTCCGGCTTGACCGGCAAGACCGGGCGCCTCAACAAGAACTACGTGACGCAGGGCTGCACCACCGCCGTCACCGGCAACTGCGGCTCCGGGCCGGTGGACGCCGGCGCGTTCTTCAAAGAGCTGGAAGACGGCGGTGTGGGCACGAACGTGATCCACCTCGCCCCGCACAACAGCATCCGCCGCGCCGCCATGGGCAACGCCAACCGCCCACCTACCGCCGCCGAACTCAAGAAGATGACAGAATTGACTGACCAGGCGATGAAGGACGGCACCTACGGTCTGTCAACGGGCTTGATCTACAACCCCGGCACCTACGCGAAGACGGACGAAATCGTCGCGCTGGCGAAGGTCGCGGCGAAGCACGGCGGGTTCTACGCTAGCCACATCCGCAACGAGTCCGGCGCGCTGCTCGACGCCATTGAAGAGGCGATCCTGATCGGGAAAGAATCGGGTTGCCGCGTTCACATCTCGCACATCAAGGCCAGCGGCAAGTCCGCGTGGGGGTCGAGCGGACGTGCCGTCGGCGTAATCGAAGACGCTCGCAAACGCGGGGTGGATGTGACCGCGGACCAGTACCCGTACATCGCGAGTTCCACTTCGCTGCGCGCGACACTCGTTCCCACGAAGTACCGCGAGGGCACCGACAAGGAGTTCGTCGCACGGCTCGACGACCCAAAAACCGGACCGCAGATCAAGGCCGACGTGGAGAAGGCACTGGGTGGAAGGGAAGGTGCGAAGCGCATTCAGATCGCGCGATACGCGCCCAACCCGAAGTGGCAGGGGAAGAACGTCACCGCGATCGCGGAGAGCGAGAAGAAAGAACCAATCGACATCGTGATGGAGATCGAGCGGAACGGCGGCGCGCAAATCGTGAACTTCGGCATGAGCGAGGACGACGTGCGCATCTACATGAAGCAACCGTGGGTCGCGACTGCCAGCGACGGCGGTGTGCAGACGCCCGGCGCGACGGTCCCGCACCCGCGGAGCTACGGCACCTTCCCGCGCAAGATCGGCTTCTACGCGATCGAAGAGAAACTCATCCCGGTCGAAGCCGCGATACGCAGTTCCACCGGGCTACCGGCCGACATCCTCAAACTGAAGGATCGCGGGTACTTGAAGCCGGGTTACTTCGCGGACATGGTGGTGTTCGACCCGAAGACGTTCCGCGATACGGCAACATTCGAGAAGCCGCACCAGTACGCGGCCGGGGTGAAGTGGGTGGTGATTAATGGCCACGCCGCGATTGCGGACGGGAAGTACACCGAGGCGCTCGGCGGTCGCGTTCTGCGGCATCCGGGCAAATGAGTTTCTGCGGAGTGCGAACGTCTCGCACGATTCTTTGCGGAAGCGAAGAGCGGGACGCCCGCGCTCCCAGGAGAATACCCATCTTCGCGCGCTTCCCGTGGCACGCGGTGGTCTCAATTCCGCTTAGAGCGCTTTCCGGAAATGCGTAGCACCTCAACGAACCGCGACCGCAAGGGAGCGGCAAAGCTCAACCACTCCCTTGCGGTCGCGGCTCGTTAAACAACGCTACACCGTTCCCAAACGCGCTCTAATCCGGTCGGGGCATCTGTGCCGATTACAACGCCGTATGCGTTCGTACTCGGGCGGAGACGCGGCCGTGCGGAACAGGTTGTGTGCGGTTGCGGCGACGCTTGGACTTCTGGTCGGCGGTGTTCGCGCGCAGGAACCTGTGGGCACAGACCCTTTCGCCGCGCCGTTCTTCCAGCCGTTGAGCGGCTCGGAGGCCACATTCGGACCGTCGGGCGCGACACTCTCGAACGCGGTCGCGACCAACGACCCGCGCAGCATCGCTCTCCCGCCGGAGGCGACAATTGCGTGCGTGTGCGACCCCGGATTCAAGACGTGGGTGACCGCTGAACTTCTGATCGGGCGCACACGCGGACCGAGCCTGGCGCCGGTCGTGACCACGGGACCATCGCAGAACGGGTTGCTCGCGGGTGCGATTGGTCAACCCACCACGCTCCCGCTGTTCGGCGGGAAACGCGTCCTCGACGACTGGCGCAGCGGTGTGCGCGTGGAACTCGGCGTGTGGCTCGACGACGAGTACGTTCTCGGTGTCGGCGCCCGGTTTTACTCGCTGTTCTCGACCAGTGAACAATTCCGCGCGATCCCCAACGGCGCGTCCGTCATCAACGTGCCACAGGTTGTGAGCGCCGGTCCGCTGGCGGTCCAGGTGCCGGTGTTCGTGGGCTTCCCCGGTGTGACCACGGGGCGTGTCGGCGCCAGCGCACAGACCACGTTCGCGGGTGGCGATCTGAACGGGCGACTTGCACTCAAAGACGAGAGAGTGCGCGTGGAACTGCTCGCGGGCTACCGCCAGTTGCACCTCGCGGACGAACTTGGTGCGAACTTCACCGTCGCGCCGGTCGGCATCTACCCGCTGTTCGCGCCACAACTCACCGGAGGCGACAGCGTGCGCACGCGCAACAACTTTTACGGGCCGCAACTGGGTCTGTATGCTTCGAGCGGTGGCGACCGGTTTTGGGTCGAGGGGCACGCGGCGGGCTCGCTCGGCGTGACCGCCAGTACGCTGGACTTCGCACGTTCGCGCTCGGGCGAGAGCGGTGGGACCGCGGGGAACCCGGCGGCGCTGCTCGCGGCGCTCGGCCTTCCGGCCACGCCCGCGAACATCGCGAGCGCAGCCGCCACGAGCCAGATCCCGCCGGTGCAGTCGAATGCGGTGAGCCGGTTGTCGTACTTCGGCGTGGTGGGCGAGGGCGGCGTGCGCTTGAACGGGCGCGCGACGGAACACGTCCGCGTCACGGCCGGGTACAGTTTTCTCTACTGGAACAACGTGCGGCGCGCACAAGAGATGTTCGTACTTGCCCCGGTGCTACGCCCGCAGGCAATCGACTTCACCACGCACTTGTTCAGCGTCGGGCTGGAACTGCGGTTCTGAGTTGGGTCGTTCTCGTGGTGTGGGCGGCCACCTGCACCACGACAAACAGACACCAACCGGGCTGCCTACCCCCGATTGACCACCTTCAACAGGCGCTCGACCGCGGGGCGGTGCGCGTCGGGCACCTTCTTGAGGTCGTCGGTTTCGATCGTCTTTTCGCCGTCCTTGATGATGATCTTCGGAGCCGTGGTCGCGTCGGCGGTGCCGGTGACGGTGTAGGTCACGTCGCCCTGGCGTGCCTTGATGACGAAGTTGCCGTTCGAGATCGTGATAGACGTGCCGTTGAAGCCGCCACCGTTGATGGCGATGCCGCCGGGACGCCGGAAGGGGGGAACTGGTGCCGGCTTCGGCGGTTCGGGGGGCTTGGGCCGCTCGTACTCGCGTCCAGTGATGGCCTTCTCGATCAGCGCGAGTTCCTTCGCGATGGCTTCGACGTTCTCGCCCTTCTTCGCAGCGCTTTCCACGGCCTCGCGCAGCGCGGTCAGTTCCGGCGACGCCTCGCCTGGCTTTGCGGCGTTCTTCGCCAGCACCTTCTCAAACGCCGCGAGTGCCTCCGAGATTGCACCGACATTTTCGCCGCGTTTGTCCGCGGCGGCGACCGCGTACTTTAACTCGCCGAGGTCCGGGTTTGCGACTTTCGGTTCGTCGGAGTTGGCGCGAACCGGGACGTCGATCGCCGGCGCGGGAAGCGCCGGGAACAACCCCGGAAGCGGGAGCGGTTGGATGTTCGGCCGAACCCCGGGGAGCGGCAGCGCGGGCCGCGGGAGCGGTCGTGGCGGCGCGCCGACGTCCGGCAGCACCACGCCCTTCACGTCCACCTTCTTGCCCTTCCGCATCACCACGAGGTCGATCTTCTCACCGGCCTTCGCCGTGATCACCGAGCGGATGAAGTCCTCGGTATTGTCGCTCACCGCTTTGCCACCAAACTCCAGGATGATGTCGTGAACCTTCAGCCCGGCCTTCTCCGCGGCCGAACCAGGGACGACCGCCGTGACCGCGACACCGACGTTCGCGTCGAGTCCGAGTTGCTCGGCGGTGATGAGTGTGATCTTCTCCAGGCGAATGCCGAGACGGGCGCGGTCTGGAACGCGGCCGACGTCGAGGAGGTCCGGGATCGCGGGTACGACGTTGGCGCCACCGGGCCGCATCGCCTTGCGCAGCAGGTCGTTGGCCTCGGTGAGCAGCTTCATCGCCTCCGGGTCGCGCGGGTTCTTCGCCATCAACTCAAGCGCTTTGATACGCAGGTCCATGCCTTTCTGGAACGTTTCCACGTCGATCCCGCCACCGGGGTTGCCGGGGAACGGCACGACCGGGAACGGCACCAGCGGGTTCGGCGGGTTGAACGGGTTCGGCGGCACCTCCGGGTCGGGCCTCGGCCGGGCGAGCGACCGACCCGCGACCGCCATCTCGACCACGGCGAGTTCCTTCGCGATGGCTTCGACGTTCTCGCCCTTCTTGGCGGCGGCATCGACCGCGTCGCGGAGGGTTTGCAGTTCGGCGGGCACGCGGGCCGCCTTCGCGGTGGGCTTCGTCTTGGCGAATGCGTCGAGCGCCTTGCGAATCTCGTCCACGTTCTCACCGCGCTTGCCCGCGGTATCGACGGCCTCGCGCAGCGCGCTCAGATCGACGGGTTTGGCGTCGTCGGGCGTGGCTACCGGCTTCGGCTCTTGCGCGGTGAGTGCGAACCCGACCCACACAGGCGCGAGCGCGATCGCGACCCATTTCCCAGCACGGAACATGATGCAACTCCTGAACGACTGCACTAGCTCACCCTGTAGTTGAACACGGCGGGGTGGGAGAAGCAAGTCTGGCGCGAAGAAGTTACAAACCGCCTCTGGTTTTGTGCCACAAGCCAACCAACCGGCTTCAACAGCCCGCGTGTTTGCGTTTCTTCCCGACACGACCCATCTTCTCGATCTTCTCGATGTACGCACATGCGTCCGGCACCTTGCAGGACGTGTCGCCCATGTCCACCTCGACCGCGCCAATCGCCTTTGCGGTGGCCTTCGCCTTCGCCGTCAGTGGTGAGACGTAACCGCCGACGGCGATCACGAAGTTGTTCATCGCGTACCGGACACGGTTCGCGGCGCTGCCGATTTCTGCCTTTACACGCCCGAGCAACTTCTCGATCTCCTTGAGGTCGAGGTCCGCGTCCGGCTTGATCGAGAGAATGCAACTGTAGGTGGACCAACCCGCGCTTGCGATCATCTCGTTGTTGCTGTCGATCCAGTCGATCGCGAGTTCGCGGCCGAACTTGCCTTCCGACGCCACCCAAGGAACCGTGAACCCGCTGAGCATGTACCAGTACGCGCCTTTCACCCACTTCTGGAGTTGTGCCTTCGTGAACGCGATGGGATCAGCGATCATGCCCGCGAGGTACATCGCGTCGGAGTTGCCGGTGTCGTAGAGTTCCAGCGCGAGTACGTGGTCCGTCTTGATCTTCTTTTGGAGCACCTTCAGATCCGCGACCTTCACGCCGAAGAACGGTTCCTTCGCCCCGTGCCGCAAGAAGGTCTTCTTGGTTTGTTCGCTTCCGAACGCCTTGAGTTGAGCCAACACTTCCTTCGCGGTCATGGGAACATCCAGAATTAAGAGTAGCCACGGCTTCGAATAGAAGCGTTTGAAGCGGTAACTCTCTTCGGTTTTTTGATCTGCGTCAATGCTCTTTGAACGTGTGCCTTTCCACTCGCAGCGTGTCCCGTGCGATCACGGGACACGCTGCGAGTGGACTTCGTCTTTATTGTGGTGTTACGCGACCCAGTTCGCATCCGTCGCGGTGAACGTCACCAGTTCTTCCGGTTTGAACCAAAGCGCGATTTCCAGCGCCGCGTTCTCGATGCTGTCGCTGCCGTGGACGAGGTTGTTCTGCACGCTTATCGCGAAGTCGCCGCGAATCGTGCCGGGGGCGGACTTCGCGCCGTCGGTCATGCCCATCAGACTGCGGCACACCGCGACCGCCTCGCGGCCTTCCCACACGAGCGCGACCGTTGGGCCGCTTGTGAGGAACGTGAGCAGGCTCTCGTAGAACGGCTTGCCCTTGTGAATGGCGTAGTGTTGCTCGGCGAGTTCGCGTGGCACCTGCACCAGTTTCAGTCCCGTGAGCCGCAGTCCCTTGCGCTCGAATCGCTCGATGATGTCACCGACCAGCCGGCGCTGGACCGCGTCCGGCTTCAAGAGAATGAGGGTTCGTTGCATGGTGGCTCTCTGTGGAAGGGAGTGACTCGCGTCCCGGTCATGGTGCGGAACGGCCGCGGGTTCGTCCACCGTGCAGGTGACCTTGCGACGTTCGGGGCGTGCCGGTAAGAGGGCGCGGCGGAGTGGAGGATGTACACCGTATGGGCGATTCGGGTTCGCGGTTCCCGTGGTGGATTCTTGGCGGTGCTGCCCTGCTGGCGCTCGCGTACCTCCCCACACTCAACGCGCCGTTCGATTTCGTCGATGATGGTGACCTCGTGTACCCCGCACCGGCGGGAACAACGCTTCGCGGGCACGCGGAGTTGTGGTGGCATCGCGTGACGGCGAACGTCGAACACCTCGGTCCGTTTCGCCCGGTGCTGTGGCTGCACTGGCACGTCCAGGCCAACGTGTTCGGCGCCGATCCTTTGGCGTGGCGTCTATGCAGGCTTGTGTGGTGTGGCCTCGCGGCCGGGATGCTGCTGTGGCTGTTCCGCGAACTGCGCATTCCACAAACCGCGGCGCTCATCGCGGGCGCGGCGGCGATGTGGAACCCATACCGCAACGAAATCTGGACGAGTCTGACGTTATCGGAAGGCGTGGCGATGCCCTACGCGCTGTTCGCGCTCGTGGCCGCGCGCAAGGCCGCGACTTCGGCACGCCCGTGGCGGTGGGATGTGGTCGGTTTTGTGTGCGTGCTGTTCGCGCTTGGGTGCAAGAACACATTCGCTGCGATCGTACCGGCGCAAATCGCGCTGCGGCTGTGGCATGACGAACTTCCATTCCGCGAAGCAGGGCGGCGTGCGAAGTGGCGCGTGGCGCTGTTCTTGATTCCGCTCGCGCTCCCGGTCGGGCACTTCGCGTACTTCCAGTTGAACTGGCACCCCGGACAGTATGAGGTGACCGGGCCGCGTGCGGCGCAGTTCGTGCGATTCCTGGTGTGTCTGAAAGGCGCCGCGGGGTTGGATCTCCTCGGCGCCGGGATCGCGCTCGCGACCGGTGCGGTGTGGTGGGCGAAGAGACCTACCCCCCCCCTCCCTTCAGGGAGAGGGGTGGGTGGGTGGGTCTGCTTTCCCCCGCGATCCTCTGCGCGCTGTTGCTTCTCGCCGCCGGTGTCGTCGTGTACTTACCGGTCGGGATGATCTCCGGGCGGTACGCGATGCCCGCCGTGTGGGGTCTCGATGTCCTGTTCGCGCTGCTGCTCGCCGCGCTGCTGAAACTGCCCGCGAGCGCGCCACGAACAACCGCGTGGGTCGCGGTGTGCGCCGGGGTCGCGTGTGTGCTGCTTCTGAACGTACATCGCCAGGAGCGAAGTGCGAACCGCGCGCGGATGCTGTGGGACGTGGCGCGCCACCTCGAAGCGACCGCGCCGCAAGGGGTCGCGGTCGCGTGGGTGAGCGGCGATCCCGCAACCGGCGGTCTCGGCGCGGAGGAAGGCGTTCACATGCAGTGGCACCTCGCGCACCGGGGGCGTGCGGACGTGCGTGTTGGTCTTTTCGACGCCGCTGGGAACGCAATTCCGCGCGCGGAGCTTCTGGCTCTTGAGCACGAACCGATGTTCCGGGTCGCGTCGGTGGGGACGGAGAACCGGCAGTGGGAACCGGAGCGGTCGTTTGCTGCCGTGTACCAGTTCGGCCGGAAGCGGTACGATTGTCACATCGAGCGACGGCTGCCGCCGTCACGGTTCACGAACACGCAGAGCCTCGCCGACATCGCCCGGATGTTCATCGAACAGGTGATTCCACCGCCCCCACCGCCGCTTTGGAGATGCGGGTAACCCGAGCTGTCTGTTATGTCGATCACGCACAGTCACAAACTCGTTCTCCCCGCCGACGCGAACCATTACGGCACGCTGTACGCGGGCGCGATGCTCCGGCTCATGCTGGAAGCGGGGTACGCGACCGCGTGGAAGCACGTTGGCCCGGAGGCGAACCTGGTGCTGCGCCGCGTGCTGAACATGGAGTGCCTACGCCCGGTACCGGTGGGCGTGGTGGTGGAGATTCAGGGGGCGGTGCTTCACCGCACCGCGGCGTACCTTGTGTGTGGGCTGGTGGGTGCACCGTGGGACGACGGCGGGGTGTGGGCGGAAGCTCTCTTCGGCTTCGCGCAGGTGAAACCCGACGGCAGGCTCACGCACTTCCCGGATCGCCTTCCCGCCGTGAGCGTTCCCGTGGGCGATGTGTGGGAGCGCCTCGACCGCCGGATGAACAAGTTGTTGAAGCTCCGGTCTTGACGGCTGCCCGCGAAGCCGCAAGCGGCGCCGCGTCTTCACTTCCCCAACTTGCGGCGGAAGAAGGCCATCGTCCGCGCAAGCCCCTCATCGCGCCCGACCTTTGGTTCCCAGCCTAACAACTGCCGCGCGCGGGTGATGTCCGGCTGGCGCACCTTCGGGTCGTCCTGCGGGAGCGGGCGGAACACGATCTCGCTTTTACTCCCGGCGAGTTTCCGGATCTCCTCCGCGAACTCCAGGATGGTGATTTCGGCCGGGTTGCCCAGATTGACCGGCTCAGGGTAGTCGAGGGGCAGCAACCGCCAGATGCCTTCGACCAGATCGGAGACGTACTGGAAACTGCGGGTCTGGTCGCCCGTGCCATACACCGTGAGCGGTTCGCCCATCAGCGCCTGATACATGAAGTTCGGCAGCACGCGCCCGTCATTGAGCCTCATCCTCTCTCCGTAACTGTTGAAGATGCGAATGATGTGCGTGTTGACGCCGTGGGCGCGGTGGTAGGCCATCGTGATCGACTCCGCGAACCGCTTCGCTTCGTCGTAACAGCCGCGCACCCCGATCGGGTTCACGTTGCCCCAATAACTTTCTTTTTGCGGGTGTTCGAGCGGGTCGCCGTAGACTTCGCTCGTGCTCGCGAGCAGGTATCGCGCGCCGTGCGCCTTCGCGAGTCCGAGTGTGTTGTGTGTGCCCAGCGCGCCGACCTTCAGCGTTGGAATGGGGTGTTCGAGGTAATCGACCGGGCTGGCCGGGCTTGCGAAGTGCAGCACGTTGTCGAGCTTCTGCTTCAACTTCAGCGGGGTGGAGATGTCGTGCCCGACGAATCGGAATCGCGGGTTCGTGCGAAGGTGATCGAGGTTCGTGAGGTCGCCCGTGATCATGTTGTCCACCGCGATCACTTCGTGCCCTTCGGCGAGGAACCGTTCGCAGAGGTGGGAACCGATGAACCCAGCGCCGCCGGTGATGAGTGTGCGCACGCGCGACTCCGTTGTGATAGCGTGAAGGGCGGACCGGTTGAGTTTGGGATACCGACGCGCCGCGTGTGCTGCAAGTGGGTGGAGAGGGCGTGGAAGAGCAGGCACTATACCGGGCGATCCTGAGCACGCCGCACGACGATACGGCGCGGCTCGTGTACGCGGACTGGCTCGACGAGAACGCCGAGCGGTTCCCGGACATGCTCGCGCGGTCAGAACGCGCACGGGCCGAGTTCATTCGCATGCAGTGCGCTCTCGCCCGCCTCGGTCCAGGCGGGTGGAACACCGGTGGCCCGTCCGACCCGGAACTGGTCGCGCGCCAGAAGCGACTTCACTTTCGGTGTGGGGGAAAGTGGCGCCGCGCGCTTCCCATTCCGGTGCGGACGGCCCCGTTCGATCGCGGGTTCCTGCGCCCGTTTCGCGCACTGTGCCCGCAAGAGTTCCTGGGCCGTCCGCTGGCACCGTACCGTGGTATCCCGGTGCTGTGGCCGCTGCCGAGCGACAGCCCGGCCCTCCGGTACATCCCCGACGGCGACCCGTTCGACGTGTGCCCGCTGTGGGACGTTCACCTGTACGCAACGGACTACGACAACAACGACGAGCGGAACGACCACGGGCAATACGGCGACCTGCTCGCGGAAGTGGGGCGCAGTCCGTCGCTGGAACGCGTCGGGTGGCTGAAGGTGTCGTTCTTCGTCACGCCGGTGTTCGAGTTTCTGCGCACGGGGAACTTCGCGAACGTCGAAACGCTGGTGCTGAACAGCCGGCCGTTCCCGCACGTGCTGGAAGCGGTCGCGGAGAACGAGTCGTTTCGCAGTTTGCGGTACATCCTGTTCGGCGGCGACTGGTGGGCGTGGTCCGGCACTGGGCCGATGTCCGACCGCGACATCGCGCTGCTCTCGAAGATCACCGACGCGAACGCGCGGCACCTGCCACACGGCGAGATGCGGACCGCGCTCCGCGACATTCTGGGTGGGCTTCCGCCGCGCCCGCCGGCGGTTCCGCTGCCACTCCGGATGCCCGAATGGGCGCACCTTCCGGCGCCCGTCGTGCCCGAGACGTACGCTGTGCCCGCGCCGTTCCTGACGCATCCGGTCGAGCAACGGGTCGTTGGAGCCACGGCACTGATCGTTGGGCTTTGCGTGATTGTGTTCGTGGGTGTGATCTTGTTGGGCCGTTCGAGTTCGAGATCGGTTCCGACGCCCCAATTCAACTCCGACGCGGCACCGCACACGATTCCGTCGGAAGGGTACGATCTTGAGAGGCAGAACAAGTGGGGAACGACCGCGCCAACGAGGAGGTTCGCACCGCCCATCGTTCCCAGAACGGAAAAGAAAGAGTGAAGCCGGACGGGTCGCGTGGTTTACTTCTCATCCTGTGACGCGGAAGGCGTGGCCCGAAGCGGGCAAATTCGAAAGAGATCCGAAGCACGAAATTCGAAAGGAAGAGGATCGCACGCGGGTCTTCTTTCGAATTTCGGATTTGCATTCCTTTCGTGCTTCCCCGCTTCGGGGCAACAGGTTCGTCTCGCGGTGAACGGGCGAGTTCGGCTACGATGCGGTTCGGAGGGTTTACCGATGTCGCGTGTCGCTTGCTCGCTGGTGCTGCTCGTGGTGTGTTCGGAGCCGGCGCGCGCGGCCGACCTGCCGCCGGGCGCGCTCGCGCGCCTGGGCGACGACCGCTTCCGCGCTGGCGGTGAGATCGAACACCTCGCGCTTTCGCCGGACGGGAAGCAATTCGCCACGGTGCGGAAGGGGTCGTCCCTGAACGTCGTTGTCACGGTTTGGGACGCGCTCACCGGGCGACCGCTGTACGCGTGGGAGGTGAACGCGGAGCTGTTTCAGGGCTTGGTATGGGCGTCCGGCGGGGCGTCGGCGATCGTCACCCGCGCCGAACGGGGGCGGAAGCCCAGCGATCCGGGCCGGTCGTTTCCCGACGACTTTCACGTGTGGGCCTTCGCCGACCCAACGGCCGCGGCGCCGCCGGCGCTGTCACCCAACTGGAACGGCAACGCCCTGTTCCGTGAACAGCCGAAGGATCGACCGAGGTACGCCGACTTCTGCTTCAGTGCCGACGGCTGGCGGGTGGCGGCGGAGTGGGAGTCGGCCAACAGGCGGCACGCGGTTCATGTGTTCGACCTCAAACCCGTCGATACCGTCGCGAAGCTCACCCAGGTCGGCACCATCGACCTCGGTGCCCGCGTTGCGGATCGCGTCCGCCTGTCCGCGGACGGCCGCACCGTCGTCACCTTTCAATGGCCGGCGAACGGCGACGAGATGATCGCGACCGCGTGGGACGTGGCGACGGGCAAGCCCGCCCGCCCTGTGTTGACCCCATTCGCTCAGTTGCCGATCCTCACGCCGGACGCCCGCGCCCTGATCGTCCGCGTGGTCGGGGACGACGAGTGGGGTTTTGATCGGTTCGACCTCGTGACCGGCAAGCGCCGCGAACTGGTGCGGTGGCGCATCGCGGAGTACCACGATGCGCGCGACGCCCCCGATCTCAGTTTGGGCGGGTTCGCGTTCACCCCGTCTGCCCGCGAATTCGTCGTTGCCGTCGGCCGCCAAACGTTCGTCCTCGACATCGTCACCGGCAAAGAACTCGGCCGGCTCGAAGGGCACGCCGACGCACTAACGGCAGTCGCGGTGTCGGCCGACGGCACGCGTATCGCGACTGCCGATGAGTCCGGGCTGGTACGGTTGTGGGACGCGAAGACGTTTCGCCCGGTGAACGACGCGAGGGGGCACCGCGTGCCGGTGGAACACGCGGAGTTGTCGCCCGACGGCAAGCGACTCTTGACGTGGGCGGGGGACGAAACCGTGCGACTGTGGGACGTGGCGACCGGGAAGGAGTTGCGCGCGTTCGCCCGCGCGACCGGCGATTCCCGGCCGGTGTTTGCGTCCGACGGAACGGCGGTCGTCTACAGCAACAAGAAATCGCTGATCGCACGCGACCTACAAACCGGTTTGGAGGTTCCACTACCCAACGACGCGAAGGCATTGAAACCGCGTGCCACCATCCTCTCGACGGAACGCCTGTCCGCGGGGGTTTCGGACAAGTCCGCCGAAATCCACTTGTACGAAACCGCTTCGACTGAATTACGCCGCACACTGCGCGGGCATCGCGGGTCGGTTCGCGTCCTCGGGTTCACGCCGGACGGCACGAAGTTGCTCACCGCGGGCGGCGATCACACCGTTCTCGTGTGGGACATGCGGCTCCAATCGGTGCCGCTGCCGGACGCGGTCAAGAAGGAGACGAACGCCGCGAAGTTGTGGGATACGCTCGCCACCGGCAAGGCGGAAGCCGCGTACCTCGCGATGGCCCGCGTCAGCCGCGAACCGGACGCGGCACTCAAACTCATCAAGATGAAGCTGAAGCCGGCCGAGAAGGGCGATGCCGAGAAGGAGGCCGCGAAGCTCACCGACTGCCGCGCGATCGAGCTACTCGAAGCGCTCAGCACCGACGAATCGATTGCGCTGCTCAAGGAGTTGGCCGGCGGCCACGCGACCGCGTTCCGCACGCAAGAGGCGAAGCGCGCTCGGGAGCGTCACAAGTAGGTAACGAGTCGGCCCGGTCGCCGCACGACACGTTCCCGCGTGGCGTAGACCGGGTACAATCGGCGTGAGAAGCGAACCTGCGGAGGCCGGCTCATGGAACAGAGTAAACCGTATCTGAAAGTCGCGTCCGTTGTCAGCGCCGTGCTTCTGGTCGGGGCGTTCGTCTCCTACCGCGCCGGCGCTTTCGAGCGGTTCACGAAACCCGAATCGCAACCGGCGGTCGCTGCGCCCACACCCGACCCCGAAGCGCCACCGGTGCTGAGTGTGGAGCAATCGCCGCAGACGTTCATGTACAGTTCCAAATCGGCACCCGCGTTCACGCCCGAGGCGCCCGCGCACCCGGCCGGCAGCCCGCCGACGTACCTGGGCGGTTCCAAGTACATCGTCGTTGCCCCCACTCCGGCCGACCCGCCGAAGCCCAATCCGCCGCCGTTCCTGGGTGGCTCCAAATCGAAGACCATCTTCTCCCCCGATCAACCGAAGCCAGTACCGCCGCCGCTGCCGAATCAGCCGCGTCCGTGATCGCCTCGCGCTCGGTCGTTGACGTTGCGGCAACTGGCAAACGTGTGCTACTGTCGCCGCGGGAAGTGGACCCCGGAGGAACGCACGATGGCGCAGCGTAAACGGTATCTCAAACTCGCGGCGTTTATCCCCGCGATTATCCTCGTGGGGGCGTTCATCGGCTGTCGCTCTGGCGCGTTCGAGCGGTTAACGAAACCCGAACCACCACCGGAACCGCACCCGCTCGGTCTGAATATGCCGCCTTCGCTCACGACACCACAGCCGCCAACTCCTCAGCCCACGCCCAACGCCAAGCCGGTGTTCTTCAGCGGTGCCAAGTCGCCCAACCTTCCCAGCATCACGGTTGGCCTAACCCCGGCCGGAACCTTCACCCCGGATCTGGACGTGCCCACGCGGGAATCCAAACCGAACACGCCCAAGCCGTGACCTTTGCGGGAACACTCATGGACATCACCTCGCTTCTACTCGCGACAGGTCTCAGCCTGTTGTTCCTGGTCGTGGTGTTCAGGCCGCTCGAACTCGCGTTCCCCGCGAAGCCGAACCAACGTCTGTTTCGTCCACGTTGGTTACTCGATCTGTCCTTCCTCCTCGGGCAGTACCTGCTCTGGAACGGACTCCTATTCTTGTGCCTCGGGTACTTCAGCCGCTCGCTGACCGGCGTTGTGCCGCGTGAGTTCACGTCCGCGGTGGCGGCGCAACCGTTGTGGCTCCAGATACTGGAAGTGATCCTGCTGAGTGACTTCTGCGTGTACTGGGGCCACCGGCTTCAGCACCGCGTCGGGTTCCTCTGGCGGTTCCATTCGGTGCATCACAGCGCCGAACACCTCGACTGGTTGGCGGCGCACCGCGAGCATCCGCTCGACACGGTGTACACGGTGACGCTCATCAACCTGCCCGCGTTCGTGCTGGGGTTTCCGCTGGAGACGCTCGCGGGGTTCATCGCGTTCCGCGGCGTGTGGGCGATCTACATCCACTCGAACGTGCGTCTGCCGCTCGGCCCGCTGCACGCGATCCTCGGCGCACCAGAACTTCACCACTGGCACCACGCGAAAGACCGCGACGCTGGCAACTACGGGAACGTGTGCCCGCTCATGGACCTGCTCTTCGGGACGTACCGTTGTCCCGATCACGAGCCGGAGAGCTTCGGGCTGAACACTCCGACCCCGACCACCTGGCTCGGGTACATGGTGCAGCCGCTGTTGCCGCGATTGCGTCACCACGCCGCTGATCGGTCAGGAGAGCAACCGGAAGCCGAGTTACAATCCGAGCGAAGTGCAACTCTCACTGGTGGCGTCGATGAACCGGTTGATTATCGTGTGCGAGCAGATACACGACCGAAACAGTCAGCAGCTACTTGAGGGGACTGCCTAAAATCGCCTAATCGCCTCACGACAGGTGCTACGTTTTCGGCCGCTTGCGGCTTCGCGGGGAATGCATTTGAGGTGTCGTCTGTCTTGTGCCCGCGAAGCCGCAAGCGGCCAAAGAATCGCGAAATCCATCACATCCGAATCGCGCGAGTTGTGTGGGGGAGTTGTCAAACACCATGACGTTCGCGCCGGCCGCGGCCAAAACCGGCGGACCATTCGCCCCGGCGTGCGGCGGCGATCACTTCCGGGCTAACGGGAACCGTCCACCGGTTGCCGGTCGCGACTTGATGATCCCACGCGGCGCGGTTGTAGTCGCGAATGTCCATGGTTACCATCGACGCTGGCGTCACCGCTGGAGTTCGCGCTCGACGCGGTCGAGCAATTCCTTCACCGGCCAGTCGCGGTCGCCGATCGCGACACTCGCGTTCTTGTCCAGCCACACACGCACCTTCTTCTCCGCCGCGACTGCAGTGCTGTGCGTCTTCGCGCCGAAGTGCTTGCTCACCTCGCCGTAGGTCGCGGCCGTGTGCTTGCGGCACAGGTAGATCGCGATCATTCGCGGGTGGCTCACGGCCCACGTCCGCGCTTTCGATTGCAGCGTACCGGCCGCGAGCCGGAGCGTCGCACACACCGCTGCGTCCACGTCTGGCACGGAGACAACGCGCACTGCGTGCCGAAGAAGATCGCCGAGGGCTTCGCGCGTGGTCGCCATGTCTGCGGGACGCCCGGTTACCTTTGCGTAGTGGCGAACGCTGTTGACCGCGCCTTCAAGTTCTCGCACGTTGCCGCGAAGCGTGTTCGCGAGCGTTTTCAGCACGCTGTCGGGGATCGTCGGGCCGGCACCGCACGACTTCTTGCGAAGGATTTCGAGCCGCGTCTCCGGGTCCGGCGGCATCAAGCCCCACACAGAACCGCCGAGCAACCGGTCGAGCAACTCCGGCATCAGTTCGTCGGCCAGGCGTGGGTGACAGTCCGTTGTCACCACGACTTGCCGGCCGTCGGCAATGAGCGCGTCGAACGTGTGCAGGAACTCTTCCTGCGTCGCTTTCTTGGTTGCGAGGAAGTGCAGATCGTCGAGGAGCAGCGTGGAGCACTCGCGGAACTGCCGCCGGAACGCGGACATCTTCCCTAATCTGGACGCCTGCACGAACCGCGTCGTGAACTCTTCCGCAGTTACGTAACAGGGTCGCTGGTCGCTCTGCTTCTTCATGCCGAGGAAGATGCCTTCGAGCAGGTGCGTCTTGCCGGTCCCAACCGGTCCATGAATCACAAGCGGGTTTGCGCCCTGCCCCGGTTCTTCGACCACGCTCAGCGCAGATGCGTGTGCGACACGATTGCACGGACCGCTGACGAAGTCGCCAAGAGATTTCCACCGGCGCCCGGTGCGGTGGGTCGCGAGCGGCCGGGCAAGGGCGACTTCGTCCGGATCGGCGCGCTTCACCTTCGGCTTCGGTGCCGCGACCGGCTCGCCGAAGATATCGACTTGTTGCTTCGGTTTCTGCGCAGGAGCGGCGAGGAGGTTTTCGGTTCGCGTTGTGGGCGACAACGCGAGACGCGGGGCTCGCCGTGGAGCGGCCGGTTCCGCCTTCGCCACGAGGGGCGGAGCTTCTGCGACAGTCGCGTTCGCGTCGAGCGATTCCGCATCGACGACCCACTGCACCGCGGTGCCCGTTCCGCACACCTCCACGACCGCGGCCCTCACGGCCGCGCCGAACGTGTGTTCGAGCCACTCCTGCGTATGCTGGTTGCGCGCCGCGACGACGACCCGCCCGCCGAGCGGAACGAATGTCGCGTGGCCCACAAACCACAGGTTGAATCGCGCCGCACCTATCCGCGAAGCAACCGCGTCGGTCAGTGCGGTCGAGGACGGCAGCGTTCGCGCGGGGGCCGGCGCCGGGTGAGACGCTTCTTGAGGCGGGGCGGCACGTGTTGTAAGTCGGGGTGGCACGGACGAATTCCCCGGTGTGATTCTGAGTTCCTTTCAATATCTGCGCTGAGAGCACGGCGCCTACGCGCCGGAATGTCAGTAAGTGAACCAATCCGGTCCGGAGCTTGGCGCGGTCGGCAGAGTCATGCGCGCCGGGCGTGCGCGCATTAGTCGCGCCAGACGGCGCAACATGGCGCGGCCTGGCGTCTGCGCCAAACTCGCGCGAAGAGAATCGCACTTGAGCGAAATCGAAGTGAAGTCACCCGGGCCACGTCGCGAGCCACGCTTCGCGCCGGTCGTACGCGACGAACCCGTGCCGCGCGTAGAGTTTCATCGCCGGTGTGTTTCGCACATCGACGGAGAGAGTCAGCGCGTCGCCGGCCGCCGAAGCGGTCTGGACTGCGAAGCGGATGAGCCAGTCGCCGTACCCGCGCCCGCGGCACGCGGGCACAACACCGAGGTACGAAATGCCGCGTGTGTCCGGTTCCGGGCCGTCATCGAACACGAGGACGCCGGCGGCCGGTTTCGCGAACGGGTTGCACGCCTCGTGAACCAGAACGCGATACCATTTCTCCGGCGTCGGGTGCGGTTGGCTGAAGCCGTCGAGAATGTCCGCGTGCGTGCGCGCCTCGTTCAACTCAGGACAGTCGAGACTCGCCTCGTGTGTCGCGACCAGGGTTTCCGCGAACAACTTCGCGTTCCCCGGCTTGTACGAGGACAGAAACACAGGCGATTCGCGCGGTTGCCATGCGATTGTGTCGCGTGCCCGATCAACCTCTCGTCTCAAGAACACAAGTTGTGTAACGTGCCGGAAGCCATATCGCTCCAGCGGAGCCATCGCGCCGATTTCGTCCGCGGCGGCAAACGCCTGACACACCTTCACACTGCGTTCGCGGAGCCACGCGCACGCGGCGGCAGTTACCGCGTCCTGGGCTTCAGCGGACTCGCCGTGCGGCGGGCACGTCACGCCCATCGCGCCAGGCATCACTTGCACCAGCGTTGCACCGCACAACCGGCCCGCGGCGCGCGCGACGAACAGCCTTGATGCGGCCCCAGCGGACAGGAGACACTCTCGCGACTGTTCCGAATCCGGTGTGTTGAACAGCAACCGGCACGCGGGCAACAGTTCGTGCGGCGCGGCCGGGGACACATCGAAACGCGGCATGAGGAAACTCAAGCTCAACTTGCACAACCGGGATGGTCGAACTAATGACTACATCGTAACCCACGGATGGGATTCTCGCATGGTCGTGCCAACTCCTCACGCGGCGAACTCAGTGGACACCAGCATCCGCGTTATCACCGAACCGTCGGTCTACGTCCTCGGTCGTCAGACCGTGGACGACGCCGAACTCGACCGTTTCCTCGCGGACCACGGGGTGAGTTGGGAGAGCGACAGCGAGGTCGCCGGCGAAGTGCTGACGGAGACGGCGGGCCGTCTCTGTTATATGTCGTTCGCGAAGCCGCGCCCCGGCGGGAACGCGGCGTACCTCACGCACATCAAGGAAGTCGGTCACGGCAGCGTCCTCGAACACGCCGTCTGGAACCTGCTCTTCACGGGCGTGTCTCGCAGTCTGACGCACGAGTTGGTGCGACACAGAGCCGGCTTCGGATTTTCACAATTAAGTCAACGCTACGTCGATGAGTCAGTGGCCGAGTACGTCGAGCCGGACATCATCGCGAACGACCCTGAGTTGCACGCGATATGGCTCGAAACCGTGAAACAATCGCACGTGGCCTACGTCAAGTTAGCCGAAGCGCTGAACGCGAAGTTGGCCGATCCTGCGGCGGCCACGGCCGCGATGCTGCCTCCGAACTCGGATCGCACGACGCGGCGCAAGACCGCGCGCCAGGCCGCGCGGAGCGTCCTGCCGAACGCGACCGAGACGAAGATCTTCGTTACGGGTAACGCGCGCGCACTGCGGCACTTCATCGAAATGCGCGGTTCGAGTCACGCCGAACCGGAGATCCGCAAACTCGCGACCGCGGTTCTCGATGTGCTTGTGAAGGACGCGCCCAACCTCTTCAGCGACTACCAGAAGGTGCCGCTGCCCGATGGGACGTTTGAAGTGACGACCCAGTACAAGAAGGTGTGAAGTCGTCGCGCTCCGCTGCGCGTTGCGGCTACGCGAGTAAACAGTTGGCGTCAGGCTAGCGCGCTGAGTTAGAATCCGCCTCGTGCTCACTTCCTTGCACGAGGTTCCACACAATGACACGCCTTCTCGCTTTGGTCGCGTTCGCGGCCTCTTTCGCCATCGGGCTGATGCCCTCAGCCCCCGCGCTCCGCGCGGCCGATCCGAAGCCGGTCGCGGCGCACGCGGCCGAAGACGGCAAGGACTTCTTCTTCAAGCCGAACGACCGCATCGTGTTCCTCGGTGACAGCATCACAGCGCAGTACCAGTATTCGACCTACGTCGAGTTGTACCTCACGACGCGGATGCCAAAGGGCAACTTCACGTTCATCAACGCGGGCATCGGCGGCGACACCGCCAACGGCGGCGCGGGCCGCTTCCAGAACCACGTCCTCGCGGAAAAGCCGACCGCGATCACGATCAACTTCGGCATGAATGACGGCGGGTACGGGGCGTTCAACCCGCAGGGAAACAAGGTGTTCGTTGAGAAGACGGTCGCGATGCTCGAAATGGCGAACAAGGCCGGCGCGCGGGTCGCGCTGCTCTCGCCCAACGCCGTGGACCGCCGCAACAAGAGCAACGGTAAGTTGTACGTCGAAACACAGAAACAGTTCTACGCGCCGCTCAAAGAACTCGCGGAGAAGCACAAGGTGAGTTACGTCGATCAGTACGCGATCACCCGCGCCGCGACCGACAAGATGGAGTTGGACGACCCCGAAGCCAAGAAAGCAAAGCCGTACTACGACGGGTTCCACACCTCGCCCCCCGGTGGGATGCTCATGGCCCACGCGATCCTCACCGGGCTGAAAGCGCCGGCGCGCGTCAGCGACGTGACCATCGACATGTCGACCGCGAAGGCCGACACCAAAAGCTGCAAGGTCACCGACATCTCGACCGCCCCGAACGACGCGGTCCTGACCTTCACCCGCACCGACGATGCGCTGCCTATGCCGATTCAAAAAGACTGGCTCCCGATGCTGCCGTACACGAATGAACTGCGCGATCTGAACTACTACGGCCTGACCGTGAAGGGGCTGAAGGACGGCGGCTACACGGTGAGTATCGACGGGGTTGGCGTCGCCAACTTCTCCGCGAAGGAACTGGCCGCCGGCGTGAACCTCGGCAACGTCATCAATGGCCCGGTGTGGGACCAGGGTAACAAGGTGTTGCAAGCGATCAACGCGAAGAACGCGATCGTCTCGCAGCGGTTCTTCGATGTGGTGATGTTTCAGTTCCCGAACAAGGACTGGCTGAAGGACGTGGCCGCAACCGTTGCGGAGCGGAAGGTGATGGAACTGAAGACGCGGATGGAGAAGATCGACGCGGCGCAGGCGGACATCTACAAACTCGCGACTCCTGTTGCACGCAAGTTCGCGCTCAAGCCGGCTAAGTAGTTCGCTTGAACGAGCCGGGAGCGTGAGCGACCGGAGGTTTCGCGAACTCAACGCGCGTTGCCTCCGGTCGCTCACGCTCCCGGCTCGTTTTCATCATTTCAACTCGCGAGGCGAGCGCACGCCCCCGGCAGTCACCAACCCAACGCACACCGCGACCGGCTTCGATTCCGTCGCGAGCACCGGTTTGATCGCTGCGGCGGTCAGGTCGTCTGCGTCCGTCAGCAACACGATCACGTCGGGGCGGAACCCCAGCGCGGCGCGCACCGCGACAAGGTGATTGCTCTTTCCGCGCGGTTCCAACATCGCGAGTTTCGTGGTCACGGCGCGGACGTTCGCGTCGGTCGCGGCCAGCGCCGTACCGTCGGACGCGAGGACCGGTCGCGCGGTGCTGTCGTACACAATTACCTGGAACCGCACGGTCGCGGGTTGCTGCATCAACGTGGCGACAAGCGCCGCGCGGGCCGCATCGAACTTGCCCCCGGCACCCATGCTGCCGGACGCATCGAGTACGTACACCACCGTCTGACCGGGTTTCCGTGCGCCGTGTAGCGCAGGCGCGGATTTCGCGTTGGCACCGGCACCGGTTGCGCCCGCAGGCTTCACGTTCGGGTCAAGGAGCATTGTCGGGGTGGGGTTCGCGCCAGGCTTTCGCAGAATCGCGACGAGTTCGGCCGGAAGCGTGCGCAGCGGGGTTGGCGCGAACGGCCCCGCCTGAAGCGGCGGAACCGCTTCAGGCGACTGAGGCGATGTGTTTGTGTTCGTGGCGCCTGTCGCCGCACCTGTGTTTGGTGGCGCGGCGGGCGTTGGCGGTGCGGGTTGCGACGAAACCTCGGCGCCCAGTGTGTCTTCGGCGAAGGACAGGCGAACTTCCGGCGCGCGGGTGTCGATCGCCGCTTCGCGCGGCTTGTGTTCGCTCGAGCGCAGCAGAACGAAGAACGCGCCCACCGCGACGACGTGAATTGCGACGGACGCCCACACCGCCCGGCGGAAGGCAACGCGGGTCGCGTCGGAATGCGGCCTCATGCCGCGCGGAATACCGTCGCGGACGGGAAAAGGGAAGATCAAGACGGACGCTTGCGATCGAACCGCGCTCGCGGGGACGGTGTTGTTGAATAACAGCGAAAGGAGGAGCCACGAGAGCGCCCAGGAAGTGCCATTCGGGCGTTGCCCTGGACTGTGGAATCACGCCCCTCGACACAGCGAAAAACCAACGACCTGTCCCCTCTCGCTACCGGCCCAACTTGCTCATGTTCATCAGGAACTCGGCGTTGGACTTGGTTTTCGCCAACTGCTTCACCAGCGACTCCATCGCCTCGACCGGTTTCTGTTGCATCAGGGTACGGCGGATGAGCGTGATCTGCGCCAACGATTCCGCCGGCAGCAAACGTTCCTCTTTGCGCGTGCCGGACGCGCCCAGGTCGATCGCGGGGTAAACGCGGCGATCCGCGAGGGCGCGGTTGAGTACCAGTTCCATGTTCCCGGTGCCCTTGAACTCCTGGAAGATGACCTCGTCCATACGCGAGCCAGTTTCGATCAGCGCGGTGCCGAGGATCGTGAGCGTACCGCCTTCCTCGAACGCGCGGGCCGCGCCGAACAGGCGCTTGGGCACCTCCAGCGCCTTGGAATCCACACCGCCGCTCATCGTGCGCCCGCTGCCAGATGTTTTGTTGTACGCGCGCGCCAACCGCGTGAGGCTGTCGAGCAGCACCAGCGCGTCCTTTCCCTGCTCGGTCAGGCGCTTCGCGCGCTCAACGACCAGTTCCGCGAGTCGGGTGTGGTTCGCGGTGTTCTGATCGGAGCTGGACGCGATCACCTCCACCGGTGGCGGCGCGGCGGTGTCACCCTCGGCCGGTTTGCGGATCACGTTCCGCTTGATGTCGGTCACCTCTTCGGGCCGCTCATCCACGAGCAACATCATGAGGTGAACGTTCGGGTGGTTGGTGATGACCGCCTGCGCGATGTGCGTGAGCAGCACCGTTTTGCCGGTTCGTGGCGGCGCGACGATCAACCCGCGTTGGCCCATGCCGATAGGCGTGAACATGTCCATCACGCGCGTGGTGAGCGGTTCCGCGCCCGTTTCGAGCCTGAGCCACTTGGTGGGGTCAACGGGTGTGAGTTCTTCCCAGACGCGGCGCTTGAACAGTTTCGGGTCGGCGCCTTCGATGCTGGTCACGGTGACGAGTCGCGGTCCCTGTCCGCGGCGCGGCGGTTCGAGCGTGCCACCGAGCATCACGCCTTCGGCGAGGTTCAGTTTGTGGATGAGCGGCCCGGGAACGTAGGCGTCATTGGGCGTCGCGGCGTAGTGCTTGGCCGGGTTACGTAAGAACCCGTGGCCCCGTGGGTGCATCTCCAGCACGCCATGCGCGCTGTTGCGAGGGTCAGACATGCGGGAACTCTACTCTCATACAGGAACCGGGCGCCCGGCTTCGGAAGCTCTGGGCACAATGGAAACAGAAGACCAGAGGAAACGGCGGTCGTCGATTGCGTGACGGGGTGCGTAGCGTCGTCTTGGCAAGCCTGAGAGTGATTCTATCCGCCGGTGGGAGAGAACGCGAGAGGGAATCACTGCGGGT
>SXGT01779525.1_pt1 | contig 77744 bp, 53 predicted proteins | sample 3176221 | NCBI WGS metagenome assembly SXGT01 (sample SAMN11356862, study PRJNA531348) | freshwater metagenome | isolation source: freshwater sample F1-120 | place: China: Fuxian Lake, Yuxi | collected 2017-12-25 | reverse complement strand
ATAGGTTCCTTCCTGCTCGATCGGGTTTTGCGTCGCCAGTACAAAGAACGGGGCGGGCAGTGTGTGCCGCACGCCGCCGATAGTCACCTGGCGTTCCTGCATCGCCTCCAGCAAAGCGGCCTGCGTTTTGGGAGGCGTCCGGTTGATTTCGTCTGCCAGAATGATGTTGGCAAAGACCGGCCCGGTCAGGAACTTAAAACCACGTTCCCCCGTGGCCTTGTTCTCCTGAATGACTTCCGTCCCCGTGATGTCGCTGGGCATCAAGTCGGGTGTGAACTGAATCCGGTTGAATTGCAAATGCAGCGAGCGGGCCAGGGTGCTGACCATCAACGTCTTGGCCAGTCCAGGCACACCTTCGAGCAGGCAATGCCCCTGGGCAAAAATGGCGATCAAGAGCTGCTCAATCACGTCTTCCTGACCAATGATCACCTTGGCGAGCTCCGCCCGAATAGCGGCAAAGGCCCCCTTGAGCTTATCCAACGACTGAAGGTCCTCGGGGTTGGGTTTTTCCACGGCAGCTTGAGACATGAGCGGTCCTTGAAAGATTGAATTAGGGAGTTTGTGGGCGGTTTAACCCGGATTGTGACGAAACGGAGCAGGCAACGGTTCTGTAACGAGCGCTGGAGTCCCGCCTTCAGGCGGCTGTTTGCGGCATGGCTTCATGCCGCCTGAAGGTGGGACTCCAACGGGCGCAGTGGCCCAAGTGGTGGGTGCCCCAAACCCTCGGGCAAGTTCAAGCCCTGACGGCTGGGTAAGCGGGAGAGGCGAAATCCATTGTAGACGACCCGCCGTAAGATGCCACCGGATTGAGCGATTCCCCGTCAATCTGCGACCCCAGCCAGCGAAAGCTGCGTATTACGTTTCGGACATCCCGTTCGACAACTATACTGGCCCCCAATTCCTGGCCGTTTTCACATTCCCCTTCCCTCCCTTTCGGCCTATCAGCGTGCAACAAGTCCTGGTCACCGGCGGAGCGGGGTTCATCGGTTCCTACCTGGTGGAGGCCCTGCTGGCGCGCGGCGACCGAGTGACCGTGATCGACGATGAATCGACCGGCCAGTTCGAAAATCTCCGCTCCGTTGCCGGCCACTCCGCCCTCACCGTCGTCCGCGGCAGCGTGGGAGATGCGGCCTTGCTCCATAGAATGCTGGAGGGAGTGCAGGTCGTTTATCATCTGGCTGCTGCCGTTGGCGTGGCTCTCATCGCCCGCGAACCGCTCGCCACCATCGAGCGGAATATCTATCCCACGCAGCTTCTGCTCGACGAAATCAGCGCGCGGCACAAGGCCGGGCAGGGCATCCGCTTCTTCCTCGCCAGCACCAGCGAAGTTTATGGCAAGAACCCCAAGCCGGTCTGGGACGAGGAGGACGACCTGGTGTTCGGGGCAACCACCCGCCCCCGCTGGTCCTACGGCGCGTCCAAGGCTATCGACGAATTTCTCACGCTCGCCTGTGCCCGCCAGTTCGGCCTTCCCGTCGTCATTGCACGGTTCTTCAATGTCGTCGGCCCGCGGCAGACTGGTGCTTATGGCATGGTCCTCCCCCGGTTCGTGGAAGCCGCCCTCGCCGGGCAACCCCTCGTTGTGCATGACGACGGCCGGCAGGTCCGCTGCTTCGCCCACGTGGCCGACGTCGTCGGGGCGGTCATCCAGCTCATGAACAGCAACTCCACCCTCGGCCGCATCTTCAACATCGGCAGCGACCAGCCGATCTCCATCCTCGACCTGGCCAACCAGGTGATCACCCTAGCCGGCTCGCCGTCCACCGTGCAGTTCCAAACCTACACCGAGGCTTACGACCAAGACTTCGAAGACATCCGCCTCCGGGTCCCCGACCTCACCCGCCTCCGCCAGGCCATCGGCTACGTCCCGCGCTACAACCTGGGTGGCATCATTCGAGACTGCATCGAGGCCCAAAAAAAACAGCCCCCAGCTCGGTGAAAACCTGATGCTTCTGCGGGCGAGCGAATATCGATCGGGGTTTGGCAGACTCCTTGGTTTTGTCCAGGTTCAGGAAGCCTGCCCATCGGGCCTTGCCCCCGTGGAAGCGCTCACTGGCGAGCTACGAGCCCAATGACCTTTTCACGCATGTTGTGGCCGGTCTCCGACCGTGCCACCGCCCGACCGAAGGTCTCCCGAGCCCAGGCCCACGTGTCGATTCCAGAGGAGACCTTCGGTCAGCCGTTTCGGCGGGGTCAGGAGACCCGCGCCGAACAGAGGGGCGCTTTGCGCGATGTTGTGGCCGGTCTCCCGCCCCCCCGTTGTGGCCGGTCTCCCGACCGTGCCACTAGATTGACCGAAGGTCTCCCTTCCCGTGGCGGGCCTCAGATAAGATACCGCCATGGAACGCTACCGCATTCACTCGGACGCGGCTGTTTACTATGTGACATACTCCGTCGTGGATTGGTTGCCGATCTTCGTGACCGAGGCCACGTTTCGAATCGTCGCGGACAGCCTGACGTTTTGTCATCGACAGAAGCACCTGCGCGTGAATGCGTATGTGATCATGCCGACTCATCTGCACATGATCGTGTTCGACACGGAGTACAAGAGCGATCGACTCGCGCAGTCGCTCACGGACTTCCGCAAGTTCACGGGGCGCGAGCTCAGCGACCATTGCAGCGGGCACTTTCCGCCCAGCTTCGCCCAAACGCTGCGCGACGAAGCCACGACCGACCGCGAGCGGCGTCTTTGGCAGCCGAGCCGGCATCCCATCGCGATTGCGTCCGAACCGTTCTGGCAACAGAAGCTGGACTACCTGCACGACAATCCTCGCCGCAAAGGGCTCGTCCGCTCGCCGCAAGATTGGCGCTGGTCGTCAGCTCGCTGGTACTTTTCCGATGGCAAAGCAGAAACGGACATACCGTTGACGCCCATCATGTGGTAACCCGGTTGTGGCGGGTCTGCACCTGTTGTGGCCGGTCTCCGACCGTGCCACGTGACCGACCGCAGGTCTCCCTGCCCCGGGACGCGTACCGCTTCAAAGAGGAGACCTTCGGTCGGCCCTTTCGACGGGGTCCAGAGGCCCGCGCCGAACAGGGGCGTTTTGCGCGATGTTGTGGCCGGTCTCCCGACCGTGCCACTCTTCCGACCGCAGGTCTCCCTGCCCCGGGACGGTCACCGCTTCAAAGAGGAGACCTTCGGTCGGCGGTTTCGGCGGGGTCGGGAGACCCGCGCCGAACAGCGCGCGGGGCAAACATCGCTCCGCCCGGACGAGCCGGGTGGCGGCGAGGGAGCGCGCTGGCAGCGTCGTTCTGGTTTTCAAACATCGCTCCGGCGGGACGAGCCCGCCGGTGGCGGCACCAAAGACCAAGCGGCAGCAGGGTGGATTTTTCGGTGCTGCAATCGAACGCTACCAGAGGGAGTCGGCTTTCGGTCACGATTAACCGTTTATAGCGAATCGCACGCGGCACTTTATGTATATGGTTCGCGTTGGCCGCAGGAGGTCTGGTTCCGGCTCCGCTGCGGCGGCTGTTCCCATTATGATACCACCACCCATCGCAAATCTCGAATAGTCCCCTCCCCAATCTTCGTCCCCCGAGAAGCCAGAGTTTCGTGTTGCCCAACCACCTTCCTCGAACCGAATTGGTTGTCCCAGTGCATAACCCATCGCGACCGACAATCGAGACGCCTTCGACTTTGCATCGTCAAATGCTTCAGCCAGCGCATTGGATTTTATCGCAACATCGTCCTTGAACTCGGGCTGACGCATGTCAATGCTGATGGTCTTGCGCTCTTTGTTTTGGGATTGAAGCGGCTCAAGTTGTTCCAAGGCACGATTCAGCTTTCCGAATTCTGTTACCTTCAAGATAATCTTACGCGCGGCATTTTGACCGGTTTCCTTCTTCTTCCAGTACCAAGGACGGCGAAAATCCGTTCCTCCTTCAACAATTTCATCGTCGTTGATCTCAGCGGCGCGCAGAACGGAAAGTGCTTCGCTACATAGCTCAGCGACCTCGCGAAGCGACGTCTCACCTTTGGCAGCGCGTACCTCAAGGGTTATTTCGGCAATGAAGCGAACTGCGGTCTCGGTAAAAGTCCCTTCGCCAATAACCTCAATATAACGATCCATATGAACTGATCCCAAAAAAAGTGAGACGACATACGCGACGGAGTGGCGCTGGCAAACGAACAGAGCGAGCGAATCTTCCATCCTACCAAAACTATGCGTCAGCTCGGCATACTCAGGAGACCACTTCCTTCACCACCCGGCCCGCTACGTCGGTCAGCCGGAAGTCGCGGCCGTTCAGGCGGTAGGTGAGTTTGAGGTGGTCGAGGCCGAGGAGGTGGAGGATGGTGGCGTGGAGGTCGTTGACGTGGACCCGGTTTTCGACCGCTTTGTGGCCGATTTCGTCGGTTGCGCCGTAGAGGGTGCCCCCCTTGGCTCCGCCGCCGGCCAGCCAGAAGGTGAAGGCGTGCGGGTTGTGGTCGCGGCCGGTGCCGCCGGTCTGGACGATGGGGAGGCGGCCGAATTCGCCCCCCCAGATGACGAGCGTGCTATCGAGCAGCCCCCGCTGCCGCAGGTCGGCGAGGAGGCCGCCGATGGGGGTGTCGGTCTCGCCGGCGAACTGGGTGTGGTTCTCCTTGATGTTGGAGTGGCCGTCCCAGCTCCGTTCGTTCTCCATGCCGCCGGAGTAGATTTGCACGAAACGGACGCCGCGCTCGACGAGGCGGCGGGCCATGAGGCACTGCTTGGCGACATGGTCGCAGCGCTTGTCGCCGATGCCGTAGAGCTTGTGGATGTGCTCGGGCTCCTTGGTGATGTCGATGGCGTCGGGGGCGGCGATTTGCATCCGGTAGGCGAGCTCGAAACTTTCGATGCGGGCGGCCAGCTCCTCCTCGTGCGGCGTTTTGGCCAGGGCGTGGCGGTTGAGCCGGGCCAGCAGGTCGAGCTGCGCCCGCTGCTGGGCGTCGTTCATGTCGGCTGGGCGGTAGAGATTGTCGATGGGGTCGCCGCTGGGGCGGAGCCAGGTTCCTTGATAGACGCTGGGGACGAAGCCGGCCCCCCAGTTTTGTGAGTACCCCTTGGGCAACCCGCGACCGAGCGGGTCGGTCATGGCAATGAACGCCGGCAGATTCTGGCTCTCGCTCCCCAGCCCGTACGTCACCCACGAACCGACGCAAGGAAAGCCCATCCGCGTGGTGCCAGTGTTCATCATGAACAGGGCGGGGCTGTGGTTGTTCGAGCCGGTGTAGCACGAATACATGAAAGCCATGTCGTCCACATGCTCGGCCATTTTGGGAAAGATTTCGCTCACCCAAGCCCCGCACTTGCCATGCTGGGCGAACTTGAACGGCGACTTCATCACCGGCCCGACGTTGGCCGTGAAAAAGCCGGTGTTCTTGTCGAACCCCTCCAGCGGCTTGCCGTCGAGCTTCTCCAGCGTCGGCTTGTAGTCCCAAGTATCGACCTGGCTCGGCCCGCCGTTCATGAAGAGCCAGATGACGGATTTGGCCTTGGCGGGGAAATGGGCGACGCGCGGGGCGAGGGGATTGAGCTTGGGGTCGGAGGCACCTTTGGCACTAGTGTCCGCTGCGGAAGTAGAAGTCAGCAGACCTTCGTCCGAGAGGAGCGCTGCCAGGGCGAGCATTCCCGCGCCGCCTCCGGCACGGGAGAGGAGCTCGCGGCGGGAGAGGAGGGAGGGGTTGTTTGTCATTTTGTTATCCGTTCATCAAATCCCAAACGGCCGAACGTCTGTGATGATTACCTGACGAAGACGCTCATCAATGCGATACCAAACCAAAAGGGGAAACTTGAAAAGGACGCGGCGACCGCGGTCGCGAGACTCACCAGCTTCATGGGGAATTTTGCGAAGTTCCAATTCGATCCGTGTAACTGTGTTTCTCATTCCTTCTTGATCGAGCATCGTGTCGTGAATTCTCTGCAACTGCTCGAGCATGTCCGGACTCCAGTAAACTTCGTAGCTCACTTGCGATCCTTCAGACGAGAGAGCAGCTCTTTGGTCGTGATTCCATCTCCTACTGTTTCCCGCCGCTGCATCTCTTCTTCGGAGATTGTCGGCGTTACGGTACGCAACCATTCGCGGACGAGCGGTGAGTTCTCATCCGGCTGAAATTTTCCGAGAACATTTCCTTTCTCGTCGCGAAAGACGAGAAAATCTGCCAGCCCGTTGAGCTTGGCAACCATGTCGCCATCGACAGTTACAAAGGTCATGAGTTCCTCCTTCGTTCCCATTCGGCCAGAATGTCCGAGAGCGGACAACATTGTCCTTTTATCATTCTACATACACAAACTCATTCAGCCCAAACAGCACCTGGCAGAAGTCGGCCAAGGCCAGCTCTTTGGCCTGGGCCTGCTTGTCCGGCAGGCTTTCGTAGGATTTCTGCTGGGCGGCAAGGAATGCAATCGCATCGGCCAGTTCCCCTTCATCCGGTTGGCGGCTGGTGGCGGTGAGGTAGCCTTGCTTTACGGCATCGGCAGCGGACTTTTCATAGGCGGGCAGCAGCTTCTTGGCGAAGTTGTGGGCGTAAAGGCGGACCTGGGGGTTGTTCATGAACATCAGGGCTTGGGGGGCGATGGTGGTGCTGGGGCGGCCCCCGACGCTGACGAGGGGCTCCGGCTGGTCGAAGAGCTGCATCATGGGGATGAGCTTGCTCCGCTTGATCATGAAGTAGATGCTGCGGCGCTTGTGAGTCTCTTCGAGGGAGCCGGCACCGAACATGGTCGCGTCCAGCGTGCCGCTGACGGCCAGCAGATTGTCGCGGACAATCTCCGCCTCCATCCGCCGCGGAGTGTGCCGCCAGAGCCAGGTGTTTTCGGGGTCGATCTTGGAGTCGGCTTCGTCGAACTGGCTGGACTGCATATAAGTGCTCGTCAGCATGAGCTGCTTGTGCATCGCCTTGAGCTTCCAGCCGCCTTGAATCAGTTCTGTGGCGAGATAATCGAGGAGTTCCGGATGCGTCGGCCGCTCTCCTTGCACGCCGAAGTCGTTCGGCGTGCCGACAATGCCGCGGCCGAAATGATGCTGCCAGAGGCGGTTCACGATCACACGGGCCAGCAGTTGCCCTCCTCCTTGCTCCGTGTCCGTGATCCAGTTGGCCATCGACAAACGCCGAAAGCTGGTCTTGGCACCCGGCGGTGGAGAGACGATCCACTTCTTTTCTTTTTCCGGCGCGGTCATCAGGATTTGCGGGAAGCTTTGCGTGGCGACCCCCATCTTCTGGTCGCAATCGCCTCGCTTGAGGAAGTGGGTCTCATTGAGAAAATCTCCCCCCTGCGTATGGTGGCGGATCGGCGTCACCCCTTCGCTGCAAACCATGACCTGCGTCATGTTCGGCTTGGGGGCTTTGGCGAGGTGGTCTAGCACCGGTTGGTTGAGCTTCTGCCACTCGGGGTCGAGTGTGCCGTACCATTTGAGGAGCGCGGAAGTCTGCTCGGGAGTGCGCTTGTCGGCTGGTGTATCGAGAACGGCAGCCACGTTGGCCGGAATGCCCCCGGCGTCAAGAGTCAGCGGCTTCTGGACGGTCGTGACGGAGAGTCGCGGGCGGCCGATGTTGTGCTTGTTGTTGCCGTTGAATTCGAGCGTGAAGGTGAGCGTCACGCCGCCATCCATTCCTAGTTCCTCCGCCGTCTCAAAAACTGCTGCGTGGTCTTTGCCGAACTGCGGATCGACTGCCCAGCCGGACTTTTTGTCCTCGTCGATGGCGAATTTGATGAACAGGTTCGGCTGTTCGAAAGTAGCTTGGGGATTCTGCAACTTGACGACCATTTCTTCACCGCCGCTATTGGGCTTCACTTTGACGATGAGGTTTGTCAAGTCGATGTTGCCATTCTCGGCGCGGCCAGGGCCCCCTTTGACGAGCGATGGGTGCGAGAGAGCTTCCAGCCGAATGCCGGTGATGCCGCGAAGGCTCGTCTTGGCGGTGAAGGTGTACGTGTCAAAGTCGGGGTTCTTCTCGGTGGCCAGAACCGAGCCATCCGGCTGTTTCGTCAAAGTCGCGCCGCCGGCGGATTTCATTTCGGCGACGTCGAGAATCACCCATTTGTTCTTGGTGCGATACTCGGCAGCTGAAGTCTTCTCCCATTCCGCCAGACGACCGGGAAGTTGCTCTTTCTCAAACTTGGAGATTGCTTCCGTCAGCGGCGCATGCTCCTTATCCCATGTCACCTTGGCGGCAAGGTACGGCGCGGGGTCCATGTTGATATCGAGGTTGCTGCGAACAGTCGTTGTGAACGTGGAGACGAAACGGTAGTAATCCGCCTGGGGGATCGGATCGAATTTGTGGTCGTGGCACCTCGCGCAGCCGATGGAAAAGCCGAGCATGGCGTTGCTGGTGGTTGCGGCCATGTCGTCGATGGCGTCGTAGCGAGACCGCTCCACTTCATTGGCGGTAATCTGCGTGGGGAAGACTCCTGCGCCGAGAAAGCCCGTCGCCATCATCGCCAGCGGATTCTCCGGCTCAATTTCGTCGCCGGCAATTTGCCAGCGGACGAACTGGTTGTACGGCATGTCTTGGTTCAGGGCCTTGATGACAAAGTCCCGGAAGTGGAATGCATAGGGCCGGTCGTAGTCCTGCTCAAAGCCGTGGCTTTCGGCGAAGCGGGCGGCATCGAGCCAGTGCCGGCCCCACCGCTCGCCATAGTGCGGATTCTCCAGCAGCCGATCGAGGAGTTTGGGGTATGCCTCCGGGTCGTTGTCTTTCCCGAAGGCTTCGACTTCTGCTGGCGTCGGAGGCAGGCCGATCAGATCGAAGTAAGCCCGGCGGATGAGGAGCCGTTTTTCCGCGGGGCCATTTGGCGTTAGCCCCTTCTCTTCGAGCTTCGCCAGCACAAAGGCATCCATCGGACTGCGTACCCAGGCGGCGTTCTTCACGGCTGGCGGATTGCGGCGGACGAGCGGCTGAAACGACCAGAAGTTACGGGCGTCGTCCTTGATGACGGTCGCGGTCCAGCGGTCGGGATCTCGCGGGTTGGGAACGAGCGGCGCATCGAAGGGAGCACCCAGGTCAATCCACTTGGCGACCGCCGCGATTTGGTCCTCTGGGAGCTTATCCGCTCCGTCGGGCATTTTGGGATCTTCTTTGTGGGCGATGAACCGCCACATGTTGCTATCGCGGGACTTGCCGGCCACGACCGCCGGCCCCTTCGAACCGCCGCGCAGCAGAGCTTTCCGTGTCGCCAAGTCCAGCCCCGATTCCACCTCTGCTCCGCCGTGACATTCCACGCAGCTCTTGACGAGAATCTGGCGGACCTGGCCTTTGAAGAGTTCGAGTCCTTCTTTCATTTTCTCGGCGTGAGCCGGGTCAAACTCCATCTTGGGATCGGGCTTCGCCTCTTCGCCACGGGCCAACGATGAAACTGCCACGGCCAGGACGGTGAGGAGCCACGGATGGAACACGGAATGAACACGGATGGTGAAAGGCATGGAGGGCTGCTGGGTGGGTGTCAGGCATCTTGGTGGGAAGCATTCTGCACCTACTCATTCTATCCCCTCTCCCTCTTGTCGCAATCTTGTTGCCGCTGTTGTACGCTAACGGCTGATTTGGTTGCCCTCTCTCAGCGTTTCTCTCGGAGCCCCGCCATGTATCGCTTCCGCCCTTTCGCCGTCTTGTCACTGCTGGTAGCCGCGAATGTGAGCCTGTGTGCCGACGCCTTGCCCGTCATCAAAAATGTCGAGGCCCAGCCGTTCCAAGCCTCGGCCAAGCGGATTGCCGACGCGCTCGAAATCGTCGGCGAGCCGCTGAAGAAGGCTGAGAAGGTGGCACTCGAGGAAGCGCTCAACCTGAAGGATGAAACCGAGTCGGTCGTGGCGATTCAGAAGGTTCTCGACGCCCGCTGCCTGGCCGGCGTGAACATCAATCCGGAAAGCCGCGTGAAAGTTGCCCGCGGTGCGGCGGCTGGAGAGCTCGTGCAGCAAGGCTGGCGAGTGTTTCTCGTCAAGGTCCACAACGAAGGGGGCGTGACGGCGAAACTTCGGGCCGGCAGTCCCAATGCGGCTCCCCTCTATCAGCGTTCGACCAGCAGTCCTTCTCCCAAACCGTCGGTCAAGCTGACGGACGTGCCGGATCGCTGGCTCGATCTGCAGACCTTCGACGCCCAGCCGCTCAATCCGACCCTGTCCGGACTGCTGCTCGAATATCGCATTTTGCAGCTTTACAGCCGCGATGCTGGCAAACGCGAGGCGAAGATTGGTTTTGACGTGGGGCAGGGAACGCAGGATTTGGGATTTCGCAATGAAATCAACGTGCTGTTCGAGTGTGCCCCGGCCGTGCGGGTGAAGCTGACGGTGCTCGACGACGACGGCACGCCGACGACGGGGCAGTTTGTCATTCGAGACACCCAAGGCCGAGTTTATCCCGCCCGCTCGCGTCGATTGGCTCCCGATCTCTTTTTTCACGACCAGATTTATCGCCACAGCGGCGAATACGTCCTCCTGCCGCCGGGACCGTACGAGGTGACGTACACGCGCGGCCCGGAATATGTCATTGCTAAGAAAAGCATCACCGTTCCCGAGGACAAGGAACACGCCGAGTCCTTCCGTCTCAAACGCTGGATCAAACTGGCCGACAGCGGCTGGTTTAGCGGCGACCATCACGTTCATGCCGCCGGATGCGCCCACTACGAAGCGCCGACCGAAGGGGTCACGCCGCAGGACATGATGCTGCACATCCTGGGCGAGGATCTCAACATCGGCTGCGTTCTGTCGTGGGGACCATGCTGGTATCACCAGAAGGAGTTCTTCGAAGGGAAGGTCCACAAGCTCTCCACGAAAGACTATGTCATGCGGTATGACGTGGAAGTCTCCGGCTTTCCCAGTCAGCACGCCGGCCATCTCTGCCTGCTCCGGCTGAAGGAAGACGATTACGAGTACCCCAAGGAAGCAGAGTTTGATTGGTCCTTTAACGGCTTGAACGGACACTTCAAGGGAACGAAGACTTCGGTCATCGGCGAATGGCCGACCTGGGATCTGCCCATTCTCAAATGGGGCAAGGAACAAGGGGGCGTTGTCGGCTTCTCGCACAGCGGCTGGGGGTTGAATCTGCCCGACTATGGGCCGGGCGGCGAGCGTGTGGAGATTGGCAAGGGACGTGCAGCCGACAAATTGCCAGACTATGCCATGCCCCCTTTCAACGGCATTGGGGCGAATGAATATGTGGTCGATGTCGTTCACGACGTGTGCGATTTCATTTCCTCCGTCGATACGCCAAGCGTCTGGGAACTCAACGCCTGGTATCACACGCTCAATTGCGGCTACCAGTGCCGCATCAGCGGTGAGACCGATTTCCCATGCATTTATGGCGATCGCGTCGGCCTCGGCCGCATCTACGTCAAGCTCGACCCCAAACAGCAGAAACAGCAACTCAACTTTGACGACTGGATTCTCGGGGTGAAGGACGGCCGCAGCTATTGCTGTGACGGCCTGTCGCATCTGGCGGACTTCTCGGTCAACGGCCTCGGGGTCGGTGAGAAAGCCAAGGACGGCCGCGTCAGCATGCTTGGCATCAAGTCCGGTGAAAAGCTCAGCGTGAAGGTCAATGCGGCCGCTCTGTTGACTGAAGATCCGAACGATCCCCAGTCGAAGTTCATCCGCAATCAGCGATTGGATCACAAGCCTTACTGGCACGTGGAGCGGGCTCGCATCGGCGATAGTCGTAGGGTGCCGGTGGAACTCGTCGTCAACGGGATCGCTGTGGCAAAGAAGGACCTTGAAGCGAATGGGAACGTGCAGGAACTCACCTTCGACTACAAGCCGGCTATTTCCAGTTGGGTCGCGCTCCGCATCTTCCCCGCCTGCCACACCAATCCGGTCTTTGTGGAAGTCGGGGGCAAGCCGATCCGCGCCAGTAAGAAGTCCGCCCAATGGTGCGTCGATGCCGTCGAAACCTGCTGGAAAGAAAAGGTCAAGGCAACTCGTGTGAACGAAAAGGAAGCCGCCAAAGCCGCCTACGATGCGGCAACGGCTGCGTATTCTAAGATTCAGATGGAGTCTTTTGACGACACGAAATAGTCGCGGGCGGTTCCGCCGTGACACCACCCTAACGAGGCCGTTATCTCGCGGCCTCCCTTAACGAGTTGTAATCTGGGGCTCGCTTGCTCCCGTGGGGTGATTCTACGATGTTAGGTAGTCGGGCCTGGAATGGACTCGCCGGCAACCCATGCATCATCCCAGACGCCCTGAAGACGATGCGAATCCCGAGGTATGCAATCGATGGCAGAAGAGCAGCCTTTTTACCAGAACTTGGACACTTTGCCTGGCGTTGGCGGGGGCATGTTTTCGCATCTCAAGCAGGACTTCCTCTCCTCCATCGTGGTCTTCCTGGTCGCGCTGCCGCTTTGCATGGGCGTGGCGATTGCCTCGGGAGTTGACCCGGCGCGGGGGCTGATCACGGGGATCGTGGGAGGCCTTGTCGTTGGTTTTCTGGCCGGCTCGCCGCTGCAAGCCAGCGGCCCGGCAGCGGGGCTGTTTGTTATTGTCTTCCAACTCGTGGATGGCCAGCGGCTGGCCTACATTGCCGCGCAGGGCGGGCTGGAAAGGCTCGATGCGGCGGCTCGCAAAGCCCTGGAAGGCCAGGCTTTGGAACACGCCATGCTGGCTCTGGGAATGTCCGTGCTCATTTGCGGCGGCCTGCAACTCATCGCCGGTTTGCTGAAGCTGGGGCAATGGTTTCGGGCGGTCTCTCCGGCCGTGATCTATGGCCTGCTCGCCGGCATCGGTGTGCTCATCTTCGCCAGCCAGTTTCACGTCATGCTGGATTCGTCTCCTGGCGGCAAGGGGCTGGACAACATTTTGAATATTCCCTCGTCGATCATGAAGTGCGATCCACGCGCTCCCGATAATTCTCACTTTCACGCTGCCGTGATTGGCATCCTAACGATCACCTCGTTGCTGCTCTGGAAAAAATTCGCCCCGGCAAAAGTCAAGATCATTCCTGCACCGCTGGTGGCTGTGATTGTGGCCAGCATTTTCGCCGCCGTCATCGGCTATGTCGTGCTGAAGATTCAGGTTCCGACTAACTTGCTGGACCAGGTCAGTTGGCCGTCCCCCGTTTCCTGGCAATTACTGCAAACTCGCGACATTTGGATTTCGGGAGCAGTCCTGGCTGCCGTAGCGAGTGCCGAGACATTGCTCTGTGCGACTGCCCTCGACAAGATGCACAGCGGGCAACGGGCGAACTATGACCGCGAACTGGCCGCGCAAGGGATGGGGAATATCGTCTGCGGATGCTTGGGCGCGCTCCCCATGACCGGGGTCATTGTCCGCAGTTCCGCCAATGTGCAAGCAGGAGCCAAGACGCGGCTTTCGGCCATTCTGCACGGCGCTTGGATGCTGCTGTTCGTGGTCGCCCTGCCCCAGGTGCTCGCTTTTGTCCCCAAAGCGTGCCTCGGGGCCATTCTGGTTTATACCGGTTTCAAGCTGGTGAATATCAAGGCCATGAAAGAGCTTTGGAAATACGGATGGAGCGAGCTGGCGATCTACTTGGTGACCCTAACGGTCATCGTGGTCGAGGATCTGCTGACCGGTGTCATCGTGGGAATCGTCCTGGCCGCACTCAAGCTGCTCTATACCTTCTCGCATTTGCAGACGTTCATGCAGACCACTGCGGGCACGAGCAAAGTCACCCTGGATATCCAGGGAGCAGCCACTTTCCTGCGGCTGCCGAAGCTGGCCGCCGATTTGGAGCGAATTCCAGCCGGCGCGGAGTTGCACGTCCGGTTTGAACATCTGGATTACATCGACCACGCCTGCCTGGACCTGCTGCTCAATTGGGCCAAGCAGCATGAGACTTTGGGGGGCAAGCTCGTGATCGACTGGGAATCGCTGCACGCGAAATTCAATCCCGGCAACACACAAAAACTGCAACGGGGCCTGGCGGGAAACAGAACGGGAGCCACGGAATGAACACGGATGAGAAGATGCTGCCTGAATCCGTGAAAATCCGTGGTCCATCCGTGGCCAAAATCTTCGCCTACTTGGCGTCCTCGGGCTCATTCTTCGCCAACTCCGTCCCTAGATAATCCAGCGCCTTCTGCACCTGCTTGTCAAACTTCCTGGCGGCTTCGGGGCCCGGCTCCTTCGGTTTGGCGGCAATCACGTCCCGTGCTTTGCGGTCGGCAAAATATTCCTCGACTTCCGCGTCGGTGAGCTTCACTTCAAACCCGTCGTTGGGCTTCACACCCCACTCATCGGTCTCCTTGGCACCTTCCTCGCGATGGATGTTCTGGCCACTCGGCCGCTTGTAGCCGGCCGTCGTCAGCTTCATGGCGCTCTTGCCGTCGTCCAGCTCGATAATGTTTTGAACGCTTCCCTTTCCCCAGGTCCGCTCGCCGATGACCACCGCCTTCTTGTGATCCTGCAGGCAGGCCGACAAGATCTCGCTAGCGCTGGCGCTGGAATGATTCACGAGCACCGCAATTGGGAACCCCTCAAACGTCCCTTCCTTCTTTGCCTCCCAGGTCCGCTCCGGCGCATTGCGGCCAGCCGTGCTGACAATGCGGCCGTCGGCGACAAAGAAGTCGGAGATTTCAATCGCCGAGGTGAGCAGGCCACCGGGATTCCACCGCAGGTCCAATATCAGCCCTTTCACTCCACTCACCGACAGTTGCTGCAGCGCGCTACGGATTTCGTCCGATGTATGCCGCGAAAAAGTCGTAATCCGGATGTAGCCGATCTTCTTAGGCTCGTCGATTAGAAAACTCCAGGTATCGTCCGACTTGCGATGATCGCCAATGACCGAATCCACGCGAACCAGCTCGCGGGTCACTTCTCTAAGGTCCGTGGAGCCGTCCGCCAGGTGGAGGATGTTCAGCTTGACCGAGGTTCCCAGCTTTCCCTTGATCCGCTTGATCGCCTCGTCCATCGTGATTCCCTTGGTCGGCTGACCGTCGATCTCGGTGATTCTGTCCCCACCGCGGATGCCGGCCCGGTATGCGGGAGTGCCGTACAGCGGCGTGGTCACCACGAGCTCGCCGGTTTCCACGGAGACGCTGATGCCAATCCCGCCAAACTCGTTCTCCACGCTGCTCTTGAATTTTTCCAAATCCGACGGCGCGATATAGTTGCTGTGCGGATCGAGCTTGGAGAGCATGCCTTTGATCGCCCCTTCCATCAGTTCCTTGCGATCAACTTCCTTGACGTAGTTCCGCTCCACCTGGTCGAGTGCGTCGGCGAACAGCTTCAATAGCTCATAATCCTTATCAGCCTTGAGCTGATCGGGGGTCTTGGCGAGCTTGGGCGGGTCGTCGGCCAGGGTGACCAGCGGAGATGCCATCAGGAGTAATGCGGTGAGGCACCAAAAGGATGATCTCTTCATCGAATTCCTCTGGATTCATGGGGTGGGGCTGACGACTTAAGTATACGCGACCGATTGCCCCTCCCCAATCACTTTCCCACCCGCTAAAACTGCCGCATGTCTCATTCGCACGTGGCCATTCTCGGGGGCGGAATCGTAGGCCTGGCGACGGCCTACAATCTGACCCAGCGGTATCCGGATCTTTCGATACGGGTCATCGAGAAAGAGCCGGGCGTCGGCTCGCATCAGACCGGACACAACTCCGGCGTCCTCCATTCCGGCATCTACTACAAGCCCGGCTCCCTCAAGGCCGCCAACTGCCGCGTCGGCAAGCAGGCGATGGAGCGATTCTGCCTGGAACATGGCGTGCCGCACGACATCTGCGGCAAAGTCATCGTCGCTGTGGACGAGAAGGAATTGCCAGCACTCCAGCGGATCTTGGACCGCGGCCAGCAGAACGGAGTTCGCTGCGAGATCATCTCGCGAGAGCAGCTCAAGGAATTGGAGCCGTACGCAGCGGGGATCAAAGCCATTCACGTCCCCGAAGCCGGCATCGTGAACTATCGCGCCGTCTGCCGCAAAATGGCGGAGTTGGTCAGGCAGCACGACGGCGATGTTCAAACCTGTGCTCGCGTCATCGGCATCCGGCACGAAGAGCGGCTGATCTCCGTTCAGACCACGGCCGGCGATTTCACCGCCGACTATGTCGTGAACTGCACCGGCTTGTTTGCCGATCGCGTCGCCAAGCTGACGGGACGCACCACGCCGGAAAAGGTGATTCCCTTCCGCGGCGAATATTTCGAGCTTCGCCCCGAGTCCCAGTATCTCTGCCGCAATCTCATCTACCCCGTCCCCGACCCCAGCTTTCCATTCCTCGGCGTCCACTTCACCCGCATGATTGATGGAGGCGTTGAGTGCGGCCCCAACGCGGTGCTGGCCCTGGCCCGTGAAGGGTACAAAAAGACCGATATCAACTTCCGCGACCTCGCCGAAACGCTCACCTACGGAGGTTTCCTGAAACTGGCCGCCCGGCATTGGCGGATGGGAGCCGGTGAGATGTGGCGTTCGCTCAGCAAGAAGGCTTTTGTCCGCGCCCTATCTCGCTTGATGCCGCTCATTCAAAGCGACGATCTCATCCCTCACCGCGCCGGCGTCCGCGCCCAGGCGATTGCTCCCGCCGGCAACCTGATCGACGACTTCCTCATCGACGCACAGCACCGCGTCGTCAACGTCCTCAACGCCCCCAGCCCAGCCGCCACTTCGTCGCTGAACGTGGGAAAGTTAGTAGTGGATAAGCTGGCTGAATGTATGGGGTGACTGTAATTGGATTTGCGTTTGGTATGTTAGCTGCATGTCCGACGTCACCCGCATCCTCTCACAAATCGAATCCGGCGATCCGTCGGCGGCGGAGAAGCTGTTACCGTTGGTGTATGACGAGTTGCGGAAATTGGCGGCGGCGAAATTGGCGATGGAAAAACCGGGACAGACGCTGCAGGCGACGGCGCTAGTCCATGAAGCATTCCTGCGTTTGGTGAAGTCGCCCAAGGAACAGTCTGGCCAGAAAGAACAGCAATGGGACGGCCGCGGCCACTTTTTTGCCGCGGCGGCCGAAGCCATGCGGCGGATACTCGTGGAAAGTGCCCGCAGCAAGAAAAGGCAGAAGCGCGGGGGAGAATTGAAGCGCCGGGAATTGGACGAAGTCGCCGTCGTCGTACCGGAGATTCACGAAGATCTGGTGGCCCTGGACGGGGCCCTGGACCGCCTGAAAGCGGTGGACCGACAGGCCGTGGAGCTTGTTCATTTGCGGTATTTTGCGGGCCTGTCGGTCGCCGATGCGGCGGAAATGATGGGGATCTCCCCCCGCACGGCAGACCGGGTCTGGGCCTTTGCCCGGGCCTGGCTCCACCGGGAAATTGCGGGGCAAGAAGGGGAATCGGAAGAAAACTAAGACCCTCACCCCGGCCCTCTCCCAAGGGGAGAGGGGGCGGAAAATGAAGAAAAATAGAGTTTCTTGGCGTGACCACGGCAAAAACGTCGCATTGGTTACGATGCATCTTCCCTGCCGCGACTTGACTGAGGGATTCCGTCATGAACGAACGAGATCTGTTCCTGGCCGCCTTGGAAATCGAGGATTCGGCGGCTCGCAAGGCCCATTTGCAATCGGCTTGTGCGGATAATGCGGAACTGTTGTCCCGCGTCGAATCGCTACTGGCGTCCCATGAGCGGGAGAGTCGATTCCTTCAGACCCCAGTCGTGGAACAGTTGGATGATCCGACGGGACAGACTGCCGCCACCATCATCATGGGAACCGGCTCCACACAGGACGAAGAGCCCCAGGGCGATGATTCAGCCGCCAGCATCCTCGATTTTTCGCAGCTTCAGGAGCGCGTCAAAATGGCCGACGAAACCCCTCTGGGCTACTTGGAGCCTTCCACCAAGCCAGATTCCCTCGGGCGGCTGGCCCATTACGAGATTCTCGAAGTGGTTGGCCAAGGTGCTTTTGGGACGGTGCTCCGGGCATTTGACGAAAAACTGCACCGGGTCGTCGCGATTAAGGTCATGGCCCCGGAACTGGCGGCCACGTCGCCGGCCCGCAAGCGGTTCATCCGCGAGGCCCAGGCTTCGGCGGCGATCCGGCACGAGCATGTCGTTAGCGTTTACGCCGTCGAGGAAAGGCCCCTTCCGTATCTGGTTATGGAGTACATTCCTGGCGTGACGTTGCAGCAGCGGCTGGACGAGCGGGGACCGCTCGACGTACCCACCTGCCTGCGGCTGGGAGTTCAGATTGCCGAAGGGCTGGCGGCGGCCCATGCCAAGGACCTCATCCATCGCGACATCAAGCCCGGGAACATCCTGCTGGAAACGGGAATTCGCGACCGCGTGAAAATCACCGACTTTGGGCTGGCCCGCGCCGCCGACGACGCCAGCATGACGCAGAGCGGGATGATTGCCGGCACGCCGATGTACATGGCCCCCGAGCAGGCCCTCGGGAAGAAACTCGACCAGCGGGCCGATCTGTTCAGTTTCGGCAGCGTCCTCTACCAGATGGCGAGCGGCCGTCCGCCGTTCCGCGCCTCTTCCACACTGGCCGTCCTGAAGCGGCTGACCGAAGACACTCCCCGCCCGATCCGCGAGATCATTCCCGAAACGCCCACCTGGCTCTGCGACATCATCACCAAGCTGCACGCCAAGAACCCGGACGAGCGTTACCAGACGGCGCGGGAAGTGGCCGATGTACTCGCCAATTGCGAATCCCAGCTCAAGGAGCATTCCAGGCTGAAGGATTTGTCGCTGATCCCGCGGGCAAAGATGCAGTCAACAGGATGGTGGAAATGGGCTGCCGCGGCAGCCGTGCTGCTTCCTTTGCTCGCGATCGGACTGTACGCCATGACTCGCCCAGGATTCCAGCCGCAAGAGGCGGGGAGCGGGAGCGACCCGATTACGCCCGTTGTCACAGCAGCTTCCAATCAGGGCTGGGTGCAGCTCTTCAACGGCAAGGACTTGACCGGATGGAAGACGCACCCGGATCGGCCGGGCAATTGGAAGGTGGAGGGCGGGGTTCTCGTGGGTAGCACGATTCCGAGCTTTCTTTTCAGTGACGGCGGAAAGTTTGCGAACTTTCATCTCCGCGTTGAAGCGAAAGTCAGCCAGGGCGGAGATAGCGGCATCTACTTCCGCAGCCCATTCTCAATGCGACCAGGACGAACCGCCGACCAGCTTCGGCCGGCCGCGGGATACGAAGTGGAAATCCAGGCAAACCCGGAACATCTCCTCAAAACCGGCAGCGTCTGGGACGCCGAAACGGTCGGCCGTCCGAAGGCCTTGTGGAGAACCAAGGAAGAGTCACTCACCAAGGCCGACGAATGGTTCACTTTGGAAATCATCGCGAACGGCAACCGTATCATCTCCAAAGTGAACGGCACCCAGACTGCGGATTGCGACGATCCGCTGGGCAAATACGATGTGGGCCATATCGCGCTGCAGATCTACAGCCCGCAAACGATGGTGCAATTCCGCAAGATCGAGATTAAGGAACTGCCCCCGGACGAGCCCGGCTGGGTGCAGCTCTTCAACGGCAAGGACTTGACCGGCTGGAAGGTCCCGTCGACGAACACCTGGGAGGTTGCTGACGGCGCAATCGTGGGTCGCTACACGGGCAGTTTGGTCCCGCTGGTGAGCGACCGCGAATTCTCCGAGAATTTTCATCTGCGCTGCGAAACTAAATTCAAGGAGCTTTCGCACGGCTCGGTGCAGATTCGGCGGGGAACCGACGGGACCGTTTACGGGTTCTTCACGGAAGGGGGATCTTTTCATTCCAACAGCCTCGACAAGCCGGTTATTTCCGGGCAATGGGAGAAGCCGCCGCCCGATACCTGGTTCGTCTTCGAGATCATCGCCAAAGGCCGGGATGCGACTTTCAAAATCAACGGCGAGGAAGTGGCCCAGGTAACGGGCATGACGATGCGGCGCGGCCATCTCGGCATTGGTCCTGCGCAGGTTAAGGGGGGGCTCGTGCAGTTCCGCAAGATCGAGATCAAAGAACTCCCGCCCGAGGAGCCCGGCTGGACGCAGCTCTTCAACGGCCAGGACCTCGCAGGCTGGGACAAGTCCGAGCAGGGCGCGGGAATTCAAGACTCGCATCTGCAGTACTGGAAAGTCGTGGGGGGCGTTCTCACCGGCACCGCCCAGGAAGGGCAACACTACATGAAGTCCCGTCACGGCCCCGCTAGTAATTTCCACCTCCGGGCGGAAGCGCGCATCCAAGGGAAGGGCTTTGGAGGATCGCTGCTCTTTCGTGCCAATGACACGCGTCTCTATGCCCAAATGCTGTCCGCGGATAGCGCCGGCAGCCTGAGCGTGCAGCCCCCCTTTGGTTGGCTCGCCCTCAAGGGACATGAACTCGTGAAGCCGGATGCCTGGTTCAAACTGGAGCTCATTGCCGACGGTCCTAAGCTCACGTCGAAGGTGAACGGCCAGGTCGTTGCCGAGGTGACCGACCATGCGTCGGCCCGAGGAAGTTTCCACCTGGGTCTCAACGCTCTCGATGGACCGGTGGTCGTCGAGTTCAAGAAAATCGAGATCAAGGAGCTCTCGCCAAAGCCGACGGCGCCGACGCCGCTCCTGGCGATCGCGCCGTTCGACGCCGCTCAGGCTCGGGCACATCAACAGGCGTGGGCCGACTACCTCGGCGTGCCGGTGGAGAAAGAAATCACTCTCGGTCGTAACCAGCGCGGAGTCGACGTTAAGCTGACTATGATTCTGATTCCGCCGGGAGAGTTCCTGATGGGGTCCAGCGAAGACGAGATTGGAAGGCTGCGTGAGCAGGCTCCTGCCAGCGGACTCCGAGTCGAAGACCTGGACAAGATCAATCTTGAAGGCCCTCAACGACGGGTTCGCATCACGAAGCCGTTCTATTTGAGCAAACACGAAATCACGACCGCCCAGTTTCGCTCCTTCGCTCAGGCACAACCGGGCGAATACCTGACGGAACCTGAAAAAAGCGGCAAAGGCGCCTGGATTGTGAAGATCGGACCATCTGAACGGGATCCCGAATTCAATTGGAAACGAGCAGCGAAGAAAGTACCACAGGGTCCAGACAGCCCGGTCGTGAATGTCACGTGGAACGACGCGAATGATTGTTGTGCATGGCTGTCCCAGCTTGATGCCGGTCTGACGTTCGCATTGCCGACCGAAGCACAGTGGGAATATGCCTGCCGAGCGGGATCGGCCACGCTGTGGTCCACCGGGGATGAGGCATCATCTCTGGAAAACCACGCCGTGATCAAAGCCAACTGGTCGAAAAACATTGGTGATAGACTCCCCAACGCATTTGGCCTGTGCGACATGCATGGAAACGTGTGGGAGTGGTGTCAGGACGCGTTTTACGACTACCGCAATGCCCAAAACGTCGATCCCATTTGTGCAGTCAGCGGCGAATGGAGAATCATCCGCGGCGGAAGTTCCTTTGACGGCTCCGGGTATACCAAAAACTGGAGCGAGAACAACGGCTGCCGCTCGGCCGTACGCGAAACCAGACGCCCCGACAATCCACTTTTCGTTGTCGGCTTCCGCGCGGCAGCGGCGATCTCGGACGAGGTGATTCAGGCGGCCATCGACAGGAAAACGACGACGAGTCCGATTCAGCGGCCCGCCGACTCCCCGCCGCCGGCGATCGCACCGTTCGACACCGCTCAGGCCAAGGCGCATCAGGACGCCTGGGCCAAGCATCTCGGTGTGCCGGTCGAGTACACGAACAGCCTCGGCATGAAGTTCCGTCTCATCCCGCCGGGCGAGTTCCAGATGGGGAGCACTCCCGAGGAGATCGAGGCGGCGTTGCTAGAAGCGGCTGAAATCAACAATGCCTGGAAAGAGCACATTCAAGGCGAAGCTCCTCGTCATCGAGTCGTTCTGAAGCAGCCCTTTTATCTCGGCATTCATGAAGTAACTCAGGCCCAGTACCAGAAGTTGATGAGCGTGAATCCCAGTTATTTTTGTCCGCAGGGGACGGGAAAAGATCTGGTCGCGGGAGTGGACACCGCCCGATTCCCCGTAGAAATGGTGAGTTGGCAGGACGCGGCAAACTTCTGCGTTCGCCTCAGCGAGCAGGAAGCCATCCCACCCTGTTATTCCTGGGATGGCGAATCGATCAAGCTCCGTGAGGGAGCTGGTTATCGGCTGCCGAGCGAAGCGGAATGGGAATTCGCCTGCCGTGCCGGGACGTCCACAAAATTCTGGAACGGAAACGAGACTGAGAACCTGAAGCAGATTGGCTGGTTCGGTGAAAACTCAACAGGCCGGCCGCACGATGTCGGCGAGCTGCCGGCAAGTCCATTTGGCCTGCACGACATGCATGGCAATATTTGGGAATGGGTTCAGGACGGGTGGGATCCGAGTTTTTACGCCTCCCTCAAGGAGCAGAAATCCGCCAGCCCGCTGAGTCCCCCTGATGCTTCCGCCGCACGAGGGGCTCGTGGCGGCAATTTTTATGTCCCTCCGATGCATTGCCGAGCGGCAGATCGTGGAGCCTTTGATGCCAAGTCGATTCACGGGACGGTTGGTTTTCGCGCGGTACTGTCGGTGGATGCCGTGAAAGCGGCGAAGCAACAAACGCCGCCCGCCGTGGCGAAGCAGCAGCCGTTGCCGCCGACGTTCAAGAACAGCCTCGGCATGGAATTCGTGATCGTGCCGAAGGGCAAGTCGTGGCTGGGTGGAGGCAATAACAACCCTGTCGATAGCGAGGTGGACATCCCGGCCGACTTCTACCTGGGCAAATACGAAGTCACTCAGGAGGAGTGGGAGAAGGTGATGGGGGAGAACCCCAGTTGGTTCTCGCGCACGGGTAAAGGCGCGGACGCCGTGAAGGACATCAGCGATGCGCACCTGAAGCGATTCTCGGTCGAGAGCGTGTCGTGGGACGAGTGCCAATTCTTTGTGGCGAAGCTGAACGAGCGAGAGAAGGAGTTGGGCTGGGTCTATCGGCTGCCAAAGGAGGCGGAATGGGAGTATGCGTGTCGCGGCGGCCCCTTGGCGGACAAGCAGGAGAGCGCTTTTGACTTCTACTTCGCCGAGCCGACGAACACGCTGCTTCCTGACCAGGCGAACTTCAAGTCTGGCGAGAACGCGCTCCAGCGGACCTGCAAGGTGGGGTGCTACCCGCCGAATCGCCTGGGGCTGTGCGACATGCACGGCAACGTCTGGGAGTTATGCCAGGACGAAGTGATGCACGAAGAAGTCTCCAAGCGCCAGCCCAGGGGGGGAAGCTGGGGCGACGACACCGGGATTTCCCGGACCTCGTACCGCCGCAGCCCCCATCCCCCGTCGATGCGGCACAATACCCTGGGCCTGCGTCTGGCCCGAGTTCCGTCCGGCGCTCCTTCGCCCGATGCGAAGACGCCGCCGGTTGCCGTCGGCCCGTTCACCGATGCCGATGTCAAACGGATCGCTGCACTGCCCGCCGCCGAGCAGGTCGTGGAATTCCGCAGGGAGATGAAGAAACGCAACCCTGAGTTCGACGGTACGCTCGTCCCCACGAACGAAAACGAGGTTGTTGCCGGGCTGGAGTTCTTCACGAACAACGTGGCGGACATCTCGCCGATTCGGGCCTTTTCCCGTCTGACCACTCTCAATTGTCGCGCCGATGGCGCGGTTCCCGGCAAACTGGCCAACTTGCAACCGCTAAAGGGAATGCAACTTAATCGCCTGACCTTGAGCGTGAACAAAGTCTCCGACCTGACTCCGCTCCAAGGGATGCCGCTCACGGACCTGCATTTTGACAACTCCCCCATTTCCGACCTGTCGCCGCTCCAGGGGATGCAGCTGAAGGTGCTGAATTGCTCCTATACGCAGATTTCGAGCTTGAAGCCGCTGGAGGGTATGCCCCTCACCATTCTCTGGTGCAACAACACCGAAATTGCCGACCTCACCCCGGTGAAAGGAATGCCGCTGGAATGGATCACGATCCACGGGACGAAAGTGAAGGACATCTCCCCACTGAAAGGGATGCCGCTCACACAGATCTTTCTCGACTTCGATCTGGCGCGTGATGGCGAGATCCTTCGCTCCCTGACCACGCTGCAGAAGATCAACGACAAGCCGGTTGAAGAGTTCTGGAAGGAGAACGGGAAGTAGGTCCCGCCCAGGCTAGCCCGCGGATGCCGGCATCACGAACGGAAAATCAGTAGAGTGTGTCCTGAGACGAGCCAACGGCTTGCCGACACACCGCCTTTCGCGTTGCGGGCCGTCCGGCGTGTCGCAGGGCTCGTCCTCTTCTCGCACCCCCCACATTCAGTGGCCCAAAAAGTCTGGAAAAATCTTCGGCTGGGGGCTTCCCAGTGTACCGGTTCAAGTGTATACTATATGGCGCCGCGGCGGAGCTGCGCGCGAAGGACGGAGATGGTTAGGTATTGGACAACTATGTGTTAATGGTGGTTAAAGTCGCATTAAAAAGATAGTGTGTTGTGTAACGTGTCATGAAAAACAGCTTATAAAATCGATGTGACATCCCCCCAGTTAGGGAGCAGATGGGATGAATCAACTTGGCGGCAAATGAATCAAGAAAGTCAGAACCGGGAAGAACGAAAGTGGCGACGGGAGAAGTGGTTAGGAGAATTGAAGGCCCGCATGGACCCTCGAAAATGAAGGCCCTGAATCACGAATCACCTCCTCTTAACAGCCGCTTATAACTTTTTGCCACGAATCACCAATCTCGAATGCCCTAAGGGAACAATTCCCGCCCTAGCCCCCTTCACCACTCACCGGTCTAATTTGAACTGAGTCCTACCACTCACCACTCACCACTCACTCCCCTCCCATGTCCGTCCGCACTCGTTTCGCTCCCAGCCCGACCGGTTTCCTGCACATCGGCGGTGTTCGCACGGCGCTGTTCAACTGGCTGTTTGCCCGGCAGCTTGGGGGGCAGTTTTTGCTGCGAATTGACGACACGGACGCGGGTCGGAACGTGCAGGAGGCGCTGCAGCCGATTTTGGACGGCTTTCGCTGGCTGGGAATTGATTGGGACGAAGGGCCGGAAGTCGGCGGGCCGTATGGACCGTATTATCAGTCGCAGCGGCTGCCGCAGTATCAGTCGGCAGTGAAGGTGTTGCTGGAGAAGGGGCTGGCGTATCGCGATTTCGCCACTCCCGAGGAGCTGAAGGCCGAGCGGGAGCAAGCGGAGAAGGAGAAAAAAGCATTCCTCTACAGCCGCAAGTGGATGGCCGAGACCGACGAGCAGGCGGCCAGATTCGCGGCCGAGGGGCGGCAGGGAGTGGTGCGGCTCAAGATTCCGCGGGAGGGGCAATGCAAATTCTCGGACCACGTTCGCGGCGAGTGCGTCTTTGAATGGTCCCGCGAGCAGGACCACGTCATCCAGCGGGCGGATGGGACCTGCCTCTATCACCTTGCCAGCGTGGTGGACGATTTCGATTTCAAAATCAGCCACGTCATCCGGGCGGAGGAGCACCTCTCCAACACGCCGCGGCAGATTTTCATCCTCCAGGGGCTCGGCTATCCGCAGCCGGAGTACGCCCATCTACCCTTCGTGGCCGAGCCCGGCAGCCACAACAAACTGAGCAAGCGCAAAATCGCCCAGTACCTGAAGAACCCGGAATTCAAGCGGCTCTACGACAGTGGCGTGGAGATCATGACGCGGATGGGGAAGGGAAATCTCTCCGCCGACACTTTCAACCCGGTCATCGTCGATTTTTACCGCGAGGTCGGCTATCTGCCGAGTGCCATCCTGAATTACCTGATGCTGCTCGGCTGGTCGCTCGACGACAAAACCGAGGACTTGACCGTGGAGGAGATGATCCGCCACTTCACGCTCGCCCGCGTCACCAAGGCACCCGCCAGCTTCGACCCGAAGAAGCTCTGGTCCTTCCAAGACCGGCACATGCAGAAGCTGGATGTGAAAAAGAAAGTCGCGGCGATGATTCCTTTCTTGCAGGCCGCAAAACTCCTGCCGCAGCCCGTCCCCTGCGAGGTCGGCCCCAAGCTCACCCGCATCATTGACGCTGCCGGCGACCGGCTGAAGGTGATGGGGGACATTCTCAACTACTCAGACTTCTTCTTCGTGAAGGAGGAGGACTTTCTTTACGACGAGACGGACTTTGCCAAGCGAGTTTCCCCGCCACAGTCCAAAGACCTGTTGGAAAAGTTCCGCGCCGTGCTGGCAGGCATGCAGGATTTCGAAGTTGGCCCGCTGGAGGAAGCGTTGAAGAAATTCATCGAGGCCGAACACATCAAGATTGGGGACATTGTGCATACCCTTCGAGTTGCCGTCACCGGCAAGAGCGTCGGGCCAGGGGTGTATGACTGTTTGGCCCTACTGGGGAAAGTGGTGTGTCTGAAGAGGATTGATAAGGCACTGGCAAAGTGAGCCCATGATAAGACGAGGAGCCGACCATGAAAGAGATCAAGCCGTACAAAACTCTGCAAGGTGCGAAAGCTGCCTTGGACAACGGGGGCCGCTTCTTCAATCTTTGGGCCCGTGCCGGCGATGACCGGATCACGAGCGATGAGTTGACCAAGGCTGCGGGAGTGTTCGGCAGTGAGTCGATTGCCTTCCTGTTCCTGGATATGGCGCTCGCCGACCTTCCCGAGGAGCAGCGGCAGCAGGTCACGAATCTGCTCACGCCGGGAGTAGCGCAGCGTTATCGCAAAAAATGTCCCAACATCTTGAAACCGTCGCAAGCCGCCAAAGCCAAGCCGGGGACGCTGGTGATTGTCGAAGGCGTTCCGACCTATGTCGAGGAAGCCATTCATAAGCGGATGACATTCTTCTTCGTCGATGGGATCATGATTCCCATCCCGATTGACGACCACTACCAAACGTACGACCTGAAGGACGACCGGATGGCGAGAGACCAACCTCTCCACATGGTTCTTACGATTCGAGCGAAGCAGTTGAATCAGGACGCCGTTCGCTGTGGCGGCCTGCTGAAAGAGTTCACCTTGGAAGGTAAGCCAAAGAAGAAAGGCACTTACTTTGAGCCGGTCTATTTCACGCGGCTGGAATCGAAGCCAGGAAAGTAGCGATGCAACGGCTGTTGACAGGTGTTTCCGGGCTGGATGAGCTGCTTGGCGGCGGGCTGATTCCCGGTACGTTGACGGCGGTCGTTGGGGCGACGGGGATTGGCAAGACGCAGTTCGGGGTGCAGTTTGCGCGAGCGGGAATTCTTTCTTCCCCAGTCCCTAGCCCCCAGTCCCCAGCCCCCACTTCCCGCCCCGGCATCATCTTCGACATGAGCAGCCGCGGGGATTCGCAAAGCCACGCGGAATATGCGAGGCGAATTTTTGACTGGAAGCTCAAGGTCGCCGATGCCGACAAGCAGGTGCAGCTCGACAGCTTCTTTAGCAGTGAGCCGGGGGAGTACCTGCACATCTTCGATTACGCCGGCCGCCGGGTGACGAAGCGAGATCTGGACTGGGACGACTGGCACACCTGGCAGGCCCAACTCAACGCCCGGCTGCGGGCGGCGATTGCCTTTTTGTATGGCAACTTCGTCCGGGGCTGCGAGCGGGTGGTCATCGACGGCATCGAGCCGACCGACCGGCCGGGAGAATCGATCCAGTTCAATTTGTTCGAGTACCTCTATCACCAGATTTTGCGAAAAGACCCCGAGTGGGTCGCTCGGGATTTGTTCCGCGAAGCCTATCTGCGGAACGCCGCCGAAATCTCCAGGCATCTTTATGACCCTGCCCGCATTGGCTGCCTGCTCCTTTACACTTCACACGAGACCATGCTCGACGACCTCATCAGCCGGCGGCTGGACGAGGGAGACGTCCTCTCCAACGCCAACACGATCATCTACATGGGCAAAGTCCGCAGCGGCGACCGTCTGACCCGTGCGCTGTATGTCGCCAAGCACCGCGGCAGTGCCTGCGATGAGCGGATTGTGCCATACGCCATTGATAACAGCGGAGTGCGAATGCAATAACGGCACAAGACTATTGCGCCGGCGACGAATTGCAGGTACGAAATACGGGACAAATGGAAAAGACCGACGACCACTACCAGCAGGCCTTGGCCGCCGTCGAGCAGACGCTCGACAAGTACCGCCGCTGCACGCCGGCGGAGAAGGAGAGACTCCGGAGCGAGCTGGCCGGCCTGCGGGACATGCACGACAAGCTGCAAAGCGGCCGGGTGGAGATTGTGGTCTTCGGCGAGATCAGCACGGGCAAGAGTGCCCTCATCAATGCACTCGTCGGCGAGGCGGTCGCTGCGGTCGATGTGCAAGGAGGCTGGACCAAAGAGGTTTGGCACGTCAACTGGCAGGGGACCGGCTATCGGCTGCCGGGGCTGGGGGAGAGCCAGGTGGTACTGGTCGATACGCCGGGAATCAACGAAGTCGGGGGCGCGGCTCGCGGCCAGATGGCGAGAGAAGCAGCGGAGCGGTCGGACCTGATTTTGTTCTGCACTGACTCCGACCTGAACGACACCGAACATGCTAACCTCGTCGAGCTCGCCGCATTCCACAAGCCGATCATCGTCGTCCTCAATAAGATCGACCTCTATAGCCGCGAGCAGCGAGCGCGACTCCTAGAAGTTCTTGGCAAAGAACGACTTCAAGACATTGTGCCGGCGGAGCAAGTCGTCACCGCTGCCGCCGATCCCCGCGAAAGAGAGTACGTCATTCAGTCCGCCGACGGCAAAGAGCGGAGTGAGTGGAAGAAGCCGCCGCCCGATGTGTCCGAACTTAAGGCCGCTATCCTGGAAATGCTCGACAAGGAAGGGCTGGCTCTTATCGCCCTCAACGCGGCGCTCTATGCGGCCGACAAGAGCGATCGGATTGCTTCGCTCCGGATTCAGCTTCGGGAACGCCGGGCGATGCAGGTCGTGTGGGGCTATGCTTCGACGAAGGCGGTCGCCGTCGGCCTGAATCCCTTTGCTTTCGCCGACATCTTCGGCGGCATTGCCATCGACGCGGCGATGATTTTGACACTGGCGGCCGTTTATGGGCTGGAAATGAAATGGGCTCAGGCTCGCAAGCTGGCCATCGCCATCGCCACTGCCGCCGGCTGGATGACCGTGGGGGTTGTGGCGAGCACCGTTGTCGTCAGCGCCCTCAAGGCTTTTACCTTCGGCAAATCGACGCTCGTCACCGCCCTGCCGCAGGGTGCCGCCGCCGGCTACGGCTCGTACATCGTGGGGGAAGCGGCACGCTATTACTTCGAGCACGGCGCTTCGTGGGGAACGGAAAGTCCCAAAGCGGTTGTGCAGCGAATCTTGTCGCAGACCGACAAACAGTCCGTCATCGATCGCCTCCGCGGCGAACTGCTCAAGAAACTGCAAGTCAATCCCTACTCCAATTCCTAATCCCTTTAGGGCGATACAATCAGTTCATGGCTGACGCAGTGACTATCAACGAACAGCGACTTGTTATCACCGCCGCGGCTCACACCGTCGTCGTGAAGGTTGGCACGCGCGTCCTGACACTCGCGGACGGCACGCTCAACTACCCCCGCATCGAACGACTGGCGGAAGAGATTCACGCCATTGCCGCGGCGGGAAGGAAGGTCGTGCTCGTCAGCTCGGGTGCCGTCGGAGCGGGGATGAGCCTACTCAAGCTCACCAGCCGCCCGACCGATTTGGCAAAACTGCAAGCGGTGGCGGCAGTCGGTCAGGCTCATCTGATTCAAACTTACGATCGGACCTTTGTGAAACATGGCCGCCGCGCCGCCCAGGTGCTGCTCACCGCAGACGATGTCAGCGATCGGACCCGCTATCTCAACGTGCGAAATACGCTCGCCAGCATCCTGGAATTCGGCGCCGTCCCGGTCATCAACGAAAACGATACTGTCAGTGTCGAGGAACTGCAAACCACTTTCGGTGACAACGACCGCCTGGCGGCGCTCGTCACCAATCTCATTCGCGCCCCGCTGCTCGTCATTCTGTCGGACATCGAAGGGCTGTACGACGGCGATCCGTCACTTGCTTCGTCAAAACTTGTCACCACCGTCAACAAAATCGACGACACAATCCTGAGTTACGTGCGAGACAAGAAGACGGGGCTTTCCAAGGGAGGCATGGCCAGCAAACTGGCCGCAGCACGCATCGTGACCTCCGCCGGCGAAAATATGATTGTCGCCAGCGGCCGGCGGGACGACGTGCTGACCCGCATCATGGCCGGAGAAGAAATCGGTACTCTCTTCCAGGCCCGCGGCAAAGGAGTGAGCCACTACAAACGCTGGCTTAGTTACAGTGCCCCGGCCAAAGGGGAAATTCATCTCGACAGCGGCGCTCGGAGGGCGATTGTCGAGCAAGGAAAGAGTCTGCTCGCGGCTGGCATTGCGAAGTGCAAAGGAGAATTCCGCAAAGGAGACCTTGTTTCGCTCTGTGACGAAAAGGGTTCCGTCGTGGCTCGCGGCCTGTCGAATTATTCGTCGGAGGACGTGACCCGCATCATAGGATTGAAGTCGTCCAAGATCGCCCAGGTGCTGGGAATGTGTCCGTATCAAGAGGTCATTCATCGAGACAACCTGGCTGTTGTCGAGTAAACCGTTCTCCTTCGCCCCGTTTCCTCCTCATCGAAATCCCGTTCCCAAGCAACCATGACTCACCGCCCTCAGCCTTTGGACACCACGCACATTCCATTATCGCCTGACCTGGCTGTCCTGATTGAGAAACTGGCGGCCAATGTTCACGATGTCTGGTGGGACCAGCGACTCAAAGATGGCTGGAGGTTGGGGCCCGCGCGGAATGATGCGACGAAGGAGCATCCCTGCCTGCGGCCTTACGAGGAATTGCCGGAATCGGAGCGGGAATATGACCGACGCGTGGTGCGTGACACACTTCGTGCCATGCTGGCCATGGGTTATCGTATCGAGAAGTAATCCACGCTGATCTCGCTGGAATGATGTTACTACTATGACTACTTCCCCGGCATCCTCAAACTCACCGGCAGATCAACAGCCCAGCCAGCCAGTCTATGCCGAAAGTGAGTTGTACGACTCGCCAGCGGAATTGGCGAAGTGGCCAGAGCTCGCGCCCCTTCTCAAGTCCTGGCACACCGAAGTTTGGGAGAAGGACCATAAGGAATCCAGCGGCTGCTGGTATTACGACCAGGAAGCGATCCGGCTGCAAGAGCGGCACAAGGTAGCGGTGTTTGTAGCGGCGGCCGCCGGCACAACAGCCGTCGTTTTGGCCATTCTGCAACTTCCCTTTGGCAAAGTGGAGACCAATTCCCTGTTGAATCTGGAAGTCATCTGCCTTATCGCGGCTGCCATTACGGTCCTACTCGGCGCTATCCACAGCCTGGACCACCGCTGGCGGGAGCATCGATTCAAGGCCGAGCAATACCGAAAGCTCAAATTCCGCTTCCTGCATGACGCGGCTCGTTGGCTTGCGGCCAGCGAGGAAGAGCGAGCAGAGCATCTCTCCAAGTACATTTCGGGGATCCACGGAGCCAACCGGGACGTCATCAAGGAATGGATCCATTGGAAAAAGGAAATCCTGCCGGTGTTGGAAACGCCGGAAGCCAAGCTGGATGCGAATCTGGCGGGGGAGCTTGTCGATTATTTCCGCCAGAAGCGGCTGGTCCCCCAGCGGCGCTATTTTCACGATCGCGGACACCAATTGCACCGCACGGAATCGATTGTCCGTTACGTGGGGCCGGGATTGTTTTTCGCCAGCGTCATTTGCGCCCTAACCCATGCCGCGATTCACATCATGGGGAAATCCCACGCGACCGCTGTTGCCGAGAAAACTTCCCATGAGCTGGGGAAAGAGGCCGCAAAAATTGGTGGCGAAATTTCTAGTGATGCTTCGACTAAAGCCAAACAACCGGACGACAAAAAGGATCCTGATTGGGCAATTGTTTTGGCCCTGGGGGCGGCCATTATTCCCGTGTTCGCGGCCGGGATCCGCACGATTCGGGGTGCCTTTGAGTTTGGGCGCAATTCCTTGCGATTTGAATCGATGGCCCATCATCTGGAGCTTCTTCTCGACGAGTTGGACAAGGCAAAGTCTCCAGAAGCGAAGCTCGCTATCCTGCGCCGCGGCGAGCACGCTATGGAAGGTGAGCACCGCGCCTGGATGCGCTTGATGATGGAAGCTGAGTGGTTCGGGTAGGTTTACTTTCACCCCCCGGACAATCCTCTCGATGCCACCTTTTGATTTGCCCCGACTCCGCTCTTCGCCGTATGTTGCGGCGCTCGAGCATCATGAGCGCATCGGCTCGACCAGCGACCGCGCGCTGGAACTGTCCCGTCAAGACCAGCTCACCCTCCCGCTCCTCATCCTGGCCGACCAGCAAACTGGCGGGAGGGGACGCGGCAGCAACCAATGGTGGGCGGCAACGGGATCGCTGACATTCTCGCTGCTCATCGATGCCCAGCATCTTGGCATTGCTGGGGAGAATTGGCCGGTACTTTCGCTGTCCACCGGCCTGGCGGTTTGCGAAGCCCTGGAGCAGATCGCCCCCGGCGGCGATTTTGGCGTTAAGTGGCCCAACGACGTATACTGCGCCGGCCGCAAGCTTGGTGGCATTTTGATTGAGTCCCCCTCCGCAGCGCGGGGTCGCATCGTTGTCGGAATTGGAATGAACATCAACAACTCGCTCACAGATGCTCCGCAGGAAATCCAAGCCGCAGCCGTTTCCTTAATCGACTACCTCCAGCGGCCGCTCGATATGACGGGTGTCTTGCTGCACCTGTTGGTAGCACTCCAAACCCGCTGGCTGGAACTTGGCCTGGCTGGTTTCGCCGCGCAGGCCGGTGAATTCCGCCGCCGCTGCATCCTGGATGGCCGGACGCTTCAGGTCTCCTCCGGCCCGCGGCTCATCACCGGGCGCTGCCTGGGAATCGATGACGGCGGCTCGCTGATCTTGCAGACGGAGAGCGGGCGGGAAGAGATGGCTTCGGGTTCGATCGTCAGCATGGAGTGACGGCTGGTTCTTGGATTTTCCTCGCATTTCGCCTATGATGATTAGGGCTTTCACTCAGCCCTGCGACTGCCGGATTTCCTTCCTGCCGGCGGAATTCACTGCCCCATTTCCAGCCGTGCTTTGCCATGAAGCTCGCGCAGTTCCATCTCACTCTCGCGGCGGCTTGGTTGCTCGCTACTTCGTCGGCTATTGCGGCCGAGCGCACTGGCGAGCAGATTTACCGCGAGCTGTGTGTCACTTGTCACGGCATGGCCGGCGAGGGAACCAAGGACCAGCCGAAGGTGCTGGCCGGCGATTTGTCGATCGAGCAGCTCACGAAGGTGATCGATAAAACGATGCCGGAAGGGGAGCCGGAGAAGTGTGTTGGCGAAGATGCCAAGAGAGTCGCGGCGTACATTCATGAGACGTTCTATTCCCCCATCGCCCAAGCACGCATCAAGCCGGCCCGCGTGGAGCTTTCCCGCCTGACCGTGCGGCAGTACCAGAATGTGATGACCGACCTCATCGGTAGCTTTCGCCCGCCGAGCGGCTGGGAAGAACCAGGGGGACTGCACGGCGAATACTACAAAGGGCGGCGGACGCGAGGGGGAGATCGGGCGATTGACCGCATTGATCCCGTGGTGCAATTTGACTTCGGCGAAGCGAGCCCCGAGCCGGAGAAGATGGAGGCCCACGAGTTTTCGATCCGCTGGGAGGGTTCGGTTTTCGCTCCGGAAAGCGGCGTGTACGAATTTGTCGTCAAAACCGAGCATGCCACGCGGCTCTGGGTGAACAGCAACGCCCGTAGCGAGGCTGACCAGCCGCTGATTGATAAGTGGGTCAAATCGGGGAATGACAGCGAGTATCGCGGCTCGATTCGGCTGCTCGGTGGTCGGGTCTATCCGCTGAAGCTGGAGTTCAGCAAGGCCAAGCAAGGAGTGGATGACTCGAAGAACCAAAAGAAGCCGCCGCCGGCACGGAAGGCATCAATTGCTCTGGAGTGGAAGACCCCCAGCCATGCCCAAGAATTGATTCCGGCCCGCTGTTTGTCGAGACGGGGAGCGCCAGAGGTTTACGTCTGCGAAACCCACTTTCCGCCCGATGATCGAAGCATCGGCTATGAGCGGGGCTCGTCGATCTCCAAGGCTTGGGACCAGGCGACGACCGTAGGAGCTTTGGAGGCCGCCAGTTTTTTCCTGGAGCATTTGCGGGAACTCGCTAACGTGAGAGTCGATGAGCAAGATGCCGGGCCTAGGCTGCGGGAGTTCTGCTACAAACTGGCAGAGCGGGCCTTTCGCCGGCCGCTCTCCCCCGAGCAGCGGCGGCTGTTTGTGGATCGGCAGTTTGAACTCGCCGGCGAGCTGGAGCTGGCGATGAAGCGAGTGCTGCTGTTTATTTTCAAATCGCCGCGGTTCCTCTACCGTGAAGTCGGCACGCCCCAGCCGGATGCTTTCGACGTGGCTTCGCGGATTTCTTTCGGACTGTGGGACTCGGCACCGGACGAAGAACTGCTGGGGGCTGCTGCTGCCGGGCAACTTTCCACGCGGGAGCAAGTTTCCGCGCAGGTCCATCGGATGCTTCCTGATCTGCGGACTCGGGCCAAGCTCGGTGGATTCTTCTTGCAACTACTCAAGATTGACCAGGTGCCGGACATCGCCAAGGATTCCGCGGCCTTTCCCGAATTCAGCCCGGAGGTTGCTTCCGATTTGCGGACCAGCCTGGAGATGACGCTTGATGATGTTGTCTGGAGCGGGAGGTCCGACTTCCGCGAGTTGCTGCTGGGCGAATCCATTTATCTCAACGGCCGGCTGGCGAAACTGTATGGCACCGACTTGATCGAGGATTCAACGTTTCAGAAAATGACGCTCGATGATGGCAAGCGGGCCGGCGTGATCACCCATCCGTATTTGCTCTCGGCGTTCGCCTATACCTCGACCAGCTCGCCGATTCACCGGGGAGTTTTTGTTTCCCGCAGCCTGCTGGGCCGCACTCTCCGTCCGCCACCCGAAGCGGTCGCGCCCCTAGCCCCCGATTTGCATGCCGGACTGACTACGCGGGAGCGCGTGCTCCTCCAGACCAAAGCCCAGGCCTGCCAGACTTGCCACGCGATGATCAACCCCATCGGGTTCTCGCTGGAGAACTTTGACGCCATCGGAAGGTATCGCGAGCAGGAGAAGGACAAGCCGGTCGATGCCAGCGGCAGCTACCTGACCCGCACGGGCGAGACCGTGCAGTTCAGCGGACCCGCGGAGCTCGCAAGATTTCTGGCGAACAGCCCGGAAGTCCATAACGCCACGGTCGAACGGCTGTTCCACTACTTGATCAAGCAACCGATCCGAGCCTATGGGCCGGATACCTTGCGCCGGCTGCGAGACTCTTTCACGAAAAAAGAGTTCAATATTCAGGAGTTGACAGCCGACATTGTGACCGAGGAAGCGATGGCGGGAAAGAAATAGCTGCTGAGTTTGCCTCCGGCTCCAGAAGGTCTTACAATGGCGACATTCCAGTAATCAGAGAATCACGATGTCCTACCCCACATCCCGCCGCCAGTTCCTCAGCTCCCTTGGCATTTCCGCCGCGGCCATGCCGTTCGTCCTCAACTTGCCCAGCCTCGGCTTGGGCAATGAGCAAGCCGCTGCGACGCGCAAGAAGCGGCTGGTGGTGATGTTTAGCCCCAACGGCATCGTCCCCAATGCGTTTTGGCCCGATGAGGAAGGGGAGAACTTCACGCTCAAAGAGAGTCTTCAGCCGCTGGAGCCGTTTAAGGAAAAGTCGCTCATTCTGCACGGCGTCTGCGACAAGATCCGCGGCGACGGCGACGGCCACATGCGCGGCATCGGCTGCCTGCTGACCGGTATCGAGCTTTTTCCCGGCAACATCCAAGGAGGGAGTGACACTCCCGCCGGCTGGTCGACCGGAATTTCGATTGATCAGGAAATCAAGAACCACCTCCAGAAGAACGAAGCCACTCGTACGCGGTTTGGCTCGCTGGAATTCGGCGTGATGGTCCCCGATCGGGCCGATACCTGGACCCGCATGGTCTATGCCGGTCCCAACAAGCCGATTGCCCCCATCGACGACCCCTACCAGATGTTCGGCAAGCTCTACGGCCGCCTGAAGGATCAGGAGAGCCTGCGGAGCGTGCTCGACGACCTCCAGGGCGACCTCAAGAAAATTAGCAGCATCGTCAGCAGCGAGGACAAAAAGTTGCTTGACGAACACGCCACCTTCGTCCGCGAGCTGGAACAGGAACTGAAAGCTGGCGATGGCAAATCGCTAACCCATGCCGTTCCGCAACTCGAACTCGGCATCAAGGAAGAAAACGACAACATTCCGAAAATCAGCAAGCTTCAAATCGAGCTGATGGTCAATAGCTTTGCCGCGGACTTCGCCCGCGTGGCCACGTTGCAATACACCAACTCGGTCGGCGGGGCCCGCATGAAATGGCTCGGCGTCGAGAAGGGGCACCACGAGCTTTCCCACGAGCCCGACAGCAACGAGGACGTGCAGAAACAGCTTGCGCGGATCAACAAGTGGTATTGCGAGCAGATGGCCTACCTGGCCAAGCGGCTGGCGGAAACGCCGGAGCCGGGCGGCAGCGGCAGCTTGCTCGACAACACCACCATTATGTGGACCAACGAGCTCGGCAAGGGCAACTCCCACACGCCGGACAACGTGCCGTTCGTGCTGGTCGGCGGCGGACTGGATTTCAAGATGGGTCGCTCCCACAAATTCAAGCGAGTCGCCCACAACCGGCTGCTGCTGTCGCTGGCCCATGGGATGGGGCACTCGATCGAGAAATTCGGCAATCCCAAATTTTGCGAAGAGGGCCCGCTTGCGCTTTCCTAGCGACCGGTGTGTCCAGTTTGAGGGAAACCTATTCATGTTGGCGCGCAGGTGTGTCGTGTTCGTTTCGCTGGTGCTCATGGCCGGTTGCGGCTCGGGTGGCGGCGCCATGACCAAGCCAATCGATCTGACGACTCCAGAAGCGGCAGTCCTCAGCCTGGAGGAAGCATATCGGGCACGAGATATTGCCGCTGCAGTGAAGTGCAAGGATTTCCGCACCGAAGCCCTGTTGATGCTCGAGAAGTTGAATCCTGAATTGGCGAAAGACGAGGAAATTATTGCCCAAACAACCGAAGTTTTGGAATTGGCATTCCGCGCTGAAATGAAACAGCAAGGCTTTCCCAATTTCCGCGGCGTCTCGTCCACTTTCCAAAACAAAAAACCTTTCCGCAACCGCAGCGACATCGTGGAAATGACGGAGACGTGCGTTGGCGACGGTGGCTCCACGACGACGAGTCAAATTATCATGGCGAAGACGGAGCCTGGCTGGCGGATAGTTGTCGTGCCAGAGTGATCGCAGGCGATTGACGAACGCTCCTTGATATCCAGGCGGCAATCTCTGGCATGTCGAATCCGCTGAGGCCGACGGAAGTTCGCAGTGCGCCGCCAGCACAGCCTGCCCTGGTCCGCCGCCGCCGTACGCTTTTGGGGACGAGCATTCGCGCTTTCTGCTCGCTCGTCGTCCTTCTAATGCTGGGGTTGGTGGCCTGGGCAAACATCGACTGGGATGGGCTCTGGCCACGTCGAAAGGTGCCGCTGGTTCCGGCGTCCGTCGCTGAGAAGAAGACCCCTTCCAAGTCGATCGAGGCTGTTCCTGCTCATCCTAATGCGGCGATTCTGGAAGCTCAGAAGTCCGTCGTCCTGCTGCAGGCGGATGGCCCCGGCGGGCTGATGGGTGTCGGCGCGGGCATCGTCATTGACCCTTCCGGTCTCGTGGCCACGAGCTACCACCTCTCTTCCGATCTCACCTCCGCCCAGGCCCGCTTTCAGGATGGCCGTATCTTTGCCATCGCCGGGTATGCGGCGGTTGATCCGGGAAACGACCTGGCGATTCTGCAACTCCAAAATGCGGCAGGTTTATCGGCGGCGACCCTGAAAACCGATCCAGGACTAAAGCCGCTTGCGAATGTCTTTGCAATCGGCCATCCGCGTGGCGTCGAGTTCGCGCTCCGCGACGGTAGAGTCAGTCGTACCGTTCGCACATCAGAGCTTTCCGCCTTGTCCCAGCGGTTTATCCACGTGCTGGCGGGAAACGGTCCCGATCATCTTTGGATCCAACATTCCGCGGTCCTGTCCGAAGGAAATAGCGGCGGGCCTCTCGTGAACGAACGGGGGGAAGTGCTCGGCATCAATACTTGGATCGACCGACAAGGTGGCTTCGGCTATGCGCTCGATGTTGCTGCGCTGATCTCACTGCGAGAGCGGCAACTCGCCGAGGTTGCTCCCCTGGAAGCATATGCCACTCAGGAAGCCCGCCGCAAATCGCTGGTCCTGAACACTTCCGCCAAACAGCTCCAATCGTTTCATGAGCAGGCCCAGGCCATGCGCTGGAGGCCCAACAGCGGCCAGGATTATGCCGTGCTGCAAAAGATTGCCTGGATGGTCACGGTTGCCAACCAGCCGGAGGTTGCCGCGGCTGGCGATGAGCTCAACGAGCGTCTGGCGGAATTAGCGCGGCAGGCAGACATCGTCACCGCCCAGTTGCGGCGGGAGAAATGGAACGACGTCGGGCAGATCACGATCCTCAACGAGTATGCCGCTATTGCCATTCCCCGCCCTGCCACCGGCGTGGTCTTTTTCGGCACCGTGGAGCGGCAGGTGGAAGGAGGCGGCAAGCGGGCCCTGCTGGTGAAGCTCGCCGGCTTCGAACAGCGGGTGCTCGTTCCGCTGGCGAGCAAACTGCATGTCCCTGCCGCCGGTGCCCAGTGCTTGTTCCTGGGCATCAACGACCAAGGCCAGACGGTCAGCTACGGCGACAACCCTCTCCAGCCAACAGTGGCCCCGGTGATTACGGCTGCGGTCATGGTGGAGATGGAGTGAACAGGATTGCCGCAGGGAGAGTCGTTCTTACTTCTCGTCGTCCGCTTTGAACCAGCCGATGAGTGTCGGTTCGTACGGCAGAATCTCTTCCGGCTTGAAGTAGAGGGCGATTTCCTTGGCGGCGGCCTCGGGGCCGTCGGAGGCATGTACCAGATTCATCTGCCGGCTGCTGGAATAGTCGCCGCGAATCGTCCCCGCAGCCGCCTTCAGACCGCTAGTCGCACCGAGCATATCGCGGACGACGCGGATGACCTCCAGCCCTTCGACCACCATTGCCACGATCGGGGAAGCCGTGATGAATTTCTCCAGGCCCGGATAGAACGGCTTCTGCACGTGCTCGGCGTAATGCGTCTTCGCCAATTGCGGCGTGACCTGCAGCATTTTCAGCCCGATGACGTTCAGTCCCTTTTCCTCAAAACGGCTCAGAACCTTTCCCATCAGCCGCCGCTGCACACAGTCCGGCTTGAGCAGCACCAAAGTACGTTCCATGAGAGACTCCGTAAGTGGGGCAGCCTGCCAGCCTGCCCAGTAGTCGAGTAGCGAATAGTTGGCGAGATTTTAGAGGGCAAAAGGGAAATGGGGTAGGCGGGAGGCAGGTGGCTACTGGGCAGGCTGGAAGCGTACCTCACCTAATACCGCGGCACGGACGGGTCCACCAATTGGCTCCAAGCGTCAATGCCGCCGGCCATGTTCTGAACCTGCTCAAAGCCCTGATCCCGCAGCCACTGGGCCACGCGGGCACTCCGTCCGCCGTGATGGCAATGGACCACAATCCGCTCTCCCCGGTGCGGCTCCAGGTCGACCAGCCGAGAAGGGACCGTCCGCATCGGGATTTGCAGCGTCCCTTCAATGCTGGCTGTGGTGAACTCCTCCGGCTCGCGAACGTCGAGCAAAACGAACCTCTCTCCCGCGCTCTGCATCTTCCTTACGGCGAGGACATCGATATCGGCCGGCAGCGGCCCTTGGCTATTCATGGTAAACCTGCACCTCTAGCTTGTAGAATCAACTCCCGGCAGCCTATCCGGCGATTTCAAATTCGTCCACACCCTGTACCATGCTCGACCCCGCCCTCACCCGCCAGTTCGCCCTCGACGTGGTGGCGAAGCTCCGCGCAGCGGGGCACCAGGCGCTGTGGGCTGGCGGCTGCGTGCGGGATCAACTCATGGGGAAGACGCCGAAAGACTACGACGTTGCCACGGACGCCCAGCCGGAGCGGATTCGCGAAGTTTTTGGCCAAAGGCGGACGCTCGCCATCGGCGCAGCCTTCGGCGTTATCACGGTCCTCGGCCCCAAGGATGCCGGCCAGATTGAAGTTGCCACCTTCCGCCGCGACCTGGGCTATTCCGACGGCCGCCGGCCAGATGCAGTTGCCTTCACCAGTGCCGAGGAGGACGCCAAACGCCGCGACCTGACGATCAATGGTATTTTTTTCGATCCAGTCGCCGAGCAGTATCTCGATTTTGTGGGGGGACAGGAAGACCTTAAGAATCACGTCATTCGGGCCATCGGCAATCCGCATGAGCGGTTCGCCGAAGACAAGCTGCGGATGCTGCGGACCGTTCGCTTCGCGACGACGTTCGATTTTGCCCTGGATGAATCGACGCTGCAGGCGGTGCAAGCTCATGGGCCGGATATTAAAGCCGTCAGCGCGGAGCGGATTGCCGCCGAGATGCGGCGGATGCTCCTGCACGAGAACCGCGCGGCGGCATTGGCGCTGCTTCGTGAATCGGGGCTGCTGAAAGAGATTCTGCCGGAGTTCGCGGAGCTTGTTGCCAGCGAGCCGGCAACCTGGGACCGAACTCTCGCCATCCTTGGATATTTGAGGGAACCCACCTTCGCCATCGCGCTGGCGTCACTGCTGCGTGAAGTCTCCCTCCATTCAGATCTCGCCGCCATCAAAGCGGCCCTTGCTCGCTGGAAGCTCCCCAACGAGGACAGCGGCGGCACTCTCATGCTGCTGCAAGATGAGCCGCTATTGCGTTCCGCTTTATCTCGTCCCTGGCCGCAAATCCAGCGGCTGCTGGTCGGGCCGCGAGCAGAAGAACTGGTGAATTACAGCGAGGCTGTCGCCGTTGCGCTGGCAGAAGGTCTGGAAAGCATCGCCTTTTGCCGCCAGAAACTCGCACTTCCCGCTGCCTCTCTCAATCCGCCGCCACTCATCTCCGGCGAGGACTTAAAGCGGCTCGGCATCGCGCTAGGACCGGCCTATAAGGATATCCTGGAAGCGGTGCGGGATGAGCAGCTTGAGGGACGGATTGCTTCCCTGGACGACGCACTGGAGGTGATTCGCATTCGCTTCGCGGATCACATTAGGCGCAAGTGACGACTCGACCTCCCCATTGGCAATGCGGCAGCCCGCTCCTACCATCCAAGACAGGTTCCGCACTTTAGGCCACTCGCGAACAAACTCCTATGGACGACTCCCTCTTTCCCGTTCTCCTCATCCTTCGCTACATGCACATCCTGGGGGCGATTGCCCTGATGGGCGGGACGATTTTCATGCGATTTGCGCTCGTTCCGGTCGTGCCGGAGCTCGATGAGAAAAGCCGGGCGGCGCTGCATGAAGGGGTCCGCAGCCGCTGGGCGAAGTTCGTGATGATTGCCGCCGCGCTTCTACTAATCAGCGGCATCGCTAGTCTCGGCCTGGCGGCACGATATGACTTCGCCGAACCAGTGGGCAAGCTCTATAACATGATCGCCGGACTGAAGTTGATTCTGGCCCTGCCGATATTCCTCTTCGCCAGCTTTCTGACGGGGCGGAGTGAGACGGCCAAAAAGTTTCAGGCCAATCGCGTGATGTGGCTGAACGTGAATCTGGCCCTGGCCGTGCTGATGGTATTGATCGGCGGATTCTTGCGGTTTGTGGGAAGGGATTTGAAGAGCGAAAAGAAAGAGCCGGCCAAGGTTGGCATGGTCGAAAGGAACTGATTGCACTTCTGGCGAGTGCGCAACAAGAAGCCCGGCCTTGATGAAGGTCGGGCTTTTTGTTTGCACAAGCTCACAGGCGGGCCGCCTGTGGCTACGTTGACGCTACTTCAGCGGGAAGTCGTCTTCCGCCGCTTGCTTGCCATAGATGGGCATGTGGCGGTAATAGACTTCCAGGATCATGGTGGCCATGCTGGTGCAATAGACGCGCCCGCCGGCATCGCTGCCGTGGTCGCCCTTCATGATCCAACTGCCGGATTGGTGGCCGTTCTTATCTTGGGAATCGACCAGTTGGTCCCGCATGACCTTGTTCCACTTTTCCCATTGCTCGCCTTCGTTCTGGCGGAGGACTTGAGTGGCATAGTAGTTGTAATACATATTTCCCTTGGAAGGCCCCGTGGTGCTCAGGTATTCAACTCCACGTTGCAGGGCGGGGTTGTCCTTCTTCCACCCCAGGTACATGCGGCAGAGCAGGCCGATCGCGGTAGTCGCCTGGCCACGCCCTGGATCCGTGTACCCATAAAACGCACCGCTTTCCGCACCGACGGTATCCAGGTACTTGACCGCGCCAATGATGGTGTTCGGGTCAACCTTCAGGTACGCCATGTGACCGGACTTGAGGGCCATCAGTTGCCAGCCGACAACCGAAGTGTCCCCCGCTTGCCGCGGAGCATAGCGCCAGCCGCCGCCGACCGGATCCTGGGCATACATGATGTGATTGAGCGAAAGCTGGGCGGGAGCCATAAGCCCCTTGTCATGGGTCATGGCGTAAGCCTCGCACAGCACGATGGACGCCAGGCCGTGAGAATACATACTGCCGCCGCCTTGGGCCAGGTCGCCGCATTGCACGCCACCGCGGTTAGTGATCTTCATCTGGCTGGTGAGGAAATAAAGCCCCCGTTCGACAACGGGCCGGTACTTCCCTTGCTTGTGAGTCTGACCGGCACCCAGGAAGGGCAACAGCGCCATGGCGGTTGCACCGGTGCGGCAGTCGGACATGCGTCCGCCGTCTCCACAACGGCCGTTGCACGGGCCGGTACGATGATCGAAGTTCCAACCGCCGTCGGGCATTTGATGGGCGGCAAACCATTGCAGGGCCCGGGCGACAGCCGCTTCGCTGGCTTCCGTACCGCCATTTTGCAGCGCGAGCTTGCCGCGCTGAGCTTCGCCGCGGCCGGAAACGCCCGTGCCGGTGACCGCGCCCACTTGGGCCATCAGATCGTTCTTGGGAGCGGTTTGTTCGCCGAAGTCGGAAAGTTCGATGTGAACAGGAGCGGCGTCGACGTCCATTGCCACGGAGGGCGTATCGGTCGTTTCCACCACATCCGATGTCAAAGCCGAGACGACATCGCTGCTGGTATTTGCCACGTTGGTTTCCGTGACATTGATCTCCATTTTTTCTTCTTTGAACTCTTCAACTTCCTCTTCCTTTTCCGTCGGGGGCGAGACGGCCGCAATCTGTTGCGAATCGGGCGGGGGCGGATTGGGGATCAGTGCCAGAATGATGACGCCAATGAAGTGAACGACGCCGCTCACTGCCCAACTGGGCATCGCGTTGAACAGCAAAAAGTTGGTGGTGAAGGCGGGAGGGGGACCGTCATCTTCCTGACTGGGAGGTGGACCCTGAGGTGGTCCCTGCATGCCGGGCTGCATCCCCTGCGGCGCTCCGCCTGCTGGAGTGCCAATTGGGCGTGCTTGCGGGGGAGCGGGGCGAGCGCCTTGAGGACCGGGAAGAGGACTTGTGCTCATGTGGTGAGTTCCTGACAGCAACCGATTTCCGAGCCGCAAAATGGTTTAGCGGGCGGACTTGCCACCTGCCATTAGGTTATCCGATTTCGATGCAAACGCAAGAAAGGAAAACCAGGGAAAATGAAGATTCTCGGCTAGACCTCTTGTGCCGATGAGACTGGATTACATGGATTCGGCCCACCGAATTGAAGTTATTCCCGAATATCTGAGGGAATCCATTCTTGGAAATGCCAGTCTCAGCATTGCTTAATAATCCGATTCAAGGAATAGTCCCTAAGTACAATCGCATCAGAGCTTTACGCATTGAAATTTCAACTTCCTCGCGCTCTGCCATTGCGTTCCCACCCCCACAGCCGATAATAACACCCTAGCAGCCGAATCCTGGATTGAAAAAACGTCCGGGAGCGGGGGACCCAATTTGAGCGAGCCGGCCGTCACAAGCCACTTGCTCCGGGGCGCAGGTCAGACCCAGCCATAAACGGTCCGACCAGGAGACTTTCAACTCCTAGCCCGTCAGCTAACCTCGCAGGCGGAAGCCGGATGTATCCGGCTCCAAGTTGAAAGGGCATTCTCGTCCATCGCTGGGACGAACCGGCCCTGTTTTGAGGTGGGGTAGGCTTCTAGCTTGCCCAAAGATTCCTTAGTTCTCTTTGCGCGCGATGCCGCGCTTGCTGGGCAGGCTGGAAGCCTACCCCACCTCTATTTGGCGGAGGATTTTATGTTACTCGCACTCTCTGTCACCCAGGTTGTGCAATCGCTCGGTGTCACGGGCATCGTGACCCTCATCGTCCTGGCGAAGTTGGCGTTCATCGCCTGGCTTTGCCTCCGGTTCATGCCGAACAATTCCGTCGGCGTGGTGGAAAAACTCTGGTCGAGCAAAGGCTCCGTGCCGGAAGGGCATATCCTGGCCCTCAACGGCGAAGCCGGCTTTCAGGCGGACTTGCTCCGCGGCGGCGTCCATTTTGGACTCTGGCGTTGGCAATACCGTGTCCATACCATGCCACTCGTCACCATTCCGCAAGGCAAGATCGGTTATGTCTACGCCCGCGACGGCCAGCCGCTCCCTCCCAGCCAAACACTCGGCCGCGTCGTCGAGTGCAACAACTTCCAGGACGCTCGGGCGTTTCTCAGTGTAGGCCGCCACTCCGTGGCGAGCCCCGACTATCCGAAGGACAGCCAAAAGGGCGGGGGCGGACTTGCGTCCGACTATGTCGGCCAGCGTGGCCGGCAGTTGGCGATTCTGCGCGAAGGCGCTTATGCCATTAACCCGGCGCTGTTCATCGTGATTACGGAGGATGCCATTTATGCACTGAGAGCATTACTCTCGGGTCATGAAGCTGCCTCGTTGAAGAGCTGGCAGGATGATCTGAAGCTCGTCGGAGGCTTCCGGCCCATCGTGGTTGGGGCGGCGATGAAAGCGGAGGATCCGCTCCATCCCGAGGCCAGCCACGTGGTGGATAGCATCGGCATCGTCACGATTCACGATGGTCCGTCGCTGATGCCGGGGGAAATCATTGCCCCCGTCGTCGGCAGCGATCCTGCTGAGCCGCACTATCACAATAACTTCCAAAGCCCACAAGCGTTTTTGGACGGTGGTGGCCGACGAGGCCGGCAGTACCAGGCCCTCACGGATGGCACCTACTTCCTCAATCGCTGGTTCGCCACGCTGGAGCTGATTCCCAAAACCGTTGTTCCCATTGGATACGTCGGCGTGGTCGTCAGCTACTACGGCCGCAGTGGTCGCGACCTTTCCGGCGATGCCTTCCGTCACGGCGAACGGGTCGCGGAAGGGGAGCGTGGCGTCTGGGAACGGCCGCTCGGACCGGGAAAATACGCGTTCAACACGTATGCCGGCAGCATCGTGCTCGTGCCGACCACCAACTTCGTGCTCCACTGGGTCACGGGGAAAAGCGAGACGCACCGCTACGACGAATCGCTCCGCTCCATCGACCTGGTCACTCGCGACGCCTACGAGCCGCGGCTGCCGCTGTCGGTGGTGGTACATATCGACTACCAGCGGGCTCCGAACGTCATTCAGCGTTTTGGGGATGTGAAGAAGCTGATTACGCAGACGCTCGACCCGCTGCTCTCGGCCTATTTCCGGGACATTGCCCATCGCAAGACGATGCTCGAGCTTCTGCACGACCGCGATCTGATTCAGGAAGAGAGCCGCAATGAATTGCGGAGACGGTTCCATGAGTTCGACATCGAGTGCGTGGATGTGCTGATCGGCAAGCCCGATACCGAGGAAAAGGACGGGAAGATTGAAACGCTCCTCGAACAACTTCGGATGCGGCAGCTTTCCATCGAGCAGCTCGAAACCTATGAGCGGCAGAAGGGAGCCAGCGAGAAGCTCCGTGAGCTGAACGAGGTGCGAGCCCTCGCCGACATGCAGACCAACCTCACCAATACTCGCGTCAAGGCGCAAATCGCCGAGAGCGAGGGTGAGGCGGAATTGCAACGCGCCCGCAAAGCCGCGGACAAGACAATCGTCATGGCCGAGGCCCAGCTAGCGCAATCCCGCCGCCAGGCGGAGCAGACGATTGTCCTGGCGGAAGCCGATAGCAAGCAGGCCATCCTCGGTGGCCGAGGCGAAGCCCAGCGGATCATGCAAGTCGGCCTCTCCGAGGCTGCCGTGCTGATGCGCAAAGTCGCCTCCTACGGCGACCCGCGACTCTACGCCCTGCAGCAAGTCGGCGCGCAGCTCGCCAGGAGCACCCAGCCGCTGGTGCCAGAGCGGATCTTCATCGCCGGTGGCGGTGACGGCGCAGCACTAACTCGCAGTGCCAGCGAGGGAGTCGCTTCGAGTGGAAACGGGGACGGCGCGAATGGACATTTCGTCGCCCCCGCGACCTCCGGCCTGGTCGGCTTGCTCCTGCAAACCTTGCTCGCCGAGCGGACGACTTTTAACGACGATAGCCCCGAGCTCTCGTCACTCAAGGAACTCGCCAGCCGCATGACCGAGCAAGCGATGCAGAACATGCAGACAACGCCGACGGACCCCAAAGTCGTGGATGCCAAGTCGCTAGCGGCGTTGGCTAAGTAGTCAGCCAAAGTAGTCCGCTTACGCCGTGAGCGGACATGCCGGCACGCGGAGCGTGCCGGCTACTTTTGTCATCAAATCCCGTTTCTTCCGCAAACTTTGCCTAAACCTCCCAGTTGGCATATGCCGATGATCATCCGGCAGGAACCACTGCGCCTCCAAGGAAGGACTCTTATGCGCCGCTTGTTTTCTCTCAGCTTGCTCATCGTTTCGGCTTCATTGAGCATGGGATGCGCGATGTGTTGCAGCCCCTATGACTATGCTTACAGCCATACCGGCGGAGCGTGGCAGCGGGACGATCTTTGCAACGGCCGCGTTGGCAGTGTCTTCGCCCCAGCGGGTTCAAGGGTTATCGCGGACAAGCAGCCGAAGACGGAGGCAGAAACCGCGGCACCCAACGAATTGTCTCCCCCGGAAACGGCACCCGAATCAAAGCCCAAAGCGGATTTAAACACAGACGCTGGTCCCCGCCCTCTCAAATCGGTGAAGCGGACTCGCCCGACCAGCCCCGACCGGTCTTATCTACCGGTGAACGACTAACATTCGCCCCCCTCGTCGGTCAATGATCTAGCGACGTTTATGCTCCCCAAGCTCTTATTCGCAGCACACCATTTCGCTGCCGGCAAAAAACGGCGGTTCCCTATTTGAGGTCCAGTGGAAAGTCGTCGCCGGCCGTCTCTCGCCGACTTGCGTTTTTACGCTCAAACTCGTGGATCGTCACTCGCGCCTGGCCGTGGCTCAAGACTCCCTTGAATGTCTTGGTCTCGCCATCGACGTTGACGAGAACCTCGAATGGAGTCGGATCGGCATCTCCATGCCGGGCAAAGTGATGGACCAAGACGACGTACTTTCCCTTGGGGGCATAGTCACGAGGCCAGTAGATGTTCTCGACGGGCTCGCGCGAGGTCCGGCCGCCGGCATTCATGTCCACATCTAGCTCTCCTCGACAGCGCGAGAAGGGGCTGCCAAAGAAAATCAACTGCCCGGTTGGAGTAATGACGTGCAAGTCCAAATCGTTGAAATTGTTCCAGATCAGCGAGATTTGCACGTCTCCCGATTTGGCCCCTTCGCGGGCCAGACGTCTGGTAAATGTTGCCAGTGCCGCGCCCGAGGGGAGGCCACTTCCGCCGCCTCGTGCTCCGGTTTGTTGGAGCAAGTCGCTCAGGGGTGCCAAGTTGTCGCCGAAGTCGTCAATTTCCAGGGCAATCGTGGCCTCGCCCAAGTCGTGAGTCGTCGGCTCGACCAAAGTCACGTCCATTGTCTCAGCGGTCTCGACCGCGGCGACTCGATCGATTTCCGGAACCACCAACGGGATGCTCTCGAAGACGACCTCCTGAAGTTGCGGCAATTCCTCGACCGTCATCGGTGTAGAGACGAGTGCGATCCGTTCCTGCAGTTCGGGATGGAGCACGACGCAGCCGGCAAGTACCAGTCCCAACGTGTGGACCAAGGCACTCGTGAGAAAACTTGCCCATTCCTCCCAGGCATCGCGCCACCACACTGTTTCGGGAGGTGCAGCAGATCTAGCAATGACCGAAGGAGATGGGAGTCGTTTGGCGACAGGAAGCGGCCGCGGGAGTTTGCTTACGCCGGTTGCGGGGATCTTTGGCATCAGTGGTTTTCATCGAAAGGTGACACTCGACATGCAAGATGCGGCGCTATCGGAGAGCCTGACTCGCTGCCGCGCTAATGGCCAGGATGCGATGGCTGGCGAGCGGTAACAGCAGTAGACGACGTTGATTCCCAAAGGCAGGATCTCCCTGATCGTCGAGCAAGGAAATCCACTGGATCGCTTCGACGGTGATCTCGGGCTTCTGGGACTCCAATGCCGACTTGGAGAAACTTAAGGCTCGCAAGGGTGTGGAATTGCTGATTGCCAAGAGGGAATTCAGCGAGGCATACGCGGCCTGTCGGACTTCGGGTTTGGAATCCAGCGTGAGGTCTCGTGCCACTTCCAAGGCTGATTTCGTGTCTCCCAAGCACTCACCGGCCAGGATGGCTGCTTCGCGGCGGATTTCCGCCGACTCGCGCTTCGCCAAACGTTTGAGCGCATCCGGCGACGGCCTGAGCCGATGCAGGGCGGCAAACGCGGCGCCCTTTAGCTGCTCGGACTTGTGCTCGAGAGCTGCTTCCACGGCGGCCCGCTCGGTATGGCCATTCCACCATCCCAGCGACATCATGGCGCGGCATTGCTCGGCTTCATCCTTGCTGGCCAGGGCTGTCTGGCAGGCCTTGGCATGGGCCTCCGCAAAGCGAGTCAGCTCGCCATCAACTCGCACTTTCAAGTCTGCTACCGCGCCGAAGGATTGCTTGTTGGCCCGAAGCTGGTCGATCGTATGGATGTCCCGGACCCGGATGAAATGCGCGGGGTCAACACGGATTGGCGCATTGGCCCTGGCGATAAGCCCCGCCGCAAATTGCTGCGCTTCCAACGGTGTCGCCGCTCGCCCTCTAGTACTCGAACCGGCTCCGCTGGAATAGGTCTCGGTGACACGTACATAAGCCCGCCCACTGGCCAGCGCCCAAAGCTGCATGGAGGCCGACTCGCGATCCAGAATCCTGGCCTGTACCTCCTGATACACTCGGGCCAACTCCGCCTGATTCCTGGCCTTCACTTCCCGCCTGGCGTTTGCGAGTTTTACCCCTTCTTCCCGAACCGCCAGGGCTCCCCAGGCCTTGGCAACTCGCAGATTTTCGCCAGCGGCCCCCAATTCAAAGACGACCTCAATGATGTCGCCGTTGGGAATGAGGCGCTTGTTGGCGCGCACCATCTTGGAAGGATTGATCTTCAGATCCTTGCCGGCTTCCTCATGGACGCGCAGCTTTGCGGAAAAGTCCTGCAGCGTCGCGGAAGCGTTCTCCACCACTTGCACACTGTCCCCAGACGTCGCCTGGGCGATCTCGCGAGCCAACGCGACATATTCTCCGCCCACTTGCTCCGCATCTTTTGCCGCAGCTGGCCGATAGGGCGTGGCCGTCAGAGCGAGCATGGTCAGGAGCAAAGCGAGCAGGGTCAGGGGAGCGGCATTGAACTTTGACATGGGGAGTCACCATGCTGGACTGTTAGTCGCCATGACGCCGGGGTGCGTCATGGCCGACCTAGAGAGAGTGCGCTTGGTCGACGCATTGGAAATGCCGAAGCAAGGAATCTCTTTCGATACGAAGCCAGCTGTCCACAAGTCATTGCCTGAATGAGAGTTAGGGCGGGAAAAAAATCCGCAATCACTCGACGGCTAAGCAGAATCCTGAAAATCCATCCGCACAATTTCCTGAGTGACGAAAAAGCGCACTTACCTTAGGTCGTCGAGAGTTCCTGCTGTAACTCTTGTCCCGGTGTCATTGTCGGAAACTGGAACTTAGAATGGCGACCGAAGAGTCCTTTCCCTTTCGCCTCCGCGGAGTTCAAAACGTGCCCAGTCGCGATTCGCCGGCACCTGGGAGCCATGACCCCTCCTCGGCAAATTCGGCGGGCCCTGAGCAATCCATCGAATCGAAAGAAGGAACGACCTTTCTGTTTCGCAAGGCCGTCGAGGAACACGACCAGCAGGCGCTGGATGGCTTGGTGCGCCGCATGGAACCGATGCTGTTTGCCCAGGTCGCCACCAAGATGGGTGCGCGCTTGCGCAGCATGTTTGAAGTCGGCGATATGACACAGTCAGTCATTCTCAGTTTCATCGACGACCTTCGTCGCCAGAAATTCGAGTGGCGAGGCTCGGCCAGCCTGCGGGCGAACTTGATCCACCGGGTCATCAACAAAATCCGCCGGCGCAGTCGCGATCAAAGTGCCAAAAAGCGTAGTCCCGGCAGTCTGGTCTCCCTGCAGGATTCGGCGATCGCCGATCACTTCCAACCCCGTTGTGAAGATACCCCTTGGCTGGAGGAAGAGGAGGAGTTGCAGTCAGCCATCACTGAATTGCTGGCCCATTACCGTGGGAAGGAATCCATCGTAAAGTTCATCTGGCTTTCCATTTCCGGTCATTCGAGTGCTGAAATCGAGAAGCAGCTAGGCGTCACCGGCAGGCGGGTCAAACAAATCGAACAAGAGCTGCGCGACCATGTTCGTGAGCGCTGGAACGATTTGTAACTTCGTAGTTTTCCTCGCCAATCCGGCCGTTCTCTTTCATCGCCATACCATGAGTACCAACTCACCCCTCTCGGAACGACCCACCCAGGATTCGGCCGAGGACGCTTTTGAAAAGGCCTGGCAACAACACTTCAATCTCGGTGAGCCGGCACCCGACTTGATGAATTTTCTGCCGCCCAAGGAACGCGGCGACTACCAGAAGGTTCTTTGCCACCTCATTCAAATTGACATGGAGCGGCGGTGGTGCGCCTCGCAGTATCAGAGCGAAGCCCGCCTCGCCAGGGAAACCAGCGGTATCCACGCCGCTGATGCCGGCACGATCAACTTCGTTCCGCCGCGTCCCTTGAACGAATACCTGGCCAAGCACTCCCTTCCAGCTAACGCTCCTGTCGTTTTGGATTTGGTCGTTGCGGAATTCGAATCGCGACGGCGGTCAGGGCAACAGGTGGATGCTTCCGAGTACTACCGGGATTTTCCGAGTTGGCAGAAGGAACTCCAGGAACAATTCGCCGAAATTGACGCCGCGGTGCGCCAGCTACAATTCGATGCCGCCAAGGGTGGGGCCAATCCGGCGGGGCTCCTTGCAGAACGCCCCAGCGTACAGATTGGACCCTACAAACTGCTCCAACAGATTGGCGAAGGGGGCATGGGTGCTGTTTGGATGGCCGAACAGTCCAAGCCAGTACAGCGCCGGGTGGCGCTTAAAATCATCAAGCCTGGCATGGACAGCCGCGAAGTCATCGCGCGTTTCGAAGCCGAGCGTCAGGCGCTGGCACTGATGGACCATCCGAATATCGCCAAGGTTTTCGACGCAGGTACCACGGAATCCGGGCGACCCTTTTTCGCCATGGAGCTCGTCAAGGGAAAGTCCATCATCAAGTATTGCGACGAGCACCACCTGACGCCGCGGCAACGATTGGAACTGTTCTTGCCGGTTTGCCAGGCCATTCAGCATGCCCACCAAAAGGGGATCATCCACCGCGATATCAAGCCCACCAACGTGCTCGTCGCCCCTTATGACGGAAAGCCCGTGGTCAAGGTCATCGACTTTGGCGTAGCCAAAGCGACCGGTCAGCGGCTGACGGAAATGACACTTTTCACGGATTTCGGCGCGGTGGTGGGGACTTTGGAGTACATGAGTCCCGAGCAGGCCGAATTGAACAACCAGGATATCGATACAAGGAGCGACATCTACTGCTTGGGAGTTCTGCTGTACGAGCTCTTGACCGGCACAACACCGTTTTTGCGGTCCCGCCTCAAGCAGGCGGCTTTCACGGAAATGCTGCGCATCATTCGCGAGGAAGAGCCCCCCAAGCCGAGCACGCGACTCTCCGACTCAAAAGGTGCTCTCCCCTCGATTTCGGCCCAGCGGGCCACGGAACCGGCCCGGCTTACGAAGCTGGTGCGCGGGGAGTTGGACTGGATCGTGATGAAGGCGCTCGAAAAGGATCGGGCCAGACGGTATGAGACGGCGAACGGCTTGGCCATGGACGTGCAGCGCTATCTGGCGGATGAGCCGGTGGAAGCCTGCCCCCCTTCTTTCAGCTATCAGCTTCGGAAATTCGCGCGAAAAAACCGCGGGCTGATTCAGTCAGCCGCCGCGTTTGCGGCCCTGCTCATGGTGGGCATCGTCATTAGCACCTGGCTGGCCTACCGAGCCTCGCAAGCCGAGAAGGTAGCCAGTTCCGAGCGCGACACTGCCAAGACAGCCGAGGGGAAAGCGACGAAATCTCGCAACGATGCAATCATGGCCGGTAACGAGGCCAACGATGCTCGTGAAAAAGAGCTGCGACAGCTCTATGCCGCCGACCTATTGCTCGCCAGTCGTGCGGTGATTGAGGGGCCTTTGGCGCGAGCCATTGATTTACTGGATTCCTGGCTCCCGGTTCGCCGAGGGGGAGTGGACTATCGAGGCCGCGAATGGCACATGCTCCGTCGGCTGTGCGTCACATCGGAAGAGACCTTGCTTGGACACGATGGCCCCTTGCGCGCCTTGGCTTGGACCAAGGACGGGAAACGGCTCGCTTCGGGCGGCGAGGACCGGATCATTCGGGTGTGGGACGCGGAAACCGGCCGTTGTCTGCAGACGCTCATCGGCCATTCCGGTGGCGTCTTCGATGTCGCGTTCAGCCCGGATGGCAAATTGTTGGCTTCGGCCTCCGACGACGCCACGGTCCGCCTGTGGGAAGTCGATTCCGGCCAGGAGAGGCATGTCCTCCGCGGGCATATTTTGCCCGTCTACGCCGTAACCTTCCATCCAGACGGAACGAAGGTCGCGACGGCGGGGGGTGATACTGTGATCAAGTTCTGGGACACGACCAGCGGCGCGGAACTTTTCACGCTGCAAGGACACGACGCGCCGATCGGTCGTTTGCAGTTCGATGCGGAGGGAAAGAAACTCGCCTCGTGCGGGGTTATTCGTGGGACAATCGTTTGGGACTTGGAAACCCGAGCTATCAGCGATCGGTTAAAGCCCAGTGGTGACGTCGTTTTTACTCCTGATTTGGCGACAGGCATGTTTGCCTTCCCGACAGGAGAATTCGGCTTTGTCGAAATGAAGACACACGCCATCGATCAGGGAGACCTGGGGCTGGAGGAAGTCCACGCGTTTGACATCAACAACGAGGCCAGAATCGCAGCCGTTGCCGCGTCGGATGACGCTATTCACGTCATCGACCGCGGGACGAGCTCCACATTGGTGACCCATCGAGGCCACATCGGACCGACGCGACGAGTTCTCCTGCGAGCAGACGCCCGCAAGCTCGCCAGCGCCGGAGACGATGGTTCGGTGAGAATCTGGAACGTGCCCAATCCGAATGTGCCGGTCCCCTATTCTGGGCATCATGAGCACGTTGCCTCCGCGATCGCGTTCTCAAAGGACGGCGAGTTGCTCGTATCGGGTGACTATTTAGGCAGCATCGCCGTATGGGATTCGAAAACCGGCAAGCGCATCCAGATTCTGGGATCGCACTTCCTGCGGCGCAAATCGCAGAAGGAACCCTTGGAGATCGGAACCGGCAGGCCCTTCGACAAGGGAAAAGACAAACTGAAGTCGCAGACTGGTTACACCTTTAGCGCCACCGCCATCGACCCGATTGCCGAAAGCTATACGGTCAAAGGGCATGGAGGGGTGGTTACGGGAGTTGGACTCACCCCGGACAAATCGGCCGCGGTTTCCGTTGGGGGGCAGGATTTGATTGTCTGGAACCTCAAGACGGGCGAGGCACTTAAAGAGCATGAACACCCAACCCTGGTGTCGTCGTTAGCGGTCAGTCCGGACGGCACGCTGGCGGCCACGGGCTGTTGGGACGATTTTGTTCGCATCTTTCAAATTCCCTCCGGTGAGCTGGTGAAGGAACTGGAGGGGCACGCTGAGGACGTCATGTGCGTCGCATTTCATCCTTCCGGCAAGGAACTCGTAAGCGGCAGCCGGGATCAGACTGCCATCGTCTGGGACGTTGCAACTGGAAAGGTCAAGTATCGGCTTCGCAAACATGTGAATACGGTGTCGGTCGCCCGCTATACGCCCGATGGCCAACGCCTCGTAACCGGAGGAATGGACAAGGCAATCCACGTCTGGAACGCGGCGACCGGACAATTCGAATCGACCTTGCATGGCCACCGCGAGGGGGTCACAAGTCTGGAATTGTCCGCCGATGGAAAGTGGTTGGTTTCGGCATCCGACGACAGCAATGACGCGGCAGCCCGCGTCTGGATCTGGAACCTCGGTCGGTTCCGCGAGGGGGCGCTCGTCAAGAGCTTTAACAGCAAAGGACCTTCCTCGCTCGCAATTCATCCCAAGACAGGCGATATCATCATGGGCAGATCGCAGTTGATGACCTACGAGTCCAGCCCACTGGTCGAATCGCCACCTTTTAGGGCGGAGGCAATCTCGCCTGAGAGTCTCAAGGCGAAGACGATTTCGGAATCGCGGCTGAAGGTTCTGGGATTTGCCGTCGTCGAGCAGATATTCACCTGGCCTGAAAGCGGGCAAGGACCGCTTAAGCCCGGTGCGCCGGAAGCGAAATTCTTGGTTGTCGCGACATCGCTTCCCTTCAGCAGGTTGAGAGTCAACGACGTCGATTATCGTCGGTTTTTGGAACTGAAAAAGCAGGACTCGGACAACTCCGAGCCGCTCAAATTCAGCAGCCTGCACATCTACCCGCAGCGGTTCAGCCTGGCGGATGAGAACGGCAAACTGGTCCCCGCCCAGTTTGTGGGCAGGATGTCTCGTTCCGAATCCTATGGATTCATGTTCATGGAAAAGGGGAAATCGATGCTCGAAAATCTGACCGCGACACCTCAGCTCGACGATCGCCAGCATGTATGCCTGGGCTGGGAGGTCGGAAAGGATTTTTCCACCAAGGGGTTACAACTGCGATTCGAAAACGACGAGCCCGTGGCGGTCCCTGCCTTGGAGTTGACGACGTTCCGACCGGGCAAGCCGTTTCACCCGGCGTCGCGCAGCTTTGAGGCCGGTGAAGGAGGAGACCGCCTGCGATCGAATACGACTCGTTCGCCGGGACTATGACGTGCTCGCGCGCAAACGCATTACCCCAGCTTCCAAGGCGCTCGATACGTCCGGCTGAGCCATTTAGCCGCTTCGGCGTCGCCGGTGATTTGCTCCGTGGCGGGGTCCCAGGTGAGCTTGCGGCCGAGACGGAGGGCTATGTTGCCGAGGTGGCAGATGGTGGCGGTGCGGTGGCCGATTTCCACGTCGGCGACGGGAGGCTTGCGGGACTTGATGCAGTTTAGAAAGTCGGCGTGGTGGTTTTCGCTGGCGTAGAGTCGGGTATCGGTGTCCGTGAGTGGGACCTTCAAGATGTCCACGGGGTCGCTTTCAATCTTGCCACGAGCGACCCAGAGGCGCCCCTTGTCGCCAATGAAGGTCACTCCTTCCCGAATGTCCTTCTGCTCCTGGCCGACGACCATCTTCACGCCGCTGGCGTAGGTGTGCGTGACGCGGCAGGTGCGAGTGACTTCGCAGATCGAGCGATCGGGGACGTAGGTGGCGGTCCCTTCGCTGGAGACGGGGCCGGAGGTGTCCATGCCGAGCCCCCACTGGGCGATGTCGATGTGGTGGGCCCCGAAGTTGGTCATCTGGCCGCCGCTGTAGTCCCAGAAGAAGCGGAAGTTGTAATGGACTCGGTTGGTGTTGTACGGCCGCTGCGGAGCCGGGCCGAGCCACATCTCGTAGTCGAGTTCGCTCGGGGGATCGGAATCGGGGACCGCCATCTTGGGATGGTTCGGGTCGGGAATGCCGACCAGGACTTCCTTGATCATTCCGAGGCGGCCATTGCGAACGTACTCGCACGCCTGCCGAAACTTCGCATCGCTCCGCTGCTGCGAGCCGGTCTGCACGACCCGCTTGTTCGCCCGGGCCGCCTCGACCATCTTGCGCCCTTCGGCGATGGTGAGTGACAAGGGCTTCTCGCAGTAGACATCTTTGCCGGCCTGGCAGGCATGAATGGTGGCCAGCGCGTGCCAATGATCGGGCGTGCAAACGACGACGGCATCAATATCCTTGCGGTCCAGCAACTTGCGATAGTCGCCGAAAACCTCGCACTGATTCCCGCCGTCCATCACCATTTTCGCCGCTTCTGCCGCTCGGCTCTTATCCACGTCGCACACAGCCGCGGCGTTCTTGAGCAGGGCCTTGAGATTCACTTTCCCCTGCGGCCCAACGCCGATGTGGCCGGTGATGATGCGTTCATTGGCACCGAAGGCCCGGGCCGGAACAAAATACGGCACGGCGAAGAGAGTGGAGGCGCCAGCGGAGGCTTGGAGGAAGCGCCGCCGAGAGAGTGGTGTATTCATCGTATGGCTCACGGGAAATGTTGGAAGCTACACGAGTATATCCTTCACCACATTCCCATGCACGTCCGTCAGCCGGAAGTCGCGGCCCTGGAAGGCATAGGTGAGCTTTTCGTGGTTGACCCCCAGGCAGTGGAGGATGGTGGCGTTCAGGTCGTGGACGTGGACCGGTTTGTCGGTGATGTTGTAGCTGAAGTCGTCGGTCTCGCCGTGGACGAGTCCCGCTTTCACGCCGCCGCCAGCCATCCACATCGTGTAGTTGCGGGGATGGTGATCGCGGCCGTAGTTGTCCTTGGTGAGCGTCCCCTGGCTATAGACAGTGCGGCCGAATTCGCCACCCCAGATGACGAGCGTGTCATCGAGCATCCCTCGCTGCTTGAGATCCTTGATGAGGCCGGCCGACGGCTGGTCGCACTCGGGGGCCAGCTTCTTGATGTTCGACGGCAGTGTGTTGTGATGGTCCCAGCCGCGGAGAAAGACCTGGGTGAACCGCACGCCTCGCTCGGCCAGGCGGCGGGCAAGCAGGCAGTTGTAAGCGAACGTGCCGGGATCCTTCACCTGCGGGCCGTACAGGTCGAGCGTGCTCTGCGGCTCTTTGGAGATGTCGGCGAGTTCCGGCACGCTGGTCTGCATGCGGAAGGCCATCTCGTACTGAGCGATGCGGGTGTTGATCTCCGGGTCACCGACTTCCGCCGCCCTTTTGGTATTCAGTTCCGCCAGACCGTCGAGCATCGTGCGGCGGGTCTTCTCATTGACGCCCGGCGGGTTAGATAGGAAGAGCACGGGGTCACCGGAGGAACGGAGCGCCACCCCTTGATGCTTGGTCGGCAGAAATCCGCTCCCCCAGAGGCGGGAGAAGAGCGCTTGCGAGCTGCTGCCGGCGGGGAGGCGGGAATGAAGCACGACAAACGCCGGCAGGTTTTCGTTCACGCTGCCGATGCCATAGCTCGTCCAGGCCCCCATGCTCGGCCGGCCGGGAATCTGGCTACCTGTCTGAATGAAGGTGATGGCCGGATCGTGATTGATGGCGTCGGTGTTGACGGACTTCACAATCGTGATGTCGTCCGCGATGCTGCCGACGTTGGGCATGAGTTCGCTGATCCAGGCCCCGTGCTTGCCGTGCTGGTTGAACTTGAAGACCGACGGGGCACAAGGGAAACGGGTCTGCCCCGAGGTCATCGTCGTGATTCGCTGCCCCTGGCGAACGCTCTCCGGCAAGTCCTTGTCGTAGAATTCCTGCAGCTTTGGCTTGTAATCCCACAGGTCAAGCTGCGACGGCGCATCCGCCATGAACAGCCAGATCACTCGTTTGGCCTTGGGAGCGTGGTGCAGAATCTGCATCTGCCCCAGGCTCTTCAGGGCTTCGTCGGCTGGATTCGCTGAAGCAGAGTCTGCTGCGAACAGTTTGGGATTGAGCAGCGAGCCCAGCGCTGCCGCACCGAGACCCTTGGCCATCCGGCCAAAGAAGTAGCGGCGGGTTTCGGAGAGCATGTGGTTTTGGACGGGGTTCATATTGGATATTCCTGTCGAAGCCACAGGCGGCTCGCCTGTCGGCTATTGTGGATGCGATGTCTTTCGGAAAAAAAGCTCACACGCGAGCCGCGTGTGGCTACGAGCTATTCCTTCGTCACCGTCTCATCCAAATTCAAAATCAAATTGGCCACCATCGTGTAAGCCGCTAGTTCGCTGGCATCCAATTTCTCATTCCGTTTGGTATCCCCGACAGCCAGCAACTTCTCCGCGGCCGGCTTGTCGGCCTGGTAGTCGGCCAAGTGAGTCTGGAAGATTTTGAGCAGCACGGCTGCTTCGGGGTCGGTCGGTTTGCGGGCGGTGGACCAGCGGAAGGCGTAGGTCAGGCGCTCGGCGGGTGTTGCGCCCCCTTCCGCCATCATCCGCTCCGCCAGCTTGCGGGCGGCTTCGACGTATTGCTTGTCGTTCATCAAGAGCAGGGCTTGCAACGGCGTGTTGGTGCGGCCGCGGCGGACGACGCAGGCTTCGCGGCTGGGGGCGTCGAACGTGGTGAGAGACGGCGGCGGAGCGGTTCGCTTCCAGAAGGTGTAGAGGCTGCGGCGATAAATGCTTTCGCCGGCGTCCTGCTTGAAAATCTGCGTGCTGCTGCCCAGAAAGCTCACCGCCTCCCAAATGCCTTCCGGCTGATAGGGCCGCACGCCGCGGCCACCCATCTTTTCGACGAGCAAGCCGCTGCTGAAAAGAGCCGAATCCCGCAGCACTTCCCCATCCAGCCGGAACCGCGGGCCGCGGGCCAAAAGTTCGTTGGTCGGGTCGCGCTGCGTCATCTCCGGCGGCACGCGCGACGACTGCTGATAGGTGCCGCTCATCACAATCAGCTTCTGGATGTGCTTCACATTCCAGCCGCTTTGGATGAATTCGGTGGCCAGCCAATCGAGCAATTCAGGATGCGTCGGCCAACTTCCCTGCGAACCAAAATCCTCGGCGGTCTTCACAATCCCCTGGCCGAAATACTGCTGCCAGAAACGGTTGACAGTCACGCGCGCCATCAGCGGATGCCCCGGATCGGTCAGCCACTTCGCCAGCCCCAGCCGGTTCGGGGGCGCGTTTTTGGGCAGCGGCGGCAGGATGGCCGGAACACCGATGGAAACCTTGTCCCCCTTCTTGTCATAGGCCCCGCGAATCAGCAGGAATGTCTCCCGCGGCGTCGGCATATCGGCCATGACCAACGAGGTGGGAATGGCATTGTCGAGATCCGTCTTCTTTTTGTTGATGTCGGCGAGTTGCTTTTGGAGTGTGTCAAACGTCGGTTTTGTCTTGGGATAGACGCTTTGCAAGAAGTAGTCGCGGATGACCTTCTTCTGGTTGTCATCCCGCTTGGCGACTTCAATCTTGATGGCGTCCCGCACGTTCTGCGGCACGCTCGATTTCTCCAGGACTTTTTCAAACGACTCCCAAGCCGCTTGGGACTCAAATGCCTGACCATCCTGGGGCGTCTTGCTGATGATTCCGGCCTTGTCCCAATAAACTGTTCCGCCCGATTGTGAGAATGCCAACCCGTTCAGCACAGCGCCCGCGTTCAGCCCGACGTGAGCCGCATCGACTTCCAGACGAACCCATTCGCCGGCTTTGGGAAGCGGACCCATTTTGCGGTGGCCGACGGTGTCGCCGGAGCCGAAGGCAATCGCGTCTTCACCCCAAAAAGCCCGGTGTTCCCAAGCCCCATCGTTCCATTGCAGCATCACGGTCTTGGGCAAATCAGCCGGATCGAGATAGACATAGGCAAACAGCTTGTCGCCGCCGCCGACTTTGAGGGTCTTCGTCGCCCCGGTGAAGAAGTGCTGGCTCGTGGCAGCTGCTTTGCGTTTTGTCGCCTTGCTGCCGCTGAAGACCGGCCCCTGTTCCTTGGTGATGAACTCCCAGGGGGAATCCCCTTCTAATTTCGCCCCGGCGAGTGCGTCGTCATCAATCCAGACGAACTCCTGCGGCTCGGGGGAAGTCGGCGGGGCGTAAGGGTTCGGGTCGACGTAAACAATCTTGGCCAGCTCGGCAGCCGTCTGCTCGTTGACCCTGGCGATTTCGTCGTCGAAAGCCTTGAACTGGGCCTCATGCTCCGACGACTTCAGCTTCATGATCGGCGGAGGCGAAAGGGCGTTTCCGTCCATCGCGGCATCGGCGGCGGAGTTGTAGAAAGCGTAGAGGGAATAGAATTCCTTCTGCGTCAACGGGTCGAACTTGTGGTCGTGACAGACCGTGCATCCCATGGTCAGCCCGAGGAAGATGGTGGAGAGAGTCTCGGTCCGATCCGTCGCGTAGCGAACCAGCACTTCTTCATTGATGGAGCCCCCCTCGCTCGTGCTGACATTGCAGCGATTGAACCCGCTGGCGATCTTCTGCTCCAGCGTGGACCCCGGCAGCAGGTCGCCGGCGACCTGCTCTGTGGTGAATTGGTCAAACGGCTTGTTGTCGTTGAAGGCCTTGATCACCCAATCGCGATACGGCCAGAGGGACCGCTCGTTGTCGAAGTGCAGGCCATGCGTATCCCCGTAGCGGACCGCGTCCAGCCAGTAGCGAGACATGTGCTCGCCGTAGCGGGGGGACTTCAGCAAGCGGTCGACGACCTTTTCGTAGGCTTCGGGGGTGTTGTCCGCGAGAAATGCGTCCACTTCTGCAGGCGTCGGCGGCAGGCCGGTGAGATCGTAGGTGACGCGGCGGATGAGCGTGACTTTGTCGGCCGGAGCGGAATGTTTCAGTCCTTCGCTCTGCAAACGGGCGAGCACAAAGTTATCGATGGGGTTTCTTACTGCTTCCTTCGCGGTCACTTCTGGAGGAGCACCATGCACGGGCGGGATGAAAGACCAATGTGTCTTGTACTCGCCCCCCTGCGCGACCCACTTCTTAATGAGCTCCGCCTGCTCCGGTGTCAGCTTCTTGCCACTAGCCTCGGGCGGCATTTTCTCCGCGGGGTCGGCGTGCAGGATCCGCTTCACCAACTCGCTTTCGTCCGGCTTGCCAGGGACGACGGCGATGGCCCCCGACTCGAGCTTCGCCCCAAAGCCGTCCTTCACATCCAGCCGGAGCCCCCCTTGCCGCTGCTTCTCGTCAAAGCCGTGGCATTTGAAGCAGTTGTTGGACAGAATCGGCCTGATATCGCGGCTGAAGTCGATCTTCTTTTCGTCGGCGGAAGCAAAGCTGCCCGCCGCGATCAGGAACAATCCAACAGCCGCCGCGCCCGTCGAGCGCAGGGAGAGATTAAGAAGACAACGCATGGTATCGGCGAGAAAATGGTAGGAGGGAACAAGGCAGGGACGCCGGCAGCGGGTCAGCCGCCGGGCATCGAGGCGCGGAGCGCTATAGACGCACCACCACCTCAGATTGATTACAGCATACGGGGGAGGAAATGTCCAGCTTTACGACTTTGCTTATCGGTCAAACGACTGCTTCAACGGCGATGAGCACCATAACTCCCAAGAAATCGTTTGGTGGGTATCATGGAAAGCCAAAGGAGTTCCTTTATGCGATTGGGGGTTGTCAGCGATACGCACGGTCACGTCGAGAACACTCGGGATGCGGTGCGGATGCTGGAGAGTCTGGACGTGGATGAAGTCCTGCACTGCGGCGACATCGGCTCGACGGAAATTCCGCGGCACTTCGTCCACTGGAGAACGCATTTTGTCTTCGGCAACTGCGATCCGGATGTTGGGCCGCTGAGCAGGGCCATCGGGGCGGCGGGGCTGCTCTGCCACAACCGTTTCGGAGACATCACGCTGGCCGGCCGCCGCATCGCCCTGATTCACAGCGACGACGCTCGTCTCTTTCGCCAGACCATCCAGAGCGGTAGCTTTGACCTGGTCTGTTACGGCCATACGCACGAGGCCGAGCAGCATCGCGAAGGGAAAACCTTGGTCCTCAATCCGGGGGCACTTTACAGGGCCACTCCGCATACCATCGCGGTCGTGGAACTAGAGACGATGGAAGCGACCATTGTGCCGATCTGAAATCCGAAGCACGAAACTCGAAACAATGCTCATACCTTGACTTTCGTTTCGGATTTCGTGCTTTCCTTGGAGCCGTTATTCTTTCCGATTCCGCCCGCGCGGCTGATTCTCACCTCCCCGCCGAGGCTCGGGTTTGGGACCGTCTGGCTTGGGCGACTGCACGCGCGGAGTTGGTTGATTTCGCGGAGCCGGGTCCATTCTGGCGGCCGGCTTGGGAATATCGAGCTTGATCTGCGGCCGCTCGCGCGGCGTCTCCACTTTGGACCGTGGCGCTTCAACCTTCGGCTGCGGTACCTCTAACCTCGGCTGGGGGCGGGGCGATTCGACCCGCGGCTGCCGGATTGGGTTCTCCTTGTTCGGCTTCGGCAGGGGGACTTCCACCTTCGGCGGCCTTGGGAGTCCCACTTTTGGCTCGGGGTTCGACGATTCCTTCGGCTGCAAGTTGGGCGTTTCCAACTTCGGCATGGGCCGCGGCTGCTTGGTCCTCGGCGGGTCACTGGGCAATTCTACCTTGGGGGGCGAGATTCCTCCCTTGGGCCTGGAACCGCTGAACGTGCCACGGCCATCGTCGCGATTCTTGCTATCGTCGATCGGCACTTCCACCTTCGGCGGCACTACGCCTCCCTTGGGCCTGGGACTAGTGAACGTGCCGCGACCATCATCGCGATTCTTGTTCAGCTCACTGGGAAGCTCAACTCGCGTTTTGGAGAGGTCGGGCCGATTGAGCTTCGGCGGGGCATGTTTTTCATTCTGCTTGACGGCGTCCGCCACGATCGTCGTCGGCAGCTTCATCCGTACCTGTTCGTTGTTGCCTTGGCGCGGACCGCGCTGGCCCAGGTCGATGACGCCTGGCTTGTTGCCACCATTCTTGCCTCCGTCATTCCCCTTGGTAAGTTCCGTGGGAAGCTTGGCAAGTCCCGCCGGCCGTTCGACGGAAATCCTCTGCTTGCGAACGTCGCGAGTTTCCTTGGCGAAGTTGTCCGCCTGTTTCTGCATGTGGTCGTCGAGACGGGTGAACTTCATGGTCAGATCGTTGCGTTTGGAGGCATCCTGCAGGTTCACCGCCAGCAGGTTTTGCTTGATGTTGGTGATGTTCGTGTTATTGATGTTGATGTTGTTCACAACCCGGACCTGCTCGTTCCATGTCCGCGGCGGACGATTGCCAACATGGCTCGCATAGTGGTTGTGCCAGCCGTCCAGCCGGCCGATGTAATTGACGCCGCTCTGCCGGTAGTGGCATTGCAACTGAGTCAGGACCGGGTCATAGCAGTTGCGATACGGCCGGTACTGGCACCATGGAGTGACGCCCCAGCTACCCCAATTCGCGCCGTAGTAATTGCCGAAATAAAAGTGGCCATAATTGGGGCGAACCCATAGGTGCACGAACAGGTTCGGCGTGTTGAGCGCACACCAGGGACGATAGACGTAATTCGGCCGCGTGTAGATCGGCTGCGTGAAATAGACCGGCGCGAACAAGCAACCGCGGCGTGTCAGTCGATGATCCCAGCGACCCGGCAAGAATACACAGCCGGCTGGCGTCCAGACATAGCGTGCGGAAATCCAGACCCAGTTTTCCTGGTAAGGAGCCCAGTAACCAGGCTGCCAGCGATAGCCTGTGTCATGGTAATTCCATGAGCCGGTCGCCCAGAAATATTCGTCGCCGGGGGATGGGCCGGTCGGACCTGCTTCTAGCGAAGCCGGGGGCACGGTGTAGTAACGGATTTCATCGGTCTCGATGGAGACCCAGAAGCCGCTCACCCACTGAAAGCCGCCGGCAGCTTCGTTCCAATAACCGGCTACCCACCGCATTCCCGGAGGTGGCACGCGCCACACGCCGCTCTGCCAGAAAAAGTCATCCCGTTCGTCATCCCAGGCCCAGTAACCGGTGATCCAAATCACCCCTTCGTCCTCGGGCTTGAACTCCGGCGGGACTTCCTCAATCGCTTCCGGCGGACGCTTGCTGACGACCAGTCCCGGCTTGGGATCGGTCACCACTTCGGCGAACGCTTCGTGAACGATGCCACGCGTAAGTACCTCCATACCCTCCGGCGTGGGAGCCGGGGCAACTCCCGGGGGTGGGAGGCCAACATCCTGAGCCGCCAGGTTGGAGAGCGAGATGGAAAGCGCCAGCACAGCGGCCAGCGAGGCGCAAGAGAATAATACAGTCGAGCGGATAAGAGGGGTCATGGTTTTCTCCCTGGGGGGGCCATCAATTGGCGGGAAGGAAAACATTTCTGTCCGCGACGGTAGTTTGCGGACACGACATCACAGTATCGCAACTCGGGGTCCAGGTGAATTGTACAAAAGGTGGGAAAGCCAGGTAGCAAGTCCGATGGACTCGCGAACGTTAATGCGTAACCATTGACTGCAACAGAACTTATGGCACTCTACTTGTCTTTCTCTTTTTTCGGAATTTCGCGAAAGCATGGTTTTGGCCGGAACACCTGGGAATCCAAGATGCGCCGTGTATTTGACGACACTCCTGTCGAATACGCAGCGCCGGGAAAGCCGGAGACATTTGCCCTTCAAGCTCCCTCTTCAGCCCAGTCGATAGCAGATGTGAGGCGACAGGATGTCGCTCTCTTGTGCAGGCCGAACTCGTGGCCCGCATGACCATCGGCAGGATGCTTTTATGGCCCACCTTCAGCAGGCACTTGGTACGCGAACTGCGCTGCTCGCTGCCAAAAGCAACCGTTTGCTGCCACTGGTCGCAAGTTGTTATCCCTCTGTTATCCTCGCTCTGGCCACCTTCCTGTTCGCGCTCCTTTGTTGCCAGACGGCTCCGCCGGAGTATCAGGCGGAAGCGGTAATTCTGCATGATGCCGGGGACCTGGACGCTCCAACTGGCGACATTGAATCCTGGCTTAAATCCGACGCTGTCCTGCGGGCCACGCTCACGAATGCCCAGTGGCCCCATCTTACGGAAGGGGCAGCACCCGCGGAGCGAACCCGCCAAATCGCCGAGCTGCGCGAGCGGCTGGTCATCACGACTCTCCATCAGCCGGATGAATCCCCTCGACTCGCTATCGCTTGCACGGCTCCACGCGGTTCCGTGGCCCTCAACCTCTCCCAGGAATTGGCACGGCAAGTTGCCGAACATTTTGAGATCCAGCGCCAGGAGATTGGCCGCCGCCAGTCGGAAGAACAACTCGCCCAGGTCCACGAGCAGCTGCGGCTCGCGCGCGATGCGGAAGAGCGACAGCGGGGGGAACTCGAGCGGCTGCGGCACGGGCAATTGGCGATGACGGTTGCCGGTTCGCGCGGCCAGGGGAGCCCACCGACGAGCGGCGAGACCGAAAGGCTCAATCCACGCTGGGTCGAACTCAAGAAGCAACTCGATTCGCTCCAGAACCAGCGGACGGAAATGCTGGAAGTGCTGCAAGAGAGCCATCCGGAGATTAGCGGCCTGGATCTCCGCATCGCCAAGGTCAGTGGCTCGCTCGGCAAGACCCCCCGGCAGCTCGCGGTTCCCATCGAGCCCATTTCGCAAGGCGTCACGTCCGCTGCGCATCGCAAGTCCCTGGTGGAGTGGCGTCGGGAAAATCCAGCGATTGCCCAGCAGCAATTCCAGCAGGAAGCTCTCCCGGCCGAGTCGACTCGTCAGGGGCTCGATCCCTTTCTCAATATGGCCGCCCAGATTGACGAGGCGGACCACCAATTGACCGTCCTCACCAGCCAGCGGAAGGGCCTGGAATGGGACCAGGCGGCGCTGGAGCAATCTCTCGATGAACTCCCCGCCGCGGGAGAGTCCCCTTGGCGGACCGAGCCCGCTCGCCGCATCGCCAAAATCGGCGGCGGCTACACGGCCCAGCAACTGGGATGGGGATCCATCGCTTCGCTGGCAGTCGCCGGAGTTGTCCTGCTCTCCCAGTGGCGAGTCCTGGCCGGCAAAAGGCTCGCCAGCCTGGCCGACGTTCTGATTCATGTCCGCCTGCCACTGACAGGTGCCGTGGAACTCGCCGCCGAACACGACCCGTGGTCCTCCTTCCGGCTCGGCACCACACCCCTGCGATTGGCTACCCGCTGCGGTGAAGCCCTGATTCTGGGCATCGTGTTCACCTGCCTCTCCTCCTCCTGGCTCGACCCCACACTCGCTACCGAGTTCGGCCTCGACCCGCTGGGTGCCTACGCCGAAACCGCCCGCCGGATTTTGTAAACCGGGCATACTCAATGAAAACTGTCTCACCGTTAGGTGAACAAACGGCGGCGATTGAGAAAGTCCCCAAGTCGGAAACATCCCCATTCCACGGTTTCTCGGAAGGACGAATCTTCCGGCATGAAAGCTCACAGGCGGGCCGCCTGTGGCTACGGAAGATTGCACTTTTTACTTTTCCATCGGTTCGTAACCAACGACGCGAAACGGAATAGGTCGTCGCAGAAATCTATCGCGGGTGAGTTTCTCAAAAGTCTCTCCGTCGGGCGCTGATTCAATCACCTTTTGCACTTCCTCTTCGATCCCCTCGGGTATATCGAAGACAATTCTTGTGAATTGCCCGTCTTTGATGACGGCGCTCTCTCGTGGCAAATATGAAGGTGCAACATAGCCTTTACCCACCTGAGCAAAGTCCATGAGCTTGGACAGCCATGGTTGTCCGGTCGACAGAAATTGCCAGACAAAACTACCCTCCTCATCGAGTAATGTCGCCGGAATTGTCCTCGATTTTGTAGCCGCTCTTTGGCTAGCTGTAAGATTGTCGTTGAGCTCCGGCGCGTACGCTCGCACCTGCGAGTACATCCAGTCTGGCACCACGACATCTCCTCGCTCATTCAGGGGAACAATACTGATGAGCAACGTGGCCTCAATTCCCGTATCATCGGGCGGAAAAATTGCCGCGTCGGTCCGACGTTGGTCGCGAAACTCGCGTTCCTCGCCGGGCTTCAGCATGAAATAACTGGAGGCAGGCGAGATCCCTTCGAGATCGATGCCCCGGGAACTCCTGCTTCCTTCCCGATTGAGGGGAAAGTCAGGGTAGCAGTAAATGGGCCAGCGGTTAGGAGAGTTTTCCTTGGCCGTCCAGGGGTGTTCGCGCATCCGCGATCTTGCGACAAACACGTTGAGTCGCGAGGAAATCAGGTACCTTCCTTCTTTGCGAGCGTTTGGCAAGTCGCGGCTGACGCTGAATTTGAGTCCCCCGGCTTGATAGCCAGCATCCAAGTCGAGCGTTACCATTCCCGAACCGCCGTGCAGAAAGACGGGCTCGCTCTGCGTTACTCGCTTGGAATACCTCTCTGGCGCATTTTGAAGCGGTGACGTTACAAAATAATCTCCAGTTTCCAACGGACCGGAATGATAATTTCCCTTGTCATCACAAGTCGTTCGCCTCACGACCGTTCCATCACCCCGCAGAATCGCCACGTTCGCCCCCGCCGGTGGCTTGTCCTTGCTCCCTGCATAGATCACCCCCCTAATCTCCGGCGGCTGCGGAACAGGCGGCGGGGCTTGCTTCGCCGCCGCGAGGGATTTCAGCTCGGAGGAGAGTTTGCCCATCTCGTCCGCGAGTTGCGACTGCGTCCGCCAGTTGCCCAGGACGCTCAGGCCCAGGAGGATGCACAGCACGGCTGCCAGCGAAACGAGGGTCCAGCGCAACATGATGGTCTCTCCGTTTTGAATCCAGTAGCAAGTCTGTTTGATCTTCTCCACGTCGCCGAACTTCTTACGGGCCGCTTCGTGGGCCTCATCCGCAAACATGCCGCGTTTCGTCAATTCCAGTTCCGCTGCCGTCAGGTGATCGGCAATCTCGGCCGCGATTTCGTCGTGGCTTCGGCCGTGGTCACTCGGCGGCAGTGGGAGGGATTCGTCCTTCATGGCAGCCACTCTCTCCTTCTCTCCTTCTTTCTCTATGTAGCGATCACGCCCATGCAAAGCCGTGGGTGTGCCACCCGTTTCTTTCCATCCCCAGAACTCCATTCACCATGCGGCTGAACTCCGTCCACTCCGCCCGCAAAGCGGCCCGCTGCTTCTTGCCCAGCGGCGTCAGGCGGTAGTGCTTTCGCTTCCGTCCCTCCGGCGACACATCCCAATCAGCCGCCAGCCAGCCTTTCCTTTCCAGGCGATGCAGGGCCGGATAGAGCGTCCCCTCCTGAGCCAGCAGCTTCCCCTGGCTGGCCTGGCCGATTGCCTTGGCAATCTCATATCCATACGTCGCCCCACCGGCAATCACTTCCAAGACAATCGGCTCCAGCGAGCCCCGCAGCAGATCCGGATTCGTTGACATAACGGCTACTCTCGCGTTCGATGTTTGCAGCATACCTAGCTTCACAAGGCATAATAGCCTAGTGAGGCAAGGTATGTCAAGCAGACATTCGCAACTTGCGACCGAGAGCGGAGTCACCTCAGCACATATTGCCGGCAGACTTCCACCACGGCGGCTTCGTCCTTGAGGTGGCGGGTGGGGATGCCGTAAGCGAGGAGCGGGCCGGCGGCGCTCGCGAAATCGTCCCCTTCATAGGTGTTGATGACGGCCGTGATGGCGTAGCCCTGGCGGCGGAGTTCGCCCAGGGCAATGGCGGTTTCCATCGTCACCTTGGGAAGGATGACGATCACTGAGGCGTCCCGCGGCATCCGGCTGGTGCTCTCCACGATAAGCTGCGGCAGGGTGAGGCCGTCAGTGAGCTCGACGCGGGCCAGGGTTTCCAGAATCGTCATCAGTTGTTCCGGGCCGCGGCGGGTTTGGACGATCAGGGGCTGCAGGCGGTCGCTCTTTTCCTTCATGCCGGCGGAAGCTTTGGCGGCGGCGCGGGTCCGGACGTCGCCGGTCCAGCCTTCGGTGCGGATGCGGTCGGCTGCGTCCCGCCCGTTGGTGACGAGGCCAATCTGCTGTCCCATCAAGTAGACGGCGTTGGCGATGGACGCGGCGGCGGTGACGGCCAGTTCGCTACGGTGTGGCTCGCCCGATTTGGAATGCGACCCCTTGTGGAAGTCGAGCAGGATCGTGGCCCCGACAACGGTCGAGGGCTCATAGACCTTGCTGTGGAGCTGGCCGGTGCGAGCGGTCGCTTTCCAACTGACGCGATTGAGCGGATCCCCCCGCTCATAGGCCCGCACACCGGCGATGCGGGTGGGGTCCTCGAAGAGCCGGTAGGTCATCCGCACTTCGCCGATGGGCCGTTTGGAAACGACTTCATACCCGGCCAGCGGCATCACCTTGGGCAGGACCATCAGGAACTGCGGCTCGGCGGCGACGCGATATCGCCGATGCAGGCCGAACAGGTCCCCGGTCTCCAGCACCAGCGGGCCGATCTGGTAGTAGCCGCGGCGGTTGCAAGTGAGCTGGTAGAGCATGGTCTTGATGCCGTTGGGCTTCATCATGGTCAGCTCGATGCGGCGGCCGGTGACGGCGAGACTTGGCGGGTCGTACATGATTGCCGCCCTTGGCAGCAGGTCTTCGAGCAAGACCCAGGCGATGGGGAGTTTGCCCGTATTCTCAATCGTTAATTCGACGGAGATTGTTTCTCCAACCTCAGCCGCGAGCTTGTCCACCTGCCGCTTGGCGGAGAGGCTCGCCGCCCAGGAGCGGGTGAGCCAGCGGCTGACGAGCATCACCCCGAGGAGCGCGTACATGGCATACGCCAGCAGGCTCAGTTTGAAGAGGAGCGCGAAGAGGAGAACCAGAATCGCGCCGGCGTACCAGATCATCGGAAACTCAAAGGCGAAGAGTTACGGCCACGGATGAAACACGGATGGACACGGATGAAATACAAGGATGGCTGGCAGGAAAATGGAGGCAGGAAGGCAAGAATTCAAAATTCAAATTATTTCCCATTTTTCTGACTCCATCTTTCTGCCAGCTTTCCCTCTGCGAATCTCCGCGTCCTCTGCGGTTATCAATTCTGTGTTTGAGGTGTTCCCGTCTCGCTGATGGCCGGCACCGCGATCTCCGCCACGATCTCATCCACCACGGAGCCGGGGGTGATTTTGCGGAGGCGGCTTTCGGGCTTCAGGATCATGCGGTGGACCAAGACGGGACCGGCGACCCGCTTCACGTCATCGGGGAGTACGAAGTTGCGTCCGCGGAGGGAGGCCATCGCCTGCGATGTGCGGAACATGGCGATGGAGGCTCGCGGACTGCCGCCGAGATTCACATCCTCGTGGCTGCGGGTGTCGTGGACGATTTGCATGATGTAGCGGCGGACCTTGTCATCAACATAGACCTCGCGGCAGGCTTTCTGGCAAGCGACGAGCTCCTCCGAGCTGACGACCGGCTCGAGCGAGTCGATAGGGTGGGAGTGCTGAAGCATCTCCAGCATCTTCAGCTCGTCCTCCATCGTGGGATAGCCGAGGCTGAACTTCATCAGGAAGCGGTCCAGTTGGGCCTCGGGAAGGGGGAAGGTTCCTTCGTGGTCCACCGGGTTTTGCGTGGCGATAACGAGGAACGGCGGGCCGAGCTTATGCGTGGTGCCATCCACGGTGACGCGGCTTTCGCCCATCGCTTCGAGGAGAGCCGCCTGGGTTCGCGGCGTGGTGCGGTTGATTTCGTCTGCCAGCAGGACATGGGCGAAGACGGGTCCGGGGCGGAATTCAAACTCCGTCGTTTTCTGATTGAAGACCGAAGTGCCCGTGACATCCGTCGGCAGCAGGTCGGGCGTACACTGGATCCGTTTGAAGGTGCAGCCCATGCTGCGAGCGAGAGCCCGGGCGAGCATCGTCTTGGCGACGCCTGGCACGTCTTCCAGCAGTATGTGCCCCTCGCAGAGCCAGGCGACCAGCGACAGGATCAGTTGCGGTCGCTTGCCGACGATGGCCTTCTCGACGTTTGCAATGATCTTCTTCGCCGTCTGATTGATGTCCGCCACGGAGGCCTCTTGTTGTACATCTCGGACTCCTTGTTCCCATGCTCCGCGTGGGAACGAGGAATCACTTGCTCTACTCCGGAATCTCGTAGGTCAGCTTCACCGGCTCGCCGCTGCCGTCGTCGGCGATGTTGAGCGGAACCGTGAAGATGACGGAGCCCGTTTTGCAGACGCCGTCGTCACCTTTTTCGCAGTAGAAATAAGTGATAGAGACGGCGATTTCGTCCTCCCCAGTTCCCTTCACTGGCACGCTGATGTCGAAATCCGTTGCCGGCTTAGCGAGCTTCTTTTTGCCGAAGGCGGCGCGGTCCGCGGGGCCGGCTTCCTTGGCCGAATCGAGCCAGTAGGACATCGGTGCCTCGGCGTTGATTTTCCAACCGGCTGGGACTTTCAGCGAGACATGGAGCTTGACGGCGTTCTTCTCCGGCTTGAGATTGGCGAGTTCAACTTTCACTGGCGCTGCGCCGCGGAAGCTCGGCTTCTTCTCAACCTTAGGTGCCGTAGGCGCCTTCAGACCAGCAATGGCGAGAGTTCCCACTTTGCCGCTGGCGAGGTCGATGGTGCGGATGAGGTGATTGTTGGTGTCCGCGACGTAGAGATTTCCTTTGGCATGAGTCAGCCCAGCCGGCTCGTGAAAGGTTCCGTCCTTGTCACTGAGGCCAGGGCTCTTGCGGCCTTTGCCGGCCAGGGTCTTCACCGCGCCGCTCTTGGGGTCCACTTCGCGGATCTTGTTGTTGTAAGTATCCGCGACGTAGATTTTGCCCTTCGCAAACGTGACTCCAATGCAGTGCTGGAGCTTGGCCTTTTCCTTGGGGCCGTCGATATCCCCAAACTCAAAGAGCCGGCCATAGGGGAGTTCCGCGGTTCCGACGACGGTTGAGACTTCCTTGGTCGAATCGAAAGGGACTGCCCGCACGGAGCTTCCTTCGCTATCGGCCACATAGAGCCACACGCCATCCGAGGCCAGGCCGCTGGGCTGGGCGAAGGAAGCATAACCTTTGGCAAATGGACGCTTGGGAAGCAATTCGCCATCGACGATGTCTTCTCGCCCGTTGCCGGAATAAGGGCCGATTTCCGATTCGTCCAGCGGCATCTTCCAAATCTGATGCGAACCGGCCATGGCGATGTACAGATCCTTGTCATGAATCCAGAGGTCCCACGGGCTGTTAATCGCGGTCTGCAGCGGCTTGCCGACGAACCGCTCGGGGAGATCTCCGCTGAGCTCTCCTTCATCGAGCCCAGGCCAGGAGTGTTTGGCCTGCTGGCCGACCCCGGCAATGGTGGTCACGGTTTTGGCCTTGAGGTCCACCTTACGGAGCAGGTGGTTCTCGGTGTCGGCGACGTAGAGGGTCTCCTTGTCGAGGACGCACCCCTGGGGATGGTCGAACGTGGCCTTGGCGTAGCTGCCGTCATCCCGGCCGATCGCTCCCGAGCCGATGATATCGATGAGCTTGCCGTCGAGGCCGGCAATCACGATGCGGTTATGGTTGCTATCGCTAATGAACAGCCGGCCGCCCGCTTCGTCGGCCAGAATCTTGCCTGGGTAAAGGAGCGGCGACGTGGAGTTGTAAACATGGTCCACGGGGAACGGTTTTTCGTCGAGCAGGTTCTCGCCCCGGTAATACTCGATGGCCTTGTCGATAACGGGCACGAGGTCGGCCGCTTTGAACTCGCCGCTGTGGCCTCCCAGAACTTTTCCTTCAGGGTCAATCAGCACCAGCGTCGGCCAACTGCTGACTCCCAGGTTGTCCCAGATCTTGTGGTCGGCGTCGTTGACGACGAAGTGCTCAATCTCGTGCCGCCGCATGGCGTTCAAGATGTTCTCGGTATCCTTCTCGGTGTCAAACTTGGCGGAATGCACACCGATGACCACCAGCTCGTTGGGATATTGCTTCTCCAGGATCTTGAGCTCGGGCAGAATGTGCATGCAGTTGATGCAGCAATAGGTCCAGAAGTCGAGAATGACTATCTTGCCCTTGAGATCCTGCTTGGTCAGCGGCTTTTTGGAGTTCAGCCAGTCCATACCCTTGGGGAATTCGGGTAAATCGGTACGGTTACGGAAAGGGTTAGCCTTGCGAATCGGCTTCCTTTCTTCCCCTTCGTCTTTCTTGTCCTCTGTGGCAGCCGGCTTTTCTGTCTCGACTTCCTTGACAGCCGATTCTTCCACTTTGAGTTCCTCTTTCGGCTCGGCTTCCGCTTTCTCCTTCGCCTTGGCTTCGTCGGACTTCGGCGCTTTGGCGGGTTCCTTCCCCTTCTCCTCGCTTGCCGCGGTCAATTGCACCGCCACAACAGGCTTGTTTGCCACTTCCGTCTGTTGGAAACAGCCGGAAAATAGGCCCAGACAGGCGGCTCCAGCGAAGAGAATATGATGAGGCAGCGGGCGAGCAAACTTCATGTTGCTGACTCCCTGAGGGCGGATTGGGTCGAAACGACTTTCGCAAGTTATCGTACCCTACTGGAGAGGCAAAGTGAACCACGATTAGGGTTTCCGTATCATTGCCCCCAAGTGGCTAAAGACAGGTGAATTGATTCCTCGCCGAATCCTGTGCGGCATAATGATAGTGCCCACATGCAAAACTCGGCGAAACAATCCAGAGAGTGGGTGGCCTATGAAGACGGTCGAATTCGTCCAAGCTGCCGACGACGACAAGATGTTACGGGTCACAATTCCGGTTGACGAGTCGTCTTGTCGTTACCGAGTCATTGTGCGTTTTGAACCGGAAGGAGTTCGGGCCTCGGAGGATTGGCCAAAAGGCTTCTTTGAACGGACGGCAGGGCAGTGGCATGGAGAACTGGAACGGGCCCCCCAAGGGGACTATCCAGAACGAGAAGAACTTTGAGCACTTATCTGCTCAACACCAACGTGTGGATTGAGTTCCTGCGAGGTCGCAATCCGCGGGTCGCGGGAAAAATCCAAAGTTTTCGTCCGCGAGAGATTGCCATGTCCGCTGTCACCGTCGGAGAGCTGAGTTACGGTGCCTATCGGAGTGCAGATCCTGCCGCAAACCTAGCTTTACTCGACGAACTGCTCGCCACTTTTGTCAGTTTACCCTTTGACGAAGCCGCGGCGGAGTCATTTGGCGAACAGCGGGCAACACTGGCGGCGGCTGGCAAACTTATTGGACCACTGGATTTGCAAATCGCCTCCACAGCCCTGGTCCGAAGTCTGGTTTTGGTGACACACAACACGGCGGAGTTCTCTCGAATTCCGAGTCTTAAGCTCGAAGTCTGGCACTCTTGAGCTTCGGAGTTTTTCCGTTGTACGCTGCTGCTCCCCCTCGGCTATAATGCGGCCATGTTTCCGCCACTCCCCATCTCTGCCTCGTCGCGGCGGCGCTTCCTCGCGCAGGCCGGCGGCGGGATGGGAGCACTGGCACTGGCTACCCTTCTTTCTGACTCTGCTCGTTCTGCCCCAGCCCCTAACCCCCAGCCCCTTACCCCCTCACGCGTGAAACGCGTGATCTGGCTCTTCATGCATGGCGGGCCGAGCCATGTTGATCTCCTAGACCCGAAGCCTGACCTCATCAAACTCGCGGGCAAGCCGTTGCCGGAGAGCTTTGGCCCCGTGATGACGCGGCGGAAGGTCGCTCAGAACCCGCTGCTCGGTCCCATCAAGCCGTTCCAGAAGCGAGGGGAGAGCGGCCTGGAGGTCAGTGATTTTCTGCCGCACCTGGCGGAATGCGCGGACGACCTGTGCGTGATCCGCAGTCTGCACGGCGATAGTGTTAACCATCCGCAATCGGTCTATCAGATGAACACCGGCAGCATTCTGATGGGACGGCCGAGCGTCGGGAGTTGGGTGGCGTATGGCCTCTCCAGCGAGAATCGCGATCTGCCGGCGTTCGTCGTGTTGCCAGATCCCGGCGGAGGAGTGAAAGGAGGCCCGCCAGCCTGGGGAAGCGGCTACCTGCCGGCGACATTCCAAGGCGTGACGATGCGTCCCGGCGATTCCCCTATTCTGCATCTCAAACCACAGCCGGGGATTTCAAAGCAGCAGCAAAGGAACACGCTCGATTTGGTCCAGCAGCTCAACCGCCAGCACCTGGCCAGTCACGATGATGACGACGGCGAATTGGCCGCACGTATCGCATCTTATGAACTCGCCTTCCGGATGCAATCTGCCGCTCCGGAGCTTGTCGATTTGCGCGACGAGAGTGCCGAAACCGAACGGCTCTACGGGATGGACGATAAGGGAACTCGCGAATTCGGCCAGCGTTGTTTGCTCGCCCGACGGATGATCGAGCGGGGCGTACGCTTTGTGCAGGTCTATTCCGGCGACACCAACGGCTGGGACGCCCACAACGACGTCCTCACCAACCACACCCAGCTTTGCCGCCGCACCGACCTCCCCGCCGCCGGCCTGCTCCGGGACCTGAAACGCCGCGGTCTGTGGGACGACACGCTGGTCATCTGGGGGGGCGAATTCGGCCGCATGCCAATGAGCGAGCAAGGGAAAGGCCGCGACCACAACCCCTGGGGCTACAGCGTCTTTCTCGCCGGCGGCGCCGTCCGCGGCGGTTTCGCCCACGGCTCGACCGACTCCGTCGGCCTCCGGGCCGCCGAAAACAAAGTCCCCATCCGCGACTTCCACGCCACGCTGCTGGAACTGCTCGGCCTTGACCATACGTCGCTGTCGTTTTTCCACAACGGTTTGGAAGAGCGGTTGACCGGGCCGGGGGAGGCGAGAGTGGTGAAGGAGGTGATGGTGTGAGGCGAAGCTTTTGGCAACGATTTCACTGGTCGCGAAATGCCGCGGTTATGGGAGTAATCACTTTCTTTTTGATTACCCTCGCCGCATATTTTCTGACACGGCCTGCTCCGATTCTCACCAAATCAGCTCCGAAACCGCCAGCGAAATCACGAATTCAGCAAGCAGTGGATTTCATTCAAGCCGGGAAGTTCGATGATGCCTTTCTCGCTGCCGATCCAGAAGAGGTGCGGCTGGCGTTCCTCCGAGAGATCAAACTAGCCCAGACGAAGAGGAGTCCGAAAGTGCGGCAAATGTACCAAGGCTATTTGGACCATGCTCCTCTTCCACGCCAGTGCTGGCACACAGAACTCAGGGACTGGGACAACATTGTTTCTGACTTGCACACGCTGAACATTATTCCCGACGTTGCCGTTACAGAGCCAGAAGGCAACTCCGAGGCAAAGGTTCTGTTTGACCAAATACTGGCAATTAGTCTTCGCCGTGCCGACTGGCGTCAGCAGCGGGATGACGACATGCCTGAAATCCGCAGCTTAGCCCGCAAGATTCTGCGTATCTATCCGGAAAGCATTTACAGCCCAATGGCGGTGGTCGCTGCCGCACGGCTTGATCCCTGGCATACGGAATCGGTTGAGCCGTACCTTGACGACTTAGGACGCGGAAGCACCAGGACTCGGATGGCGTTGTTGCGACTGGCAGCCGACGAACGCCGGTGGGGCAGTAGTCCCGATGATCGTCAACGGACGATTGCCATGTATCGAGAGATTCTGAAAGGCAGTTCGATCGAAAGCGAAAGAGCCCACGCCCAATATGAAATCGCACGACTCACGTTTGAAGTCAAGTCACCATCGAGAATTGCCGAAGGCAAGAGATTGCTAGAAGACTATTGGCAGAAGTATCCAAAAGCTGCCGATGCGAGCTGGGCGAGATTCTATTTCGTGAAAGAATCTATCGACCAAGGTGATCTCGGCGCATCCCTCACGCTCATTGAACGGTTCCGGCAAGAAGACCCCGATTGGAGCATGGCAGCGACGGCGTACGTCGAGCTGGCTGGAGAGTATCGAACCAAGGGGGATTTCGCCAAGGATTTCGAAATCCTGCGCCGCGCGACGGACAATTATCCTGGAACCTCGGCAGCCTCATGTGCTTGGGCGAAGGTTGCGAATCGCAGTCCCAGTATGCAGATTGACCAGAAAGAATTCGATGCTTTGGAACAGGCAGTCATGCCAGTGACGGCAGTCATCGATCAGCCAGCCATGGACCGAGGAGAAGTCCGCCAGGCTGCCAAGCAGCGCCTCGAGAAGATCTATTTGTCTCGTGGGGAATGGCACAAATGCCTGCAGTTGTGCCTCCGTCCGCGCTACGACGCTCTATGCGGATGCGGTGATTACATCCTCATGAAGTATGAGGAAGAATGCGGATACGTGGATGTCTGCATCCAGAACTTGCCCGACAGCGATCCACTTCGCGAACCGGGAATCACTTTTCTGAAGAGTCACGGAAGACGGCGATTTTTGTCATTGACCAAAGCGATGCAGAATCAAGCCGCAAAGCAGGCAAAGGAGGCTCGCTGACGCCATGTTCCTGCGTGCAATTCTTATGGCAACGGTCCTCAGTTACGTGGCCGCTATGTTTTGTGCCGTGACCTATGCGGTGGAAAAGGCTCCTGGGACTACCGATTATCACGAACCAGCCTTAACAGAAACCGACCGCCAGCACTGGAGCTTCCAGCCGGTAGTGCGGGGAAAATTGCCAGAAGTCGCGGATGCGCAGGGATGGTGCCGGGGGGGGATTGATCGGTTTGTTCTGCTCAAGCTGGCAGTGAAGAAAATGCCCCCGGGCGATGAGGCGAGCCGCGAGACGTTGCTGCGACGACTGTCCTTCGACCTGACCGGCCTGCCGCCGACGCTGGAGGACATTGAAGCGTTCGCAAAGGACGAATCGCCCGATGCGTATGAACGGCTGGTGGATCGACTGCTGGCGTCGCAAGGTTATGGGGAGCGGTGGGGGCAGCACTGGCTTGACCTGGCCCGCTTTGCGGAGACGGATGGGTATGAGCATGATCTGGTGCGGAAAGAGGCTTGGCGATACCGCGATTGGGTTGTCGGAGCGCTGAATGCGGATTTGCCTTATGACGAGTTCGTGCGGCAGCAGGTGGCGGGGGATGAGCAGGGGTCAGGAGTCAGGGGGCAGGAGTCAGAAGATATTGGGTCGCAGCTCGAAGAGTTCAAATCGGAGATATCGGATGGCAATAAGCCGAAGCAGATTCCGCTCAACCGCAAATCCATTCCCACCATGTTCTGCCTCAGCGGGCCGGACATGCCGGATATCAATTCGCAGGAACAGCGGAAGCATGAGCTGCTTAACGAAATGACGGGGACCATCGGCTCGGTTTTCATGGGCCTGCAGATTGGCTGTGCCCAGTGCCATGATCACAAGTACGACCCGCTCAGCCAGGCGGACTTCTACCGCCTGCGGGCGTTCTTCGAGCCGGCGGTGAGCTTGCAGAAGGATGTTTCGGTCATTGCTCTGCACACCGACGACAAGTTCAAAGGCCCCGCTCGGCTCTGGATTCGGGGCGACTGGCAACGGCCGGGGATGGAAGTCCATCCGGCGATGTTGCGAGTCTTGCTCCCTCTCCCCCTGGGATAGGGCCGGGGTGAGGGT